>Ga0307378_10000070_pt1 | contig 183832 bp, 136 predicted proteins | sample UN1MG_FD_202238 | JGI IMG/M metagenome (GOLD analysis project Ga0307378, IMG submission 202238) | Soil microbial communities from Risofladan, Vaasa, Finland - UN-1 | ecosystem: Environmental > Terrestrial > Soil > Coastal area > Acid sulfate soil | place: Finland: Risofladan, Vaasa... | reverse complement strand
CAAGCTTATCGTGCTCATGCGCGCTATTGTCGTTTCCGGACGAGCCTATGACCCCCTGTGGAAAACTTGTCCCAAAAAGAAACCTGTTGCCGCAAAAATCACTTGATTTTCAACACACTATCTACTTGGGCGAAGTCGAGCTACTGAAGTCGAGCTACTGCTTGCCTGACTTCGCCGCCTCTTCTATAATCAGCCGCAGCTATGGGAGGAACGTCCGATGATTAAATGCCTTTCGATCGTTTTACTTGCTCTCTTTTCAACCATGTTAGCCGCGGCTGGGGAAGTTTACAACGAGGTTTACCGGCCGCAGTTTCATTTCAGCCCGAAGAAAAACTGGACCAACGACCCGAATGGGCTGGTGTACTACAAGGGCACGTGGCACCTGTTCTTCCAGCACAACCCGAAAGGGATCGAGTGGGGCAACATGACGTGGGGGCATGCCACAAGCCCTGACCTCGTGCATTGGACGGAACATGGGCTTGCCATCGAGCCGGACGCGCTTGGGACGATTTTCTCGGGCAGCGCGGTTGTCGACTGGAACAACACGTCGGGTCTCCAGACGGGCGACGAGAAGGTGCTGGTGGCATTTTACACGGCGGCGGGCAAGCCATTCACGCAGTGCATGGCGTACAGCAACGACGCGGGCAAGACGTGGGTGAAGTACGAGAAGAACCCGATCATCCTGAACATCGAGGAAGGCAACCGCGACCCGAAGGTCATCTGGCACGAGGCGTCGAAGAAGTGGGTAATGGCCCTTTTCCTGATCAAGAACGACTTCGCGCTGTTCGGGTCGACCAACCTGAAAGAGTGGACATTGCTCGAGCGGCTTACGATCGCGGGATCGGGCGAATGCCCGGACTTTTTCCCGATGGCCGTCGATGGCAAGGCGGAGAACGTCAAGTGGGTGTTCGCGCCGGCCGACGGCAACTACCTGATCGGCTCGTTCGACGGCACGGCGTTTACGCCGGAACAGGACAAACAGGAAGCCGACTGGGGCAAGAATTTCTACGCGTGCCAGACGTACAGCGACGCGCCGGACGGGCGCCGCATCCAAATAGCCTGGATGAACGGCGGCAAGTATCCGCGGATGCCGTTCAACCAGCAGATGTCGTTCCCGTGCGAATTGACGTTGCGGGCGTTCCCGGAAGGGCTGCGCATCTGCCGCAATCCGGTGAAAGAAATCGAACTGCTGCGGGAACGGACGCAGGAGTGGTCGGGCCTGACGCTGAATCCCGGGGATAACCCGCTGGCGGAAACTACGGGCGATCTCTTTGACATTCGTGCCGAGCTTGCGTTCGATCCGGCGAATGCGCCGTCGGATTTCGGCTTCATATTGCGCGGCGAGGCGGTCAAATACGACCCGGCGAAAAAAGAGATTTCCTGCCTTGGCGCAACGGCTCCCATGGATGCGCCTGACGGCGAGATCGTGCTGCAACTCCTGCTCGACAGGACGACCATCGAGTGCTTCGGCAACGGCGGGAAAATGTCGATGTCGTCGTGTTTCCTGCCCAACCCGAAAAACATGAGCATCGGCCTCTACACCAACGGCGCGCCCGTTACGATAAAGAAGCTTGAAGCGCATCGGCTGAAATCGTCCTGGTAAACACGAGAAGGGAAAGCATAATGAGCCAATTGTGGTGCGGGCGTCTCGCCTGCATGATTGAGAAATGGGACGCATGGGACCAATGAAACCGGGACCCGAGATTCCAAGGAGCGGATTTGTGAACAGAATCTCGTTGGGCGTGGCTCTCACAATCAGCCTGACAGGGGCTTTTGCGCAGGCGCAACCAGCGTGCTGCCTGTTTGACGAGTCATACGGCGAACTGTTGCCGTGTTCGTCGCCGGATGTGGCGGTATGGTGGGCGTCTTCGGGTTGGAAGATCAGCCAGACACGCCCGGCCCCGGCGAAAAAGGCCGATGCAGTAACGATCAGCGCGGCGGCCAATGAGACCGAGGCCGCGCAGTTTGTGGTGCGGCCGGAACGGCCGCTCGCGGGCCTGCGCATCGAGTGCGCGGCGCTGGCAGGAACGGGCGGCGAGATCCCCGCGGGCAACGTGGACGTGCTGCGGGTGCGGTACGTGCCTGTCACGACGCCTACCGACAAGACCGGCGCGGCCGCGCCATGGCCCGACCCGCTGCCGCCGATCGCCGGGCCGATCAACCTCGAGCCGGCCGTGAACCAGCCGTTCTGGGTGAGAGTGCGCGTGCCGAAAGGGACGGCAGGGGGGACGTACAGCGGCGCGATCCGGTTGCGGGCGGACGGTTACGAGGTGGAGGTCCCGCTGCGGGTGCAAGTGTATGGTTTCAGCCTGCCGGACCGGATGACGTGCACGAGCGCGTTCGGGTTTTCGCCGGGGCGGGCGTTCAAATACCACAACGTGACGACGCCGGAGCAACAGCGGCAAGTGCTCGATATGTACCTCGAGTCGTTCAGCGCGCACCGGATCTCGCCGTACGACCCGGCGCCGCTCGATCCGTTCGTGGTGGCGTGGGACGAGAAAAATCCGGACGGGCCGGCGCCGGCGTTCGACTGGACGGCGTGGGACGCGGCGATGGAGAAGGGGTTCGGCAAGTATTTCTTCAACTCGTTCATCTTGCCGATAGCCGGTATGGGCGGCGGCACGTTCTACGAAAGAACCGACCCGAGCCTGCTGGGTTTCGCGGAAAACACGCCGCAATACAAACACGCGTTCGACGCCTACTGCAAGTCGGTCGAGGATCACCTGCGTGCGAAGGGCTGGCTGCGCGCGGCATATGTATACTGGTTCGATGAGCCCGATCCCAAAGATTACGAGTTCGTGATGAACGGGTTCAGGAAGATCAAAGAGGCGGCGCCGGGCATCAACCGGATGCTCACCGAGCAGGTCGAGCCGCAGCTCGCGGGCGGGCCGAATATCTGGTGCATGGTGTCGCCGGAGTACAAGGAAGAACCTGTCGAGGCCCGGCGAAAAGAGGGGGATCTGTTCTGGTGGTACATCTGCACCGGGCCAAAAGAGCCGTATTGCACGCTGTTCATCGATCATGCGGCAACCGAGTTGCGGGTGTGGCTGTGGCAGACGTGGCAGCGGCGCATCAACGGCATCCTGATCTGGGAGACCAACTACTGGACCAGCGACACGGCCTACCCGGACCCGGCGAACCCGCAGAATCCCTACGAGGATCCCATGGGCTGGACGGTCGGCTACGGCGTGCCCACCGGCACGAAAAAACCGTGGGGCAACGGCGACGGCCGGTTCATGTATCCGCCGGAATCAGCTGCAGACGGCAAACCCACGCAGCCTGTGATCGAGCTGCCGGTCGACACTATCCGGTGGGAGATGCTGCGGGACGGGGTGGAAGATTACGAGTACCATGCGATGCTGGCGCGGCTGCTCGAGCAGAAGCGGGAAGGGATGCCGGCGGAACAGCGGGCGCGGTATGAGGCATTGCTCGAGGTGCCGCGGGAGATTACGGCGTCGATGACGGAGTTTACAAAAGACCCGGCGCCGATCGAAGCGCGGAGGGCGGAACTGGCAAGGGCCATCGAGGAGTTGCAGTAGAGAATAGGACGTATCAGACCGATCGGACCAATCCGACCGATAAACAAAACGGGCCCTCTTATGTTGACTAAGGTGTGTGTGTTGATAGGGATGGCGTGCATGGCAGCGGCGGAAGACGGCTACACTCTTCACCGGGGGGTCGTGTACAACCACCCCGCGCGGAAACCGCTGAAGCTGACAATTTTTACGCCCAACGATGGCGCGGCGACCCATCCGGCGGTGTTGCTGGTCCATGGGGGTGGCTGGCTTTTCGGGACGAGGTACCAGTTGGACTGGTACGGTCGGCAGTTGGCGCGGCACGGGTATGTGGCCGCCACGATTGATTACCGGATGATGCCGCGTTACGCGTTTCCCGACTGCCTGCACGACTGCAAGCTGGGCGTGATGTGGCTCCGTGCGAATGCGGGGGCCTATGGGATCGACCCGGAGCGGATTGGCGCGCTCGGCAACAGCGCGGGCGGGCATTTGGCGGCGCTCCTTGCGACCACGACGCCCGAGGACGGGCTTGAACCACCTTCGGCGCCGGCGGCGAGTTCGGCAATTCAGACGGCGGTGGTTTTGTACGGCGTGAGCGACATGTCGTATTACAGGAATCCGAAGGGGTACATCCGGCTATTCGGATTCACATCGAGGTTCATCAGGAATTTCGTGACACGCCGGTACCGGGGCGAGGCGGATGCGTTTGATGCGGCGTCGCCCGCGCATTATGCCGATGAATCCATGTGCCCGACGCTGTTCATCCACGGCACGGAAGACAACCTGGTTCCGTACGGCCAGACGGTGGCGTTTTACGCGCAGCTTCGTCGGGCGGGCGTGCCGACGCGGCTGATCACGGTATCTCACGGCCATGCGTTTGACTTTTTTGTGCCGGGGGCGCGGGCCAGGATCTTCCCGGAGATACTGGAGTTTCTAGACACCCACCTGAAAGGCGCAGGGTCCCCGCCTCACCAGCCGCGCAACTGAAACCCCGTATACTTGGGCTCCCCCGTCTCCCATCGGGCCTCGACTTTGGCCACCTCGGCGAACCGGGGTCCTTGCCGGCACCAGTCAAGCATCCGTTCGAGTTCGGGCCGCGGCCCCTCGAACTCGGCTTCGACGCGGCCGTCGGGGAGGTTGCGCACCCAGCCGGTCAGGCCGAGCGCGACGGCCCGGTGCTGGGCCGAATAGCGGAATCCGACCCCCTGCACCATACCTTCAACCATCACGTGGAGCCGGTCCGTCATCAGTTCATGAGTTCCACGAGCCTCGCCTGGAACTTCGGCTTGGCGATGGCCAGCACCGCCGTACACGCTTCCATGGCCACTTCCCTATCCGCATTTTCTATGGTGGGCTGCATGACGGGGATGAGTTTGCGTTTCCCCAGTTTGGCTATCATGAGGCATATGCGTTTGCGGGCCGCGGCGTTGTTTATGCTCAAGAGCGTCTGGATTTCGGATATAGCCGTCAAGTCGCCCGCGGCCACGAGTGCGACGGCGGCCTGGGCTCTGTTCACGAGGTTGACTTCCGTTTCGTCGAAATATTTGTTCTTGAGGTAGCTGACCAGGTACTGCCTGCCGGTCCAGTCCCCGCGTTTAGCGAGAGCGCAGGCGGTTTTCAGGGCTTTTCCCGAGTCGGACAGGCCTTCGTCCAGGAGCAGGCGCAACGCGTCGGGATCTTCCAGCTTGTACAGCAGCAGGATCAGCCGGTAGCGGGTGAGGCCGGTAGCGGTTTCGAGCTTGGCCTTGGTTTTGCTGAGCACGTCGGGCCCGCCCAGCCGCGCCAAGCCGAACACGGCCGCGTCGCCTTTGGCCTCGTGGAGTTCGCCGATCATCCGCATCAGCGTCGGGATGGCTTCCCGCCAGCCCATTCTGGCCAGCGCCATGGCCGCGGGCGCCGAGATTTCCGCCAGCCGGTCCTGCAGTAAAGGCGCCAGTACGGTGATGGTAGACTGATCGTTGTACAGACCCGCGATGGTTGCGGCCTTGGCTTTGATCAACCGGTTTCCACTCTGGAGCCCTTCACTGATAAGGAGGCTGGGGGGCTCGTTGTAACCGGCCAGGTAAAGACACTGGTAGGCGTCGAGTTCGGTTTCGATATGATTCGTGGCGGCGAGTTTTTCCAGGTAAGCGAATCCTTCCTTGTTGCCGTTGGCGGCCATGAGGGTAGCGGCGCGCATTTTGAGGTTTTGGTCGGCGTTGGCGCCGTCGAAAATCTCGCGGACCCTTGCCAGGGCTCGGTCCAGCACCCGCTGCTCTTCGATGCGGAGCATCTGGTTATCCGCCACTTTCATCTCGGGCCTCTCGACGGCCTCCTTCTGCACGCGGACCTCCTGCACCGACTCGAACAGGTACGCCGTGTTCTCCCCGTCTTCGTCCACGACGCTGACGTAATCGGGCCCGACGCCGGTGACCTTCAGGTTTTGATCGAGTGCGCCGCTGCCTTTGAGGACTATAGTTACGAGGTTCGGCGTTCCCGCGAGGTCCTTGAGGCTGCCGCTGCTTCCCACCACCGGCGGGATTTGCTGTGCCAAGCCCGCCGCGCACATAATAATAATCACCAGCCCTGCCATTGCCGTTCGCATCGGCCCCATCCTTTCCATAGTATTCACCCCAATGTTCTCACCCTTAGAATCTTTGTTCGCGACCTCTACGCACGACGCGTAGAGGTTGGCCTAAAGTCGCGAACAAAAATTCTGAATGCGGCTTCTTAGCCGCCCGGCTTCTCAGCCGCCCGGCTTCTTAGCCGGCTTAGTGCAGCACGAGCGATTCGTCTTTTATGACGCGATCGAGAAACTTCCTGGCGGCCTGGAGCGAGGGCACAAGCGGGTTGATGGTGAGCGCCTGCAGGGCGTACTCGTAGCTTTTGTGCCGTACCGCCTCGATCGTCAGCCGTTCGCTTTCCTTGATCGACATAAACAGGCCCTTGAGAAACCGCGGGCAGTTGCCGACCACGCGCGGTTTGACCCGTTTCCGCCCGACCTGCACGGGTATCTCGACGCTGCAATTTTCCGGCAGGTCGCGGATGCAGTTGCCGTTGCGGACGCACAGGATCACGTCGTGCTCGGTTTTGCTTTCCATCGCCTCGATGAGCGGTATGATGGTTTCTTCGTACCAGATGGCCTTTCGTTCGCGAGTCAGTTCGGGCAGATCGCACAGCCGCTCGTCCTGGTACAGGCGCAGGATCTGCTGTTCGGCTTCGTGCAGGATTTCCGCGCGGAACCGCGAACACGACCGCTGTTTTTTCAGGACCTCGTCCTGGGTGAAAAACAGGCTGACAATCCTGGTCGGGACCATCCGGAACAGCTCGATGAGGTTGTGGTCGAACCCTTCCTCATTGTACCGCTCGAGTTTTTCGAGCAGGTGGGCCATGCAACTGCGCCCGTCGACTTTTACGTCCTGGATCCAGCCCATGTGGTTGAGGCCGATATAATCCACGACGAGTTCGCCCGGCTGGCAGTGAAGCACCTCGGCCACGCGCTTGATACAGACGCCCGGCAGGTCACACACGCCGATCACTTTGAGATTGGAATGTCGGGTGAGGGCCTCGACGACGATGCCGAGCGGGTTGGTGAGGTTGATGAAGGTGGCTTCGGGGTTGACCAGCTCGACCTGCTTGGCAATGTCGAACACGACGGGCAAGGTCCGCATGGCGTTGGCGAACCCGCCGGCGCCGAGGCTTTCATCGCCCACCATGCCGAGTTTGGGCGGGAGCTTTTCGTCTCTCATTCGGGCGCCCATACCGCCGACGCGTATGCAGTTGAGGATGTACTGGGCGCCGCAGACGCCTTCGGCGACGCTGGTGGTGCTGGTGATGGCGACGGGGAAGCCGGTGCGATCCATGAGGCGCTGGCAGAACTTCGCCACGATGCCCAGCTTGGGCCCTTCCCGGCCGACGAGCACAATTTCTTTCACGTTTAGATTATGTGAAATGGCGCTAAGAATGAATTCGGGTGTGTAGACGCTGCTTCCGCCCAGGATCGTAATGCGATCAATCACCTGCCCAGAACCTCCTCAATCTGCGTCACCACAAACAAAGTTTACAAATCATGAGTTTTACTGCAACTAAACCGCAGTGAAAACGACCAAAAGCACAAAAACTGTTTTGTGGTGACCTCTAAGACTCACCGCTCGTCCAAGTATATATCCCTTGCTTTGTCCCGCACAAAACAAGCCAGCGCCTGCAATGCCTGCCCGACCGGCTTGGGCCGGGTTTCGACCGTTACGCGGCCCGCACGAAGCGCCTCGATGACGGCGGCCACCGACGGTTCCCGCGCGTCAATCCAGGAAAACGTGGTGCCGCAGTAGGGGAACGAGTGGCAATCGGAAGTGCCGACCAGCGGAAGGCCCCGCTGCCGCGCGACCCGCACGGCTTTCCTGTTCGGGTTAAGCCAGGTCCGGTACAGGCTGCAATACTCGATCCCGTCGAAGCACTCGATGTTGCGCAGGAGTTTCCCGCCCAGGCAGCGGTTGTCCAGGTAGAACGGGTGCGGCGCGAGAATGAATGCGTCGCGGCGTCCCAGGGCGCGCAGTTGGGCGAACGTCCTGGCGGCGGCCTGTTGGGCGTCGGGGTTGAGGATGACCACGTGCTTTCCCTCGATGAGGGCCTCGATCGCGGGCACCACCAGCACGTTTCGCCTCCTGCCGTATTCTTCGATGCGCCGGGTGTGGATCACCCGGTTGTGGCACGCGAGCGCCACCACGTCGTAGTTCAACTTTGCCGCGGCGTCGATAAACATCTCCGCCGAGTGGCCGATCCGGTCATGAAAATCGTCCGCCGTGTGCGCGTGGAGGTCCGCTTTTAACCGCATCCGGAGGGCCTTTCACCGCCGCTCGGCAGTCCTACCGAGGCTAGCCGTTCCTTAATTGCAAAGTCAAGCAATCGCGGCCTGCTGCAGATAGTTCCCGCACAAAACACGCCTGAACGGCCTCCAACCTCACTAGCCTTATTACATCGATATTAGCCAAACAAAAAGGCAGGATCAAAAAAACACGCTGGCGGCTGGAGACTGGCGGCTGGAGGAAGTTATTGTCCCCATCGTGCCAATTGTCTCAATTAAGTTAACGGCATGTCACTCCAGTCTCCAGCCTCCAGCCTTTCCTTCCTCCTTCCTCCTTTTCCCCATACCCCAAACCCGACTTAACTCTTGCATTCCCAACCCTGAACGCGCTAATGTAGAATCCACTGCACAAGGCTCAGAGGCAAAATAGAGAGGGGCCATTCCATGGCTGGCAACCCCGCCCGTAAACTCTCGATCATCGTCCCCATGTACAACGAAGAAGAATCCCTGCCCGCGCTCCACCGCGAAATCACCGCCGCCATAGCCGCGATGGACTGCGACTCCTACGAACTCATCCTCGTCGACGATGGCAGCACCGACAAGTCCGTCGAAATTGCCCGCGGGCTCCACCAAAACGACCCCGATCACGTAAAAGTGCTCGTACTCCGCAGAAATTTCGGCCAGACCGCTGCACTCGCCGCCGGGTTCGACGCCGCAACCGGCGATATTGTCGTACCCATGGACGCCGACCTCCAAAACGACCCCGCAGACATTAAGCGGCTCGTCGAAAAGCTCGACCAAGGCTACGACGTCGTCAGCGGGTGGCGGGCCGACCGGCAGGACAAGTTCCTCTCCCGCCGCCTCCCCTCGAAGCTGGCCAACGGCCTGATCTCCCGCGTCACCGGCGTCGCGCTCCACGACTACGGCTGCACACTCAAAGCCTACCACCGCGACATCGTCGACCACCTCCGCCTCTACGGCGAAATGCACCGGTTCCTCCCCGCGCTCGCATCCTGGTCCGGCGCGAAAGTGGCCGAAATCCCCGTCAACCACCGATCCCGCAAATTCGGCACATCCAAATACGGCATCGGCAAGACTCAGCGCGTCCTGCTCGACCTGCTCACCATCAAATTCCTACTCAAATACTCCACAAAACCCATGCAGGTATTCGGCCGCTGGGGGCTGGTGACGCTGGGTTTGGCGTTTGTTTTTGGCGCAATTTCCGTCGGCAGAAAACTCATGCTCCCGCACGAAGACATGACCGGCAACCCCTGGATGTACCTCGCCATCTTCTTCGCACTCGGCGGCATGCAACTCATCTCCGTCGGGCTGCTGGGCGAAATCAGCGTACGAACCTACTACGAATCACAGCAAAAACCCATCTACACCATCCGCGAACGCATCGAGAAGCAGTAGCTATCGACATGGGTGACCATCAAGGACCATCAGGATCAGTGGCGCGGCGGAGGTTCTTCTACTTCCTGAAGCTGGCGCTTGGACTAGCCATCCTGGCGTTCCTTTTCTACAAGTATGACCTGTCCAAAGTCGCAACGGCCATGCTCCAGCTTGGCCCAAAGGCCATGTTCTGGATCTGGTTCTGGACGCTGCTCGGCCTCTGGTTCCACGCGCAGATGCTGCAAGGGGCGTTGCGCCCGCTCGATATGCGCTTCACAACGTGGCGCCTGTTCGTGATCCATCTGCAGATCCGGTTCTACGCGCTGTTCCTGCCCGGCGCCGCAAACGTCGTGGTCAAGTGGCAGAAACTGGCCAAGCCGGGCGCACAACCCGCCCAGGCGCTCGCCGTAATTGCCTTCACCCGCATCGCACACACCCTCGCCGTCCTCCTGCTGGCGGTAACAGGCATGACCATGGACGGCATATTCCCATGGCCGTCCGTACAATGGGCTTCGGTGGGCCTGCTGATCCTCACGGGCAGCTGTTTGGCCGTGTGCACCTCCCAACGGCTCGGCCCCTCCCTCGACCATCTGGCCGAAATCGTCCTGGGCCGTATACCCGGACCCGAGCGATTCCGTGAGAAACTGGCAAAAATCTGGGCGGCATTTCGCGGATTCCGCGCAATTCGCCTGCCGCAAATCGCCATGATCATTTTGCTCACCGTCGTCGGCCAGGCCTTCCAGACCCTCGGCCAAATCGAAATCGCACACGCCGTCGGCGCAGACGTCTCGTTCTGGACCCAACTGTGGATACGCGGAGTCGTACTGGTATGCTCGACGTTGCCCGTTACGTTGTCAGGCCTCGGCCTGCGCGAGGCCAGCATGGTAGGGCTTCTGATCTATTACGGGATCAGCCCGGAAGTTACCCTGGCCTACTCGTTGGGCTGGTTCGGGCTGACCGTATTGCTCGGCCTGCTCGGCGGCCTGCTCGAGGCCAAGGAACATTTCCTGCCTGGCAAGGACATTCTTGCGGCAGAACGCGCGAGGGAAAAATGACAGGACAAACAATGGAGCCGGCTTGCGGTCTCGGCGAATTGGGAAGCTATCTGCTCTGCCACCTGCGCTGCCCCGATTGCCTGTGCGGTTCGCTAGACCTGCTGGGACATTCCGCAACATGCAAGCAGTGCGGCCGCGTGCTGCAATATCAAGACGGGATTCTCGACGCGCTTCCCATGGCCCTCAGCGTCGGAACACAGTCCAACCAGGAACACTACGACTCATTCGGCAGCCAGCAGGATGACCACCTTTCCAAACGTGCCCGGACCAGAAACCACGCTCAAAAAATGGCAATGCTTCAGCGTGTATTGGATGATCGAGGGGAACAGGTGCGCACGCTTGAAATCGGCATCGGGTCCGGCGCTCATTCCGCGGAACTTGCCGCGAAGGGCCATAGCGTGGCGGGAGTTGACATTTCCCGCGTTTTGCTGCTGAAGGCACAACGGCAGTTTCCGATACTCGGCAAAGCATTCTTGGCCGCGGCAGATGCGACTCAACTGCCTTTTCAAGAGTGCCTTTTCGATCGGGTGTTCTGCGTCGCCACGCTTCACCACTTGCCTGAGCCGGAGTCCGGCATCAAGGAAATGTTGCGCGTTCTCAAACCCGGCGGCCGCTTCTGCATTATTGAACCCAAACGGTTTTACCCCGTCCACTGCATCAACTCGTTAATCCACTCGAAAACCGAATGCGGCACGTTCAAGATGAGAGTGAAATCCGTGACCGCCTGGGGAGAGAAAGCAGGGGCCGCCGGCATCCAAATCGATCACTTCGTTTTTACACCCAACCGACCACGCACGCTCACGCCCATCTATGACCGCATCGACCGTATTTGCCGTTCGACCCCATTTCTCTGGCACGCGTCAGTCATGTTTTGCGCGCACGGACAAAAAAAGGAACCATAAGTTGCGCGTACTGATGATCAACTATGAATACCCGCCGCTGGGCGGAGGTGGCGGCGTGGCCGCCGCAAACCTCGCACGCGAACTGGTCCGGCAGGGGCACGAGGTTGATTACGTCACGAGCCATTTCCGGGGGCTGATGCGGGAAGAAGCCATCGAAGGCGTCCGCATCTATCGAGAGCCAGTCATCGGGCGGACAGGCCTTCAGACCGCCAGCATCGTGTCCATGCTTTCGTTTCCGATCGTGGCCGTGCGCCGCGGGCTCCGCCTGGCGGCGCAACAACCGTACACGCTCGTGCACACGCACTTCGCAATACCCTCCGGCCCGGCCGGCTACATTTTGTCCAAGCGGCTCAGGCTACCCAACGTCTTGACCGTCTACGGGGGCGACATCTACGACCCGAGCAAGAAATACTCGCCACACCGCCACCCGGTTCTAAAATTCGCCGTGAAGCGCGTGCTGAACCAGGCGGCCGTGGTGGTGCCGGAATCGGAGGACTTGTGCGAGCGCACGACGGCCGTGTATGGCACGCGAACCCCGATCCAGCGGATCCCGCTCGGATTCGTTTCGCCGCAATACGCACCCGTTTCCCGCGAGCAACTGGGACTCCGCCCGGATCGGCTGTACGCCATCGCCGTGAGCCGGCTGGTTGCCCGAAAGTCGTATCCGGACCTGCTCCGCGCGTTCAAAACGGCCGGGGTGGAGAATTTGGAGCTTCTGATTGTCGGCGACGGGCCGGAAGAACCGGCGCTGAAAACACTGGCGAACCAACTGGAGATCCAGGACAAGGTGCGTTTTCTCGGGCACGTAGGCGAGGCGGAGAAATTCCAATATCTGTCGTGTGCGGATTTTTTCATATTGGCGAGCCTTCACGAAGGCTTCGGGATCGTGTTTCAGGAAGCCATGTACTGCGGCCTTCCTGTTATCACGACGGATTGCGGCGGGCAGATGGACTTCCTGCACCACGAAGAGAATGCGCTGCTGGCGCCTCCGCAAAATCCCGAAGCGATGGCTGCCCATATCAAGAGGATGTGCGCCGAGCCGGAACTGCGCCGCAACCTTTCGGCGAACAACCGCCGCGACATCGAGCGGCATTCCGTCGAGAGTGTAACGAGCCAGTATCTCCAACTGTTCGAGCGGGTGCTTCGAGAGAAAAAGGCCGGAACTTGAGCGATATGGCATCGAGCAGGAAATTGAGATTCACCATTCTGGGTTCGTACACGGGCCGAAACGCCGGCGACTGCGCAATCCTGGAAAACGTCGTGCGCGGCATTGTCGAAGCCTGCCCCGGCGCCGTGTGCGAAGTGTTGACCATCAATCCCCGGTTCGTGCGCGGCGTGTACGACGACCTGCCGCTGTCTGCCGTGCGGACGATGCCGTGGGATCTCAGCGTCAAGACGCTCGGGTTGCCGCTGGTTCTGTCGGTGCTGCGTTCGGACGTTGTGGTTATTACGTCGGCGATCCTGTTTGATCACAAGTTCTGGAACCCCCTGTATAACTATCTGTCGGCGCTCGTGACGGCCGTGGCACTCGCAAAGGCGCTGGGGAAGAAAGTGGTGTTTTACTCGGTGGGCGTCGGGCCGGTCTACACGTGGAAAGGCCGGAAAACCGTCCGATGGCTGTTGAGCAAAGCCGACATGATCACACTGCGCGAAGAAGCGTCCCGCGACATCATCGCGCAGTTGGGCCTCCCCGAACGCTACACGATGGCGGCCGACCCCGCGCTGAACCAGCAGATCTCACCTCCTGACATCCAAACCATGCAACGGACACTCGACGATGCGGTCGGAACTGGACCCCGCGTGGCCATAAACCTCAACGCATACATCGACTCCTGGACCGGCCAGGGAAAAGGAAAGTTGTCCCAGGATACGTTCTGCCGCGAAATCGCCAATGCCGCCAACCATCTGGCGCGCGCATGGGGGTATGGGCTCATATTCATCTGCACCCAGTTCATGGACGAAACCGTGATCGAGGAAGTTGTGAAGAGGCTCGATGCGGGGGCGCGCGCGGGGCTGCTCAAAAACCGCGCGTACAACCACCGCCAACTCATGGCCGCCATGGGCCTTTGCGATTTCATGATCGGAATGCGGCTGCACTGCCAGATCCTCTCCGTGGCCGCGGGCACGCCCTGCCTGGCCCTTAATTACGCGCCGAAGGTCCGCAATTTCATGGAGATGGCGGGGCTGGCGGATTACGTGATGGATTTTGACGAGGGGTTCGGGGCCGGAACAATCATCGAGCGCGCGGGCCATTTACGGAACCATCTGGACAAAGTGAAGCGCAACATGGACGCGCGTGCGCGGATTTTGAAATCGCAGGAAAAACAGTCCGTGCGAGTGCTTCGAGAACTGATGGGCGGCGTGTGATGGCTGAACACGTCAAGACCGATCCGACCCTTTGCTCGCAATGCGGCGCGTGCGCCGCCGTCTGCCCAAAAGGCGCCATTACGCTCCCCCGCGATCCCGCCGGCAACTACTACCCACGCGTGGACGAGGAAACCTGCGGGTCGGCGTGCGGTTTGTGCGCGTCCGTGTGTGCCGGCAACGGCATCGACTGGCCGGGCCTGCACGAATCGAGGTTCGCCGCGCCCTACACGGCCGCGCCGATAGGGCATTGCGTCGCCGCGTACAGCGGGTGGGCTCTCGAAGATCACGTGCGCAAGGCGTCCGCATCCGGCGGCCTGGTTACGGCGTTGCTTTGCCACATGCTCGAGACACACGCGATAGACGCCGCGTGCGTGACCGTTCTCGACGGGTTTGAACCATCGACGCGGCTGGCGACCACGCGGGAAGAGGTTCTCGCGGCCGCCGGCTCCGTCTACTTCTGCAATCCCGCGGTGCGCGTGATCAAGCAACTCAAAACGTTTCCCGGGCGGGTGGGTTTCGTGGGGTTGCCCTGCCACATCAACTCGCTCAACAAGGCGATTCGATGCGGGGCGGTCGGAAAAGACAAGATAGCGTTGATGCTGGGCATATTCTGCGGGCGGACGGCCACGCTCGATCTGATGAGATCATTTCTGCGGCGGAAGGGCCTGGACCCCGCCGACGTGCGCGAGATGCACCTGCGCGGTAACGGATGGCCCGGCACATTCCGATTCACCATGCAGGACGGCTCAAAACACGAATTCCCCTTCCCACCGCCCGAGTACATGGCGATGTGGAAGTTCTATCAGCACACGCCCCCCTATTGCCTGCTGTGCAGCGACCCGCTCGCCGCGCTGGCCGACGTCTCGTTCGGCGACGCATGGCTGCCCCGGTTCAGGGACGACAAACTCGGCACATCATCCGCGGTGGTGCGCACTCGCGCCGGCGCGGATGCCCTCGCCCGCGCACAGGCGCAAAGCGTCATTCAACTAGACCCAATCGACCCCGCCGAAATCATCAAAAGCCAGCGCCAGCAGGTGTTCAGCAAGCAAACCAATCAGCGCAACGTCCGCCACATCGCCAAACTACTCCGCAAACCCCTGCCTGAAGACACCGGCACTATGCTGTGGCCCAAAGGCAAGTTGCTGGGCCTCGCCTATGCTGCGTTTCAATGGGCCAACTGCCTGCTTTCGAGGCGGCCCGCAACAAAATGGGTGCTCAACCTTTTGCCATTAATGAGTTTGACCAAGCTTCTGCGGAGAAAAAAGTGAGTGCGGTGCAGAAGGCAAACGTGATTGTAAGGGTCATATCCACCTTATTGTTGGTGTGCATATCCGCCTACTTTCTCTACAATCAGATCCAGAAATCCACGGCTGTCAGTTACCTGTATTCTGACGAGGCTGCAAGCATTACGGCCAGCCGTTCAGTTGCGGCATCGTTTGTTCCGCGCACGCTCAACGGTAAGATCTACTACAGAAGCTTTATTGCCCACTATCTCAATGCGCTCGGCATCTTAATTGTTGGGGACAATATTGTGGGGTGGCGCACGGCAGCTTTGGCGGCTTACTTCCTGTTGCTATCGATTCCCGCTGTCCTCTTGGTTTGGAAAGGCCGCAGCCCATTAGTTGGCGTTGCTTTGACCGTTTTTCTTGGATTAAATATGCATCTTCAGCGCTATTCGTGTTCGGCGCGAATGTACATGATTTACATGCTCTTTGCGACCCTGGCGGCGTGCTGTATCCTGTTTTTCCAGGTTCGCGGCAATAAATGGACTGGGGCATGTTATTTCATATGTTGCTTCGCGGCCATGTTTTCACATGCCCACTTCGTGACCATTCTTCCCGGGCTCTTTGTTGCCGGGGTATGGATGAATGTGGCAGAGAGCAGTAGCCCTGTTTCTTTCCGAAAACAGCTCATATCGCCAGCGGTTATGGCGCCTTTTCTCGCCGGAACGGCAGGGATCGCATTCTCGCTTTTATACAAGCATTTACCGAACGTCTGGGTTAACGTCGAAACAAACAAGTTGTTTTTTGGGGCCGCCCGTTCTTTCTCTTATCCGCTTCAGATTCTTGCGGAAACGTCCATATTCCGGCCATCTTTGGCCATTCTTGCATTGTGTGTTTATAAGGCGCTAAGGAGAAAGCCCATTGTAACCGCCGAATCCTCCGGGGCGGCAATCATTTTTGTTGCAAGCTGCGCAGCAGTCGCCGTTTCACTTCCTGGAACACAAACTAAGTATGTAATTCCACTCATACCGTTCTTCGCGCTCCTGCTGGCCAGTCTCGGCATCGAGGGCAGGAAGCTGCGGCTCGTGCTGCCTCGCCTGGTTGGTTCGGTGGCCGTAATAGTCTCTCTATGTATTGTTCTCGTGGCGGAATGGCGGTACTACTCGCCGGAAACATTGAACAAAAGCGTGGCGATGTTTTCGTGGCGGGAAGATGAGAAGCTACTCGATGATTTTGAAGCTGTGGCAAAATGGATAAAAGAACACGACGCGATAGTTTTGTCGTCGGAACCATCTATATGTACCTTCATGCTGAAGAAATTGGATTATCACGTAAGGAGCAAAAATATAGTTGCTTCAACACCTCAGGAAGAAATCATCTGTAGCAATTCTGGAAAGCCCATCATACATTCCGTCGAACTTCTCCAGCGCATCGAGGACCAGGTTGCCCCGCGGCCCATTATATTCTTTACCTCCGCCTACCGCCTGGACAGAAAGAAGGGGACTGTCGGCGCGGCAATATCGGACAGAATTACAGGCAGTTACACCCTTCTCGATTCGAGCCAGGGGTTTTGCATTTACTCGAAGGTTAACGCGATCTTTAATGGCACAATTGATGAGAATCTGGTGAAAAACGGCGATTTTGAAGGGGCATCGAAAGCAATTGCCATGCCCCAGAGCGCACATTTTGTAGACGAACCCGGTTCAAATCTGGGAAGGTCGGTTATGATAAAAAATGTGGTGCCGAATCAAACCGTACGCCTAAAACTGCCGATATATCGAGATTCCGGGGCTGAGTCGGCCGCGATTCTTAAAGACGGGCAGAAGTATGTCCTTTCGTGTGCACTGAAACTTGAAGAGGTCCAGGCCGGAAGCAATCCTTCGCGTGTGGCAAAAGTTGTATTGCAGGGGAAGGCGTCGGGCGGGTCGTTCTGGAATCAACTCCTCAAACTCAGCGGTACGCGCGATTGGCGCAACTATTCGTTTGTGGTGACATGCGGCGACGATATTCCCGCCGATGCGACCGAGGCGTGTGTGTCTGTAGGGCTGTTTGGCGCAACAGGCCGGTTGTGGGTAGACAACGTGCAACTGCAAAAGGTGCAGGACTGACAACGGCGCATTCTTACGTACAGGCTCAGGATGGCAACGGCGGCAAGAAATAAGCCGGCGGTCCCGGTTGCTGGCATTTGGGGTGGGTCTGGCGCGGTTAAGCCACCTGGAGTGGTAAACACAACACCCTGTTCAAGCAGGTATTCGAGGCACTGCTGAAACTCGGCGAACATCGCGGCGTCCCACTTGTTGGGATGAACCTGCAAAACGAGAAGCGGCCGGTTTGGGTCGTAACTCGAGAAAAATCCGGCAAAATTGGGCACGCCCGTCGGTATCTCAATCTCGCCGCCGCCCCTGGCCAATGTACACACCCCGGAGGGGCGACATCCAAGCATGGAATACTTTGGGAAATACCAATGGTCGTAACCGCAAGCCAGGAATGCCGGGACCGTGTTGCAGTCATGCTTGTTCTCCGGCGCGCCAAAACCGTACATGACCACACCCAGGTAGTCTATGACGGCTTCATGGCACAGCCGCATGTGCTCCATTTGGCAGTCTGCAGAGGTGCCGTAAAACTCGCATGTGTCAACTTTTGAGACTTCATCGTCTGACCGCGGGTCGATGAAATCGGCTTCACATTTCGGCGGGGGCAGCCCGTGGTCCCAACCATGATTCCAGAACTCCACGAAACCCAGCGACCTCAGGTAGTCAATTGACTGTGTCGACATCGCCGGAAGCCGGTTGCCTATCACGCCGGCCGTGGTGACTAGCCGCTGCGATTCGACATACGAAAAATACCGTTGCCACCGTTGGGTTAGCGCCAGATCGTCCGCTTTCAGAATGACGTGTTGTTGAGAAATTACAGAACTCAGCACCACAAGCATCGCAAGCATAACCCCCATCCCTTAAGTCTGTACCGCTTTGACGAGCTATCCTAACATGGATTCAAATAGGATCCAAAACCAACTGCATAAATAGCTATGAGCCTCAAGAAAACCTCCTCCCCGTGGGCGGTCGCCAGCCCGCGCCGTTAAACCGCCGGCCAAATTCAACGACACAAGCTGGCCGTGAATTACGCAACGACTTCAACAAGTATTCCCTCCCGCCCACACCACGCACCCCGCCCCTCGTCCACCAAAACCCCCGCCCGCGGACTGGTTGCACACGCTTGGACGGCCCAAGCTGGAAAACCGCCCTCCATCCTGTGAATCCTGTCATCCTGTCCAAAAAAATGTTTCGCTGGTCATTTATAGTCATTGTTGGCATTTTTCATGCCTATCCGCCCACTTTTGTCAATCAATTCCCCCTTGTTCCGCAAAATTTGCCTCCTCTCTGCCTACTCTTTCCAACCCAAAAAGGGCAACAGTTGCACATATAAAACAGAGGAGGTCGATCCAATCCTGTTGCCGGGAAAAACCAGGCTTCTGCCTGTTCTGCTGCTTGCGGCCGTTCTATAGGCGTACAAGCTGAACATGCCGCTCTTCTTGCGGCCCATTTACCGGCGCTGTCACGTTTCGGCCCGATTGCGCTGCTGGTTGCCCCAAAACGCCACTATCGTAACGGCGAATAAAGCCAGTTTGCCTGCAACTCCGGCGGCAGGAACAGCGGGAGTGTCGGCAGCGTCTGCCGACGGCCCCAGCACGGTTTCGACCCCCTCGCCATTGCGGGCCTTTGCGGCGAAACTGTACAGCTTGCCGTCACTCAGCCCTGTGACTGTGCTGATGCTCCAGGCGGCGGCAGTTCGGTAGACGGGACTCGCGCCAACGCTGCCGTCGGCCTGCACCCAATTCTTTCCGGCAACGGCGGGCTCGACGAGAATCGCGTATTCTGTGTCTGAAGGATTGCCATCCTCAGGGTCGATGGCCACGTCAACCGAGCATATTGTTGGATTCGTCGCTGCGGGCGCCGTAGGCACTGCGGCCAACGTATGTTTGGCGGCTGTCGCGGGCGTAGTGGTGCTGCCTGCACCGTTGCGCGATTGCCCGGAGAAATTGTACTGCGTATTGGGTTGTAAATCCGCCGAAACCCAGGGATTATTATGCTGGCGCCAGCCCGAATCTGTGCCTTGAGTCACGTCTTGAAAGTACAAGCCTGAAGTGCCGGTGGCCAGATTGCTGAAACTGCCCGCGGCAGCCACGCTTATGGACGTATCCGTAAGGTCGCTGAAAACAAGGCCCGTTACAGGTTGTATCAGTGTCCATGCGATGTAATTCGCGGTCTTTTGGCTTTCCACCATCCCATTGGTGGTGGAAACTTGAAAGGCGTATTGGCTGTTTGCCGCCAGCTCCTCGTGTTGCCACAACTGAGCATTTGCCTCTGTGGTGTGGCGAAGTGTAGCGGGCGGACCGGCACCGGGGTCCGCATATATATTGAATCCGGTTTCTTCTCCGGAATTGTCCAGCCACGTCCACGTGATGGTGGCAAGGCCGATTGCGGTTGCACCGGGATTGCCAGGCGCCGGCAGGGCCGCGTCGAATTGAGCGAAGTACTCTTGCTGTTGCGCTCCGATATTGGTGAACGCGCCGCCCGCATTTACGGCATCGGCCGTAATAGCGAGTGCCCACACAATGCCATTGGGATTCGGCGCCCACGCAGAGACCGCGGCCGTCCCGGCATCTACAACAGCAAGGTTGCTTCTCATGCTAGGTCCGATGCCCACGAAATCGCCGCCGGCGTAGACACTGCTTCCCGCCACCGCTATGGTATAAACAGAACCATCCGCGTCGGGGTTCCAGGAAGTGGGGTCGCCCGTGGTTGCATTCAAAGCGGCAATTCGGTTGCGCGGCTGGCCGCCCACGCTCGTGAAGATGCCGCCCGCGTAGACGAGGCTTCCCGAAACAGCCAAGGCACGGACACAATCATCTGTATTAGAACTGAATGCGGTCGCGGTTCCATCTCCGGCATTAAGAGCCGCGATACATATCCGGCTCTGGCCGCCAATCGTATAGAAGCTGCCGCCCGCGTAGATAGTGCTTCCCGACGCGGCAAGGCAGTAAACGGTACCGCCCGCGTTTGGATTCCACGCCGTGGCGGCCCCGGTGACCATATCCAAGGCCGCGATATAATTGCGCTCTTCGCTGGCGATTTCTAAAAAGCCTCCTCCAACATACAAAACACCTTCATGGACACATAAGGCCCGAACTTCATTGTCGGCGCCGCCCGCCCATTCGGTGGGTAGGCCGGTTGAAATGTCCAAAGCCGCCAAAAACTCGTGCGATTGCCCCCCAATTTCCGAGAAGACGCCTCCGGCGTATACGCTGGCTCCGGACACGGCCAGGCTGTACACCGCGCTACTGGCATCGGGATTCCACGCGGTGGGTATGCCCGTAGCGGGATCCAACGCCGCAAGCCGTCTTCGCACGACGCCCCCAATCCCGTTGAAGCTGCCACCCACGTATATGGTTGAGCCCGCGACGGCCAGAGCACGTACAGTCGAACCGGCGGTCGGGTTCCACGCGGTAACGGTGCCCAAATCAATGTCCACGGCCGCGAGGCAGTTTCGCGCTTCTCCGTCGCATGTCGAAAATGCCCCGCCGACATAGAGCGTAGACGTATCTCCAGAAACAGCAAGGGCGTATACGAGAGAATTCACGCCCGGATTCCAATTCTTAACAGAACCCGTGGCAAGGTCGAAGGCCGCGAGGCGGCCGCGGGGTTCGTCGTCGATACTGCTAAACGAGCCGCCCGCAAACAGCATGCCGTTCGACACAAGAAGGGCGTTGACGCAACTGTTTACATCGGGGTCCCATGATGTGGCAGAACCGTCGGCGGCACTCAGCGCCGCAATGCGGTTGCGGGCTGCCGACCCAATGTTCGTGAAGTCTCCGCCGGCAAAAACGGTTCCATCCCCCAGAGCGAGCGAACAGACAATATTGTTGGCCGCGGGATTCCATGGCGTCGCCGCTCCGGTTGTTGCATCCAGCGCCGCAATGTAATCGCGGGACGCGGCGCCAACACTACTGAATTCGCCGCCCGCATACACCGTGGTGCCCGAAACGCAAAGTGCATTGACATAACTGCCCGCATTTGGGTTCCAAGCGTCTGCGTCTCCGGTGACAGCATCCAGCGCGGCTAGATAGTTTCTGTCTTGGCTCCCTATTTTCGTGAACTCACCCCCGGCATAGACTTTCCCCCCTGAAACAACCAAGGTGCGGACTACCCCATTCGGGTTCGGGTCCCACGCCGGATCAACGCTCCCATCAGCAAGGATATGGCAGATATTACTTCGCGAAACCCCGCCAACCTGGCTGAACTCACCGCCTATATACCATCCGCCAGCCCCGTCAGCACAGGATGCGTAAACAAACCCATTTACTTCTGGAAACGTGCCGGTTGGCGCCCCTGACGCCATGTCTACAGGCACTCCCCCACCCGTGTATGGAGACAAACAGGTGAACTCCCCGCCGAGATAGACGGCAGTCGGTGTCGCCACAACGGCATTCACCTGGCCGTTAGGCACCCATCCGCCCGAGCGCGGTGTCGAACTCAACGCGTCCAGTGAGCCGCAACTAAATGCAATCATCATGAAGGTAAGACACGCGATTATGTAACGCATTGTATAATCCTCCATAAAACCAATTTTAAGCTGCAACAAGTGCCTATCTTGCGGCCTAGCCGCATACAGACTGCCCACGCTAAAAGCACTTTAGATATAGCAGCATCAGGACATAGGTGAAACCATAGCCGTAGAACACTATATAATATTCTAACCGGGTTGTCAAGATGCGGCAGATGCCCATGTCAGATGCGGCAGATGCGCAGATGCGCTGCTGCTGTCCAACGAGCCGAATAGGTCAAGCACAACCTATGGCAACGGGTTCAGAGTAGGGAGTGGAGAAGAAGCCAGGCCCGCCGCAGCCGCAGCAAGAGGTAAGCCAGCGCTACTTCTGAGTATATGCTGTTATTCGATTCGCATGCTTGCGTTGTTGACAAGCATTGCTTGTGATGCCCCAGGCCGTACCCTACGCCGTTCGTCGAGGGCGAGCGGCCCTCGCATGACTAACTCCTGCAGCCGGCGGGTGGGAACCGTTGACTGTTTTGCACGGCACGACGATGCTGCGTACAGTAAAGCTTTAGCTGAGGGCCATAACGATGCTTAAACTGAACCTGGCTTGTGGTGGTGTGGTTGTTGACGGTTGGGTAAGCGTTGACTATTCACTGGGCGCGAGATTTCAGAAAATACCTGTCGTGAGGTGGCTGGCGCTGTTTTGGTTTGCGTGGCGCGACAAGATCATTATTCACGACCTGAAAAAGCCTTTCCCGTGGGAAAATGCGGACGTGATCTACTCCAGCCACTTTCTTGAGCATCTCGACCGCGAACAAGGGCGCGTGTTCCTGCCGCGTTGCCGGCAGTCGCTTTCTCCCGGTGGCATCATCAGGATAGTCGTGCCCGATTTCCGGCTCATTGTCAGCGAATATCAGGCGGGCCGTCTCAAGAGTTTGCCGTTTATCGAGAAGTGCAACGCCATGTACAGCGACCGGCGGTTCGCCCGGTTGCTGGAGTTTCCCCACAAGTGCATGTACGACACCGATAGTCTACTGGAAGCGATGAGTCTCGCTGGATTCTCTTGCCGGCCCCGCCAGCCTTTTGACAGCGACATCGACGACATTCGCCTTGTTGAAAAGGAGTCAAGGGCCGCCAACGCCGTGATCCTGGAAGGGAATTGACCTGACCGGCCGGGTGGGGCGGAATTAGAAACGCGACCCGACCGGGCCGCGTTGCTCCCTATGATGTCTCTTCCTCGACAGCCTCAGACCGTCATCTGTTCCTTCGGCTGGACTTTCGGCGCCTCCTTCTCGCACCAAACACCTTCGGCCATCCAGTTGAACTGGCCTTCGAGAAACTCTTTTCCGACCTTGTCGATGAGGTTGTCGTGGCTACGCCGCCAGACCAGTTTGAAATTATTCTCGATACGGCGCCGGGCGATCCGGCAGAACAGGTCGACGGCGTCGTTGATGGCCTTATTCTGGGGGTTGTCTTTGAGCATGGATTCGGCCCGGGCGAGGCTGGCCGTCATGGCGTAGAGGTCGGTGCCGACATCGACGAACCGGGCCAGGATGAGCGTTTTGCGTTCGAGCTTGGGCCCGTAGACGGCCATGGGGTAGAAGATGCGCCGGGCGAGCCGTTTGCACGTGCGGGCGACGTAGCCCAAGTGCTTGCGGTTTGCGCCGGACAGGTGGCTGACGTTGCCGGGCGCGAACGCGGGCAGGAACGTGGTGGGGAACCAGGTTGCGTAGAACAGGCCGGCTTTGACGGCACCACCGAGTTTTGCGCCGATGGGCGTCTTGGGGTTGAGTATGGGCATGACGCGGCTCATGTGCATGTCGGTTGCTTCGCGAGCGATGATGAGCTGCATGATCTCGCTGGTCCCCTCGAGGATACGGGACACGCGGGCGTCGCGCATGGTGCGCTCGCACACGATTCCCTCTTCGCCGCGGTCTTTCAACGAACTCACCGACTCGTAGCCGCGTCCGCTGCGGACCTGCATGAAGTCGTCGAGGACTCTCCACCCGGCTTCGGTGGCGAAATACTTGGCCATGGCGGCCTCGAGCCGGAAATCGACGCCGCCTTTGTCGGCCATGGCGCAGGCGAGCCAGTTCATGCTCTCCATGGCGAAGGTCTCGGCGACCATCCGGGATGTCATATTGCAGACGGCCTGGTGCTTGCCGATGGGCGCGCCCCACTGGACGCGCTTGTTGCACCAGTCCTGTGCGTAAACAATGGCCTGCTTTCCGCCGGCGCCGGAGAGGGCGGGTACGGTGAGGCGTCCGGTGTTGAGCGTCATGAGGGCGATCTTGAGCCCTGCGCCGGTTTTTCCGATGATGTTCTTGGCGGGAACTTTCATGTTGGTGAACCGCAGCAGGCCGTTGGAGATGCCGTGCAGGCCCATGAACCTGCAGCGGCTGGCGACCTCGAATCCTTTGTTGGTCTCGGGGTCTTTTCGGTCGACGATGAAGGCGGTGATTTGTGGGCGCTCCTTGCCCTTGATGACCTTGGGCGGCGTCTGGGCCATGACGACAAGTATTTCGGCGTCGGGTCCGTTGGTGGTCCAGAGTTTCTCGCCGTTAATGAGATAGTACGAGCCGTCCTCGCTGGGTTCGGCGCGCGTCTTCATCGCGGCAGGATCAGAACCTACGCCCGGTTCGGTCAAGGCGAACGCGGAAATGGCGCCGGCGGCGAGCCTCGGCAGATATTGTTTGCGCTGCTCTTCGGTACCGGAAAACTTCAGGGGTTGCGGCACGCCGATGCTTTGGTGCGCGGACAGCCACGTGGCCGTGCTTTGGCAGTAGGTGCCGACATAGGCGACGATACGACTGTAGTTGGTCTGGCTCAATCCAAGGCCGCCGTATTCCTTCGAGATCTTCATTCCAAAGAAGCCGCCTTCTGCGAGGGCCTTGAGGGCCTCGGGCGGATACTGGTAGGAGCGGTCGAGTTCGTCGGCATCGAGGTATTTTTCGAGAAGGGTCTTCGCCTTGGCGATCATCTCGTCGCCGATTTTTTTGTCGGCAGGGTCTTGGACAGGGAACGGGTGTACGAGGTCCCAGCGGAACCTGCCCTTAAACATTTCAGCTATAAAACTAGGGAACTTCCACTCGGCTTCACGTGATTCCTCGGCCAAATCCATCGATTTCTGTTTTTCTTTATCAACTTGCATGGCCTTCTCCCCAACCGGTTGCGCTATTAAAGGTTACGCTGTCCCAATGCCCAAGAGATGTCTGGTTCAAGTACCCAGCACCAAGCATAAGATAATCCAACTCCCGTGCAAATTCAAATACTCAAATATTGGCATGCGATGGTGTTTGCAGCCAAATCTAACCGCCCGGATCGACCCGCCCAGGCGGGCCGGCGCGTCGTTGCGCCCGGATCTCATGCGGGTTTCGCAGTCGTTGACTTTTCCGGCGCCGTCGCCGGGGCCGGACCAGCTTGCTCCTGGGCCATCTCGCGCAACTTTCGTTTAAGCAACTTACCGGTGGGCCCTTTGGGTAGCGCGTCCATCAGTTCGACTTCCTTGGGGACCTTGTACCGGGCGAGCCGTTCGGCGCAATAGGCCCGCAACTCCTCGGCGGTGGTTTTTGCGGTGGGGCGGAGCGCGACGTAGGCCTTGACTTCCTCTCCGCGTGCATGGTCGGGAATGCCGATGACGCAGGCCTCGACGATGTCGGGGTGGCCGTAGAGGACTTCCTCGATTTCGCGGGGATAAATGTTCATTCCACCGCGAATGATCATGTCTTTTTTGCGGTCGACGATATAGAAGTAGCCGTCGGCATCCATTTTGCCGACATCGCCGGTGTGGAACCACCCGTTGATGATGGCGTCCTCGGTGGCGGTAGGTTTTTTGTGGTAGCCTTTCATGACGTTTAATCCGCGGATGACGATTTCGCCGACCTCATCGACGCCGGCCATGGTACCGTCGTCGAGCATGACGCGCATCTCGCAACCCCAGATGGGGGTGCCGATCGAGCCGGGCTTGCAGGGCTTGTCGGGCATGTTGAACGAAGCGATGGGACTGGTTTCGGTCAGGCCGTACCCTTCGAGGATGCGGATCCCGTAGCGTTCCTGGAACCTGTCGAACACGTCGACGGGCAGGGCGGAGCCGCCGGAAACCGCCATGCGGAGGGTGGACAAATCGTAGTGGGTCGAGTCTTCCAAGTTGAGCATCCAGAAAAACATGGTGGGGACCGCGGCAATGAAGGTGACGTGGTCGCGCGCAATCGTCTCCATGGTTTTGGCGGTGTCGAACACGGGCAACATGGTGAGGGTGCAGCCGGACATCAGCCCGACGTTCATCACGCACGTCTGGCCGAACGAATGAAACAAGGGCAGCACGACCAGCCCGACGTCGTCCGACTGGGCTTTCACGATGTAGTCTTTTGCATAGAAGGCGTTGAAGAAGATGTTGAAATGGGTGAGTTCTGCGCCTTTGGGCGTGCCGGTTGTCCCGGACGTGTAGAGGATGACGGCGGTGTCTTCGGGTTTTGTCTGGACGAGGTCAAACTCGGGCGATGCGGCGAGGAACAGCTTCATGAAGTTGTGGCCGATCTTGGGCTCGGTCATGTCGCCCGGCGGGCCGACGACGATGAAATGATGGCAGGTTTCAGCCTGTACAAAGGCTTTAGCGGCTTCTTCTTCGAACCCTTTCCACGCGAAGAAGACCTCGGTGTCGGAGTCTTCGAGTTGGTACTGTATTTCGAGGTTTTTGAGCATGCAGTTCAGGGGGACAACGGTTGCGCCGGCCGCTAGAATGCCGTAGTAGATGAGGGGGAAATGGGGCGTGTTGGGAATCATCAGGGCGACCTTGTCCCCCTGTTTGATACCGCGATCCTTGAGCATGTTTGCGACACGGCGCGCGCCTTGCGCCAACTCCGTGTATGACAGACGGAACTCATCGAGTTTCAACGCCGTCTTTTCCGGGAAGTTTTGTGCGGAAAGGTCAAGGAAGTGGGCAAGGTTGAGGCTCATAACATAGTCTCCTTACAGTACTGTGGCGCGCACCCGCGCCTCCAGGCAACACCAAAAAAGACAGCTACCCCTTCTATTTATCACAGCCGACAACAATATGCAAACGGGCAACAAGACAAAGACAGGACGTATAGGACGGATAGGAGGGATAAAACCAGGGGCAAGCGCAGCGGCCGGCTTTATCGTTACAGGACAGCAGGGTATAATCGGCACGTTCAGTAAACCAACCAGCAGGTGGGTGCATGCGGATTATGATCACGGGCGGCGGGACGGGCGGCCACACTTCGCCGGCCGTCGCCATTATTGAAGAACTTCAAAAACGGGATCCGCGCCTGGCGGTTCAGTGGGTGGGGCGTCGTGGCGGGATCGAGCAGCGCGTGGCACAGCGGACGGGCACGCCGTTCCGCAGCGTGCCGGTGGAAGGATGGCCGCGGAAGAAGACGTTGCGTCGTGCGTGGGTGGCTGGGAAGGTGGGCGTGGGCATATTGCGCAGCGTGATTTATATCACCCGGTTTAAACCGCAGGTCGTGGTGGGCGTGGGCGGGTTTGTATCCCTCCCGTTGTGTTACGCGGCACAGCGGATGGGGATACCGACGGTGCTCCACGAGCAAAACAAACGGCTGGGCATGGCTAACCAGATGCTCGCGCCGCGCGCCAACCGGATCCTCCTGAGCTACCCGGACACGCTGGGCCAGTTCCCGCGCGAGAAGTCGCTGCTGGTGGGCAACCCGGTCCGGGCGGGTTTTATCCGGCCGCCGGGCAAGTTGGCGGCACGGGAGTCGCTGGGGCTGGAAGCGGGGGCGCCGACCGTGCTGGTGAGCGGCGGCAGCCAGGGTGCCCGGTCCATCAATGAGGCGATGCTGGCGGCATTGGCGAAGTTCGAGAAGGGCGAGGCGCAGTTCATCTGGATGACGGGGGCTTCCGACGCGCCCCGGGCGCGGGCAGCAGCGGAGAAATCGGCGATTCGCGCCGAGGTCTTCCCGTTCATCGACGACATGCCCGCGGCGTGCGCGGCCGCAGACCTGATCGTAAGCCGGGCGGGCGCATCGAGCGCGGCGGAAATCGCCGTGTTGGGTAAACCTTCGATCCTGGTGCCGTATCCCCACGCCACGGATAACCATCAGGACAAGAACGCGGCGGCGTTTGTCGAGGTGGGCGCAGCGGTTTTGCTTGCGGACGCGGAATGCAGCGGGGATCGGCTTGCCGGCCTGTTGCGCGAACTGCTGGGCGACCCGGCACGGCTGGCGGCGATGGCCAAAGCGGCGGGAACGCTGGCGAAACCCGGTGCGGCCGAGGCTATTGTGGAACAGATATTGATGCTGGCGTTTCAGCCGAAGAACGCGGAAGAATGAAAAGCGGGTTTGGGGTATGGGGTTTTAAGGATGAGGAATGAAGGATGAAAAATATGTGGAGGCTGGAGGAATGGCGGTGGTGTTGGACGGTGGGGACTGGAAAACGGGTGTGCTAAATTGCGGGGTTGTCTTCGGCGGTGGTTTGAGGTTTGCGGGATCGGTTTTTGCCTTTTTTGGGGGCCATGGCGGCTATCGAGACGAGTGCAACCAGGCGTTCTCTGAGGTCGGTGGCGCGGGCCAAGAGGCGGGTAAGGCCGGTTGTTTTGGCGGCGGCGGGATCGGGCGCGCGGTCGGGCGCGGCCTGGGCGGACGGTGAAAACATGGCGGCGGTGTCTTCGGCGATTGCGGCGGCGGTTCCGTTGTCGACGAGGCCTGCCGCGAACAACAGGTCGGAGAGTTCCTGCTGGCCGTCGGATCGGGCGGTCTCTCCGAAAACGCGCATCAGGTTCTCGACCTGTTCGTCGATCCCGTCGAAGACGCCGGCGATTTCCTTTACGATTTGATCGACAGGCTCGCGGTCTTCATGGACGACTTGCGGCGCTTCCACGGGCGCCGCGGCAACCGGTTTGGCGGCGACTTGAACTGGTTCGGGGACGGGTTCCGGCGCTTCCTGTTTGAACCCGTGGAGGCGGGCGAGGGCCTCGCTGCGGATCAGGTCAACCAGCAGCATTTCGGGTGCACATTGCTCTTTGGCGGCGAGTTCCGCGACGGATCCGGCGAGCGATCGCGGCAGGAGATCGCCCAGCGAACGCGGCTGACCCGCGGCGCCCGGTGCAAGCGCCGAGGACACGGCCGGTTTGGGCCGCAGTGCAAGGGTTTCGCGTGCCGCCACGCCCATGCCGGGCACGGGGATGTGCAGCATGTCGCCGGACGGCGACACGGCGAGGACGTCCCAGCCGTCACGCCTGCGAGCGGCCACTGCGGCGTAAAGGCGGACGGCCCGCCGTACGACTTCGCTGGCGGTGTCGGCGGCCTCACGCGCCAGGAGGCTTTGGATCCGGTCGTGGTCGGCGGGCGTGATGCGTATCTCGATGGACGCTTCGGTGTGGGCCCGGCTGGCTTTTGGGGCTTTGACCGCGGGTTCCGCAGAGGCTATGACGTCGGTCCATTCAGCTTCGCCGTTGCGGCCGTACACCACCCGGAACCCTTCGCGCAGGCTCGTCCAGACGCTTTCGTAAAACACCAGCGCGGCCCGGATCACGTTGCTTTTCGAGCTGTGCGTGGTCAGGGCAAGGGCCTCGTCGACCGCGCGCTCGTCTTCTACAAAAAACCGTAGCCTTAGGCGTTTCGAGGCGGATTCGTTCATGGTACGGCGTCTCCTGCCAAAATTTGTGTGACCGACAGCCCAGCCTATCGCAGTTGTGTATCGCGCAACCCTGCCAGCATCGTACACACAACCCGGCACGGATTCAAGACGAAAAAGCGGGGGCGGAAAGCGGAGACAGAGGAGCTGGTAAAGAAGAGAGGCAAATGAACCGCGGGCGCGCGCGATTTGCGAAAAACAGGGACAGAGACAATTTTCAAACTACCGAAAATCGAGTCAGTCCCTGTTTTTCGCGCTCCCCTACACAGCCCTACAGGCGCTAGCAGCCCGTGGTAAAAGTCGTCGTGGTCTGGTCGCGGCCCTTTGTCACGGTCTCTGCGTTGCGAAACCTTGAAAAAGGAGGCACTTTTCCTGCGGTTTCGCGCCTTGATCCGGTGCCAAATGGCTCGCGCTCGCCATCACGAGACTTTTACCACGGGCTGCTAGTCATGGCCCAGCAGAGGGAGGGGAACGTTGCCGATCAGGAGGAGTTTTTTGGTGCCGAGGGGGCCGATGAGCGGTTTTGCGAGTTCGGGGGGGACAGAGCCGCCGGCTTCGTCGAGGAGCTTCTGTCGCACGACGCAGTAGTAGGGCTTTTTCCCCAGTAGGTTTCGGCGGACGCTTTCGGCGTCGGTGGTTGTGGGAATGGTGGTTCCTGCGTGAAACGCAAAACCGGGGTAGACGTCAAACGCGGCGGTCATTTTGACGGCCTCGAGGTCGTAGCCGGCCTTGATGAGTCTGCCGGCCGTTTCGGCCAGCGGACGAAACGACCGCTGGCCGGTGTAGCGGTACTCCTGGCTGAGCAGCCACATCATGGATGCGCACAGCGCGAGCAGCGGCAAGACGGCGGCGCGGCGTTCGAAGTTGCGCCAGGCGGCCAGAATACAGGCGAGTGCGGCCAGCGCCACGAGCACGGCCTGGACGGCCAGGTCGGGCGATTTCATAAACACGCCTATCAGGAAGCCGAGTGTGGCCAGTGCCAGCAGCGGCAGCATGGCGCCCTGCCAGAGGTCGTGCCAGCGGGCGACCCACGGTGCGGATTGGCCGTCGATGCGTTGTGCGAGTTGCCAGCCCGTCGCCAGGAGCAACAGCGGCAGGGCCGGCAGGATGTACTCGTACTCTTTTCCGGCGATCAGGGAGAACATGCCGACGCTCAGCCAGCCGGCGATCAGGGAAAACCGGTAAAAGTCGGGGCCGTCTTTCCAGGATTTGCTCGAGACGTGGCACGGCAGCAGCAATCCCCAGGGAATCAGCATGCCGACAAGGCCGATCAGGTAGTAGAAGGGGCTGCCGCTGTTGATGGCGGTGGCGGTGTGTGTTCGTTCGATGCTTTCGGCCTGAAGCAGGCCGATGACGTACGGCAACCCTTTGCGGGCCAGCACGGCGGCGCCCCAGGGGGCAAATACCAGCAGCCCCACCGCGATAACGCCGGCGAAAACGGCCGCGCAACGCCATTTGGCGGGCCGGGCGTTGCGCCATGCGGGAATCAGCCACGCCCCTGCCATCAGCAAAAGGGCCGCGGGCGTCAGGAAGCCGAGGATGCCGGGTAAGCGGCCCAGCGCAACCGCCACGAGTGCCGCGATCCAGCCCGCAACGCCAATGAGCAGGGCGCGGATTGTCCAGCGGACGGACGAGCCGCTCCAGGCAGGCAAATTGTCGCTCATCAATGCAAGCTGGGCGATGAAGGCCGCGGCGAGGAACAGGAACGGCACGGGGCCTTTCAAGAGCGTTCCTGCGCCAAACGCCACGCCGCCCAGCAAAACGAGCAGGGCCGCGCGCCGTTTTGAGGCGGTCCGGACGGCGGCGCGCGCGGCGACCATCGCGAGGAATACGGCGAGCGTCAGGGGGACATCGAGTTCGGCGTACCGGCCGCGTTGCATGACGTAGGGCGAGACCAGCATGGCCATCGCGCCCCATCGGGCCGCATGTTCGCCCATCGCGGCCCGGCCGATGAGGTAGACGGCAAATACGAGCGCCACATAACTCAGCGCGGTGGGGATGCGGGCGGTGAGCGGCGATACGTCGCCCGTGAGGTTGTAGACGCCTGCGATGGCCCAGTACAGGAGCGGGGGCTTGTTGAGGTAGTCCTTGCCGTTGATGGTCGGGATGACGTAGTTGCCCGAGCGGACCATTTCGGCGGGCGGGGTGGCGCGCTGGCCCTCGTTGTCTTCAACGACGTCGCGGCGGCCGAGTTCGAAAAAGGCCGAGAATGCCGCCAGCACCGCCAGCAGCACAACGAACTGCACCGTTCCCATTTTCCCCACGGCTGGTTTCCACCTCCTGAAGCGGCCAAAACACGGTCAATATACTACTTCGGGGCGCATCACAAAAAGAAGCGCCGTTACGTGGTGGCTTTGGTTGCGCCGGTGGAGATGCCGCCGTCGACGAGAAGGGTCTGTCCGGTGATGTATGCGCTGGCGTCGGAAGCGAGGAAGACGACGGCGCCGTCGAGGTCGCTGGGGAGGCCGACGCGCTTGAGCGGGATGCGGTCGACGAGGTATTCGAGCCATTCCTTGTTTGCGTAGAGGGCTTTGTTCTGCGCGGTCTGAAACCAGCCGGGGGCGAGGCAGTTGACGGTGATGCCGTGGGGGCCCCACTCGTCGGCGAGGCTCATGGTGAGCTGTTTTGTGCCGCCGCGGCTTGCGCAATACGGGGCCAGGCCGGCGTAGCCGAATACGGACGTGACAGATCCGATATTGATGATGCGGCCGTACTCGCGCGGGGCCATTTTGCGCGCAACGGCCTGCGCGACAAAAAACGTGCCGCGGAGGTTGGTGTCGAGGACCTCGTTCCAGTCCGCCCAGGAGACTTCGAGGGCGGGTTTGCGGATGTTGCAGCCGGCGTTGTTGACGAGGATGTCGATCTTGCCGTAGCTCGAGTGGGCCGCCTCGGCCATGGCCTGAATGCTGTCGTAATCGCGGACATCGAGCGCCAGCGGCAACGCCCGGCGGCCCAGCGATTCGATCTCGGTCCGGAACGTATCGAGCGAGTCGACGTTGCGGCTGGTGATGACCAGGTCGGCGCCCGCGCGGGCCAGCGCGCGGCTCATATACTGCCCGAGCCCGCGGCTCGCGCCGGTAACGATAGCCGTTTTGCCGTGGAGATCGAACAGAGTCATTTTGCGTTGCTCCTGGTGGCGTTTCGAAGACGGATCGGTCGGATCGGTCGGATCGGACCGATCAGACCTATAGAATGACTTAGCTGAATGTGCGTCATGGTTTCAGGACCACTTTCATGAGGCCCTTTTCCTTGTTGTATAGGCGCGCGAACCATTCGGGGCCCTGTTCGAGCGGCGCGACGGCGCTGATGAGGGCATCGACGTTGACGGCGCCGCGCGCGATCAGGTCGAGGCACTCGGCATATTCGCCGGCGGAAGCGCACGAGCCGCGCAGCGTGAGTTCGCGGGTCACGATGTCCTGCAACGGAAGATCGACTTGCGGCGATACGTTCCCAACCATCACGAGCGACCCACCCTTGCATAATGATTTCACCGCGAGCCGGATTGCGGGCGTAATGCCGACGGCTTCGAACGCGGAGTCGACGCCGCGCCCGCCCGTGTGTTCCATGATCGCGCCGAGGGCCGAGATTTCATCGTGCGCGTTGACGGCGTGATGCGCGCCGAGTTTTCGGGCGAGGTCCAGTCGGGCGGGATCGACGTCGACCGCCACAACGCACTCGCAACCGGCCGCGCGCAGGGTCTGCACGATCAGCAGGCCGATCATGCCCGAGCCAACCACAAGCGCGCCGTCGCCCGGTTTCAGCGGCGCGCGCCCCGTTGCATGCACCGCTACTGACAGCGGCTCGACCATCGTCGCCTGCTCGAACCGGAGGTTGTCCGGGAGGCGGTAGAGGATATGGTGCGGCACCGCCACGTATTCCGCAAATGCGCCGTCGCGCACGTAGTCGGCGCACGATACGCCCAGCACCCTTCTGTTATCGCACAGGTTGACCCGGCCGTCACGGCACCAGCCGCAATCGCCACAGTACACCGTCGAGTCGAACGTGACTCGGTCGCCCTCGTTCCAGCCGGCCACGTCGGGCCTGGTTGCGGCAATCACGCCGGCGGCTTCGTGCCCCATGATGACGGGCGGGCGTCGCCTGCCGGTGCTGCCGTCCATCCCGTGGACGTCGCTGCCGCAGATACCGCAAGCTTTGACGCGGACGAGCACGTCGTGCGGGCCGATTGCCGGCGCCGGCACATCGCGCAACTCGAACCGCCCATAATCAACCAGTACGAGAGCCTTCATTTCGCCTTCATTGTGGTGCGGGCGTCTCGCCTGCACTTTTGCCGCAACCGCTACCCGGCGCCTCCGGCAGCGTATCAATGAACCGGCCCGCATCATCGCCGGGCACGGCCGCGATGTCGTCACTGCGTATTGTCGGGCAGAACGTGCGCTCGATGTACTCGATCACAAGTTGCGTGCCTTCCCAATGGCTGACATGCGGCGGCATCGCCGGGTTGTACATCGCGTCGGTCAGGTCGCGCGCCAGGTAGACGTTCATGCCGCGCCCGACGAGCGCTTTGATCGCGAACGGCCGGTTGATGATGCACATGTTGGCATGGACGCCCATGATGATCACGTGCCGGATGCCTTTATTCTCGAGGGCGCTCCAGATCTCGATGCCATTGTCCGAGATACCGTCGCGCAACTCGTCGATCTCGATCGCGGGATGCTGGCGCGTCCAAGCCTTGTGCGGCAGCGTCTCACCGGTGTCGGACCCGCCGTCGGAATCGTCGATGGGCAACGGCGGGTAAATGCGTGCCGGCAACCGGGGCAGGTCGACTCTGGGCATGTCCATCATGCGCTTGCGGGCGGGCGAATCTTTGTAGAACCCCATCGTTTCCGACGGCGCGTGGATGATGAAGATGCCCATGTCGCGCGCGGCCTTCACGACCCGGTTCATGCGCGGGGCCATTGCGGCAACGCGTTCGGTTGCGCCGCGCGACCAATGCTTGTCCCACATGTCGCAGATGATAATCGCGGTTTCCGCGGGCGCGACTGCGCGTTGCCGGTTCATCACGCACCACTGCGCCGGCCCGGCACCCTCGATCTCGACGCGGCTGCGCAGGTGCAGCGTCAACTCGCCCGCATGTACCGCTGTGGCGAGGATAATTGTCAATATGCCTGTGACGATTGCTGGTTTCATAAATCCCACCTTACTCGGCCGCGTCCGCGCGCATCTTGCCGGTTAGCGTGAGTTCGCCAAGGCCCGACAGGCTCCGCATCAAAAGAGTCACGTTGTTCTCATCGAACGTAGCCATGATGATCCACCGGTTGATGTGGCCGATCTCGTCGAGTTGCATGGCAAACGTCTTGTCGTCTTTCCACGAACCTTTGCCCGCGGCGGGAAGGCCTTCCCTGCCTTTTGCCATGCGGAACACGTCGTCGAGACCGACTGCAAATTGCATGACGGCGCCGCCCGCCGCGCCACCGGCACTTGTGATGCGCACAAACGCTTCGTCTTTCTTGGGGAATTCAAGCGAGAAGCTCGCCAACCCAAACGGGTTGGCCTCCAACGTGTAGGTCTTGCCCGCAATGCGGCGCGCAAGTTTGGGCAGTTTCGGCACGGGTTGCGGCTTTTCGTTTCTGACGGCTGCCTTCTTGATTTCGCCGCTCAGCAGATCTACGGCGGACGGATTGGGCGGCAGCGGGCCGGGCGATTTCACCGCGGCGACGATCTGAGTGGGCAGCGTCTGGTCAATGGTTCTGTTATCGGTGCCCGACGTTGTAACCACCACGAGATCCCGATCCGGCATAACGTTAATGCGCTGGCCGCCACGGCCCACGGCGGCAAAACCGGCGCCGTCATTGATCCACCACAGGTACCCGTAACCGGGGTGGGCCCGATTCGATGTGGCCACATGTGGCTTGGTCGCGGCGGCCACCCATTCGGGCGACAGCACCTGCCGGCCGTCCCAGTGGCCGCCATCGAGGTACAGCAGGCCCAGCTTAGCCATGTCGGGCGGCGTCAGGCGCAGGTCGCCCCAGCCGTGGTTGTCCGTGCCGGTCGGGTCGAGCGGCCACGCCACGTTCGTGATGCCCAGCGGGCCGAAAAGGTTTTGTTTTGCGAACTCGACCTCATTCATGCCGGCAGCCTGGTGGAGGATCGCCGACAGGAGATGAACGCCACCGCTGTTGTAGACAAACCGCGTCCCGGGTTCGTCCTGCATGGGCTGGTCAAGCATGAACTGGACCCAGTCCGGGCTCGCCATCATCTGCATCAGCGTGACCTCGCCGGGACTGGTGATGCACGTCAGGCCGGACGACATCGTGAGCAGGTGCGCGACCGTCATGGCCTTTTTCCGATCATCGAGGTTGGCGGCCGTGCGTTGCGGAAAGAAGTCCAGGATGGGTTCGTCGAGGCTGCGAATCAGGCCTTTGTGGGCAGCGATGCCGGTGAGCGTGGCCGTCACGCTCTTCGTAACCGACGCGACGTCGTGCTGTGAGCCTTGCATGAACGGCGCGAAATACGCTTCCACAACCATGTACCCGTGCCGGACTATGAGCAGGCTGTGGATGTTGATCGGGTTCTTGTTGAGAGCAGCCAGGGATTCCGCCAGCATGGTCGAGTCCATGCCCTGTTCTTCGGGCGTCGAGGCGCGCCAGCCGGTCGTCGGCCAGTAATCCAACGAGCCGAAGGATGCCTGCGCCATGAAACACATGACGGCGGCAACGAATGCAACGCCACGCGGTCTCATGCCAAATATCCTCCAGGTTTATCTGTAAATCAGTGGGCCAACGGGCTCAGAAGCGGAGGGCGAAATGATTCCCAAGGGGCCTTTAGCCTGTGGCAACTCCAGCGTATCGCCAACCTTAGCCTGCCAATTCCAAATCAGACCGGACAAATGATGTTTAACCACAAAATTGTGCTCGGGCCGGCCAAAGAGGTTCGTCGTCTCGCCGGGGTCTTCTTTGAGATTGTAAAGCTGGGCTTCGCCGGTGTCGTACAGGCACAGTTTCCAGCCATCGGGCGTGATGATGGCGCGGGCGGACGGGTCGCTTGACGCCTTCGCCCCCGGCTCGCGGGTTGCCGTGTTCCACTCGACGAAGACGGGCCGCGGCGCAGGTTTCTCGCCGCGCATAGCGCCCAGCAGGCTCTTTCCTGGCAGACCTTCTTTCGCGCCGCTGCCCATCAGGTCGAGGAGCGTCGGCACGAGGTCGATGTGGCTGAATTGGCCTTCGACGAGGTGCGGATCGAGCCGCCCGGGCGCGCGAACCATCAGCGGGACGCGCATCGCCTCCTGGTACATGAGGCTTTTCTCGACGAGCCGGTGCGAGCCCATCATGTCGCCGTGGTCGGACGTATAGACGACAATGGTGTCCTCCGCAAGCCCCAACTCCTCCAGCGTTGACAGGATAGCGCCCACGCTCCGGTCCACTTGGCTCACGAGACCCCAGTATCGGGCGATCAGGCGCCGCCAGTCGGGCTCTTGTGTCAGGTCGAGGCCGTTCGAGTAGAGCCCCGTGACGTATTTCTTGACGCGGTCGCGGCACTGCCGCGGCTCGTTGTCGTCGATGGGATCGTTGAAATTGATGGGCAGATCGACGTCCTCGGGTTTGTGCAGGTCGTTGAGCGGGCCATAGAACGGCATGTGCGGCTCAAGAAAGTTGACGTACAGCATAAACGGCTCGTCGCGATGCCTGCGCAAGAAGTCACACGTCTGCAACTCCAAAAACTTCGGCTTGCAATGCTCAATTGGGAGCTTCGATGCAAACGCGCGGCTGAACGCGCCCGCGTCGCCGTCGGGTTTGTAACCAAGGCCGGCCAGCCATTTCGAATAGTCGCTGAGCGCGGTCTGGTCGCGCCCGGGCCGGAAGTGTTTGCGGTAGATGTCTTCGATGCTGCGCCACTCCTCGAACCCATGCTGCGCGAACACCTCGTCGCCCAGGTGCCATTTGCCGAAATAGCCCGTCCTGTAGTCGGGATCGCCCACGAGTTCGGGGAACGTGGGCGTGCGCTCGGCCAGGGGGATGTTGTTCTGGATGCAGCCGGACTGGTGCGGCCACAACCCCGTCATGACGGTCGACCGCGACGGCGTGCACACCGGCTGGCTGACGTACGCGTTCTGGAACACGACGCTCTCGCGGGCGAGCTTGGCCATGTTGGGCGACTGGATCTTCCGGTTGCCGTAGACGTCGATCGTATCAGCCCGCTGCTCGTCCGTCCAGAGGAACAGCAGGTTTGGCTTGCGTTTGCCAGCCGCATGCGCGCGGCTTCCACCCAACGCCACCCCGGCCGCCACGCCGGCCGCGGCTTTCAGAAAACTCCTGCGGCTCCCTTTCATTGGTTTCTCCCTTTTTAGACAGGATAACAGGATTAACAGGATTTATTGAACAAAAAAGTAGAATCATTGGGAAGGGTCAAATTGTGGTGCGGGCGTCTCGCCTGCATCTTGGCGCTATAAGCGCCGAATGAAACAGACCGGGGCAACGCCCCGGTACTCGAAACGCCCCAAACATCTCCGCCCTGAAAGGGCCGAAGGAGAACCGTTTCCGCCCGCGGGAGAAGCATTACAACAGTCCCTGCCATCCTTACAGGATGGTCGCGCTTGTTTGATCTGTCACCGGGGCGTTGCCCCGGTCTATTTCATTACGCACTTACAGTGCGGAAGATGCCCGTATTCTATCCACCATCTTGGCCATAAACATGCTTCTTTAATCCTGTAAATCCTGTTATCCTGTCCAAATGGATAAAGCGGAACGGGCAAACCGGCGGTATTTTCGGGAGGCATACACGACGGGCGTCCATGGCTGGGGCGTTTTGGAGCCGTCGCCGTATGCGGTCGAGTTCCTGCGGCACGTCCGCAAACGCATCCCGGGCGGCGCGTTGCTCGACCTGGGGTGCGGGGAGGGCCGGCACGCTATTGCCGCCGCAAAACTGGGATTCCGCGTCACGGCGGTCGATTACGAACCCCGCGCACTCGAACGGGCGCGCAAGATCGGGAAGAAATCCGGCGCGCCCCACGTCGAGTTCCGCCAGGCCAACGCGCTGCGCCTGCCGTTCCCGCGGGCAACGTTCGACGTGGTGCTTGATTACGGATGCCTGCACCATCAACTCAAGTCGGACTGGCCAAGGTACAAGTCGGGCCTGCTGCGGGTGCTGAAACCGGGCGGGTTCTACATCCTGTCGGTGTTCAGCCCGCGGTTCCGGATGTTTCGAGGCGCGAAACGGCCGTGGCACATCGCGCAGGGCTCCTACCGGCGCTGCTTCACCCCGCAGGACCTCGCGGGATTGTTCAGCGGCGCATTCGAGTTCATCGCCATGACGGAGCAGACGGGAAAAGATGGCGGTTTTCACCACTGCCTGATGCGCCGCGCGGACCGGCAGCATCGCAGTCCAGCGTCCAGAATCCGCACGTAAGGCTCTTTCACCTCGAAGCGAGTTCTTGATTGGGCTTGTAAAGGCAGGCCATTCCGCCATCCCGGGGTCTTGGTGTGAACACGGTGGGTCTCTTGATGCGACGCAGCGAGACCGCAAGCGGCAAGATGCCGCTTCTACATTAGCCGCAAATGTAGACGCGGCATCTTGCCGCGTTTCTTACGTGCGGATCCGGGCAGCGTAAGCCGCTTTTGCTCCGGGGCGCCCGAAACGCTATCCTGACGCCCTACTTGGAGTCAGAACAAAGACCAGGAGGAGCCAATCATGTGCAATGCTGACGGTTGCGGAAGTCATGGCCAGGTGTCACGCAGGACGTTCCTTGTTTCGTCGGCGGCGGTGGCGGCCGGCGGGGCGTTGGCCTCTTTTTCAGCGACCGGCGCAACGGCCGGGCAACCCGCAACAGGTCCCGGCAGGCGTTACGTCCCGCGGATAAAAGTGGCATTCGTCCGACGCCAGGGCGACTACGGCATGTGGTGGCCCGGCGCCATCTACGACGGTGCAGCCGCCTTGAAAAACTATACCGAACAGGTTTATGCCGCGGCCCGCGAATTCAGCGTCGAGGCCGCCCTCCGCACCGAACCGATCTATTCGCTGGCCGAAGGCGAGGCGTGGGTCGCGCAGGCCGAGGCGGAGAAATGCGATGGCTTGCTGCTTATCGTGCTCGACCGGCAGGAGCACTCCTGGCCTACCGCCGCCCTGGCCGTCGCCAGCCCGGCGCCCTCGGTGATCTTTGCCCCGATCGGCGCGGCGTTCACAACCAATACGGCCCCTTTCGCCGGCAAAACCGGCTCCGTGATCTACTCGACCGACGATTTCGGTCAAGCCGTCTACGGCATCAAGATGATCGCCGCGGCCGCCCGCCTCCGCGAAACGCGCTTCGTAGTGATCGCGGGAAACGAGCGCAAGCAGGCCGCAGTCCCCCACTTTGGCACAACGCTGCAATACGTCCCCGCCGCATCGTTTCTAGAATTGTACAATCAGACGCCCGTCAACGCCGAGGTGCGCGCACTTGCAGACGAATACCTCCAAGGTGCGCAGAAGATCTCCGGCGCAACGCCCGACGACGTCATCAACGGCGTGAAAAGTTACATCGTTGCCCGCACGATCCTCGAACGCGAAAGCGCCGACGCCATCTCGATGGACTGCCTGGGCGCGCTCGGCAAGACCAACGTCAGCCTGCCGTGCATCGCGTGGTCGCGCATGCTTGACAGCGGCATCCCTGCCGCGTGCGAGGCCGATCTCAGCGCCTGCATCACGCACGCGCTTGTCATGTACCTGTTCGACCGGCCCGGCTTCCAACAGGATCCCGTTCCCGACACCGCCAATGACTGTCTGATCGGCGCGCACTGCACGTGCCCCACCCGCTTGGCCGGGTTCAACGCGCCGCCGGAGCCGTTCCGCCTCTCGCACCACCACGGCAATCGGGACGCCGTGCCTGTGCCGCGTTGGAAAGAAGGCCAACGCGCAACCGTCGCGTGCATTGGGCTCACGCAATCGGCCGAAGCCAAGCCCAGCATGGTCATTTCCGCCGGCAGCGTCTACGAAAACATTTCCGTGCCGCCGTCCGGCGGGTGCGTCGTCTCGGTAAGTTTGAAGCTCGACGGCAATCCACCGCTGCTCTCGTACCCGGGCTTCCACCAGATCTTTTTCTACGGCGACTACAAAAAAGAACTGGCCGATTACTGTCAACTGTTTGGAGTGGAGCCGCAACTTGTCTGACGTAAAACCGGTCTCATACCGGCCGCTCGTTCTCTTCCTTGGCGGATTCGCGCTGCTCAAAATCCTGATCCACGTCAGCACCCTCTACCTCGGCCCATACGGCTATTTCCGCGACGAGTTCTACTACCTCGATTGCGCCGCGAACCTGTCCTGGGGTTACGTGGACCAGCCGCCGCTGGCCCCGTTTATCCTGGCGATCGTGCGGGCGACGCTGGGCGACTCGATCCTGGCGATCCGGCTGCCGGCCATTCTGGCGGGCGGCGGAACGGTTTTCATGGCGGGCCTGATCGCGGCGGAGTTGGGCGGCGGGCGGTTTGCGCAGGGTCTTGCGTGCCTTTCGGTGATTGCCGCGCCGGTGTTCCTCGGCATGAGCAGCTTTTTCTCGATGAACCCGATTGACTACCTGCTCTGGACAATCGCGGCGTACATCCTGGTGCGGATTATCAAGACGGACAACGCCCGCCTCTGGCTGTGGTTCGGGCTGGTGGCGGGGCTGGGCCTCGAGAACAAACTGAGCATGGCCTTTTTCGGCGGGCTCGTCGCGGCGGCCCTATTGCTCACGCCGCAACGAAAATACTACCGCGATAAACACCTGTGGCTCGCCGGCCTCATAGCCTTCCTAATCTTCCTCCCGCACGTCCTCTGGCAGGTCAAGTACGGCTGGCCGACGCTCGAGTTCATGCACGACACCAGCTTGTACAAAAACATCCCCGAACCGTTGCCCAAGTTTCTGGTCAACCAGTTTCTATTCATCGGCCCGCTGGTAGCGCCGGTGTGGATCGCGGGGATTCTGTACGCGCTGTTTTCCAAAACCGGCCGGAAGTATCGCATCTTCGGGTTCGTGTATATCGGACTTCTCATTGTGTTTTACGCAAGCAACGGCAAACCCTACTATGTCGCGCCGATCTATCCGGCAATGCTGGCGCTTGGCGCGGTCTGCCTCGAACAAATGACGGTGCGCCATCGCTGGCCGCGATACGCGTTGCCCGCGCTGATCGTCGTCAGCGGCGTGCTTCTATCCCCGCACGCCATGCCCGTTCTGTCCCCGCAAGGAATGATCAAGTTGCAAAACGCGATGAGTTTCAGGGCGCCCCAACAGGAACGCGCACACGCCGGCGTGTTGCCACAACATATCGGCGACCGCCTCGGCTGGCCCGAGTTCATCGCCATGATGAACAACGCCTACCACCAACTCGACCCCGACGCCCGCAAACGCTGCTCGATCCTCGTGAGCAACTACGGAGAGGCCGGCGTAATCAACCTGTTCGGGCCGAAGCTCGGCCTGCCCCACGCCGTCTCCGGCTACATGTCATATTACCTCTGGGGACCCGGCAACATGGACGGCAAGTGCGTGCTGGCATACTGGCCGGATCGGGAGACGCTGGATAAAGTGTTCGAGCAAGTCACCGAAGTGGCGCGGTTCACCCACCCCTACGTCATGGAACGCCAAAACAACCGGCCCCTCTACCTCTGCCGCAACCTGAAGATGCCGTTGGAAAAAGCCTGGCCGCTGTTCAAGCGATACTGGTAGCTCACACCGTGACGATGAGCGTCCTTGCTCTCTGGTTATAGTAAGCGCCATAACCGAACTTGCTGGAAACGAGCCGCGGGATGTCGACTACATCCACATGGCTCGCGTGTTCCAGCATGAACTCGACGGTGCGGTTCACGCTGAGGCGATTGAGGTGGTACTTGCCAACGTCGTGAAACTCGTGGTTGGGGATGTCGTCCATGTTGAAGAAAGAGAGCCACACCTCTTTTTTCGCGACGCGCAAGACTTCGCTGAGCGCTTTGTCAAAAGCCGGTGGCGAAAGGTGTTCAAACAGGTCGTGGGCGAAGACGTATTCGTACTCACCGGTTTCCGCCGGGATGTCGAACACGGAAGCCTGTGTGAAGTCGACGTCGGGGAATCGCCTGCGTGCGTTGGCGATGTTCTTTGCGGAAATATCGAAGCCGGTGTAACGGACGAACCCGGCCAGCCCGTGCGAGACGATGAACCGGTAATCGTTGGCGGAACCGCAGCCCGCCTCCAAAACGGATAGAAAAGCCTCGGGACATCGCGCCAACGTCTCGTTCCACAGCCGTTCAAAGACGGAGAGGGCCGGCACACACGTAACCAAGGCCGGCGCCAGGAAGTTCGACAGCGCCTGCGAAATATAGTCCGGGATGGGGCAGTCGTCGTGTTGGAGCGCGTGGTAGGTTTCGATAAGAAAGTGCGGGCATTGCGCCTCATCGCGGTTCTCGAGGTGATCGAGGATGGACCAGCCGTCGGGCACGTTGCGCAACCGCTCGAGCAGCCACGTCAGGCAAAGGCCAAAGCGCCATTCCGCGTCGATCAGGGCGTCGAACCGGCCCGAAAACAGCGAGTCGGCAATCAGGGCCCGCGTGAGGATGCTCTGAAAGTTGATTCGCGGGTCTTCGACGCCCGACACCAGGTAGGAGTCGAGATGCTCCTGCGTATACCGGTCCCAGGCCCAGCGCAGCCGCTCGTCCTCCCCCGGAAGCGGCCGCGACAAAAAGCTATGTGCAGGCGAATTGGCCATAACCGTCGCCCCGATCCTCGGGGTCAGTTTAGCACAGAGCGGGTTTGTAAAGGGACCGGAGGGACACAAGCGACATAAGAGTTGTTCGGCACAACGCGCGGTCGCGCAGGAGCGCGACCCCACCGCACCGGTACGCTCGGTTAAGTTGCCAGTTTTTCCGCGGTGGCGCTCAGCGTCCCGAGAATGTACTCGACGGCGCCGGGTTTTGGTTTTGTGAGGCGCGGCAGGAAGATGGTTCTGCGTGCGGCCTGGTACGCGCCGGGCAGGTCTTCCGGTTTATAGCCTTTGTACCCGTGCTCGGGGCACAGCGGCCCGCGGTTGCGCGTCCACAGGTCGAACCCTTTTGCGAACAGGGGCAACTCGTGCAGGTTGGGGTAGGGCGCTAACTCGGCGTTGAGCCCGGCCTCGCGCAACGCCGCCACGTACGATTCGGTTGTCACGCCGCCCATGACGGCGGGGTCGTGCAGGATCGGGAACCCGTAGTAGCCGCCGCGCTCGGTGCCCTCGACGTGTTTCACCGGTCGCAGGCCGGGAATCCGTTCGAGGCCCGATTCGACGGCCTCAAAAAACTCGCGGCGCAGCTTGTTGGTCTCCTCGAGCCGGCGGAGCTGGACGGATGCCAGGCCGATGCCCAGCGGGTGCGCCCGGAACTTGTTGCCAAGCCCGAGCGGCTGGTATTGGGCGTAACGTTCCGTGACGAGGTCGACGCCGCTGATCCGGTTGACCTGACCCGCCAGGCAGGCCCGCTCGAACACCTCGACGTCGTCCGTCGTCAGCACACCGCCCTCGCCTGCGCTCACCGCTTTCGACCCCTGCAGGCTCCAGCAGGCCGCCGCCCCCAGGCTGCCGCACAACCGGCCTTTGTACCGCGCGCCGTGGGCGTGGCTGCAATCTTCGAGCACGGGGACGTTGCGCTCGCGCGCGATCTCGAGGATCGCGTCCATGTCGCACACCAGTCCCCAAAGATGGACGGCCACGATGCACGCGGTGTTGGCCGTGATCTTACGGCGCACGTCTTCCGGATCGATCAGGAGCGTCTCGGGATCGACGTCGCAGAACACGGGTCGCGCACCCAGGAACACCGCCGGCGCGATCGTACAGATCCACGTGTTCGTGGGGCAGATCACCTCGTCGCCCGGGCCGACGCCCAGCCCGAAGTACGCGCTGTACAACGCGGTCGTGCCGTTCATCGTTGTGAGGCTGTACTTCGAGCCAACCCACTCGCGCCATCTCCGTTCAAACTCCCTCACCACCGGCGTCCCACCGGACAACTCGTTCCGGCGCGTCATCTCCGTCACGAGAGCCACCTCTTCGTCGGTGATCTGCCGCCAATCATCCAGCGGATTGCCATCGCCCGTCAGCGTTTGCACAAACGTCTTCGGCGCGGGTTTCTCTTTAGGCTTGCTCATGGCGCAACCGTCCCGGCGAGGTTTAAGATCTCGAGGGCCGTCTGGCACCGCTGGACAAATTCGTCCTGGCCGGCGGGCACCGCGATCATCGGCATCGGCTTGGCCTTGGAAGTATGCTGGCCGGCGCCGTTTTCCCACGCCGTCCTGGCCTCATCGCGCCGACCCAACGCCTCGAGCGCCTTGCCCAGCCAATACTGCACTTCGGCATCAGTGCAGACGTAGCGGGCGCCGACGCCAAGGTTCGCGGGATACTCGAGCGCCGCCTGGAAATCGGCCAGCGCGGATTCCGTCTGCGCGGCGTCAAACCGGGCCTTGCCACGCCCCATCAGCGCCGACACCAGCACGTCGCGTGGTTTGCTGCTGCCTTCCCAGTTCGAGAACCGCTCGGTGTTCAAGAGTTTGATGCAATCGTCGTACCGGCCTTCGGCCACGTAGGCGTCGGCCAGCCACAGCACGAGATCGTACCGCGGCGCGGGCGTCCGCGGCGCGGCCTGGGCAATTTGGATGCTCTCCTCGCGCCGGCCCAGCTCGCCGAGAATCTGGCAGAGGTCCCGGTGGAGGATCTGGTCGTCCGGCCGCGCCTCGATCGCCTTGCGATACCATTTCTCGGCTTCGTCAAGGCGTTTGGCCACCTTCCATTCGTACAATCCCAGCAGCCGCAGGGCCATCGACAGCCGCAGGTTCAACTCGACGGCCTTGCGCCACTCGGGCACGGCCTCGTCGATCCGGTTCAGGCCGGCATAAACATAGCCGAGCAGCAGGTGCGCCGACGCGTCGGCGGGATTCACCGCAACCGCGTACGACATGACATCGAGCGCCTCGGCCCCGTGCGGGAACGCGAAGTCTACCGCAACGCCCTGGCCCGCTTCATCGCCGGCCTTGTCCCCGACCTTGTCGGCGTAGTATGCGAGCGCGTAGTAGACATAGAGGCCGGCTTGGGCGCCCGTCGTTGAGGCTTCACCGATATATGCCTGCAGCCAATCAGACGCTTCGCGGTACAAGCCAAGGTCGGCGAAGAATGACGCCACGTTCAGCGCGTTGAATTCCGGCTCACCCGAAGCCGTCAACACAGCGCGCGCGGCCCACCGGTATTTCTCGTCACCGCGCGAATCCGCTATGGCGCGAAAGATCCAGTCGACGGGATCCTGCTCGACCTCGGCTGCCGCAAGTTCGGCCGCGTTCCCGCCGATTACAGCCTGCACCGCCAACACCCGCGCCCTGCTTCGCGCATCCGGCTTGATTTTCGCCGCGCGCGCCAACGCCGTCTCCGCTTCCTCGTATCTGCCGAGCGCGGCGTAGGCGCGGCCCGCGACGCCGTAGCCGAGCGCCTGCGCGTCTTTGGAGAGCATGGCCTTGTTCGCGGCATAGAGGGCGTTGTCGTACTGCGCGCGGCGCAGGTGCGTCACGGCGAGAAGGTACCATGGCCAGCCGTACTCGCGATCGCGGTCGATGGCTTTCCTGGCGTGCGCGGCGGCCTGCTCATATTGTGCCTGCTCGATCTCGAGCACGGCCATCCCGCACAGCGCGGGCACGTGACCCGGATCGGCCTCGAGCACTTTAGCGTAGGCCGCATACGCGCCGCTCGGGTTGGTTTGGCTGTCAAGCAGCCAGGCTTCCGCGAACAACTCGTCGGCAGTCGGCTGGCCATCGGTCCGCGCCGGTTTCTTAGTCAAATCGGGCGGATCGACTTTCGGGATTTGCAGCGGCGATACGTAATGGAGCAGTTCTTGCCCATCCGCGGCGGTCACGGTGATGGTGACGGGCCCGCCGGGCGCGTCCTGTACCGACACGTGTGCCGGCGCCTGCGGCGACAGGTCGACCCGCTGATCCGCCAGGATCTTTGTGTTGCTCGCGATCATCACGCGCGCGCCGGGATACTCGCCTGTCGCCAGCGCGGCCACGTCAATCGCCGGCCCGTTGTGCTTGACGTTCACGCATGCGTCGCGCGTGGCGTATTCGAATCCGTCGCCAAGCCCGTGCACCGGGTACCAGTATTCGCGCCACGACACCGTGTCGCCCGGGTTCAGCATCCCGTAATCCGACTGCGTCAGCAGCGGGCCGCTCTGCACTTCGATGTATTGCGAGTGGACCGGGCCCGCGTCGGACAGTTTCATTTCGCTGGTGACGCCGAAATCGTCCTTGCCCCACGTCCACGCTTTTTTGCCGGGCAGCTTGTCGTGATCGGCGAACGAAACGATGCCGCGGTTACGGTCGACGTCGTACGCCCCGAAGAAGTCGAATCCGCATTCAAACGCGAACACCGACGACATGGTCGGGTAGTTCTTGAGCCACGTGATGTCTTTGCCCTCGTGGATGGGCCACGTGAAGAAACTCGTGCCGGCGTGGTCGCACCCCAGCGTCATCGGGTAAATGAACCGCGTGCCGGGCAGGTTCGGGAACGCGGTGCAGTTCCAGAAATAATACGGGTTGATGGCGTCGTTGGGATTGTAGATGGCGATTTCCTCGTCGAGATACGCCTTGCCCGGATGCAGCGTCAGGCGAACCGTCCACCGCGTCCGGAACATCTTCTCCACATTCGCTATCGCCAGCGCAGCCGACCCATCGCTGTTCTTCACGATTGTCACGTCCACCGGTGAGACGATCGTCACGGTGTGGCCGTGCGGGCCGGGGTTCCACTCGATGCCGCCGCTGATCCACGCGCCGCGCATCGCGATCAGGGCCGGTTTGATCACGTCGTTCTTGTGAAACATCTCCTCGTTCGTGGTTTTGTCGAGCACCGAGTGGATGCGGCCGCCCAACTCGGGCAGGCACGTCACTTTCAGGTATTCGTTTTCGAGGAACACGGCCCGGTACGTCCGATCAACTTTCTCGCCTCCGAGCAGGTCCTGCCGCGTGTAGGGGTAGTAGATGCCGCCATCGAGCGAATCGAAGACCGGGTTGACGTCGTCGTACCAGGTGTAGGTTGGCAGTGTGATCTGACCCTCGGACGCCTGCACTGGTTCCGCGCTGGAAATGCCGAAGAAATATGTCGCCGCGAATGCAACCGCGGCCAAATAGATTGCCTGTTTCGCTCGTATCACGGCTCGACCCTCCTGGAAAGTTTCATCCGTAATCTACTCCAGCAACAAAACCCCTGCAAGTTGCCTGTCTCTGCGTCTGCATCGTGTTTGTTCCGTAGGCGCGGTCGAGATCCAGCGCACGCATGTAATCCCGTGGCTCGCCTTCGTGGTTGAAAGTCAGCCGCAGGTCGGCCAGCGGCTGGTAGGCCTGGAGGCGCGAGGGGTTGCCAAGCATGTGCTTGTCGACAAGGCGTTGCGCACCGGCAGCGCCTCGTTCCACTCGGACGCCGGCCGCGTATACCAGAGCGTGAGGTCATTGGCAGGCGGGGCCGCAAGCGTGCAGAGCAAAAGGGCAGGCAACATAAACATGATCATTTAAACCTCGCTGCGTTTATATACGGCGACATAAGTTTTGCAGAATGTTGGTGCGGAATCATTCCGCACCTACGCCACCGATTGCAGGAACATACGGCGAAAACTGAGTCGCAATGCATAGTCATTTTGCAATTTCGAGTGTCGTTGCCAGGGTTTCGTTCAAGTTGGTATGGAGATTGGTGATCGTTATGGGCAATGACGTGGCCGTACCGGGAACGGCGATGATGTTTGTGGCACGGGGTTCGAGCCGCGTCGAGCCGTTCCATGCGGCGCCGGCGCCCGAGATGCAGAACGTCAGGTCGGACTGGTTGGTCACGGAGATCCGGCGCACCCCGTCTTTGTCTACAAAATGCGCCGCGGCCGCCGACACGGAGTTTTTGAACAGCGGCTCGAGGAATTCTTTGCGGCCGGCGATCTGGTCGCTGAACCATGCGGCGGTGCGCGCGGCGAACAGGGCCTCGCGGATCCCGTCGAGGGACTTTTCGCGCGCGAACACGAGCGTCATGGGCCGCTGGCTGCGCTCGGTGTCGTACTGGGCGTTGGTAAGGCCGTGCATGTCGGTGCCGGCGATGACGGCGAGGTTTTTCTCGATGCACCACCCCAGCGCAACCGGGTACCAGTCGCTGCTGTTGAACACCTCGACGCCCTTGAGCCACCCACGGCCGGCCAGGTCCTGCGCGACGTCCTGCCACACCGTCACCTCGGGCTGCTGCTTCACCCAGCCGGAATGGTTCCACTGGACAAACGCCCCCTGCTTGACGGCCGCCTCGACCGCCGCGAAAAAGTCCGGCACATCGAGCGCGGCCGAATCCGTCACAAACAGCGCGTTATAATGACCGTGGGGCATGTCGCGGGTGATTTCGCTGGCCTTGATGAGCAGCATGTCGTACGCCTGCGACGTGGGAAGCGCGATGTCATACGACGAATTGTCGTCGCCGGTTATGTTGGGCTTGCGCGGGTGTTTTTCGAGGTGGTCCGTAATCGCGATCGCGTCAAGCCCGTCGCGCCACGCTTCCATGACGCGCACGTCCGGCCACACCACGCCGTCCGAGAACACGGTGTGCATATGAAAATCGCACTTGAGTGTTTTGAACTCGCCGACGTCGGGCACATTGACCACCTTGCGGTACAACTGCCGGTCGAGTTCGGGCAGATACGTCCTGTTTACGTCATAGGCAAACGCGGACACCGCCAACATCGCAACAATCATCGTAAAAACTGCTGCTCGCATTTCCATGTTCCTTTCGCTGCTTATAAGACCCGCACCACTTTTCTTGCGGAATACGTGTGGCCGAACATGTCCTTTGTTCTGACCTCGATCGCGTGCGCGCCCGGCGCCAACCGCGGCAGCTTGCTTTTCCACATGTGGGTAATCTCCCGCGGCTCGTCGAAATGGTAGCCAAGCGATTCGTTCTGGTTAAACTTGTTCTCCTGGTACATGCGCACGCAGAACGGATCAAACGTGGTGGTCTGATCGAGCGGGAGCCACTTGCCGCCGTCCGCACGCATCTCGACCTTCGAGTTTTCCGATCCCGCGAACACATTTACGAGCACTTCCGTCTTCTCGACGTCGGCGGATGCAATTTCGTCAGGCAGGTAAATGTTCATCTGGTAATCGGCTGGTCGGCGCGCGGCCTTGTACTCGATCTTATATGAAGCGCCGTCGAACGTCGCGACCGCGTAGCCGTTGGGCGCGCCGTCGTTCATGACCGAGTGCGGAATGCCGGTTTCGTCGCGCAACCCGGCCCACCACGATCCGCAGACCGTCCCGTTGACGAACTGGTGGTGCGGGTTTGGCCCCTTCCAACCGCGGGTTTCGTCGAAAAAGACGTGAAACATCGTGTGGGTGTGCGCCGCGACCGAAAACGTGTGGGGACGCCCGGCGAGGACATCAAACATGGCCAAAGGGCTTTTGCCCCGGAACGGGATGTGCATCGTCATCACGATCAGCCGGTCGTGCGGCACGCCATCGAGGTAGTTCTTCACAAACGCAACCTGGTCTTCTCTGAACCCGCCGTCGTAGCCCTTCTCTTTGACCAAGATGCTGTCAAGGACAATGAAACTCACGCCGCCGTACTCGAACGCGTACGTTGGCGGCCCGTAGATGCGCTCAAAAATGTCGTCGGAGACGCTGTCCTCGCGCGCGCCCGGCGTGCCGTCGTGGTTGCCGATGGTGTTGTACCACGGGATGCCGATACGGCCGACGGCGCCCACGAGCGGTTCCTGCAGCTCCGGCGAGTCGCCGACGTTGTCGCCCAGCGAGATGCCAAACGCCGCGCCGTTACCGACCAGTTCCTCGACCACGTCGCGCGCCGCGTAATTCAGCTCCGCGACGTCGTTGACCTGCGTGTCGCCGAACAGCAAGACCTGGAACTTGCGTGGCTCTTTCTGTTTCCGCAGCGCGAAATCGATCGACTCGGGCAGCGGGCCGGTCGGCCCAACGCCGGGCACGTCGGTTGGCGGCGCGCCCGCGGGCCGGTGAATGTAGTAGAACCGCGGCAGGTTGTCAGCGGACAGCGGCGTCATCCAGCCCGTGGGTTTGACGACGAACAAGATGACGTCGTCGTCGTAGGGCAACTCCCACCGTCCTTTTGAGTCAGTGCGGACAACGTCGCGGCCGTTCGATACGGCCACGCCGGACATGCCTTTCTCGCCTGGATCGCGGGCGCCGTTGCCATTGGCATCGTTGAAAACAACGCCGCGCGCCGTGTCGGCGGCCGCCGCGAGGGAAAAAGACGTGATGAGAGCGACGATAAGGGCAAGCTTTTTCATACGGGCGGCTCCTTGATTCGCTTCGTGCCAGAAAGAGTATAGCAAAGTCGCCCACAAGTTCCACGAACACGCCCAAAACATAAGGACACCACCGTTGCGCCGGGGGGCGTCCCAACGCCCCAATGTGCCTTGACGGGCCATTCCTGTTGCAGTATGCTTGGCCGCGATGGGAAAACGGGCGCCGCGAGGAGGCAGATGGAAGGCAGGGACGGGGTTTTCGATTTCCTCGAGAACCGCATCATCACGCACTATCCGGCGGCGCGGATGATCCTCGAGGGCCGGATGCCCGCCCCACGGACCGCGATCGTCTACCCGACCTACGTCTGCAACCAGAATTGCCTGTGGTGCGAGTACGCCGACGACAACGCCAACCTCTGCAACATCATGTCGGGCGCCGACCTGCGCAAGCTGATCTTCGATCTGCGCGAGTTGGGCGTCCGTGGCGTCGAGTTTTGTGGGGGCGGCGAGCCGACGTTGCACCCGGCGCTGCCCGCGCTGATCCGCGAGATGAAATCGGCCGGCGTCGGCGTGGGCCTGCTCACCAACGGCACGCGCCTCAAAGGCGAGTTGGCGGAGGCGCTGGCCGATTGCGCCAGCTACGTCAGAATCGGGTTCGACAGCGCCAATGAAGACACGTTCAACCGCGTCAAACGTCCAAAGGCCGCCGACGCGTCGTTTGGGTCTGTGTGCGAGAACGTGCGGGGCATGATCGCGTTGCGCAACGAGCGTGGCGGCCGCGTCCTGATCAGCATGAAGGTGATGTTGTCGTCCGACAACTACACCGAAGTCGAGGGCTGCGTCGAGTTGGCGCGGGAACTCGGGGTCGACTCGATCCAATTTAAAGCGGCCCGGGTGTGCGAGACGGAACTGCAGCCGCACGAGGCCGAATTCGTGCGCGGCGAACTGGCCCGTCTCCGCGCCCTGTACGCGCAGTTGCCGATTGTGGGCGGCGTCGCGAAACTGAACATGACGCGGCAGTGCTGGCTCACGCCGATCCAGGTCATGGTGGACACGCTCGGCGACGTGTTTCTCTGCTGCTATTACCGCCACCGGCGGGCAACCCACACGTTCGGGAACGCGTTCCAGCAACCGCTGCGCGACATCTGGTACAGCGAGCGCCATTGGGAAGCGATCCGCGCCATTAAACCGACAGAATGCAACCTGCTGGACTGCCGGTTTGTCCATTACAACCGGATCATGTCGGAGCTGATGGTAAACAATGACGCCCAGTTCGATTTTATCTAGCGAAAAACGGGGACTGTCCCCGCTTTTCGCGCCCGGCAGTTTGGGAGAAAGCGTGTCTGTCCCCGCTTTTCGCGCCCAAGGTTAAGAAACGATTACCATGACCCACTACACTAGCTGGCAGGACGGCCCGCCTTGAACGTATTGCTGCTCAACCCGCCGGGGCCGTTCTGCCGGGCCGGCTCGCGATGGCCCCACTCGAGACGGCACGGATCCGTCGGCATCGACTACCACCCGTTCCCCTTCTACCTCGCCTACGCCGCGTCGCGCCTCGAGCAGGACGGGCACCGCGTCCTCTTCATCGATTGCATCGCCAGCGGCACGGACGACGCGGCGCTGAAGAAGGCCGCAGACGAGTTTCGCCCGGACGTGTGCGTCATGGAAACGAGCGCGCCGAGTTTTCTGGCGGACTCCGCAACGGCGCGGGCATTGGCCGTGCCGTGCATCGCCGTCGGCGCCCACGCGACCGCGACGCCGGCCGAACATATCGGCGCCGGGTTTGCGGGCGCCCTTCTCGGCGAATACGACCAGGTAATATCGGAAGCGGTGGACTCATTGTGGTGCGGGCGTCCCGCCTGCACGTCCCCCGCGCCACCCTGGCTCTGGTTGCGCGACGCGCCCGCAACGGAGCACGCGCCGATGGTGTCGGATCTCGATGCGATCCCGCCGCCCCCCTGGCGTCTCATGCCAATGGAAAAATACAACGACCCGATATGCCGGGGGCGGTCGGTGACGGTGTTGTCGTCGCGTGGATGTTCGCACCGGTGCGAGTTCTGCACGCTGGCGCCGTATCACGGCGCGCCAAATTACAGGATGCGCGACCCGCGCGCCGTGTGCAACGAGATCGAGAAACTCATCGGCCTCTATCACCCGGACGAAGTGTATTTCGACGACGATTCGATCACGCTGAGCCGCGGGCACATCCTCGGGTTGTGCGAGGAGTACCGCGCACGCGGGTTTGGCCTGCCGTTCTGCTGCATGGGCCACGCCACCGTCGGCCGCGACGTGCTCGAAACCATGGCGCGGGCCGGGTGCAGGGCCTACAAGTTCGGCGTCGAAAGCGCCGATCCGGAAGTGCTGCGCAGAATCCCCAAAAACATCTCGCTCGACGACGTGGTGCGCACCGTCCGCGACTGCAACGACCTCGGCATATTGACGCACGCCACCTACCTGTTCGGCCTGCCCGGCGAGACGCGCGACAGCGCACGGCGCACGATTGATTTCGCGCTCAAGCTCGGTACGTACACGCTCCAGTTCGCGATCGCCACGCCCTACCCCGGCACCGCGCTGTACGATCGCGCGAAACGCGAAGGCTGGCTCACCAAAGAGAGCTGGCTCGATTTCGACCCGGCCGGCGAGGCGGTCTTGTCGTACCCGGGCTACTCTGCGGCCGACATCGTCGAGATGCACGACCTCGCGTGGCGTCGGTGGCAGCGGCATATGCTGCTGCACAAACCGGCGACGCTGGTGCATCATTTCCGCAACGCGTACAAACGCGAAGGCATCGACGGCGTGCTCCGGCTGGGCGCATACGGCCTGCGCAGGCTCGTCGCGGCGATTGTGGCGAAACCATGAAAATCGCGCTGATCAACCCCGCAACGCCGAGGGCGCTCAAAAAAGAAAACCTCGGGCTGGCCTATTTGGCCGCAACCTTAAACGCCGCTGGCCATCAGGTACGCGTGATCGATGAAGTGGCGGGCCACGACGCCGCGCGCGCGTTGGACGAGTTCCGGCCCGACATCGCGGGCATCTCGTTCATGACGATGTACGCGCCGCGCGCGTATCAACTGGCGCGCGAGATCCGCGGCCGGGGTGTCCGCGTAATCCTCGGTGGCGCGCACCCCACCGCGCTGCCCGAAGAAGCGATCGAGCACGCGGATTGTGTCGTGCGCGGCGAGGCGGAACTGACGTTGCCGAGCCTGATCGACAGCGGCCGGATCGAAGGCATTGTCGAAGCCGACCCGCCCACGGATCTCGACGCCCTGCCATTGCCGCAACGGGACGCGCTCGACCTGGATTTCTACGCGAAGAGCGGCGAAGAGATCGCCGGGCTGTCGTACCGGACTCTCGGCGTGATCACGAGCCGCGGCTGCCCGTACCGCTGCGATTTCTGCATTAACTCGCGCAGGCAGGCGCCGCTGCGGTTTCACAGTCCCGCGCGCGTGCTTGACGAAATCGCGCACATCGCGGGCAGGTATAACATCCAGGCGGTGGCCTTCTACGACGAACTGATGGCGACGGATGCGGCACGGTTCCAGGCGATCTGCGAGGGCCTGATCGAGCGCGGCCTCGACCGGCTCCGGTGGGAGTGCCAGGCCCATCCGCGGCTCATCCGGCCCGATATGCTCGGCCTCATGAAACGCGCGGGCTGCATCCAGGTGGCCATCGGGTTTGAGAGCGGCAGCCAGGCCATTCTCGACCGGATCCACAAGAGCACGCGCGTCGAGTCCAACCTCGAGATTGCCGCGAAAGTGCGCGAGGCCGGGTTGCGGTTACGCGGATGTTTCGTGATCGGCGTTCCCGGCGAAGCGCGCGATGACATCGCCCGCACCGAACGATTCATTCAGGAAGCGAAACTCGATTTCGCGTCGCTCCATTTCCTCACGCCATACCCCGGCACCGAGCTTTTCGCCCAATACGAGACGAGCATCCGCGAGCGCGGCCCCGCGTGGGACAAATTCACCACCGGCGATCCCGACGCGTTCATCTGCAACGACGCCATACCCGCGGAAGAGCAGAAGGCCCTCTACGAATCCCTCTGCGCACGCCAGGCCATCCGCAACTATTCCTGGAGCGAAATGGCCCGCCGCGCCATCAAAAACCCCCGCCACGCACTGCATGTGTTGAAAAAACTACTGTAAACGTTTGACAGGATAACAGGATTCACAGGATGAACTGTCTGTACCGGGATGGCCGCCTTTAAGCGGGTAGATTCTGTTGAAGTATCTTAGCCCGCTTCAGCGGGCTCCTCTTTGCACCCTCTTTTAAGAGGGGTGGAAGCATGCATAGTCAGATCAAAAGGGTGCTTCAGCGTCACTTCCTCTTAAGCTTTAGCTAAAGCATATTCCAGAAGCGCGCTAAAGCGTGCTCAATCCTTCATCTGGGCCTCGAACCACCCCGGTTAAAACCGGGTGCAAAGAGGAGCCTGCTGAAGCAGGCTAAAAAGAGTCCAGATCATGTTGCCCTTGACTTTTGACAGCGTTCAGTGTTCTGGATTTGCACAACCTGATGCCGCATAATGCCTGCCGGAGTTTCCGCACGTGAGAACCTTTCTGATTTGGGCGGCTGTGATTTGTTGCGGCGCGGCGGTGTTTGCGGCGCTATGGCCGCGACAGGCGGTCGGCGACGCCGAACGCAAGGCACTTGCCGAAGGCCGCACCATCATTCAATACTGGGATCGCCACCAGGGCCACGAGTACGACATGCGGCTCGGGTTCATCGACGAGTTCAACCGATCCCAAGACAAAATCTACGTCCGCGCCATCTCGGTGGGGTATGACGGCATCATGGAAAAACTGCTGACGGCGATCGCCGGCAGCGCCCCGCCCGACCTGTGCAGCCTCGAAAGCACGATGATGGCGCAACTGGCCAGCCAGGGCTGCCTCATGCCGCTCGAGGGTTTCATGGCGGCCGACCCGGAGTTCGCACCGGCCAACTATTTCCCGCACGCCTGGGAATCCGTCGCCATCGACGGCCACGTGTGGGGCGTGCCTACGACCACGGACGTGTATTGCCTGCTCTGGAACAAGAACGCGTTTCGCGTGGCCGGGCTCGATCCGGATCGCCCCCCGGGGACGTTCGATGAACTGCAGGAATACGCGGAGAAGCTCACCATCCGCCGTGGCGACACGATCGAGCAGGCCGGGTTCATTCCGTGGCAGCCGTGGGACATGACGGCCATGTGGGGGCTGCTTTTCGGCGGGCGGTTGTGCGACGAGAACGGGCTGGCCGTCTGCGGCAACGACCCGGCGATGGTGCGGATGATGGAGTGGCAGCAAAGTTTCGCCGCCGATCCGAACTCGGCCGCCAACCCGCCGTACGCCATGGACCCCGAGGCGATGAGTTCGTTCACGCGAAGTCTCGGCGCGTACATGAGCGCGAACAACCCGTTCTACTCGGGAAAAGTCGCCATGATGCCCGAGGGCGAGTGGCAGGTGACGTTCATCCCGAAATATGCGCCCAACCTCGACTGGGGTGTCGCGCCGTTACCGACGCCGGAGGGCGTCGAGCCGATGGTGATGGGGTGGCCGTGCGTGGTCGATTGCATCCCGCGCGGGTCGCGCCATCCCGAAGCGGCGTGGGCGTACATCAAGTGGTTTTACAGCGCGCGGCCCGGCGGCGGCCCATCCCCCGCCAGCGATTACTGCTACGCGATTCATAACGTCTGCCCACGGAAAAAGGATGCACTCCAGGAACGGTTCACGAGCAACCCCAAGTTCAAAGTGTTTGTCGACGTGCTGTTCGAGCGCAAAGTGGTCAGCTTACCGCCGATGCCGCTCCTCCAGTTCTACAACGACGAACTCGAGCGGCAGCGCGAACGCGCCGTGTTCCGAAAAACCACCCCCGAAGCCGCATTGATGGAAACGCAGGAAAAGGTGAATGCCGAGCTCGAGCGCCAGCGGCGGTTCGTGGAGCGGTCGCCATGACGCGGCACGAGAGACGGGACCTGCGCAACGGCCTGCTGTTCGCCTCCCCGTACATCGCGGGGTTCCTGCTGTTCACGCTGTACCCGGTCGCCGCCAGTCTCTATTACAGTTTTTGCCAATACAACGTGGTGCGCCCGCCGGTGTGGATCGGGCTCGAGAATTACCACACGCTGTTTTTCGACGACCCGCGGTTCTGGAAATCACTCTATAACACGCTTTATTTCACGGCGTTCTCGGTGCCGCTCGGTCTGGCGTTCAGCATCGGTCTGGCGATGCTGCTCAACCAGAAAATCCGCGGCATGTCGGTGTACCGGACGGTCTTTTTCCTGCCGACGATCGTGCCGATCGTGGCGTCGTCGGTGTTGTGGCTGTGGGTGCTCAACCCCGAGAGCGGCCTGATCAACGGGATGCTGCGCCAGATCGGAATCGAAGGACCCGGCTGGATCGCCAGCGAGCACTGGGCGAAACCGTCGCTGATCCTGATGAGCCTGTGGAGCGTCGGCGGGGCGATGGTGATTTTTCTGGCGGGCCTTGCCGAGGTGCCGCAGACGCTCTACGAGGCCGCCGACATCGACGGCGCCAGCCGGCTGATGAAGTTCCGCCACGTCACGCTGCCCATGCTGACCCCGACGATCCTGTTCAACCTTGTCATGGGCCTGATCAACTCGCTGCAATACTTCACGCAGGTCTACGTCATGACGGGCGGGAAAGGCACGCCCGTCGACAGCACGATGTTCTACCCGCTCTACCTTTACCGCAACTCGTTTTATTATTTGCGCATGGGCTACGGGTCCGCGATGGCTTGGCTGCTGTTTCTGGTCATCCTGTCGGCGACGCTCGCCCTGCTGGTGTCGTCCAAACGGTGGGTTCATTACCATGGCGAATAAACGCACACGTGCGTACTCGCACGCACGCGCGTACTCGCGCGCAAAATGGACACCACACGTGTTCCTCGTGCTGGCGTCGCTGCTGTTCGCCGCGCCGTTCCTGTGGATGCTGTCGACCTCGTTCAAACCCGAGTCGAGGATCTTTCCCGCGCCCGGCAAGCCGCCCCAATGGCTGCCGACCACCGAGCGCATGGACGAGGCTGGCCGCCGTTTGATCACGTATGAAGATAAGCCCGGCGTCGAGTTGGGCGTCGAAGAAAACGGGATGCACGTCCTGCTTGTCGGCGGCAACGAGGTGCGCGTCTGGCCCGAGGATTTCGACATCCAGCAGGAATTCGGCCTGCACTGGCAAAACTACGCCGACGCATTCCGCCGGATGAATTTCCTGCTCAACCTGCGCAACACCCTGTTCATCTGCGTGTCGTGCGCGCTCGGCTGCATCGTATCGTCGTCGCTCGTGGCGTACAGTTTCGCGCGAATCCCGTGGCGCGGCCGCAACGCCATGTTCGTGCTGGTGCTGGCGACCATGATGCTGCCGTACCAGGTCACGTTGATCCCGATGTTCGCCGTATTCAGCAAACTCGGCTGGGTCGGCACATTCAAACCGCTGATCCTGCCCGCCTTTTTCGGTATCCCGTTCTACATCTTCCTGCTGCGTCAGTTTTTCATGGGAATCCCGCAAGACCTCAGTGCCGCTGCACGCATCGACGGATGTTCCGAGTTCGGCATCTTCTGGCGCGTCATCCTGCCGCTCTCCAAACCGGCGCTCGCCACCACCGGCCTGTTTGTTTTCCTGTTCGAGTGGGGCGATTTCCTCAACCCGCTCGTCTATCTTCAGGACGACCGCCAATACACCCTCGCCGTCGCGTTGCAGCAGTTCCAAAGCGCCCACCAAAGCCTCTGGGGCCCCCTCATGGCCATGTCTACCGTCATCACGCTGCCCATCGTAATCCTCTTCTTCCTCACCCAGAAAACCTTCATCCAAGGCATTACACTCACCGGCCTCAAGGGGTAAGGGGCTGCGTGGAAGCCCTCGATCCGTGCGTGGGGCAATTCCGCGTAATCCAGCCGCACCCGGTGACATCCAGGGAATGTTTTGCGGGGAATCAACGTTAGCATCTTTGATCGCGAACAACGATTCTGAATGCGGGTTTTTAGCCGCGTCAGTAAGTTTTGATGTCATTTAACTTGAGCAAGGGAAGTGGCCAGGGCGGTCCGGGTGCGCCGGTGTCCGAACATGACCATGGTCCTTGAACGAGCCCTGAACCGGGGTTGGATAAGGAGATTCAGGCAATGCCAACGAGAACGCAGTACATCTGGCTCGAGATAGCCCTGTGCGGCCTCCTGGCCGTGGCCATCTTCAACGGGCGCGCCGCCGCTGCTGAAAAAACAACCGGGGACACGTACACCCTGAACACGTGCCCCGTCATGGACACAAAGCTCGATGCGATGGCCGCACCGGTCGTTTATGATTACGAGGGACGAGAAATCCGGTTTTGCTGTAAAGACTGCGAAGGCAAGTTCAAAGCGGATCCCGCCACGTATATCACGAAGATCGATGCCGCTATGGTCAAGCAGCAGATCCCATACTACCCACTCGACACGTGTCTTGTCACCGGCGAGAAACTGGGCGCCAATGGCCAGAAACCCATTGACTACGTGTACAACAACCGGCTGGTGCGGCTTCTCAATGCCGAAGCCGTCGAGAAGTTCAAGAGCGACCCCGCAACCTATCTCGCAAAGCTGGACAAGGCCGTCATTGAGAAACAGAAACCCGGTTATCCGCTTGACACATGCGTCGTCTCGGGAGAGAAATTGGGAGCTATGGGAAGCCCGATTGACTACGTCGTTGGCAATCGGTTGGTCCGGTTTTGTTGCCAAGGCTGCGTTGGCGCGTTCACAAAGAATCCGCTGCCCTATTTGAAGAAGTTGGACGCCGCGGCCAAATAGCCCGCCAAAGCGGGTGCCACTTCGCCGTAGGCGCCAGGCCACAGCTTCCGCCGTAATTTGCCAATCCACTTCCGGAACCGAATCCTGTAAATCCCGTTATCCTGTCTGTTCTTTCTTGACGGGATGACAGGATTCACAGGATGTCTTCAACAGCCGCCGGAGACCTGTGCGTATCTTGATACGCTGAAAGCGTTAAAGGAAAAAGGCCGGGGCAACGCCCCGGTGATCCTGCCACGCTTTCAGCGTGGTGACCGTTATGACGGACCCCTTTACCAGGGCGTTGCCCCGGCCTGTTTCCTTTTGCGCTTACAGCGCACCCTCCGTCCGCCGCGCGTTGCACCCCACTCTTGCGGCTATCCATAAGTACTTGATGATGGACCGCCACAGCTTCCGACGTAATTTACCAATCCACTTCCTGAACTGAATCCTGTATATCCTGTTATCCTGTCTGTTCTTTCTTGACGGGATAACAGGATTCACAGGATTTCTTCAACAGTCACCAGAGCCCTTTCAGCGTCATGCTCTTTAGCGTCGGCCCGTCCACCAGCGCCTTGCCCTGTCGTGGTTCCCAACGTGCCTGGAACGCGGATGGCCATTTGTAATCCAAATTACATCTGAAAAAATGCCGATTTATCTTGTTCATTCTATCCTCATATAGTACATTAAAGGTAGAAAAGAGGGGCATATTCGGGGGCCCCATCCGGAAAAGGCGGCCATGACAACCGGAGGTTCAGACAATGAGCAAAATGCAGAGTTATAGTCTGTCGTTAGTGTTTTGCCTTTTGATTGCAACCGCCGTTATGAGTTCTGGGTGGTGTGAACTCCAGGGAGACCGTATCGCAACCTTTCCAGACGGGGCGCTGCGCGGGATGGTTCCGCTGAACGGCGGCCTGTGGCTCGCCGTGACTACCGGTGATACAGGCGGTCAAGTCTGGTTTTCGGATCTTACGCCGGCGGGAACCACCATGCTCAAGGCAATATCCTCTGTAGAATGGGCGTGGTACTACGATGGGCCGGAGGCGATGACTGTAGGAAACACCGTTTACTTCACGGCCGAAACGCCTGAGGGCTTTTACAGCTTTTGGAACGCCATTTGCAGAAGCGATGGAACGCAAGAGGGCACGGTCGTAATCGCGCTAACCCCCTCCACGGTTTCTCTTATGGGCGAAATTAACGGTGTGGCCCTCTTGTACGCATCGCCGGACATCTGGCGCAGCGATGGGACCGAGAGCGGGACATACGTCATCAAAACCGACGTGCTCATCGCTGAAAAAACCATCACTCTTGACGGCATCATGTACTTCTGCGGAGACACCGATGATTACGGCACCGAGCTTTGGCGAACGGACGGCACTGAAGTGGGCACGTACATGGTCAAGGACCTTTCTGTCGGCACAGGCAACGGATGCAGGCCACGGTTTTTCATTATGGGCGACGTGCTTTATTTTGAGGGAAAAGAAGCCACTGCCGGGAGCGGCGTTGCTCGTACTGACGGCACCTCTGCAGGAACCTATCTTGTCAAAACTATTTTCCCTTATTCATATTGGTATTGTGGCATAGCCTATGCCACCGCCCTGGGCGACATCACCCTCTTTTTCGCCAACGATTACGACCACGGCTATGAACTCTGGAAAACCAACGGCACAACGGCCGGCACGGTTCTCGTCAAGGATATAAACAGCGGATCAGAAGACAGCGTTGATTCTCGAATAGCCGTCATGGACAGCACCGCCTATTTCTTTGCCGACGACGGCATCCACGGGCGCGAACTGTGGAAATCCAACGGGACTGCCGCCGGAACAGCGCTGGTTGTTGATTTTCCTGGCAATGGAGGAGGAATACAGGGTCCAGCCGACGGGCAGATTTATTTCAGGCGTTCCACCTCTGATCCAGAAGGTTTGAACCTTTACCGGTCGGACGGAACCGCCGAAGGGACCGTTCTCGTAGCCGCTCTTGACATGGGAACGATCACCGACGTTTGGAGCCAGGACGGCTTTACGTATTTCGGCTGGCGCGAGCTCTACTACCCGGGCAGCTTGGGCCGGATCACTGAAACCGGGTTCGAGTGGATCGAACTGCGCGACGTGGCGCTGGGCGTTTCCGACACGGCGTATTCAGGCACCCGTCCCTATACGGTGGGCAACTACACGTATTTCTGCGGCCGGCACGGCGGCCTGTGGAGCGTCAACACGGCGTTCCACTTCGTCACCGTACCGTACGCGTCATGGGAGACGGTTGGCGACAGGCTGGAATTGAACGTGGAGTGCGCCGGAGGTGTTGGAGCCCTGTCTTACCAGTGGTTCAAAGGCGGCGAGCCGATTCTGCATGCAACAGACGCAACGTTTGTGATCGAATCGCTGACGAAGGACGACGAAGGTTCCTACACGTGCCGCGTTACGGACGCGGCAAAGACCGTGTACGAAACCGACCCCGCCGTGATCGAAGTGTTTGAGGAAAGCGAGATGCCGGCAGCGGGCCCGGCGGCGCTGGTGCTGACAGCGGCGGCATGCATTGCTTGCCGAGCGCGACGGGGGCTCAACAGAGGAAAAGAGTCTAAGGAAAGGACGTGGCGACAATGAGCAGCACACGGCGTTTTGACAACGTGACGGTATGGTTTGTCATAGCGGCACTTGGACTTTCGGGGTCAGGTTGGTGCGAACTGCAGGGTCAGCGGATCTGGACGCCCCAATTCGAACCCAAACACGGGACGGTGCGGGGGATGGCCCCGGTAAACGACGGATTGTTGTTGTTCGCAACCACTTATGACGGTGGTCAAGTCTGGTTCTCGGATCTGACACCCGAAGGAACCACTTTACTAGGCGAGATACCTTCAGTGGGTGCGTGGTTTACGGAAGCCCCGCTGACGATGACGGTCGATGGCACCGTCTACTTTACGGTCAGTGATTTGAGCGGAAACAAGAAATTGGGGGGAAGCGATGGAACGGTTGGGGGCACGGTAGAAATCGCGTCGAGCGGCTTTTTCCTAGGGGAGTCGCACGGAACTTAGTCTTTGGCAAAGGGAATGAGATCTGGCGGAGCGATGGAACATCGATCGGAACGTTCGCGATCCACTCAGGCGTTCAAATTTGTGACCATCCCGTCACTCTAAACGGCGCAATATACTTTGTTGGCTATAACGCCGAGTACGGGGAGGAGCTTTGGCGCACTGACGGCACTGAGTCCGGCACATATATGGTCAAAGACCTGAATCCAGGCCCCCCCAACGGGTGCTTGGGTAGCATTTTCGCATTGGGAGACGCGATCTACTTCGAAGGGGGCGCTTACGGCATAGGGGGCGGGCTCGCCCGCTCCGACGGCACGGATTCCGGCACCACGATGATAAAGGTAATATCCGGGAGCATTGTCAGCATGGCCTATCTGACAGCCCTTGAGAATGCCGCAGTGTTTTTTGTGCGTGACTACGGCGACGTGGGTTATGGCCTTTGGGCAACAGATGGCACTCCGGATGGCACGCGGATGATCAAGGAAATGCAGTGCGATCCCGAGACTCATCACCCTACCAAAATCGCCGTCAAAGACGCGGCCGCCTATTTCATTGCCGACGACGGCACTCATGGTTATCAACTCTGGAAATCAGACGCCACCGAGGCCGGCACCACAATGGTTACAAACAACTTTTCTTACGACTACTGGAGAATGCTGGGAAACATCGACGGCAACATCTATTTCCGTGGCAATCAACTCTACCGCTCCGATGGGACGGTCGAAGGCACCGCCGTGATTCAAGTGACGGTTTCATGGCCCGATCAAATCTGGAGTCAAGACGGCATTACGTATTGTGGCAGTAGAGAGCTGGATCAGTATGTCGTTTTCTGGAAACTGGGCCAAGTCTCGGACAACGCAGTTGAGTGGATGGATCTGCGGGACGTTGCGCAAGGCGTTGTCGATGAGGCTTCATCCGCGTCACGCCCCTACACGATTGGCAACACCACGTACTACGTCGGCAAAGTGAGCGGCCTGTGGGCCGTCAACAACACCTTCCATTTTGTGACGCGCCCCTACAGCGCCTGGAAGACCGTTGGCGACCCGCTGGAGTTGAGCGTCGAGTGCGCCGGGGGGATTGGGACGTTGTCCTACCGGTGGTATAAGGACGGCGCCCCGATTGACGACGCAACCGACGCGACGTTTGTGATTGAGTCGCTGACGGAGGACGACGGGGGATTGTACACGTGCCGCGTCACGGACGCGGCAAAGACCATCTACGAAACCGAGCCGGCCCTTATCGAAGTTTTCGCGGAGGGCGAACTGCCCGCGGCAGGACCGGCGTCACTGCTGGTGATGGCGGCGGGATGCGCGGCTTGGGCAGTGAGGCGCTTGTTGCGGAAACGGCAGGGCACATAGTCAAGACTTCTCGCGCCGCAAATCGGGAAGTGGCGGCAGCGGCCCGGCTTTTACAAGCGATTCCACTTCAAAGGAGGTTGTTATGAGGTCCGGTACGGCGTTGGTTGCGGTGTGTGTGCTGGCGGGTTCGAGTGCGTGGGCCATTCCGGCCGAACTGATTTTTACGGTTGAGGGGTTCGAACACATCTGCGCGCTGGAACCTGTAAACGGGGGCGTTTTGATTACCGTGTCGGCCGGTGGCATGACCGAGCAACTCTGGTTTTCGAACGGGTATGCCGGCGGGACGGAATTCGTTAAAGACATCCCTCCACGCGATCATATGGTAAACCAGTCCTATAAGGGCACGTATAGCCTGGGGCACACGGTTTATTACGCTTTGGCACCGGGAGACCTCTGGAAGAGTGACGGGACCACGGATGGCACCATCCCACTCGTGAGTGACATCTACTTTGATGGCTTCACAAACTCCCTGCCCGGCGTGGTTTTTTTCTACGCCTATAGGGTGGGCGATGCTCCCAATACGTTGTGGCGGTCAGACGGCACAGTGGCGGGAACCTATAAATTGATCGATCCGCCCGTTCCGCTTAATCGCGATCCGAGTGTGGTTGTCGATGGTTTTGTGTACTTTGCGTGCCCGGATGAGCTGAACCTGCGGGAGCTTTATCGGTCAGACGGGACGATTCCCGGCACTTCAAAGGTGAAAGACCTGGTGGATCACTGCTGCAGAGCTTCAGCCCAGCGGCTTACGGAGATGGGCGGGGCCATTTACTTCTTCGTCGTTGGCGACGAGGAACCTATGCAACTCTATCGCAGTGATGGCACGAGCGACGGAACAGAGATGATCTATCAGTTTGACGACCCTGAATTCCATCCGCCTCCCTGTTGGACGCAGCTTGGCAATTCGATCTTGTTCTTCATAGATGACGGCACACATGGGTGTGAACCCTGGATAACCGACGGCACGCACGACGGCACCCGGTTCGTCAAGGACATTTTCCCCGGCACGGAGTCCTCCCATGCGACACAGCCTTTAGTGTTGGGCGATGCCGCCTATTTTATGGCAGACGACGGCGTGCATGGGCGTCAACTCTGGAAGAGCGACGGCACCGAAACCGGCACCGAGTTGGTTTTTGTCCTGCCGCCGGAAGCACCTCTGGATGAGTCTTACAGGAAGACGTACGGCACCGCCGGCGGCTATGTATATTTCGGTTGGTACGACTGGTTCTGGGCTGAGTATCACCTCTATCGAACCACGGGAACGGAGGCGGGAACGGAATTGTTCGGCGTGGAGAACCCAGAAGGATGTGCAGAGGGTCCATATGAACCCGTGTACGACTTTAAATTTCTTCAATACGGCGGCCAGTATTATTTTGGCGGAGTGTGCGAGTTCTACAGAATCAACGAAACGGGTTTCGAACGGGTCACGCTCGAGAGTGGCGCCATGGCCGACACCGCCCACTGTTACCCGGAACCGGTGTTGGTGCAAGACCGGCTGGTCATCGCGGGCGACAACGCGTTGTGGGCGATCGACGTGGCGACAGGTTTCAGGTTCACACGCCAACCGACCCCTCTATGGAAAGAGGTCGGTGAGTCGTTTCACCTTGACGTCGCCTGCGTTGACGCTACCGGCGATGTGGCATACCAGTGGATCAAGGACGTCGAGGAAGTTGACGGAGCGATTCAGCCCGTTTATTACGTTGACTACGCAATGGAAGAAGATGAGGGCTGGTACATTTGCCGCGCCACCGACGCAAGCAAATCCATATTGGAAACCATACCGGTATTTGTTCAAATATTTGAGGCCGGCTCGCTTCCCGCGGCTGGCATTCTGGCCATGGTCGCGTTGACCACCGCGTGCGCTATCGGGGCGGCCAGGACCATCATGCGGCGGAAACCGTAGCGATTGACGATTGGCGATTGGTGCTGCTCTACGTTTGCCGCAGGTTGAGGACTCGTCTGAACTGTTGTTTGTACAGGGGCACGAAAGACGCCACGAGGAAGAACGGTATCAGCAGCACGAACAGCCCGACGCCGTCGATCAGCGCGATCACAATATGCCTGGGCAACCACTCGGCGAGTTCCTGTGCGGGCTCGCCGAATGTCACCGACATCCTGCACGCCCAGATAACGGGCCACACGATCAGCATGAACACCACGTTGCACGCAAACAGGAACGCGAGGAATTTTCCCGCGGCATAACGTTTCGAGCAGCAGAGGCCCGCCACCGCGAAACTCGCCACAACCACAATAACAAACGCGGAGACTTCGGAAATGATGTGATAACGGTAGGGATAATTGACCGCTCCCAGAACAGCGGCGCCGCCCATGATGACGAATGCGGCCGGGAGTCTACCCCACCACTTCATCCGCGCCAGCAGGTCCGACAACAGCCACAGCACCGCCAGACTTCCAAAATACGTTGACAGCAGGTGCTGCATCGCGCTCCAGTGCAGACCAAACAGCCGCTCCGTCAACTCCGGCCAAACCTTAAAAACGGACAGGGGCACGGCATAAATGAACAGGAGGGGCGCCAGTATCCACAAATGCTGACGGCTCGAAAAAAGCCGAACCAGCAACACGACCCCCACCAGGGCAAGCAACGGCAACCCGTACACAATGTCCAATTTCTGAAGAGCACGAGACGCCAGCGGCAGGACGATCAGGGGCTCTTGCCAGTCGACCGGCCCGGCTTCGCCCGTAATGGCATCCATGAGTTGGTCGTCCTGCATCATCATCATGATGGCGGTGTCGGCCCTCGGTTTTCTGCCGTTCTTAACGTCGGCGATCCACACGTCGGCGATTTTCTTGCTCCAGACCTTGCCCATCAGTTCGTAATACTCAAGGACGACCTCTTTTTCACCCTTGTCCAACAACTCATTCGCCAGGTCCAACCGCGGTCCGACGGGGCTGAATTGTGGCGTCCGGTTAAACGTGGCGGAAGTCAACAGAAATTTTTTGGCGGCCGCAACATCGCCTTCTTTGAGCGCAATTCTTCCAAGTACGGTGTTGGCAGCGTGAGTGAAGTTGTCGTGCGCCCATTTATTGACCGTCTTGAGACTATCGAACACCTGGTTGGCGTAGTCGCGTGCCTTCTGGTTATCGCCCGCGTCGAAAGCAGAGTCGGCGAGCCGGCCAATCAAGTCCATCCGCTCCATAGGATCGGTAGTCAATGCAAGCGCCAGTTCTTGTTCGGCCAACGCCTCTTTGGCTGCGTTCGCGTCAACGGCCCCGCCACCGATGCCCAGCGCGTGTTGCGACTGCAACGAATCGGCCAGTTTTTGATGCCAGGCCGCGTTGTCAGGCTGCAACTGCGTGCATTTTCTCAGGCACTCAGAGGCAAACGCCCTGTCGGTAAATCGGAAAAACTCGGCCGCGTTTGCCAGCAATCGCACGTTTTCGGGATCCTTCGCTACGTGGTCCTTCATCATCTTCATGACGTCCACGGCCGGCGTATAAGCACCCTTGCCCGCAAAAGGATCCAGTTGAGCGTAAGGAGACGTCAGGACCTCCGATTCCGGCGCGTGTTCAACCAGCCATAAAATAGTGGCCTCGCGTTTCTTTGCGATTTCCTCATTCTGGTAGTGCCTGGTGAAGTAATAACCGAGCAGAACGGTCCGCGCCCACAGGTCGCCAGGTTGTTCCTGGATAAGCGCCTCGAGTTTCTCCACTTCCTGCGGCGGAAGATCATGACCGTGCATGGCCATGTCGGTAGGCCGCAATCCCCTGAATAATTCGCTGGTGGACGAACCTTCGTAGACGGCCTCGTAAGTGATGGTTGCAGGCGCGGCGGGCAGGTCCGGCGCCGCCTGCTTCGCCCGCTCGTTCACGGCATAGATCGTCTTTCCCTCAACATAAAACGCGAGGTCGCGATGAGCGTTATACACGGCTGTTCCGTTTTCAAAGGTCCCGCCTTCAAACACGTCATCGCTCTTGAGATAAACCCTGACCCTTTCCGCTACTTCCATCGAGCGGGAATCGGGTCGTTCAGAAACGGCAAAAGCCTGGCCGGCGGCTAAAAGGACTGCGATTACGGCGAGTTTGTTCATCTGTCCCCTCCTGACGCGTTGAGCATTGACGCCGTTAGCTATTATGGGTGCAACGGAGCCGGATTGCAAGCTGAATCGCACTTTACCAATCCACTTCCGGAACTGAATCCTGTAAATCCCGTTATCCTGTCCAATCTTTGGCCTCCTTGCGCAATTGGGCGCGGCCTGCCTGATCGGTTAGAATCCGCACAACGAAGCTCTAACACTCGAGCCGGAGGAGTTCAATTGACAGGCAGGCCGTTCATCAACATCGTGGGTTACGTTGCGCTGGCGATGCTTCTTACAAACCTCGCCGCCGGCGCCGCGGCCGTCAGCAGTTGGCCTGAATTCAGGGGGCCGTCAGCCAACGGCGTTGCGGAGGCGCCCGGCGCCGCCGGCCCCTCGGGCCCGCCCCTTACGTGGAGCGAAACCGAAAACGTGAGGTGGAAAACGCCCATCCCGCACAAGGGCTGGTCCACGCCCGTCATACTCGACGGCCAAATCTGGCTCACCACCGCCACGCCGGCAGGAACCGATTTCTTCGCCATCTGCCTGGACGCGGAATCGGGCGAAATCCTCTTCAATGAACCGTTGTTCCATACCGCCAACCCCGAGCCGCTGTTCAGCCAGGTCAACTCGTACGCATCCCCCTCGCCGGTGATCGAGCCCGGCCGCGTCTATGTCCACTTCGGCAGTTACGGAACCGCGTGCCTCGACACCGCCACCGGAAAGGTGGTCTGGAAACGCGACGACCTGCCGTGCCGCCACTACGTCGGCCCCGGCACGTCGCCCGTACTTTTCGAGAACCTCCTGATCCTGACGTTCGACGGCGTGGACGTGCAGTACCTCGCCGCGCTCGACAAATCATCCGGCCGGACCGTCTGGAAAACGGACCGCGGCACCGTGTGGCACGACCTCGACGAAAACGGTCTCCCCAAGGAGAACGGCACGCTGCGAAAATCGTTCTCGACCCCGCTCGTAATCGATGCCGACGGATCGCCCCAGTTGATCGCACCCGGCGCAACCGCCGCGTTTGCCTACGACCCCCGCAACGGCCGCGAGATCTGGAAAACCCACAACGACGCACACACGCCCGTCGCAAGAAGCGTGTTCGCAAACGGGATCGCCTTCATCGCGACCGGCTACACAAAGCCGTCGTTGTGGGCGGTCCGCGTCGACGGCCACGGCGACGTTACCGACACGCACATCGTGTGGAAACTCGACGGCGGCCTCGTCCCCAGCGAGCCGTCCCCCCTCGTGGTGGGCAACCTGCTGTACATGGTCAACAACGACGGCGCCGTAACCTGCCTCGAAACCGCTACCGGCAAGATCTGCTGGACCGAACGGATCGGCGGCAACTACGAAGCCTCGCCCGTCTACGTCAACGGGCGCATCTACGCATGCAGCGTCCAGGGAAAAACGACGGTCCTCAAGGTGGGCCCCGAATTCGAGGTGCTCGCAACCAACCGGCTCGACACCGGCCTCATGGCCTCCCCTGCCATCGCCGGAAACGCCATCTTCCTCAGAACTAAAACGCACCTCTACCGCATCGAAGCCAAATAACGTCTCACACGCCGGCGCGTTGGCCCGGCCTATTTCCTCACGCGCCTACAGCACAGAAAACGCTCCTGATGCACCCCGGTTTTCATCCACTCTCTCACGTGACAACTTTGCGCTTCGTACTTTGTTGAGCAACTTGGCGAGCGCGTCGAGCGGGATGGTTGCCAGCAGGGGTTTGTGCGGTTCCGCCGTAACGAGGACCGGGGTGTCGCCGGGGTTGCAGTACTTCGCTTGTATGTTTTCGAGCAGCCGGTGGTGGGCGAACCGGGCGTAGGCTTTGCAGTCGCCTATCATCGCGAAATCGGCGACGATGAAATCGGGCCGTTCCTGGAACAAAAACCACGGGGTCGTCACGCGTTCGCCGCCAAGCGATTCCGCGGCGCGTATTTCCAACGCTTTCCAGCGTCTTGAATGTGTAGTCATGTTGGTTTCCTGTTGAGAATGTAGGATGTTTGGGGAGCAACGCACTGGGGCAGCAACGCGGTGGGGTCGAGCTCCTGCTCGACCGTGGCGCCATCACCCAAAACCTGGGCATCGAAAGCGCCGCCTCCACCACCACCACCCGGTCGCGCGGGAGCGCGACCCCACCGAACACGGCGGGGGAATTGCCGGCCTCTTTCATTGTCTCGACGCTTTCCTATGCCTCCGTTTTATATAGCTTGAGTTGGTGCTCTTTTTGGGGTCGGAAAAAGGGGGAATCTGGTCAAGATTTGTGGAACAAGGGGGAATTGGTTGACAGAATGAAGGTGCTCGGAGGTGAAAGATGCGGATAGTATGCGCGGAAGTTTATTTTCGCTGAGCACGGTCCAAAACCATTTCGGACCTACCGTAGGTGTCGGCCCGTGGCCGCGTTTTCCAACGCGCGCCGTCCAGGCTCCAGGCTAAGATCGGCACAACAGGCTTCGTTACAACTGTTGAGCTAGTTTGCTGGACGGCGCGGACGAGACGACCGCGCCTTTGCCTTATTTCCGAGGTTTGTGTAGACTGGCCGGACTTGTATTGGCTTGCAGAATGGGGTGCATTGAAGTGCATAAGTATGTGAAATTGAGTGCGTTTGTGGCGGCGGGTGTGGTAATGGCGGCGGTTGCCGTGGCGGAGTGCCCAGACTGCACCGAGCCGGCGTTTCCCGATGCGTCGGAGTTTCTGGCGTTGCACGGCTACCCGGCCGACCAGTTCACGGTGCTGCTTGTGTGGCAGGAATCGGCGCGGGCCAATGGCGAGATGATCTCGGGCTACCGGGTGCGGCCGGGCGATGGCGGCGAGCCGTTTGACCTGTATGCGGACGGCGACGGCAACCTGCTTGGTCAGGTGCAGTTAGACGCACTCGGAATCAAGCCGAAGAACTGGAACCTCGAGCCGATCGAGCGCAAGACGGAGATCCCGCCGTTCCAATGGAAAATTGCATCGCCGCGGCCTGAGCCGGTCGGCCCGAAACACAAGCTGGCGCCGGCCCCCGTGCTCGGCTTGGCGCCCCTGTCCCAGGCGGAATTGGACACCGGCCCCGAGAACGGGATCGAAAAGCCGGGCAACCGGATCGGGGTGGTGCGGCCGCTGCCCGGGCGTGTGTCGGTGCGGCATCCGTCGGCGTCGGTCGGGGCGTGGCGCGACCTGCCGGACGGCGGGAAAATGTGGACGCTGACGATCACCTCGCCGGGCGCGCGGGCGATGCGGCTTCATTTCAACGGCGTCCAGCTTCCCGGCTCCGCAACCGTCACAGTTTACAACACGGCGGAACCCGCCGAGGCGTACGGTCCCTTCAGCGCGTCGGATTTTGCCGGTGGGACGTTCTGGAGCCCGTCGTGTTTCGCCGATTCATGCACCATCGAGTGCGTGTTGCCTCCCGGCGCGCCGGTAGACGGGTTGGAGTTGGAGATCGACAAGCTGGTCCACACCTACGAGGATTTCGGCGACATCGCCTGGACCAAAGCGGGTGTCTGCAACCTCGATGTGACGTGTGAGTCGGAGTGGTATCCGGTCTCGCGGGGAGTTGCCGCCTTCTCGTTCGTCAGCGATGTGTATGCGCTCTACTGCACGGGCACGCTGGTGGTGGATTCCGACCCGGACACGACCGTGCCGTATTTTCTGACGGCCAACCATTGCCTCGACGAATGGAACGAAGACGCGGAAAGCATGGAGTTTTTCTGGCTTTTCCAGACGTCTGAGTGCAACGGCACCCCTCCCAACCCGTCGACGGTGCCGCGGACGTCTGGCGGGGCGGATCTCCTTGCGCAGGAAGCCGTTACAGACTTCGCGCTGGTCCGGCTGAAGAATGACCCACCGGAAGGAATCCCCTATATCGGCTGGACGACGGACCATGTCGAGGTCGGGACAGCCGTGACGGCCATCCATCATCCCAACCAGGGCTACAAACGCATCAGTTTTGGCCATATCACTGAAGCGGGTAGTCCGCCATTCGGAAGGACTTACGAATTTTTTCTCGAGTCGCTCTGGGACAGGACGTACAGGAATCCGGGATGGCCGGACGGCGGCACCACCGAGGGCGGCTCGTCGGGATGCCCGCTGCTTCTAAGCGATTCGCAGCTCATCGTTGGCCAGCTTTGGGGCGGAAATGCTTCATGTCTAGAGCCCGACGAGCCGGACTATTTTGGCCGGTTCGAACAGACCTTCCCGCTCGTGGACCAGTGGCTGGGTGAGGGAGAAGGCGAGGGTGAAGGCGAAGGCGAGGGCGAGGGCGAGGGTGAAGGCGAAGGCGAGGGCGAGGGTGAAGGCGAAGGCGAGGGTGAAGGCGAAGGCGAGGGTGAAGGCGAGGGCGAGGGTGAGGAAGGCGAGGGTGAAGGCGAAGGTGCGGGAGACGAAGAGCCGCCTCCGGGTTGCTTTTCAGGCGGTACGGCCAAAATGCCTCTTGCCTCGGCCTCGGCCCTTCTTGCGGCGTCGATCACGTTTATTTTTCACTTGCTTGGGGCATCTTTATAGCAGCGTGTTCCGCAGTGGACATTGTGGACGAAATGAGGAGCGGGACGCCCCCTACAATCTTGCAGCCTTGGCAGGGCCGGGGGCCGTCCGAGGCATATGCTGCGTTCTGTGCGCCGTAACAACGAATGGAGGGTTAGCAGTACAAAGTTCACGTTGTCCACTGATGTCCAGGGTCTGTTGATTTGTGTTGCGGGTAGCGGGGGTGTTGGTGCATACTCTGAGTATTGGGGAACCTTGCGTAGCGGAGGGCCTATGAAGTTAAAGACCACGCGGTTCGGCGCCGTCGACGTTGACGCCGACCTCATCCTCACGTTCACACAGCCGATTATCGGTTTTCCGGAGCATCGCCGATTTGTCTTTATTCCTGTGGCGGAAGGCGGGGCCGTGAAGTGGCTGCAGTCCGTGGAATCGGGCGAGTTGGCGTTCCTGGTGATGGACCCGCGGGCGGTGGTGCCCGACTACCACGTCGAGTTGGACCCCTCGGATCTGGCCGAACTGGCCGCCGAGTCCGTCGACAGCCTCGAGGTTTACACGCTGGTGGTGGTTCCGCAGGACCGGTCGCTGGTGAGAACCAACCTGAAGGCGCCTATCCTGGTGAATCCGCGCCATCGGCTGGCCAAGCAAACCATCCTTGAACGGAGCGACTATCCCGTTCAATACCTGCTCGCTCGGGGACAGCAGGACCCTGATCAGAAACAGGAGGCAGTCCATGCTCGTACTGACTCGTAAAGAAAACGAGAGCATCATGATCGGCAGCGATATCGAGCTGAAGGTCCTCGACCTCAAAGACAACCAAGTCAAGCTGGGCATCATCGCGCCGCGCAACGTGGCCGTGCATCGGCGCGAGGTTTACCTGGCCATCCAGGCGGAAAACGCGCAGGCCGCGGCGTCGGCGCCGGTCGAGGGCATCTCGGATCTAATCCCCCGGTGAAGAAAGGGCCGACCCATGAACATCAGTATTGACAACGTTGCATTCAGCGGCTTGACCGAAGAGCCGCGCGACGTGCTCGAGGCGGTGGCGGCGGTCAGTGATTACGTGCGGACGCGCGGCCGGGCGGTGATGAGCGTGCGGGTGAATGGCGCCCATGTTGCACCGGACGCGCTCGTCGAAACGCTGCGGAGCAAAACGGCTGCGGACGTGGCCACGCTCGAAATCACCACCGAGGATATCAAAAGCCTGGTCGACAACGCCCTGACCGAACTCGAGCAGGTGCTGCCGGACCTGCCGCAGGTGTGCCGGCGGCTGGCGGAAGTGTTTCAGAGCGAAGACCCCGATTCGGGTTATGATCCGTTTCACCAGCTTGCGGCGATTTGGAAAACGGTCAAGGAACGGCAGATCCAGGTTGCCAGCGCACTCGACATCGACCTCAATTCGGCCGTTGTGGACGGCAAACCCATCGCCGAACATCACGCCGAACTCAACACCCTTCTCGCTGAGGCCGCCGAAGGCATTCAAAAAGGTGATTGCGTGACGCTGGGCGACTTGCTGGAACACGAGTTGCCGCATCGAGCCGAGATGGAAGCCCGTATCGTGGGCATGCTTCGTTCGCGGGCGCAAGGCGGCCGCGGCTGAGTATGGCGGTACCGCGCGTACTCACGTTCAACTTCCACGAACCGTACCTCGCACTTATGGCCAAAACGGGCCTGCCATTCACGATCGGCTTGTACCGCCAGCCGCACCTCGCCCGCGCGTGGCACACCCATTACCGCCCCATACCGCCCAACATGACGCTCGTCGAGGAGCCGGTGTGGCGCGAAGACCTCGCCGCGGGCCGGTTCGACGTGGTGATCGCCCACAACGAGTCGAACGCGCTCGACCTGCTCCCCTACCGGCGTACGCCGATGATGCTGGTGTGCCACAACCGGAAAACGTTTCTCAAAACCACGATGACGACCGACCCCGAAACCGGCGCAGAAGCGTATGAGCGGCTGCTGTTGCGGCTCGATGAACAGTTCCAGTTTGTGTTCATCTCCGAATCCAAAATGAACGACTACGGGATCGGCGGCATCGTGATCCGGCCCGGCATCGACGTCGACGAGTATGGCGGATACACGGGCGAGACGGCCGAGGTGCTGCGGGTGGGCAACATGATGCGGTCGCGCAACCTCATGTTCGACGTCGATCTGCAGGAAGAAGTTTGCAAGGGCCTCCCGAACCGCGTCACCGGCGTGGACCCGCAGATGGCGGCGGCGCGCGAAGCGGGGTCGTTCGAAAACCTGATCGGTCAGTACCGGTCGCTGCGGTGCCTGCTGCACGTCACGCGGCAGGAGTACGAAGACGGTTACAACCTGAGCACGCTCGAAGCGATGGCTACGGGTATGCCGGTCGTTGCGCTCGAAAACGCCACGTGCCCGCTCACCGACGGCGTAGACGGTTTTGTGGCGTCCGACGCGGCGGGTCTCCGCGAGCGCGTGTGCCGCCTCCTCGACGATGCAGGGCTCGCCAGAGACGTCGGCCAAAAAGGCCGCGAAACTGTCGCCCGCGTGTTTTCAATTGAGGCGTTCGTGAAAAACTGGCGCGAGGCCATTGAAAAGGCCGCGGACACACGCTTCGGCAGGCCCGGCGCCCTCAAAACAGTCGATTCGTATTACACAAAGGCGCGGCCCGAGATCGCGCAGTTCGTGCCGTTTGGCGTCGAGCGGGTACTCGACGTCGGGTGCGGCGGCGGCGAGTTCGGGAGGCTGCTTAAAGAACACGGCGTGCGCGAAGTGCATGGAGTCGAGATTATCCCGGAAGCGCGCGACCTCGCCGCGGAACACCTCGACAGCGCGACCCCGGGCAACATCGAGGAAATGGACCTGCCGTTCGACGACGGCTATTTCGATTGCGTGACGTTCGCGGACGTGCTCGAACATCTGCGCGACCCGGTGATGGCACTGCGGAAATCGGCGCGCGTGCTCGCCCGAGACGGCGTCATCGTGATGAGCATACCCAACGTCCGGTTTTATGAGGTGATCGCGATGCTGGCCGGCGGCCGATGGACCTACGCCGATGCGGGCATTCTCGACCGGACGCACCTTCGATTTTTCACCGCCGCCGAGATGCAAAACCTCGTCGAGGCGGCGGGGCTCGAACTGCTGCGGATTTCGCCGCTGTCGTTTGTCGACGAGAAACGGCTGCCGCGCGACGCGGGCGGCGCGATCCGGATCGGCCGTGTCACGATCGAGCCGCTGAACGACGCCGATGCCGCCGACCTCCGCACGTACCAGTATCTGGTGGTCGCGGGGCATCCCGGCGCCGACCGGCTTGAGCGGGCGCGGCTGTCGCTCGAGCTGGGCGAGAACGAGGCGGCGTTGCGGATCGCTGAGCAGGCGTATGGCGTGGACGAGTTCGAGCGGACAGTGCTGATGGCAAGAGCCGCCGGGCGCCTGCACGAAGCCGAGACGGCGCAACGGCTGTACGTGAAAGCATTGAGCCTGCGGCCGGATGACCGCGCCGTATCGACGGAACTGGGCATCCTGCTGGTGGCCATGAACCGGTACGATGAGGCGGCGCCGCGGCTCGAAAAAGCCCTCGAGGATGACCCGGCCAACGATTTGGCTGCCGGCGGGCTGGGCTTGATATATATGGCGCGCGGCAAAAACGATGCCGCGTTCAAGTTGCTGTATGAGGCGTGCGGTGCGGGGCTGGACAACGTGGCACTGCTGCCGCCGCTGTATGAAGTCGCGGGCCGGCTTGACCGCCGCGGCGATATCGTTGACGTGATGCGGCGTTACGCCGATTTCTACCCCGCCAACGCGGATATCGGTTGCGATTTGGCGGAAATTCTCGTGCAACTTGGAAAAGCGGCAGAAGCGGTGCAGCGGTTGGAATCGCTGCTCTCTCTCGTGCCGTCGAATGATCGCGCGCGCCGCATGCTCGAGTCAATCCGGGGAGAAGCCTTATGAAACCCGCGCGCGCATATACGGCCGACTTTGCCAACATGGCGCCGTCAGGCGATGTCACGCTGGTTGAAGGGCGGGGCGGCGAACCGACAATCAAATCGGGTGGCGTGCTTTTGCACAGCCGGTATCAGCCGCGGGAAGAAGCGGCGCGGCTGGTGGATTCGGCCGAACTCGACTTGAAACGGCCCGTGGCGGTGATCGGCTGCGGGTTGGGCTATCACGTCGCGGAACTCGAGTCGCGCGGCGTGCATGTCGCGGTGTTCGAGCCAGACGCCGCGGTGGCCGCACTGGCCGTGCAACATGTCCTGCGCGATTCGGACGTCCCGCTGGCCGTCGGCGACATCGACGGGTTCAGCGGGTGCGAGGCATTCGAATCGTTCGCACGCCAGATCCCGCAAATCCTGATTCACCCTGCCACCGCGCGCATCCACCCCGAGTATTGCGCCGCGGCCGCGGCCACGATTTCGAAGGCGGCGCTCGGGACGCAACGGCTGCGGGTGGCGGTGGTCGGGCCGATGTACGGCGGGTCGCTGCCGATAGCCGGCTATCTCGAACGGGCGTTCCGCACGCTGGGCCATGTCAGCATGCTGATCGACAACGCCCCCGCCTGGGACCTGTACAAGCACACGACGGAGAGCATCAAGAACAAGCAGGCGTCGGGGCAACTCGGCAACATGTTTTCGCATTTCCTCGGCGAGTGGACCTACGGGCGCGTGATGGAGTTCGCGCCGGACATCTGCATCGTGATGGCGCAAGCGCCGGTCGGCCCGAAGTTTCCGCTGCGGCTGTCGGCGCAAGGCGTGGTTACGGCGTTCTGGTACGTGGAGAATTGGCGCCACCTGCCGTACTGGAAAGAGGTCGCCCCGTACTACGACGGTTTTTTCCATATCCAGCCGGGCGAGTTCGAGCAGCGGCTGAGCGATGCTGGTTGCCCCTGCCACGCCTACGTCCAGACGGCGTGCGACCCCGACATGCACAAGCCGTGCAAGCTCACGCCGGACGAGGAAAAGGAGCTTGGCTGCGATATCTCGTTCGCCGGGGCCGGATATTACAACCGGATCCAGATGTTTAAAGGCCTCACTGATTACAATTTCAAGATCTGGGGCGTCGATTGGATTGCGTGCGAACTGGCGCCGCTTCTATGCCGGCCCGGCCAGCGGTTCACCCCTGAGCTGTTCACCCAAATTGCTTCGGCCTCGAAAATCAACCTCAACCTCCATTCGAGCACGTTCTGCGAGGGCGTCGACCCGCAGTGCGACGCGATCAACCCGCGCGTGTTTGAAACCGCGGCGTGCGGCGGGTTCCAGTTGTGCGACCCGTGCATCGGCCTTGAAAAACTCTTCGATTTCGAGTCCGAGCTGCCCGTGTACCGCGACTTGCGCGAGTTGCGCTCGAGGATCGACCACTTCCTCGCCCACCCCGACGAACGAAAAGCGTTCGCCGAACGCGCTCGAGCGCGAGTCCTCCGCGACCACACCTACGAGAACCGTGCCAGGCAGATGCTCGATGTCCTGATCGATACGTACGGCGGGCGCATGTTGCGCAAAGGCATCCGCATCCAGCGGACCGTCGCCGAGATGGTCGAACGCGCCGGCGCCGACACGCCCCTCGGCAGGTATCTCGCCGGGCTGCCCCAGGACCTCCTGTTCACCCAGGAAAACATCAACAACCAGCTTACAACCGCTACACGGCCCATCACAGAGCCCGAGAAAATATTCGCGTTCCTCCGGGAAGTGCGCAACTTTGCCGAAATGCTCCTGGAGTACAAGTCATGAGGATCCTGGTGCTCCAGACCACGCGGATGGGCGACGTGCTCCAGACGTCTCCGCTGATCCGGGTGCTGCGGTACAAATATCCCGACGCACATATTGCCGTGATGGTCCGCAGAATGGGAAAGACCATCGCCGAACGAAACCCTGATATCAACGAAGTCCTTATATACGATGAAGATATCATTTTTCTGGACCTCCGCAGCCAGGACTCGGACAGGTTGTTTCGCACATACAACGACACACGAAGCTACATACAACAAATCCGCGCAGGGCAGTATGATATTGCCTACAATTGTTCGCACAGTATCGCCTCAGCCATGCTGCTGACGCTGGCCGAGATTCCGAAGGTGGTTGGCGCGCACCTCAGCGACGACTGGCAGTTTGTGTTGCGGGGGCCGTGGACCAACTATTTTTTCACCAGCGTTTTCGCGCGGGAGTACAACGACCTGAACCTGTGCGACATCACGCGGCGGTTCGAGCCCGAGGCGGTAGGCGAGCCGGGGCTGGTGTTCGATGTGCGTGACGAGGACCGGGCGTTTGTGGACGAGTTGCTGGCGTCAAACGGGGTGGGGCCGGACGATTTTGTGGTGTGTTTTCAGCTTGGGGCGAGCGAGGAAAACAAGCGGTGGTCGGAAGGCCATTTCGCGCGGCTGGGGCGTCTTCTGGCGGAACGCAAGAACGCGCGCATTTTCCTGCTGGGCGTGAAGGAGGAGGAGCCGCTGGGCAAGACGTTTGAGGACCATGCGCCGGGGCTGGCCCTCCATCTCTACGGCAAGACGACGATCCCGCAGGTGGCGGCGCTGCTTGAACGGTCGCGGCTGCTCGTATCCAACGACACCGGCACGATGCATATCGCTGCGGCGGTGAACTGCCCGCTGGTGCTGGTGAGCGTCGGGCACGTCCACTTCCGCGAAACCGGGCCGTACGGCGAAGGCCACTGCGCCATCGAGTACAGAAGGCCGAGCCTCGGCCGGTCCGACGGGGTCCCCGGTGGGCTCGACGAGCGGACGCTGATCCTGCCCGAACAGGTGTACCGCGCCGCGGAACTCACGCTCGACCGGGCCTGCACCGGCCAGCTCGAACAAGCCGCGTCCGAGCCCGGGTTCGACAGCGTCGAGATGCACATGACACGGTTCGCCCCGGACGGCTGCCTCGAGTGGTATCCGGTGTTGCGCAGGCAGGTGGCCGAGCCGGATTTCATTCGGATCGTGTACCGGCTGATGTGGCTGGATTATCTCGGTGCGCAGCGCGACCCGGCCATCGAGCGGCAATCGCTGGCGGAACTGGCCGGCTACTACGACGCGCCCGAAGCGGGCGTGGCCGGATGGCGCGACGCGCTCGCCGCTACGTTCGGTGAACTCGCCGTAATGGCCGAAGGCGGTATCAAAGATACGAACCACCTGATCAAATGCCTGCAAAAACCCGGCAAGGCGCGGCAGGCCCAGGAGATCGTCGGCAAACTGACGGCACTCGACGAGCGGATGCGCCTGTTCGGTGAACTCAACCCCCCATGCCGGCCGCTCACTCTCATCTCGAGGTTCGAACGCGACAACCTCGAGGGGGCCGACCCGTCCATCCTGTCCCAGCGCACGCTGCAGATCTACCAGGACTGCCGCGACCGCGCGAGGTTATTTGCGAAGAAAGCGGCGCTGGCGATGGAGTGCTTCTCGTAAACGTCACGCGCCCCTTCTGGGTTCCTAATAATCAAAATCGTGGAAATTCTTTCGTAAATCTTATGCAGCAACGCGGTGGGGTCGAGCTCACGCTCGACCGCAGCCTCCAGCAACAAAACCAAAAGCATATCCGCGCCTCGACCTCCGCCGCCGCCCGGTCGCGCGGGAGCGCGACCCCACCGCGTTGAATCCAAAGGCTCGTGCAACTGGTTTGGTTGCGGCTATGCCGCGATGTGCTTAAGAAGATCGGATCGTCTTGGCCGACAACTACAGCCGCTGGATGCCGAACCCGCCGCCTACCTCAATCACCATGCCGGTGGCGTAGTTGAAATAGCCTTCTGCGAGGCCCACGACGGCCTTTCCCACGTCTTCGGGGACTCCCCACCGGCCCTGGAGGAGCAGACCGTTGGCGATGAGGTCGTCGTACTTTTCTCTGACGGCGGCGGTCATGTCGGTGGCGATGATGCCGGGCCGGATTTCGTAGACGCAGATGCCGTACGGGGCGAGGCGGACCGCGTAGTTCTGCGCCGTCATGCTGAGGGCGGCCTTGCTGACGCAGTACTCGGCCCGGTTGGGGCTGGCGGTGTTGGCGCTGATGCTCGTAATGAAGATGATGGCCGGCGGCAGCGCCCGCCCCGCCTTGACCTGCTCGATCATCACGCGCGCCACGGCTTGCGTGAGGAAAAACGGGCCGCGCGCGTTAATGGCGAGCAGCCGGTCGTAGCTTTCGGGGGATGTCTCGAGGATATCGAGCCGGTGCAGCGGCGCGACTCCGGCGTTGTTGACGAGCAGGTCGATGGCGCCGAAATGGTCGAGCGCGCGGTGGATCATGTCGCGGTGCGACTCGAGATCGGCGATATCGCCGGCAACCGGCAGGCATCGCTGGCCCAACTGCTCGACCCGCGCTTTGACCTCGTACACGCCCCTGCGTCTTTCGGACGGATTGGCCCGGGTGGCGGCGGCAACGATGTCGTACCCGTGCTCGGCCAGTTGCAGGGCGATTCCTCGACCGATACCGCGGCTCGCCCCCGTTATAAACGCTACGGCTTTGCCCATCGCGGTTCCTCCCGTGTCAGTACCGCTCATTTTGTATTATGTACTCGAGCGACTGCCGTTCGCGAATAACCACCGGGCCGGTTTCCGTCAGCAGGATTTCCGCCGATTCGGGAAACGAGTTGTAATTCTTACACGCCATCCCCGAACAGTACGCGCCCGCACCGCCCATCACGAGCGCGTCGCCGATCCGGGCTTCTTTGAGCGCGCGCGGCCGGATGCCCTCAGGATTGCCGGGCTCGGGCGTGAGGATGTCGCCGCTCTCGCAACAATGGCCGGCGACGACGTAGTCGCGCTCGGGTCGCCCGCCCGGCTCGACGCCGGTCTCGACCGCCACGAGCGTGAGGGGATGTTGCGCGCCGTACATGGCGGGGCGCGGGTTGTCCGTCATGCCGGTGTCGACCTTGATGAACGAGTAGCCTGCGGGGCCGGTGTCGACGACGTCGATGACGGTGCAGATCACCGCGCCCGCGTTGGCCACCAGGAACGTGCCGGGTTCGATCTCGAGTTTCAATTTCCGGTTGTGCCTCGCATGGAATTCTTCGAGGTCGGCGGCAATCCGCTTCCCGATCACGTCGAGGTCCGCGGAAACCTCGTCCTCGACGCGCGCCACTTTGAAGCCGCCGCCAAGGCTGATCGACTCGACCTTGGGCAGTTGCGCCGCGACGCCCAGCGACAGGATCGCGCACCGATTCCACATCTCCGGGTCCGCGCCGGATCCGATATGCGTGTGCATCCGCGCGATACGCAGGCCGTGCCGTTTTGCCGTTGCGAACACCTCGTCCAGATGCTCATACCAGATGCCGTAGCTGGCGGACGGGCCGCCGGTGTTGGTCCGGTTGGTGTGGCCCGACCCGAGCCCGGGATTGATTCTCACGCACGCGTCGGCGCCTGGGCGCAGCCGGCCGTAGGTATCGAGCTGGTGCAGTGAGCAGGAGTTGAACAGCACGCCGAGATCGAGCAATTCGGCCAGGTCTGCCGGCATTTCCTGCGCCGTGATCTGGATCTGCTCCGGCGCAATCCCCGCGGCCAGGGCACGCCGCACCTCAAACTCGCTGCTGGCGTCGATGTGAATGCCCATCGAGTTGAACAGCCGCAGGATCGCGGCCGTCGGCAGCGCCTTCATGGCGTACCGCACGCGCAATCCGTAGGCGTTGGGAAAATCCAGGGCTTTCCGGGCCTGCGCGCGCAACGTCGCTTCGTCGTAGACGTAGATCGGGCTGCCGAACCGCGCCCGCAACTCGAGCACCTGATTCTCGGTAAGAAACTGCAAGTTCTCCATACTGTTTGGCATTTCCCCGCATTCCCGGTTCAAGTTAATTACTGATACCACAAACCCCGCAACCAACGCTAGTTTTGCCGAGGTAGGCCTACACGTTTGACCTTGGCCTTGGCGGGCGGTTAGAGTCTCACCAGAGACGCGATGGCCAAGATCAAAACAGCGTACGTGTGCCAGCAATGCGGGGCGGTTCTGCCCCGATGGGCGGGCCGTTGCCCGGAATGCGCCGAATGGAACTCGATCGTCGAGGAGCGGGTCGAGGAGAAGGGCCAATACGAGCGGCCGGCCATTATCGATGGCTCCGAGCCGATGCCGCTGACGGCGTCGGGCGGCGAGGAACCGCCGCGGGTGTCGACGGGCGTGGCCGAATTCGATCGCGTTTTGGGCGGCGGTGTGGTTGCGGGCTCGTTGATGCTCGTCGGCGGCGATCCCGGCATCGGCAAATCGACACTGATGCTGCAGGTGTCGCGCCACCTCGCCGAGACGCACGGCAAAGTGCTCTACGTCTCGGGCGAAGAATCGTTCAACCAGACGCGCATCCGTGCGCGGCGGCTCGGCGCGCTCAACGACAACTTGCACCTGCTCACTGAAACGGCCGTCGACGTGATCCGCAAGCACATCCTCAGCGGTGACTACGAGTTTGTCATCATCGACTCGATCCAGTCGGTATACTCGCCGCAACTGCCGGCGGCGCCGGGCAGCGTCGGGCAGGTGCGCGAGTGCGCCAACGAGTTCCTGCGCCTGTCCAAGGGCCAGAACGTCCCGATCTTTCTGGTGGGCCACGTCACCAAAGACGGCCAGATCGCCGGGCCAAGGCTGCTCGAACATCTCGTGGACACGGTGCTCTATTTCGAAGGCGAGGGGCGGCAGGCGCTGCGCATCTTGCGGGCCGTCAAGAACCGGTTTGGCTCGACGAACGAGATTGGCGTGTTTGAAATGACCGACGCCGGGCTGATCGACGTCGAAAACCCGAGCGCCCTGTTTCTCAGCGAGCGGCCGGCCGGCGTGAGCGGCTCGGCCGTATTCCCCAGCATCGAAGGGACGCGCCCGCTGCTGGTCGAGGTCCAGGCGCTGGTGACGGCCTCGTCGCTGGTGTCCCCGCGCAGAACCGCTACCGGCGTCAACCCGAACCGTCTGGCGCTGCTTCTGGCGGTGCTCGAGAAACGCGGCGGTTTGCATTTCGCCGTGCAGGACGTGTTCGTGAACGCGGTGGGCGGGGTGCGGCTGGACGAGCCGGCGGCGGATCTGGCGGTGGCGCTGGCGCTGGCGTCGAGCCTGCGCGAGGTGGCGATCCCGGGGCGTGTGGCGGCGTTCGGCGAGGTGGGGCTGGCGGGCGAGGTGCGCGCGGTTGACATGGCGCGGCCGCGCGTGCTCGAGACTTCCAAGTTCGGGTTCACAACGTGTATTATACCCAGGAGCATTGCGGCCGCAGTTGCGACCGCATTTGCGGCGGATGCCGAGGGGTTGGGTGTGAACGTCGTTCCTGTAAGTACCGTTATGCAGGCGGTTGACCTGTGTCTGGAGGGGTTACATGACTAACCGCAAGCGCAAGAACTCGCAAGAGGCTTACCGCGAAGCTCTCCTGATGGTATCGCCGGGCACGCGCATTCGTGAGGCCATCAGCGCCATCCTGCAAAGCCGCAACGGCGCGCTACTCTGTATCGGCGACATCAAGACGCTCTCCGAACTTTCCGAGGGCGGCGTAAAAGTTGACGCCCCGTGCACCGCCCAGTTGCTGTACGAACTTTCGAAAATGGACGGGGCGATCCTGCTCAGCAAAGACGCCAAACGAATCGCCTACGCCAACCGGTTCCTCAAACCCGACACGACCATCCCGTCCGACGAGACCGGCACGCGCCACCGGGCCGGCGAACGGATTGCGCGGCAGGCCAAATGCGTCGTGGTCGCGTTGTCGGAGCGGCGGTCGAGCGTGACGCTGTACGTCCACAACGTCAAACACGTCATGGACAGCATTCCCACGCTCTTGAACAAGGCGACGCAGGCCGTCCAGACGCTCGAAAAATACATCTCCGTGCTCAACCAGACCATGCGCGACCTCTCGATCCGCGAGTTCCAGGACATGGTCACCATTTTCGATGTGTGCAAAGCCGTGCAGCGGTGCGAGATGGTTCAGCGGATTGCGCGCGAGATCGAGCCGTACCTGCTCGAACTCGGTACCGAAGGCCGTCTGATTTCGCTCCAGTTGGAAGAACTCATCATCCCGGCCGAGGAAGCGGAACTGGTAACCAAGGATTATTACAAGGAAAAACCCGGGACAACCTTCGATCAGGCCCGCCAGAAGGTGGCGGAACTGCCTCAAGAGGAGCTGCTCAACCTCGGCGCAATCAGCCAGGCCCTCGGTTACGGCCCCAACCCGCGCGTCATCGACACCTACCTGTCGCCGCGCGGGTACCGGATGCTCATGAGCACCCACCGCCTCCAACCGCAGATCATCGACAACCTCGTCCAGCGGTTCGGGTCGCTCCAGCAGATTATCCGCGCACCCAAAGAAGACCTGGTGGCGGTCGAAGGCGTGGGCGAGGTGTTGGCCGAGCGGGTGCGCGTCAGCCTCAACCTCCTTCGTAATCAACTGGCGTTGGACCGGAGGTAGGGCGATGCCGACCGTGAGCGAGTGCGCGATCCTGGCGCACCAGCAAGTGGCGCCCGGCCATCTCAGGCTCGCGGTCCAATGCCCGAAAATCGCGCGCGACGCCCGGCCCGGCCAGTTCGCCATGATCCAGGTGGCCGACAGCCTGTACCCGTTTCTGCGCCGGCCCATGAGTTTTGAGCGGATCTTCGAAGACGGCGTCACGTTCCTGTACAAAGTCGAGGGCGAGGGCACGCGCCTGCTGGCGCGGCTGACGCCCAGCCAGACGGTGTCGGTACAAGGCCCGCTGGGCAACGGCTGGCCGGTGGAATGCGGGTTCAAACGCCACATCCTTGTAGCCGGCGGAATCGGCGTTGCGCCGTTCCCCGCGCTGGCCGAGAAAATCAAGCAGATGTGCGGAAAGATGCCCGAAGTAATCCTCGGCGCCCGGTCGCGCGATTGTTTACTGTGCGAAAACGATTTCAGGCGCATGGGCTGCACCGTACACGTCGCCACCGACGACGGGACCGCGGGCAAAAAAGCGTTTGCGACGCAGGTGCTCGCCGATCTCGCGCCGGGTCCGGGCACGCGCCTCTACGCCTGCGGCCCGATGGCCATGATGGAAGCCACCTCGCTGATCGCCGAGCAGTTGGGCGTCGACTGCCAGGTTTCGCTCGAGGCCCAGATGGCCTGCGGAACCGGGGCGTGCCTCGGGTGCGTGGTCGAGGCGCGCCGCGAACTCGAGGGCGAGAAAATGGTGCGCGTGTGCGCGGAGGGGCCGGTGTTCAACGCCGCCATGATCGACTGGAACCGGCACCGGGTCGATTATGACCGGTAGCGAAAAACGGGGACTGACTCGCTTTTTTTGGCAGTTTGAAAAAAGCGTGTCTGTCCCTGCTTTTCGCGTGCCCCGCTACGGGCAGCATCAACACGTCACCGAATTTGCAAAGAAAGGTACTAAAGGAGAACCACCGTGTTGGCGAGTGTGAACCTCGAAATCGACCTCGGCGGGCTCGTGATGAAAAACCCCGTTACGGTCGCGTCCGGCACGTTTGGTTACGGCGAGGATTACGACAAGTACTTCGATATCTCGAGGCTTGGCGCCCTCACCACCAAGAGCCTCACCCTGAAACCGCGCGCCGGTAACAAGCCCCCGCGGCTCGTTGAAACGCCCGCCGGCATGCTCAACGCCATCGGCCTGCAGAACGTGGGCCTGGACGAGTACCTCGCCAAAAAACTCCCGTTCTTGCGCGAAAAAGGCGTCCCCATTATCGCCAACATCTACGGGTATTCGCCGGAAGAGTACGCGGAACTGGCGTCGCGCCTCGAAAAAGCCGGCGCAGCCGACGCGATCGAGGCTAACCTGTCCTGCCCGAACGTGCACGACGCCCGGATCGCGCGCGGCGCCGCGCTCGTGGCACAGGACGCCGACAAAGTGGCCGAGTACACCCGCGCGATCCGATCCGCAACGCGGCTGCCGCTGTTTGTGAAACTCACGCCCAACGTGATGAACATCTGCGAGCCCGCGCTCGCCGCCGAAGAAGCCGGCGCCGACGCCGTCTCGCTGATCAACACGCTGCTGGGAATGGCGATCGACCCGGAAACCCGGCAGCCGCGGCTGGCCAACATTGTCGGTGGGCTGAGCGGCCCCGCGATACGGCCGGTGGCGTTGAAAATGGTGTGGGACGCGGCGCGGGTCCTCAAGGTGCCGGTGATCGGTATGGGCGGCATCTGCGAGGCGTCCGACGCGATCCAGTTTTTCCTGGCGGGCGCGAGCGCCGTTGCGGTCGGCAGCATGTCGTTCCGCCAGCCCGACGCGGCCGCCCGTGTGATCGACGGCATCGAAGCCTACATGAAGCGGCACAACGTCGAGAACGTGGCGGCGCTGGTAAAAGCAATGCGCGTATAGATCGGTCGGATCGGACGGATCGGACGGATAAATTCAGGAGGTGCTTTGAAGACTGATCTCATCGTCGGCCTGGATGTCGACACGCGTGAACAGGCGCTGGCCGCTGTTGGCGCGATCGGTGTGTGCACCCACGTCAAGATCGGCGCGCAACTGTTTACGCGGTGCGGCCCCGAGATCGTGCGCGAAATCCAGGCGCTCGGCAAGCGCGTCATGCTTGATCTCAAGTACCACGACATTCCCAACACCGTGGGCAGTGCCGCACGTGCCGCGGCCGATCTGGGTGTCGCGCTGTTCACCCTGCACGCGGCCGGCGGCAAAAAAATGATCGAGGCCGCGCGGAAGGCCGTCGACGGCACAGACACGCGCATCCTCGCCGTGACGGTGCTGACGAGCCTGACCGACGCCATGTTGCGCGACGAGATCGGCATCCCCGAGACGGCGGCGCAGGCCGTGCCCCGACTGGCGCGGATGGCGGTCGAGTCGGGCGCACACGGTATTGTGTGCTCTCCGCGGGAGATCGGGCTGGTGCGCGGCGCGGTCGGGCCGCAGCCATTGATCGTGACGCCGGGCGTGAGGCCGGCATGGGCGTCGAAAGACGATCAGGCCCGGGTGATGACGCCGCGCGAAGCGGCACAAGCCGGCGCCAACTACATCGTTGTGGTGCGGCCGATTTTGAAACACGAAAACCCGGCGGAAGCCGTGCGGCTGATTTTGGAGGAACTCGAGTGAAACCGGAGCGGGTGATCGAACTGTTTAAAGAAGCGGGCGCACTGCTTGAAGGCCATTTCGTGTACGCCAGCGGGCGTCATGGGCGGCATTTCTTCCAGGCGGCCCGCGTCCTGCAATACACGCGCATCACTGAAGAGCTGTGCAAGGCGCTCGCCGAAAAGTTCGCGGGCGACAGCGTAGAGCTTGTGATTGGACCGGCCATCGGCGGCATCGTCCTCGCCTACGAAACCGCGCGCCACCTCGAGTGCCGCGCCGCGTTCACCGAAAAAGACACCGATGGCGGCATGGCGCTCAAACGGGGATTCAAACTCGCTCCCGGCACGCGCGTCCTGATGGTGGAAGACATCACGACTACCGGCGGGTCCGTAAAGAAATCAATCGACCACCTGCGCGGCCGCGGCGCCGAAATTGTCGGCGTGGGCGTCCTCATCGACCGCAGCGGCGGCGAAGCCCAATTCGACTGCCGCTTCGAGCCGCTGGCCAAGTTCACGCTGGAAAGCTGGCCGCCGGATTCGTGCGCGCTGTGTAAGGAGGGGCAGGCCGTAGTAGATCCTGACGATCTCATCGTCTGAAACGGGGGTACTTGCAGATGCGCAAGCTGGTGCGCGTGGTGAAGTGGGCTTTGCTCGGGTGCTGCATTCTCCTCGTAATCTTTTTCATCGCGTTCCCCGGTCAGGTTATTAGTCTGGCGCAGCGAGTGGGCGACCTGTTCGTCAAACCAGTACCGCTCGTCTTTTCAGGCGACTCAACGGATCTTCAGCAAACCGTGGTCTTCCCCACGCTCGACACGCCGATTGTCCCCGGCAAAAACATTGTCTGGTGTTCTACGATGCAGATGGCATGGAACGAGCTGAAAGACAAGCTCGCCAAAGGGCCCGTCCAGATTTCGAAATCGCAGGAAGTTGCTGACCGCCTCAACAACAGCCCGTACGTGGCGCAAGATGCTCCGGAAGGATCGTGGTACGCCGTGGCAGGTATGGACATCGAAAACGAGGTCCGGCGGCAAATGGCAAAGCGGTTCCCCACGATTGAGCTACCGGACTTTCCCGCCGGCCCTCTCCTAGCGTTTGCGGCACTGGAAGTGGACGTCGCATTTCTCCACCGCTACTCTGACCTGCAGAAGCCACTGCAGTTCAAGTCGGCCGACGGCAACGTTTCGCCAGTGCGGGCGTTCGGCTTGAGTGAGACTGACAATTTATCTGTAATGGCCCGCTACCAAGCCAAGGTCTTGTATAACAGCAGCCGTTACCTCACCTCTACCCCCGAAGAGTTTGTGCTCGAATTGTGCGTGCATGACCAGGTCCAGGTTGTAATTGCCCATATACCGCTGATGAGCACTCTTTCCGACACCGTGGAGGAAGTGGCGACAATGGCCGACGAATTCAGCCAGTGGCGCAAGGAAGTCGTGGTACGGCGGCTGAAAGAAGAAATCAATCGGTCCACGGATCCTGTCGAGCGCCAGAAAGAGTTGGAGACGGTCGAGCATTACGCACATCCTATGGACCTGCTCAGCCAAGACACGCTGGCAATCCCCGCAACAAACTGGAGGCTGGCCCACCGTTTTAGTGAACTTGAAAGGACAGTGCTGTTGAACGAAAACGTGAAGGGTGTTCCGATCGAACTCGTCCTGCAAACGATTGATTTCAGGATGGACCGGACGGGCACGCGCGTCAAGTCAATCGCGGCCATCGCAGCCGGAACGGCTCCTGTCATTGGACGCGCGCCCATCCCGCAACATTACGTCGTTGACGGCCCGTTCATGATCATGATGAAAAAGCGGAATTGCGAGCGGCCGTTTTTCGTGATGTGGGTCGATAACGCCGAGCTCCTCTGCCCGTTCTAACCTGGCCAACGTAGACGCGGCATCCTGCCGCGTGCCCTGGGCTGGGGCAAGAGGCTGGAAGCCTCTTCTACGTTGAAGTTAAAATCCCGCTTGAATAACACGCATTTTTTCGTCATATTCATCCTTTGCGCTACGGGAGGGCTTTTTCCCATGAAACACAAGCGTCATGTAACGCGGCGGGGTTTTTTCACGATGGTGGGCGGCGCGGTGGTGGGCGCGACGTTGGCTCCGCGTGGTTGGGCGGCGGCTTCGGAACGGGTGCGGCTCGCGTTGATCGGCTGCGGCGGCATGGGCAACCGGCATCTCGAGAGCCTGCTGACAAACCCGGCGTGCGAAGTGGTGGCCGTGTGCGACGTGAACCGGCCGCGGTATGAGGAGGCGGCGAAGAAGGTGGCGGCGGCGTATGGGCGCGCGCCCGACGGCTATCAGGATTATCGGCGGGTGCTCGACCGATCGGACATTGACGCGATCTATGCGGCGACGCCCGACCATTGGCACGCGCTGGTGTGCATCCATGGCTGCCAGGCGTGGAAAGACGTCTACGTGGAGAAGCCCGTGGCGACGACGGTTGTCGAGGGCAGGAAGATGGTCGAGGCGGCGCGGCGGTATGGCCGGGTCGTCCAGGTGGGTACGCAGCAGCGGTCGCTGAAACTGTTCCAGGACGCGGTCGCCCACGTGCATAGCGGGAAGCTGGGCGAGATCACCTACGCCGGGTCGTGGGTAAACGTCAACGGCGGGACCACCGCTGAAACGCCCGGGCCCGTGCCCGACGGCCTGGATTGGGACATGTGGCTGGGCCCGGCGCCGTGGGTGCCGTTCAGCCCACAACGGTACGGCGGGTTCCGGGCGTTCCACGACTACGCGAACGGCGAACTCACCAACTGGGGCGTGCACCTGCTCGACGTCGTCAACTGGGGCATTAAACAGGACAGCCCGCTCAGCGTGCAGGCGGTCGGCGGCAGCTACCGGCAGTTGCAGGGGTCGGATGACTACGAGTCGGTCGACGCGCTCTACGAATACCAAGGCTGCACGGTCGGGTGGGAGCAGCGCCACAGCAACCAGCAGGCCGGAAAGAACTACGGCATCAAGTTCCAGGGCACGCAAGGGCGCCTCATCATCGACCGCAGCAGTTACGTTGTCGAACCGAAAGAACTTGGCGTGGCGGAACAGTTTGAAACCGGCGACCCGTGGATCGACGTCGCCACCCACCACAACAATTTCTTCGACTGCATCAAGAGCCGGCAGCGGCCCGCGGCGGATATCGAGCAGGCCCACCTGTCCACGGTGCTGTGCCACCTGGCGGCAATCGCGCTGGATTGCCGCAGAAAAATCGCGTGGGACGGCAAGGCCGAGCGCGTGATCAACGACGAACAGGCCAACCGCCACCTGTTCCGGCCGTATCGGGCGCCGTGGCACCTGTGAACGACAGCAAGAGGCAAGAAAGAGATGGGACATATGAGACATATGGGACAAAGGTTTTCTAGAACCTTATTTTTATTTCTGCTTCTGCCGCTTCAGTTTGCTTTCGCGGACCCGCAGATGAGCCGGCTGATCGTTGACCTGCAGGGAGCGGATGATCAGGCCCGGGCCGTGGCGCGGCAGTTGTTGCCGGATTACGGGCTCGACGCGTTCGAGCCGCTGGCCGGTCTGATCAACCATGAGAACCCAACCGTCGCCAAGGCCGCCTGCACCGTGCTGTTCGACATCGCCAACGAATCCAGCCAGCCGGGCCGCGAGGCACAACGGGCCGAAGCGACTCGCCTGGCCATGCGCCTGCTTGACGCTGCGCAGCCGGCCGCCACGAAACGGATGGGCCTGCGGCTGCTGGTACTGTGCGCACCGGACGGCGCGGACCTCGAGCCGGTGACGGCCCTGCTGCGCGACCCCGAGTTACGCGAGCCGACCCGGACCGCGTTGCAGCGTATGGCCACGCGCGAAGCCAAAGCGGCGCTGGCCGCGGCCTCGGCCGAGGCGCTCGCGGCGAACGACGTGGCATTCGGGTGCGCGCTGATCACGTCGCTGGGCGAGTTGCAGGACGCGTCGTACGTCGACCTGCTGGCCGGTTACGCCGGCCATGCCGACCCCGCCGTGCGTGCGCACGTGGCTCATGCCCTCTCGTGGACAGGCGACCCGCGGTTCGTCCCGGTGCTGATCGGCATCTGGCGCACGGCAACGCCGGAGACTTCGTTCGAAACCGCGGACGCGGTGTTGCGGTTGGCGGACTCGATCATGGCCGCCGGAGGCAACTGGGATTTGGCGATGGCGCTGTACCGGACCGTGCTGCGCGAGTCGCCGGATAAACGCCTCAAAGCGGCCGCGATGATGGGGCTTGGTGTACACGGCGACGAGACTGCCGCGGCCGAAATAGCTGCCGCCGCGGCGTCCGACGCGGAGTTGCGCGGCGCCCTGATTACGGCGTTTGAAGTGATGCGCGGCGCCAACGCCATCAAAGCCATGAAGGCCGCGTACGCAACGTTGCCCGAGGAGGCGCGGCCGGGTCTCGCGGCCATGTTTGGACGTCGCGGCGACGCGGCGTTCGTCGATCTGCTGGCGGAGGCCGCGCAGAGCGCATCGGCGCCGTTACGCTCAGCAGGCGTGCGCGCGCTGGCCGCATCCAACAACGAAACGGTGGTGCGGGTGCTGGTGGCGTCGGTGCAGAATGCACAGATCGAGCCCGAGCTGCGTGAAGCGGCGCGGGCGGGCCTCGTCCGGTTTGCACGGACCGCGAGCGGCCCGGGCGCGGGCGCGGCATCGCTTGCCCTTTACGGCGTCGCGGCCAATGATGACGAGCGCCGCGCCGCTTTGGACAGCCTGGCGCGCAATCCCGTGCCGGAAGCGCTCGACGTGGTGACGGCCGCGGTGGAAAATGAACCGTTGCGGCCGAACGCCGTGACGGCGCTGGTGGCCGTGGCCGAAAAACTGGTTCAAGCGGGCGACACGGCGCGCGCCATGGCCGCGTACCAGATCGCGAGCCGGTACTCGGGCGATGCGGTTGATCCGGGCAGGATCAGCTCGGAGATGAGCAGGCTTGGCGCTGGAAACGCGGCGCAAATGCTCGGTTTCGTAACCAAATGGCGCCTGATGGGGCCGTTTGATTGGGCTCAGGACGCCGACTACGATGTGGCGTTTGTAGGCGAGCCGGAGATCGACCTCGCCACGAAATATGAAGCGGGCGGCGTTACGCTCGGCTGGGAGCCGTATGAGACGGCCGCCCCCTCCGGCATCGTCGATCTCTACACCCACTTCAACAAACGGGAGCACTGCTTCGCCTATGCCTACGCTGAAATCAACATCAAGGAAGCGGCCGAATGCGAAGTCCGCCTCGGTGTGGATGACGGCGAGAAACTCTGGGTGAACGGCGAGCAAGTGCTCGACGTCAACCGCGACCGCCCCTTGAAAGTGGATGAGGACCGCGTGCGCGTCAAGCTGAACCCGGGTGTCAACACGATCCTGGGCCGGTTCAGCCAAGTCGCCGGCGGCTGGGCATTTTGCGTGCGCCTCGTGAAACCCGACGGCGCCGTGTTGGCGTTCGACCAGGGGGCTTACTGAGGCTGGAGGCCAAGGAGTCGTGAATAAATGAAGGTATCAAATGGGTCATGAGGAGCGGGGCCGAATGGTGTAGTTCCAGTCGCCAAGAAATTTGTGTCGCTCCAGATTCACGCGCGTCATTTTTTCATGGGTCACCTTGCGGCCCGTTGGGTATGTTCACCGGTCCAAGCGACAGGTCACTTTGAGACCTTTGACCGTGGCCGTTCGCGAGATCAGTTTCACGATCGTCTCGTAATCGGGATCCTGAAAACGGCGCCGCGCAACCTGGTGTTGTCGGTCGAATGCGGGACGGTGGACCAGGCGGCGCGTAGCATTGAGCATTTGCGGGCGCTGATCTGACGAATAGGACGTATGGGACCTATAGGACTTATAGAAGCGGCGGGGACCCGGCTACGCTGCTGGGCAGCTACGCCGTGGCAAGCCCGGCGGTCGCGCGGGAGCGCGACCCCACCCCGCCGATCCCACCGCGCCGCGACTCTACCCGGCTGCGATCCCACTACCCGGCGACTTTACCGCGCCGCGACTCTACCCGGCTGCGATCCCACTACCCGGCGACTTTACCGCGCCGCGACTCTACCGGGCTGCGATCCCACTACCCGGCGACTTTACCGCGCCGCGACTCTACCGGGCTGCGATCCCACTACCCGGCGACTTTACCGCGCCGCGACTCTACCAGGCTGCGATGCCACCGCGCCGCGACTCTACCGGGCTGCGACCGGCGCGGGTTGTGCGGGATTTATCTTGCCTGGAGCTTTTTGGCGGTGGAGATGGAGCCGATGTATTTGTCGGTGCCGATCTGGTAGTCGAGAATGGGATTTGGCTTGCCGGTCTGTCGGGTGCGTTTTTTGATCCATTTGTTCATGCGGGCGCGGAGCGTTTCGACGATCTGCGGTTGTTTTTGGGCGAGGTTGTCGGCCTCTTCGGGGTCTTTGACGAGGTTGTAGAGTTCGACGGGCGGTTTTCCGTGGAAATCGGGTTCGAGCGCTTCCCAAAACTTCCAGATGGGTGTGCGCCAACCTTGTTTGCGCATCCAGGTGCATTCGCTGATGTAGAACTCGGAGCGCGGGCTTTCGGTGGTTCCGGCGAAGTAAGGGACGGTGGATGTGCCGTCAAACTTGACGCCGCGCGCGAATTTTTTGAGGCCGCAGAGGTCGAGGATGGTGGGGAGGAGGTCTTCGTGGAGCGTGTAGGCTTTGCTGCGGACGCCCTCCTTGATTTTTCCGGGCCAGTAGAAGAACAGCGGCACCACGAGCGTGGGCTCGTACAGGCCGTGGTGGTCGAAATAGATGCCGTGGTCGTATAGGGTTTCGCCGTGGTCGCCGGTGACGACTATGAGCGTGTCTTCGGCGGCGCCGAGTTCTTCGACGCGGGTGACGATGCGGCGGCAGCAGGCGTCCATGTAAGCGAGTTCGCCGTCGTACTGGGCGATGACGTAGTCCTTGTCGGTGACGCCCGGCGGCATCCAGGAAGAGAAGAAATCGGCGAACGGTTTGAAGTCGAACACGGGCTTCATGGATTTGTTTTTCTTGTCGCACGGGTCTTTTGAATAGAACAACTGGTCGAACGGAGCGGGGGGGAGGTAGGGGGAGTGGGGGTCCATGTGGCGCAGAAACAGGAGCCACGGCTTGGCTGATTTGGCCATTTTTTCGAGCGCGGGTATGGCGACGGCGTTGAGGTTCTCGGCCTTGCGCGCGGGCCGGTCTTCCCAGGCGGGCCAGCCTTCGAAGTTGAGGTACTGGTCGAAGCCGCGATAGAAATCGCCGTCAAACCCGACGCACGTTGATTTATAGCCGGCCTTTTTGCAGATCTCGGGCAGGGTGGGCTGCTTTTTGTCCAGCGGCCCTTTCGGCGAGAGCGACACCATGCCGGTGGAGAATACGTCGCGGCCGGTGAGGATGCTCGAATAGGCGGGCGTGGTGGGGATGTAGGCGCTGAATGCGTTTTCGATCAGCGTGCCTTTGCGGGCGAGCTGGTCGAAATGGGGCGTGGTCAGACGGGGATAGCCGTAGCAGCTCATGTGGTCTCGCCGGATGCTGTCGATGGCGAACAGGAGGATGTTGGGCAGGCGTTTGGGCATTCAGGGTCTCTCCAGATTGTGTCATTAAATAGGGACAGTCACCATTTATTTTTGTGGTTCCGCCCCTTTGAATAGAGGAGGGACAAGCGAGGTGTAGTCTGTCACAAAACAGGAAAAATAAATGGTGACTGTCCCTATTTAATGAAGTGTACATCTGTTCATGTCCGGGCGGCTTTGATACAGGCATTCAGAAACCCATACGATTCGGCGGCGATAACGGCGCATCGTTCGAGGTCGTACTCGCCGGCGCCGATGATTTCGAGGTTGACGGGGCCGTTGTAGCCGGCCTCGACGAGCACGCGCACGTAACCGAGCAGGTCGATGTCGCCCCTGCCGCACGCCTGCATCTCGGGCGTGCCGGGGCTGGGGCCGGGGCCGGCGCAATCTCTGATGTGGACGTGGCGCACCCGGCCTACCACTTGTTTGAGCGCCTCTTTGGGCACCTCGCCGGCCCTGTGGATGTGGCTGGGGTCCATGTCGATGCCGAACGCGGGCGAGTGGATTTGGCGGATGGCGCGCAGGGTGGTGGGCGTGTTCCAGATGGCGGCGCCGACGTGGGCCTTCACGCACAGCGTTACGCCGAACGGCTCGGCTTTTTCCGCCATCCGCTCGAGCAGGTCGATCGAAGCGTCGAGATCGGCCGGGTTGTCTTTTGAACCGCCGGGCCCGACGTTGATGACGGGTATGCCGATTTCGGCCGCCGCTTCGTAAGCCAGCATGAGTCGGTGTTCATCGAGCGCGGCCTCTTCCATGGCGCTGATGGGCAGGTCGAGATCGCGCGCGACGGCTTTGATATCGGCGGCGTCCTGTTTCCATGTGTCGAGGCACAGGTGTTCGCACATGCCGTTGATGGCGGAGATTTCGGCGGCGGTGTACCCCGCGCGCTTAATGTGCTCCATGGCGGTGCGGAAATCGTGCTTGCCGAACAGAACCGTATTGACGCCAAGTTGCACGGGTTGGTTCTCCTCCGGAGTTGGGCGCAGGTCAACTGAACACGGCCGCAAACGCCTCGTCGATCGTCTCCACCAGCACGAATTCCGTATCTTTCCTCACTTCTTCAGGGATCTCGATAAGGTCCTTCTCATTTTCCTGGGGCAGGACCACCACGCGAATTCCCGCCCGGTGCGCCGCCAGGACTTTTTCTTTCACGCCGCCGATGGGCAGGACTCGACCGCGCAGGGTAATCTCGCCCGTCATCGCCACGGGCCGCCGGGGCGGCGCGCCACGCAACGCCGACAGCATCGACACCGCTATCGGCACGCCGGCGGAGGGGCCGTCTTTGGGTATGGCGCCTTCGGGCACGTGGACGTGCAGGTCCAATGACTTATAGAACGAGTCGGAGATTTTGAGTTCTTTTGCGTGGGCTCTGAGGTAGGTGTAGGCGGCCTTTGCGGATTCCTGCATCACGCTGCCAAGTTGGCCGGTCAGGGTGAGCACGCCTTTTCCCTTCATTATGCTGGTTTCGACGTGGAGGATATCGCCGCCGACCTGTGTCCAGGCCATGCCGATGGCGACGCCGATCTGGAGGTCCTTGTCGGCGCGCAACTCGCTGTATTCGAATGGGCCGAGCAGCGCCTGCACGTTCTGTTTGGAGACGACGAACGGTTTCTCGGCGTTTTTTGCGAGGATTTTTCTGGCGACTTTCCTGCACACGCTGGCGATGCGCCGTTCGAGTTCGCGCACCCCCGCCTCGCGGGTGTACCGGTCAATCAGCACGGCCACGGCGCTCTCCTCGATTCGGATATTGCCTTTTTTCAGGCCGCACTCGCGCATCTGCTTGGGGATCAGGAACAGGCGGGCGATGTGGTGCTTTTCATAGCTGGTGTATCCGGACAGGCGGACGATTTCCATTCTGTCGTGGAGTGCGTGGGGTATGTCGTATTCGTTGTTGGCGGTGGTGATGAAAAACACCTCGTGGAGATCGAAATCGACCTCGAGGTAATGGTCGTTGAACGCCTGGTTTTGCTCGGGGTCGAGCACTTCGAGCAGGGCCGACGCGGGGTCGCCGCGGAAGTCCGTGTTCATCTTGTCGATCTCGTCGAGCATGAACACGGGGTTTTTGACGCCCACCTTTTTCATCGACTGGATGACGCGCCCGGGCATCGACCCGACGTAGGTCCGGCGGTGCCCGCGGATCTCCGCCTCGTCCCGCACGCCGCCCAGCGACACGCGCACGAACTTCCGATCCATGGCGCGCGCAATCGATCTGCCCAGGGAAGTCTTGCCGACGCCCGGCGGGCCGACCAGGCAGAGGATCGGGCCTTTGGCGTGCTTGCTGAGTTTTCTGACCGCGAGAAACTCGAGGATGCGTTCCTTCACCTTGTCGAGCCCGTAGTGGTCTTCGTCGAGTATCTGCCGGGCTCTTTCAATATCGAGGGTGTCTTTGCTCCTCTTGCGCCAGGGTACATCCGCCAGCCACTCGATATAGGTGCGGATCACGGCGCCTTCCGGGCTCATGAACGGCATGCGCTGGTAGCGGGCGACCTCGCGGAGTGCTTTTTCCTCGACGTCCTTGGGCATCCCGGCTTTCTCGACCATGGTGCGCAACTCGGCCGACTCGTCGCCGCCCTCCTCGCCCTTTCCCAGTTCCTGGTGGATGGCCTTGAGTTGTTCCTGGAGGTAATACTCGCGCTGGGTGTGTTCCATCTGTTCGCGAACGCGTTCGCGGACCTGGCGCTCGATGTCGAACAGTTCGTTTTCGCGCATTAGCAGTGCCGAGAGCTTTTCGAGCCGGACGCGGACGTTGTCGGTCGAGAGCAGGTCCTGGCGCTCCTCGGTGCGCAGCGAGAGGTAGGCGCAGATGAGATCGGCGAGAGTTTCGGCGTCAGTGACGTTTCGCAGCGACATGACGATTTCTGGGGCGATCCGCTGGCTGAGCCGGACGTAGTCTTCGAACTGGGTGAGGGTGGTCCGCATGAGGGCGACGCCGCGCTTGTCGTTGATGCCCCTCGAGTGCATCGGCCGGACCAGCACCTCGACCAGCGATTTGCGCTGGATCAATGTGCGGATCACGCAGCGGCCCAACCCTTCGATGACGATTTTCATGGTGCCGTCGGGCATCCGCAGCGTCTGGAGGATCGATGCCGCGACGCCCACGGGGTAGAGGGTTTCGATGGTTGGCGTATCTTCGTTGGGCTCGATCTGGGCGCACACGAACAGGGGCCGGCCCGACGCCAAGCATTCTTCGATGGCGGCCACGGACATCGGCCGCCCCACCAGCAGCGGCACCACCATGTGGGGAAACACCACCACCTCTTTCAGGGGCAGCAGCGGCATCCGCTCGTGAACGCCCTGCTGGAGGCTCTTGGGTTTGGTACCCGTCTCTTCAGGCATATGTTTTTCCCGCCCCGCCCGACTCTGTTTGATTGAAGTGGACAATTCTACTCCTTCTTTATGCCGATGAAAACTTAAAGGCCGGTCGGGTATTAGACCCGGCCGGCCTCAATCAGCGCGCGCCCGCGCGCGGTGCCCTCTTGCGCCTAAACCGTTGAGATCACGTGGATCGGTATCAAGCCAAAGCTGACTTTCCGGACCCGCCTTTTTCCTTACCCTGTGCCTCGTGCTCGTAAACGAGCAGGGGCTCTTCGCCGTTGCGTATCACGCCGGGCGTGACCACGCATTCGCGGATGTCGGTGCGCGACGGGATGTCGAACATCACGTTGAGCATGACTTCTTCGAGGATCGACCGCAGCCCGCGCGCACCCATATCCTTGGAGATGGCCACGTCGGCGACGGCCTCGATCGTTTCGTCGGGGAAACGCAGTTTGACTTTTTCTATTTCGAACAATTTTTCGTACTGTCGAACCAGCGAATTCTTGGGTTCGACCAGCACCCGGATCAGGTCGTCTCGCTCGAGTTCATGTATGCTGGCGACGATGGGGATGCGGCCGCACAGTTCGGGGATCATGCCGTACTTGATCAGGTCTTCGGTCTGGACCTGTTCGAGCAGGTCGCCGATCTTTCTGTCTTTCTTGGGCCGGATATCGGCGTTGAACCCGATCACGTTGGTGCGCGTTCTGCGCTCGATGATCTTCTCGAGTCCGACGAACGCGCCCCCGCAGATGAACAGGATGTTCGTGGTGTCGACGGGGATGCATTCCTGCTGCGGGTGTTTGCGCCCGCCCTGCGGCGGCACGTTGGCGACAGTCCCTTCGAGCACCTTGAGCAGGGCCTGCTGAACACCCTCGCCGGACACGTCGCGCGTGATCGACGGACTGTCGCTCTTCCGGGCGATCTTGTCGATTTCGTCGACGTAGACAATGCCGGTTTCCGTGCGGGCGGGATCGAAATCGGCCGCCTGCAACAGTTTCAGGATGATGTTCTCGACGTCATCCCCGACGTAACCGGCTTCGGTAAGGGTCGTGGCGTCGACGATCGCGAAGGGAACATCGAGCATGCGCGCCAGGCTCTGGGCGAGCAGGGTTTTGCCGCAGCCCGACGGCCCGACCAGCAACAGGTTTGCCTTCTGGATCTCGACCCCGTCGATCTGCCCCCCGGCCGAGATGCGCTTGTAGTGGTTGTGCACGGCGACAGACAGGATGCGCTTGGCCCGTTCCTGGCCGATCACATATTCATCCAAAAAGGCCTTGATTTCGGCGGGAATCGGAACCTTCATGGACCGCTTCGCGCCCTTCTTGGCCCTGTCTTCAGCTACAATTTCCGCACACAGATTGACACATTCATCGCATATATTCACATCCGGCCCGGCTATAAGCTTGTTGACTTCGTCGTGCCGTTTTCCGCAAAACGAGCAACTCGGGATTTCGTGTCGATGATGCTGAGCCATTAAGACCTCCCTAAAACAGGAGCAACTTCAAGTATATAACACTTTCGGCGGTTTGTTGTCAACAATTTTCCTCGCCCGCATCGGGTGTCCACTGTTCCGAAACTATTGTACCACCTTTGCCTGCGGGCGTTCGCGTCCAGCCGTATTGGTGTAAAGGCATTCCGGCCATGGATTTGCAAAAGCCTCCCGGACCCGCTTCAGCAGAACCGGGCGGGAGCGGATCCGTGTTACGAAGGCGGCTAAGAAGCCGCGAACAAAGATTCTAATATACGAAACGGCCCGGTCGGCGGTCGGCATTCCGATGAGGCCTTCGATGAGGCCTTCGGTGAGGCCACCGAGTGCCGTTGTCTATCCGACGGCCAAAACGGCGCCGTTTTTTTCCACCGCCCTGCGCACGTCTGCGCCGTTCAGCGCAGAGACGATCGGCTCGGTTTTTGCGGCCATGGCGGCGCCTATGCCGGCGGCCTGGCCCATCATGGCACAGGTCGTCATGACGCGTGCCGACGAGAGGGCAAGCTGGTCGGCTGAAAAACACCTGCCCGCAACGAGCAGGTTCCTCGAACCCTGCGGGATGAGACTGCGGAACGGGATCTGGTACGGCGGGACCCGGCGCTGCTCGGGCGGGAGGATGTACGTGCGCTTGTCGTTTGTGGGGTCGTGGCCGTCCAGGTAGAAGACGCCGCGGGCAATCGCGTCGTCGAACGCGCGACCTGCGCGCAAGTCTTCAAGCTTCAACACATACTCGCCCATCACGCGGCGGCTTTCGCGGATGCCGATTCGGGCCGCGGCGTGGTCGAGCAGCCACGGCTTGTTTTCAACCCGCTGGTAGTAATCGAGGATCTCCATCATGCGGCGGCGCGCGCGGACTTCCGCGGCCGTCAAGGATTCGGTGTCTGACGCATCAAACATGGGGATTTTGACTTTAATTGCATTGGACCCGGGGCCGTTGGGCCAGATGCTCGTCATGGGCAGGCCGCTCTCGCTGCGGATCACGTCGAACCAGTTTTCAGGCACTTGGTTGCAGCGGTCTGCGTCGCCCACATGCCGGACGGTGAACATCATCGACATCGGCAGTTGCAGCCCGTCTTCGGGCCGGCCTTTGACGGTTTCAAACCCGGCGGCGTGGGCGAGCGCGGCTTCGCCCGTGCAATCGATGTACTGGCTGGCGCGTATGGCTTCAGGCCCGCCGGAACCGCACACAATACACTCGCGGATCCGGCCGTCTTTGGCGACCGCGTCGACGAACTGCGTGTGCAGCAGCAGGCGCACGCCTGATTTCAGCAACAGTTCCTGCAACACCACGGCGAGGATTTCCGGGTCAAAAACCCGGGCCTCTTTCTCGACGTACGGCTTGTAGGGCGCAATGGCGCCAAAGGCCTCGAGCGCGGCGACGATGTCGTCGAACACGGCGCCCTGGCCGGCGGTCTCGCCGCAGAATGAGCCGACGCCGCCGACGGTCGCGTTTCCGCCGGTGACGCCGAACCGCTCGACCAGCAGAACGCGCGCGCCGGAACGGGCTGCGGCAATCGCCGCCGTTACACCCGCGATTCCACCGCCGGCCACGGCCACGTCGGCCTCGTACCGGATGGGGACGCGCCGTTTCCACGCTACCTGGCCGGGCGCAGGTTTTTCTTCGGCGTTGGCAGACCCGTGCGTGGCCGCTGCGCCAGCGACGGCGGCACCGGCGATCTGCCTGAGAAACCGGCGTCGTGTAGCCATAATCGGCAGCCTCCTTTTCACCAAGACATTCCCGGCCCGTCTAATGAGTCTGATCCCCAGGATGCTTCAAAAGTTCATTATTGTGGTGCGGGCGTCTCGCCTGCACTTGGCCGGAAAAGAGAGACGTGCAGGCGAGACGCCCGCACCACAATAACATCAAGAATTGACGTGCAGGCGAGACGCCCGCACCACAATAACATCAAGAATTGACGTGCCGGTGGGACGCCTGCGCTACAATGAGTTCAGGACAGTTTTTTTTCACGGGTGAAAACCTCGTCGATCAGGCCGTACGCCTTGGCCTCTTCGGCGCCCATGAAGAAATCCCGGTCGCTGTCGCGGCGGATGATGTCAGCGGGCTGGCCGGTGTGTTTAACGAGTATTTCGTCGATGATGTCGCCGATCCGGACGATTTCGCGCGCCTGGCGGTCGATGTCTGCGGCGGCGCCCTGAACGCCGGCGCTGAGCTGGTGGAGCAGGAACCGGCTGTAGGGAAGGGCAAACCGTTTGCCCTTGGCGCCTGCGGCCATGAGTACGGCGGCCATGCTGGCGGCCTGGCCGATGCAAATGGTTACGATGTCCGGCTTAATGAACTGCATCGTGTCGTAGACGGCGAGGCCGGCGGTAACGCTGCCGCCCGGGCTGTTGATGTAGAGGTTGATGTCCTTGTCGGGGTCTTCGGCCTCGAGAAACATCATCTGTGCGATGATGTAATTGGACACCTCGTCGGTTATGGGGAACCCCATGAAGATGATACGGTCGGCCAGCAGGCGCGAGTAGATGTCATACTGGCGCTCGCCGCGCGTTGACTGCTCGTAGATGAAAACGTTGCTTATATCCATTCAGTGTCAGGCCTCTTCGGTAGTACCGGCCTCTTCAGCAGTGCCGGCCTCTTTGGCAGTGCCGGCCTCTTCGGCAGTGCCGGCCTCTTTGGCAGTGCCGGCCTCTTCGGGACTGTCCGCCTCGACTTCTTTTTTGAATTCCTCGGGTGTCAACTCCTTGTCGACGACATTGGCGTGGCCCATGACGGCGTGCAGCGTCTTGGCCTGCAGGAACCTCATGGCATACCGGTCGCGGCGTTCTTCCTCGCCCATGTACTGAGCCGCGGCCTCGAGCGTGGCGCCGGACCGCTGGGAGATGGCCTGGGCTTCCTGTTCGAAATCTTCGTCGGTGACCTCGATGCCTTCGGCTTCAGCGATTTCCTGCAGCACCGTCCACGATTTGATGCTGTTAATGGCCGCCTGTTCAGCCTTGGCGCGGATTTCCGGCATCCGTTCCTCGATCTCCGCCGCCGGCACCCGCGCACGAACCAATTCCTGCACGCGTTCATCGATGCCGCCATGCACGATCTTCTCGACGAGCGATTTGGGAATCTCGAACGTGCTCGATGCGATAATGTTTTTCAGTGCCCGCTCCTCGGCGATCGAGTTGCCCTCGTTTGAGGCGGTTGCGCGGAGCCTTTCGGCGACCTTGCTGCGCATGTCCTCGGCGGTCTCATAGCCGGCCTGTTTGGCGAACTCGTCGGTCAGTTCGGGGATATTCCGCCGTTTCAGTTCCTTGACGCGGATCTCGAAATCGGCCACCTTCCCGCGGACGTGCTGGGCGCTGTAATCGTCGGGGAAATGGACCTCGCACTGGACGGTCTGGCCGGGTTTTGCACCCAGCAGCGCCTGCTCGAACTCGGGGAAGAACCGTTTTGTTCCAAGGATGTAGGGATAGTCGTTTGCGGCGCCGCCGGGGAATTCCTCGCCGTCGATGGCGCCTTTGAAATCGATGACGGCCTGGTCGCCGTCCTTGGCCTTGCCTTTTTCAACTGTCTCGTAGACGCCAAACCGCGCGCGGACATTGTCGATGGCCTCGTCAATGTCCTTATCTTCGACCTTAAACACGGGGCGTTCGACTTCTATGCCACGGTATTTGCCCAGTTCGACCCGAGGCCGCACCTCGAATTTCAGCGTAAACACCAGCGGCTCGCCCTGTTTCCGCTCGGCTTCCTTCTCCTTTTCGAGGCCCTCAATCTCCGGTAGCCCGAGAGGCGACAGGTCCTTGTCTTTGACGAGTTTCTGGAAGGCGGCGCTGACGAGCTTGAGTTCCACGTCGCTGCGGACCGCTTTTGCGAACTTGCGCTCGATCAGCTTGCGGGGCGCCCGGCCGCGGCGGAATCCCGGAACCTCCGCGTCCTTGCGGAGTTCCTCGAATACGTCCTCGCTCAGCTTGGCCTCGTTCGCCAGCGGAACCGTAACCTTGACTTCGTAGGCGCAGTCGCCCTTGTAGTCGACGTCAAACACAGGATCTTCGACGAACTCGAATTCCTTCTCTTCACCCTCTTCCGTGGCTGGTTCTGCCGCGACCTCGGTTGCGGTTTCGGCGGCGGGGGCGGCGGGGGCTTCAGGTTCGGCGTCAGTGTTTTGGTTGGTGTCGTTGGTTTCGTTATCAGTCATTACGTTTTAGTACTCGCGGTTGGTGGGCGAGGCGGGAGTTGAACCCGCACATCTTGCGATACTGGATCCTAAATCCAGCGCGTCTGCCAATTCCGCCACTCGCCCGATAGCTATCCAAGATCAGACGGGCACACGCCTTTTCCGGCGCCCGCTTACGATTTTAGCAAAAAATGGTGGGCCGCGCAGGAATCGAACCTGCGACCTTGTGATTAAGAGTCACCTGCTCTACCAACTGAGCTAGCGGCCCGAAGAAAAAATGGAGCGGGAGACGGGATTTGAACCCGCGACGTCAACCTTGGCAAGGTTGCACTCTACCACTGAGTTACTCCCGCTCGACAGTAAAATAAATGTTAACACACGCAAAAAGACGGTGTCAAATTGACGGACAGTTGACGGACAACCGTCTCCGCCTGTTCCGGGCATGTTTCCGCCCTTCAACAAAGGGCCTTACGGGCTTCCGGCGGAGCTCAGCAGGCCCTTCTGCGCCGCCGAATTACGCTCACCGTGGCCAAAAGCATACATAGGGCCGCCATCCACCACGCCAACGGGAGCGCGTTGAGCGAAACAACGTCGTACGGGTCGGTGCCAAAACGGACTTCCATCTCGTCCGACAGCCCGTCATTGTCCGAGTTCGTATCGAGCATGTTGACTATACCGTCGCCGTCCGGATCGTCAAGACCCTCCTCGGTGTCGGAAATCCCGTCGCCGTCATCGTCGGTATCGGTTTCATTGTTTTCGCCGTCGTTGTCCGTGTCCAGCGGGAGCGCATCTTCCGCATCCAGAATGCCGTCGGCGTCGTCATCGGAGTCGAGCGCGTTGATCAGACCGTCATTGTCGGAATCAAACTCGAAAGGATCTTCGCCGTCGGCCAGTCCGTCGCCGTCGTCATCGGAGTCCGCCGCGTTATCCAGTCCGTCGTTGTCGGTATCCAGCGGATAGGTATCGTCGCCATCCGGGATGCCGTCGCTGTCGTCGTCCGGGTCGTCTTCATTGTCGATCCCGTCGTTGTCGGTATCCAGCGGATACGGGTCTTCTACGTCCAGGACGCCATCGTTGTCGTCATCGAGATCATCAACGTCGGGGGTTCCGTCGGCGTCGGTGTCGATTTCGGCGGCCAGCCCGAACTTCGAGAAATGGGCCACGGTGAACGAGATGGTGTTGTTGACGAGGTCCCGGTTGGTGATGGTGGTAACCTCGATGTCGTAAATGCCGGACACGCTGTTGTACGTGAAGACCTTGAGGTTGATTTCGTCAAACCCCTCGACCTCCGCGTCGGTGTAGCTTATGGTGACGGTGATGGGCGGGTCGAAATTTGTGCCGTCGGGGCCGAACTCGCGTACGACGGGAATAGCCTCGACGCCGGGCAGGACGGGGATCTCGGTGAGTTCAACGGGGGTGGTTATCTGGATTTGCTGGGGCTCGCCGGGTGGGAAATCGATGGTGACGCCGGTGGGTATATCCACGACGGTACCGCTTGCGTCGGTAGCCTGCTGGGGCGACGTGGTGATCACGTCGTTGTTGGCGGGTGCGCCATACGGCGCTCCGACAACCGTGGTGGCGATGTCGAGCGTGGTGATATAGAGATGCATGGCACCGGCCACATCGGCCATGTACAACACCCGGGTTCCGCCTGGCGTGACGCCAGCGATGATCTGATTTCCCGGTTGGGCGAAACGGACTTCCTCACCCGATCCGTCGGCGTTGGCGATCACAATGTCGAAATCCGCCTGGACGATGGTATTGAAGAAATCCTGATCGCGATGGACATTGTTCCGGTCTTCGGTAAAGAAGACGAGGCTGAGATCCTGTGAAAACGAGGGAATGTGGGTGAAGTTGTCGCTTTCGGTTGTGTGTATGGGGATGATATTCGAGTTGATCAGAGACGAGGGCGCCATGGAGGAAAGTAGTGTGTCGGGCACTTTTGGTGCGGCAATAATGCTTGGGACGTTTTTCAAAACATAAATGTCGCCGAAATCAGCCCATCCCGGCTCGCCTCCGGCATAGTGGACAAAGGCGATTTTGCTGCCATCGGCGGCAATGAACGGCCAGTCGCAGCGAATTCCACTGGAGAGCAGATTGGTCAAGATTACAGGTTGCCGCGCGGGATCCGCCTGTCCGTCACTCCAAATGGGGAGTGCGACGAGGTCAGCGTTTGCCATTCCAGAAGGGGCGTAGGAGATGAGCCAGTTGTCCGTGGGCAGCTTGGTGATGCTCGAGTCGTTCGTGGTGTATCCATGTATGCTGTGGGGTAGCAGTTGCCCATCCGCCAAGGCGACCCTGTAGTTGCCGACGATAAGGTACAGATCATCCGGGGTCCAGTAGATGGGGGCGCTGGGCGTGACGGGCAGGTCCACGGTGAGACGGCGCCAACTGTCCGGGTCGCCGACGTCGACGAGGAAAACGGCCAAGTCGCGCGTGTCTCGATTTATGGCGAAGAAGGCGACGGTCTCGCCGTCATTGGAGGTGCGGCCCCAAAATGCCTCGCGGCCGGCTACGTTTGAACCGTCTACCGGCTCGCCGGCATAGAATTCGGCATCAAGCAGATCGGTGGGGGTACCGAGACTGTAAGCGGTTGCGGGGGGTGTGAGGTCGAACTCGACGTAGTTCTGGTTGGTTGCGGGGTCGGTGGGGCCGTCTGCGTAGGCGACCCAGAATTTGAGGTCTGTGGTGTCGTATACGATGCTGACGACAGTGCCGCTGACGCCGTCGGCGCGGGCGATCTCGATGGCGGCGGCCGCGTCGATGTTCCCGTACCGGGCATTGATGGCGGCATACAGGGTCTGGTTGCCTTTCCGGTCGTCTTCGGGTCCGCCCATGGCATAGGCGCCGCCGTCATGCCGTTTCCAGTACACGGCATCTGCCAGGGGCGCGTAGAACGGGGTGGGGTCAAAAAGGAGATTTGGGTGGACCACTTCGTCGCCACCGCCAAACTCGTCAAAGCGGGTGTTGCTCGTGAAGAGCAGGCGGGCGTCGTCGTTGCCTTCGGCGTCTTTTCCGCTGATGCAGTAGTGGTACTCGTTGGTGCGGGTAGCGGTGTTGATTCGGTTCAAGGCCTGCTGCAACGTGGTGTCGTGGTAGATGCAATCGCGCAGCAGGAAGGTGAACGGCACTCCGGAGAACGGGATGGGCGGAGTCCCTTCGGCATCGCCGAACCCGCCCATGATCTCGCTGAGCGCGATGCCTTTGTCGCCAATTCCGCCGACCGCTCCGCCGATCATGCCGGCAAATCCGATGACGGCGTGGCGGTTGCCGTCGACGGGCGAATAAATGGCGACCACGGGATAGTCCTGGGCGCCGGTGTCCATCGACCAGTCCAGGTTGCGCAGTTGATAAAGATGGCCGTCCTTGGTGGCGTTGCCCCACAGGGCAAACAGGCCGCAGCCCGCCTCGGACATGTCGGGAATCAACTGGAGGCGTCGTAGTTTCTCAAACGTGATTTCGGAATGGCTGTTCGCGGCGCATCCGTCGGCGATGCCGTTCAATTCGGACTCGTAGGCGGCCGTGTCGAAATAGTCCGAGTTCCACATTGCGGCCGTGGCATCGGCAAACTGCGGCTCCGTATAGGCGCCGTCAAAAGCGGCCGCGCATGCTGCAATCTGGTCCGCCAGGAGATAGCCGTACCAATACCCCATCTGGTATCGGGTACCGCCGAGGCGCACCAGCGTAATGGCATCGCTGCCCTCGCCGACCGTGGTTTTGGAACCGTAACCGCCGACTTGGGCCAGCGCCCCGGAACATATTGTTAACACAAGGGTTACAACAATACAGAAGCGGGCAAAACGTGACATGGAACATCCCTTTCTTAGATGCCGACGAGCCTAATCCCAGAGTCGTTCGACGCGAGTAACTACCTGAGCCACCTTGTCATTTTAATGATCCCACTCTCCGAGGTCAACCGTAAAAAACGCGGAGAGCAGTACCTGACCGTTAGCCGGCCGCGGTGATCTCTATCCACACCTGACGGTTGCGGGGGCCGTCAAACTCGCAGAAAAAGACCGACTGCCAGGTTCCCAAGGCCATAGCGCCGTTTTGGATAAACACGGCCTGGCTGAACCCCATGATTGAGGCTTTGATGTGGGCGGCGCTGTTGCCTTCGGTGTGGGCGTAGTTATCGTTCCAGGGTACGAGCCGGTCGAGGGACGCCAGGATGTCGCGGACCACGTCGGGGTCGGCGTTTTCGTTGATAGTGATTCCGGCGGTGGTGTGGGGTACAAACACCCGGCACACGCCCTCGAGGGCGCCGGAGTGGTCGATGATGCGGTTGATTTCGCGGTCGATGTTGACGAACTGGGCGTGGGCGGTGGTGCGGACGGTGAACTTTTCCATGGTAGAAACCTTTCTTTCGGAGATCCGTCGGATCGGTCAGATCGGACGGATCCGACGGATCTTTTAAAATTCCATGAGCCTGAGGTTTTTCAGGCCGAGCCGCATGGGAACGATTGTGCTGACGACGCTGAGTGCCGTCACAAACGCTACAACGCACCCCAGGGCCACGTAAAATGCCTGTTCGCTGCGGAACAGGTTCAGCACGCGCCACTGGAGGATGAGTGTCTGCGCGCCGACGACGAATCCGATGTAGCCGACGCTGAGAATGAAGTTGAGCGTGCCGCCCATGCCGGAGACGATCCGGGCGGGGTTGTCTTCCTGGAAGTTGGGGAACAGGGTTCCGAGCCCGACCGCCAGCCCGGCGAGGCCGAAGTTGGTGATGAGCACGCTGTATACCGAAAGCGCAAAATACACCAATTCGAGGCGCAGAATGTACGCGGACAGCACCGCCAACCCCACCGTGAACACCGACGTGGTAGCCACGCTGAGCCAGAATTTCTGCCATACCAGCCTGTGGAACGACAGCGGGGCGAGACCGAGGATCCAGAACCGCCTGCCTTCGAGGCTCACGAGCGGGAACACGAACCGGCTGGTGAGCGTGGCGAGGATGAGCGTGCACGCGCCGATGTTCAGGCACGCAATCCAGCTTCGCCAGAACTCCTGCTGGAGCTGGCCTCGAGCGTTGCGGAGGTTGGCGATGTACAGCGCCATGATGCCGAAGAAAATCACGAACTGCGACCACTGGGCCGGGTCGCGCCAGAACAGTTTCACGTCTTTGACGACGAGCGCCCGCACGGGGTTGGGCACGTGCGCCAGCAGCCCGTCGAGCCGGCCAAGAATGCCGCGGCCCGGGAGCCGGATGCGCGTCCGGTCCTGGCCGGCGAGGCCTGACCAGCCGGGGTAGAAGATCCGGCCGGCGAGGTTGGCGGCGAGCCACAGCACCATGAGGGCGTTGCTGGCCAGCAGGCCGAAACTGAACAGGGCCTCGCGGTATTCGCCGTCGGACGCGGCGAGCATGCCGCGGGCTGCCCAGTGGCTGGGCAGCAGGGCCGACTGGGTCTGTGCGGTGACATCGAGGATGGCCGGCAGCAGGCTGTCTTCGGAAATCTGGGCGGCGTCGAACGACCGCTGCCAGTAGACGAAAAACATGAGGATCACGAAGCAGCCGAACAGGGCCATGGTGCGCATTTTGAGCCTGGGGAATATGCGGGCGAGCACGAGCGTGATCATCGCGCCGAGCGCCGACGGAATCACCACGAACGGCAGGAAGTACAGCAGGCTGGCCAGGTAGAAGCCCGGGGGCGCGTCGTTGGTGATGCCGAACGCGATGATGACGGGCGAGCCGATAAACGCAAACGCCCACGAGCTGAACGCCACGCACTCGACAAACCGCGCCAGGAAAAACGACCGGAACGACATGGGCGCCTGCACCAGGTAGTTGACTTCGCGGGACCGGTACAGCGTCGAGAACGACACCAGCACGTTCGAGAAGATCAGCATGAAGAACACGACCATGCCCAGCACGCCGAGCATCCGCACCACGATAATCGAGCCTATGCCGCCGCCGAACCGCGTCAGCCAGTCGAGCCCTTCGAGGAACAGCAGCAGCGCTCCCACCCACAACGCCACGACCGATATCCCGATCACGCCCACCTTCAGCTTGGATTCGTGGCGCACGGACGCGATGGCGTGGCCCGCCATCAGCAGTTTGGCGCGCATGATGACGCCGACCTGGTTCATGCGTCATTGTCCTGAGTCAGTTCGAGGAACACGTCCTCGAGCGAGCCGGGTTTTTCCGCCAGCGACATGATCTGCGGGACCGTGCCCATGTGGAGGAGCCGGCCGTTGTGGATGATGCCGATTCGGTCGGCGATTTCCTGGGCGATGCTGAGCGTGTGCGTCGACATGAACACCGTCACGCCTTCGCGCGTCTTCTGCCGCAGGAAATTTTTTACGAACCGGATGTTTTTCGGGTCAAGGCCCACCCAGGGTTCGTCGACGATGACGATCTTCGGCTCGTGCAGGAAACACGACGCGAACGACAGTTTCTGTCGCATCCCGTGGCTGTAATCTTCGATCAACTGGTCGGCGACGGTGTGGATCTCGAACATTTCAAGCAACCGCGCCGTGTTTTCCATGTAGCCGTTTTCCGGCATCCTGTAAAGGCCCGCAACGAACCGCATGAACTCGCGGCCCGTCAGTTTTTCGTAGAGGAACGGGCTGTCGGGCACGTAGCCGATGATTTTCTTAGCCTCGATCGGCTGCTGCTGGATGTCGTGGCCGCCCAGCAGGGCGCGCCCGCCGGTCGGATGGAGCAGGCCCGTCAGCATTTTGATCGTGGTGGTCTTACCGGCGCCGTTCGGGCCGAGGAAACAAAAGAACTCGCCCGCCTCGATTTGCAGGTTCAGGTTCTCGACCGCGTGGGTGTCGCCGAACTTCTTGGAGAGGTTTTCCGTGCGAATCATTCAGACATGAACTCCGTAGAGTGGACATTGTGGACACAGTGGACATGGTGGACACAGTGGACCGACTTGAATGATGGTGGCTTTTCAATCCGAAATCCGAAATCCGCAATCTGCAATTGAATCACTCCACCTCGACCACTTCGAGTTGCAACTGGCCGATGTAGGCGGCGAGTTGCGGCCACTGTTCGATGCTGCCGCTGATCAGTTTGATGTGGGTGGCGTCAGCCACGGGCTGGCCGAACGTGGGGTCGACCCACACCCATTTGGCCGCCCACACCTCCGGCCACGCGTGATAATAGAAGCCTTGCAACTCGTCGCTCCACACCAGCCCGCACGCCACCCGGGCCGGGACGCCTGCCGCCCGCGCCAGCGCCGTGTAGAGTACGGCGTGCTCGTTGCAGTCGCCTTCGCGGGTATCGAGGGTTTCGAGGGCGGAAGGGATGCTGAACACGGGCACTTTCTCGATGTTTTCAAAGACCCAGTCGTGGATTTTGCGGGCCTTGCGCCAGAGGTCCGTCTCGCCGGCGACGATTTGGGCAGCCATTTCTTTGATTCGGGGGTGGCCGGCCTGGATGAGTGCGTCGCTGCCGAGGAATTCATCCATCCCCTCGGGCATGGCAACGGGGCCGGCGGGTTCGGCGGGCGCGGCGATCGTCACCAGCTCTCCCTCGACGGTCTGGACGTCGTCGGACAGCGGTCTCTGCGGCCCAGCGGTGGTGAGGCGCACCGTCATCCGAGTCGCGCCCCGGATCGGCGTCTTGCCCGCGGGTTTGACGGCCACGGATTCGATCAGGTCGGCCCCTGCCTGGGTTTCACTCGGGGCGCCGCCTTCGGATTTGGCGCTCATCAGGGCCTCTTCCGGGGCGATTTTCTCGAGGTACAGCCCGAGCGGCGTTTCCGCCCGTACGACTTCCTCGTCGTCGGTCACCCAGGCCTTCGATGTCAGCCCCTGGATGTTCGTCACGATTACTTTTGTGCGCACGCGCTCGCCCAGGATCTCGAGGACCTCTTTGCCCACGCACTTCACGCGCGCTTTGCCCGACGAGAGCGTCATGGGATCGAACGTGTCGACAAGGACTTCCTCGCCGACGCGCAGTGCCGGCACGTTCAAGGTTGCGGAGCCCATGCCGCCCGCGATGAACAGGTCGTCGCCGACCGGAAACCGCAGCGGAATCTCCTCGCCGGCAGTGAACACGCTGGCGTTAAGCATGCCTTCCTTAACGGCTCCGGCCACGCGCATGGTGTGATCGCCGCTTCGGACCTGGAAGTTGAAATCGGCGATGCCCTTTTCCATTGGCAGGAAGGCCGAGCCCGTTATCGAAATCCTCATCGGCATGGACAGCAAGGTGACGTCGAGTTGGGACGTAATGTTGGTGGTGATCCCGACGGTGTTTTGGCGGGAGTCGGGGAACGTGGTGGTGTTGACGAAACCGACGCGTGATCCGCCCGCCGTGTAGATGCCCATCCACGTGTCGGACGGCTTGGTAGATCGCGGGGCAGGCGCGCGCCGCGGGCCGCCCAGGAATGGCAGGTAGCCCTCCCGGTATGCCAGCCCCGCCATCATCACTATCCAAAAGCCGATGATGACGGCCGGCAACCCGCGCCGGATCAACGTTGAGCGCCGCAACACTTTTTGAATTTCTTTCCGCTTCCGCATGGGCATGGGTCGTTGGGTTTGACCTTGGGCCCTGTCCGTATGGGTTTAGGTTTTGCCTTGATCGCCGCCGCCGGCATGCCGCCGCCACGGGCCGAGGCATCCTGGGCGGACGAACTCTGGCCGGCAAGCGCGAAACGGCTCGTATCGTAAGACGCGAAACTCCGGTCCTGTTCCTTATTCGCCGCCACGTAGTTATACCGCGCCAACTGGGCGAACGGGTCGTCCTGCGGCTTCAGCAAACCCCGGCGCGCTTGGATCAGGCGCGACTTGCGCACCTCGGGGTCGGTCAGGCGGAACAGCGTCTGGGTGACATTTTCCTCGATGTTTTTCATCATCTGCTGGAACAGTTCGAACCCTTCGGTCTTGTATTCGAGCAGCGGGTCTTTCTGACCGTACGCGCGCAGCCGCACCGATTCCTTGAGGTAATCCATCGAGTAGAGGTGGTCGATCCACTTGTCGTCGACGGCCCGCAACAGGGCCATCATTTCGAGATCGTGGACGCGCTTGCGCGCGAGCCTCGCAAAATCAATCTGCGATTCGTCCCCGCCGATCTGCTCGCGGAACGCGGCGCGGATCTCGTCGGCGATCAGGTTTTCGCGGCGGGCGTACTCGTCGAGCACCTCATCGAGCAGGCGTTCCTCGACGGGCCGCTGGTCGTCGCCCTTGCCCGCCACGTCCGGGTCGAATCCGAACAACCCGCGGAACCGCATCCGCAGGCCATCGAGATCCCACTCCTCCGGCTGGACTTCTTCGGGCGTGTAGACGTCGATGAGGTCGCCGACGACGTTGGCGAACATATCCCGGAGTTGCTCGGACACGTCGCGGTCTTCGAGCACGTCGCGGCGCATCTTGTAGATGATCTGGCGCTGTTTGTCCATGACGTCGTCGTATTCGAGCAGGTGTTTGCGGATTTCGAAGTTGTACTCTTCGACCTGGCGCTGGGCGCGCTCGATGGTCCGGGTGACCATTCTCTGGCTCAGCGGCTGCTCGTCCATATCGTTGCTGCCGAACATGTCCAGCATCCGCTTGACCCGGTCGCCGCCGAACAGGCGGGCCACCTCGTCTTCGAGGCTCACGTAGAAACGGGTGGTGCCGGGGTCGCCCTGGCGGCCGCACCGGCCTCGCAACTGGTTGTCGATCCGGCGCGACTCGTGGCGTTCCGTGCCGACGATGGCGAGCCCGCCGAGTTCGCGCACGCCTTCGCCGAGCTTGATGTCGGTGCCGCGGCCGGCCATGTTGGTGGCGATGGTGATTGCGCCGCGTTTGCCGGCGTTCGCCACGATGGATGCTTCCCGCTCGTGATACTTGGCGTTGAGCACCTGGAAATCGTTCACCCCGTGCTCTTCGAGCATCTTGGCCACCAGTTCCGACTTCTCGATTGAAACCGTGCCAACCAGCACCGGCCGCCCCGTCTCGTGCACGCCGACAATCTCGTCGACCACGTGGTGGAACTTGCCCATCTCGGAAGCGAACACGAGATCGGTTGTGTCTTCGCGGATCAGCGGCAGGTTGGTCGGGATCTGGACCACATCCAAGGTATAAATCTGGTTGAACTCGAGCGCTTCGGTTGCGGCGGTGCCCGTCATCCCGGCGATTTTGTGGTACAGCTTGAACAGCTTCTGGTAGGTGATCGTGGCGACGGTCTGCTGCTCGAACTGGACCGCCACGCGCTCTTTGGCTTCGACCGCCTGATGCAGCCCGTCCGACCAGCGCCGGCCTTCCATGACGCGGCCGGTAAACTCGTCGACGATCAGGACTTCGCTGTTGCGCACCATGTATTCGTCGTCCCGCTTGTAGAAATGGTGCGCCCGCAACGACTGTTCGATCATGTGGACGATGCCCAGCGAGTCGTCCACGTACAAATCCTCGACCCCGAGCAGGTGCTCGACCGCCACCATCCCGTCTTCGGTGAGCATGACGTGGTGGCCTTTTTCCTCGAGCTCGAAATGTTTTTCTTTTCGGAGCTGGCGGACCACGTCGTCGACCTTGTAATAAAGGTCGGTGCTCTTTTCGGGGCGTCCGGCGATGATGAGCGGGGTGCGCGCCTCGTCGATGAGGATCGAGTCGACCTCGTCGATGATGGCATAGTTGAGGGTCCGCTGGACGCGCATTTCGGGCCGCACGGCCATGTTGTCTCTGAGGTAATCGAACCCAAACTCGTTGTTGGTGCCGTAGGTGATGTCGGCCCGGTAGCCGACCTGGCGTTCGGCAGTGCTCATGTCGTGCTGGATAATGCCTACGGTCAGCCCCATGAACTTGTAAATGGGCCCCATCCACTCGCTGTCGCGGCGGGCGAGGTAGTCGTTGACGGTGACCAGGTGGACGCCGTCGCCCGTCAGCGCGTTCAGGTACACCGGCATGGTGGCGACCAGCGTCTTGCCTTCGCCGGTCACCATCTCCGAAATCCCGCCGCGGTGCAGCACAATCCCGCCGATCATCTGGACGTCGAACGGCCGCATCCCAACCACGCGCTTCGAAGCCTCCCGAACCGCGCAGAACGCGTCCGGCAACAGGGCGTCCAGTTCGGCGTTGAGGCGGTCGCGCAGGCCCTTCGTGTAGGCGGCTTCGCGCTCGGCCTGGTCTTCGGGCGAGCCCTGATCGGCGTCCGCGTTGGCGGCCGCGTCGCCGGCGTGGGTGGTGTGATACTCCTCGCGTGCCTGTGCCAGCCGCGCCTTGAATACGGCCGTCTGGGCGCGGAGATCATCGTTTGTCATCCGCGCATAAGCCGCCTCTTTGGACCGGATTTGTTCGAGGATGGGCATCATGCGCTTGACGTCGCGGTCGCTGCTCGTGCCGAACATAGATTTCAGAATCGAACCAAACACAGAAAAAAGCCTCTATTCGATAATGTTCTCGCGCTTCCACCGCCTCTGAAACAAAGCGCACCCCACACAATTACATTCATTAGTTAATTTTAGCAGAGCGGCCCCGAAACCGACAAATGAAGTCAAAAGGTGACTGGGGTAGCACCGCGGTGGGGTCGAGCTCCCGCTCGACCGTGGCTTCCAATAGCTGGTTTGGGTGCGTGAGCGACCACCACCACCACCACCACCGCGGTCGCGCGGGAGCGCGACCCCACCGCGTGCTGGAACGTTGCCAGCAACCAAGTGGGCGCGGCGTCCTTGCCGCGTCATGCCGCGGGCAAACCTGAAGCGGCGAGGACGCCACTTGCACAGCCTGCACCACAATTGCAGGCGGGACGCCCGCACCACAATTGCAGGCGGGACGCCTGCACCACAATGTGCAGGCGGGACGCCGGCACCACAATGTGCAGGCGGGACGCCGGCGCCACAATGTGCAGGCGGGACGCCCGCACCACAATTGCAGGCGGGACGCCTGCACCACAATTGCAGGCGGGACGCCTGCACCACAATGTGCAGGCGGGACGCCCGCACCACAATGTGCAGGCGGGACGCCCGCACCACAATGTGCAGGCGGGACGCCCGCACCACAATGTGCAGGCGGGACGCCCGCACCACAACACACGACGTTAGAATCTTTGTTCGCGACATCTGCGCGCGCCGCGCGGATGTTGGATCAAGGTCGCGAACAAAGATTCTGAATGCGGCTTCTTAGCCGCCTTAGGGCGGGCGTGTGCTAGAATAAACGGCGTTTGGGAGCGAGGGACGGGTGGTGATCGCACTTTACATATTTTGTTTGGCGGGTTCGGCGGGCCTTTTCGGGAGTTTTATCCGGCAGGCGCTCGGCGAACTTGGCTACGTTCGCGGCATCGACATGGCGCTGGCGTTGGCGGGCGGTGCGGGATTCCTTTATGCGTTCCTGCAACTGGCCTATATGACGGTGCTCCGGGTCCTGAAGCCGACCTCGTCGCCGAGCCCGTTGATCGCGGAATCCCTGTCGCAGGCGTCCGCCGTTGTGTTCTTGCCGTACCTGCTGGCGCTGTCGGTGAACTGGCCGCACCCGGTCCTGGCCAAGCTCGAACCGCTGGTGTATTTTGGCCTTTTCGCGGTCCTGCACCTGTTTTTCAAGCTGGTATCGTTCTACGCGTCGATCCGTGGCGAGCGGGGTGGCCGCCTTGGGACCGGCGGCTGGCTGCTTGCCGCCATGCTCAACGGGGTCGCCGCCTATTGGCTGATAGGCCGCTGGATCAGCCTCGCCGACGCCGCCCGGCCCCAGGCGGTCACCCCGCCCCAGTACTACCGCGTCGGCGACCAGTACGCCGCCGGCAGAGAGCTTCCCGAAGGCGCCACCGTCGCCTATGACGTGCCGCCGCACGATGCGGCGGGGCTCACGCTGAGGTGGGCGCCCGTCCCGACGCCGGGGATCGAGCCGCCGAAACGCATCTACGTCAGCGCGCGCCTGATCGGCGACGAGTCCGAGGACGGGATGTGGCCGGTCACGCTCGATGTGGGCGGCTGGGGCGAACTGAACCTTTCCGCGGCGACGATGCCGCCGGGGCTGAGCCGGTGCGAGGTGGGCTGGGAGCGAAACAAACGGCCGGCGTGGCAACGGCTGCTGGGGATGCGGCCGCTGGTATCTTCGAGCGAGCAGGTCCTGTTTTCGGGTCCGTTTCTCCACGAGGACCGCGCGCAGACCGACCAACCCAACTTCCTGATCATCCTGGTGGACGGGCTAGCGAGCGGGCACGTGTCGGCGTTCGGGTATAAGCGCAAGACGACCCCGTCGCTCGATGCGCTGATCCGGAAAAGCCTGGCGTTTCCGAACGCGTATTCGGCCGTGCCGGAGACCGCGCCGGCCGCGATGACGCTGCTGACGGGGGTTGGGCCGCTGCGGCACGGGTATCTGGGCGCGCACGCCGGGCCGCTGCCGGACACGGTCGACACACTCGCCGAAACGCTCCGCGAGAAATTTTATCTGACCGCCGCGTTCACCGAAGGCGAGGACGATCTGGCGCCAGGTTCCGGGTTCGAACAGGGGTACGAAATCTTTGACGCGTCGTACGCGCCCGTTTCGGCGGAGGCTCAGGATTCCGGCTCGCGAAGGACCCTCGAAAAAGCCTCGAAATGGCTCGAACGGCACGCAAAACAGAAGTTTTTCCTGCTGGTTCGCCTGCGGGAACTGGGGGACCCGGTGTGGAGTTCACGGTACGCGCCCGGGTTTGCGCCAAAGGATAAAGCGCCCGCCGAGATCGACGTCTACGACAGCGCGCTCGCCTACATCGACAAGCGCATCGGCTCCCTCGTCAGCCGCCTGCGCTCGACCGACGCCGGGGAAAACACGTGTATCGTCGTCACCTCGCCGTACGGCATTGATTTCTCGGCCGAGACCGGACCCGTCATCGGGCTCACGGAGGAATCGTTGCGCGTGCCGCTGATCGTGTACGTCCCGGGCGGCAGCGTGCCCGCGTTGAATAAGGCGGGGGTAGGGTTGGACTGTGTCGTGCCGACGCTGCTGGCAACCGCGGGCACGAGCGTGCCCTATACGGTCGACGGCGCCGATTTGGCGGGCATCAAGCGGGACATGCCGGCGGTGTCGGTTTATGGGTCGCCGGCGGTGTTTTCGATGCGACGCGACCGTTGGCGCTTTTACTGGCACTCCGGGCGCGAGCCGTTCACAAACAAACAGATCGAGCCCGAAAGCAAAGTGGAAGCCATCGAGGTCGCGCCACCCGGCAGGAAGGTTAAGAAACAAACTGACGAGGCCAGAAAATCAGAGCTGGCTGCGGAAAGCCTCGCGCGCTTCAGAAGCTGCTTACAGAAATAGGACGAAGTAGCACCGCGGTGGGGTCGATCTCCTGCTCGACCGCGGCTTCCAATCGCCGGCTTGGGTGCGTAAGCCATACCACCGCCGCCACCACCACGGGCGCGCGGGAGCGCGACCCCACCGCCACACTACCCAATGCAAGCACTTCGGCGATGGCCTATACTTCCTCGATCTCCACGACGCGCTTTTCGGCCAGTGATTTTTCGATTGCGGCGAGGATCTGGACGGGTTCGAGGAGTTGTTCGGCGGTGAGGGGCCAATTGCCTGTCTGGAGCGTTTCGACGAAGACTTTCATTCCGGCGGCGTAGGCGTTGCCCGCGTCGACGCGATGTTGGTTCCATACGTTTTTGCCGAACGCGAGGATATGGAAATCGACCTTGGCGTTGCCCAGCAGGTTCAGGGTAGCGATCCGGTCGTCGCCGAAGGTGCAGGTGACGGCGCAGTTGTCGTTACTGGCTATTGCGGAGACCGTCTTACAGCCGTAGCCGAGTACGGCGTTCATGAGTTCGACGCTGTGGATGCCATAAAAGAAGATTCCGCCGTACTCGCTCTCAAGGTGCGCGGGACCGCTGACGGTCGCCGCGGTGAGCCCGCCGCCGGTGTCGGCCATGGTCTTGATGAACTCGGCCGTCCCCGGCTCGTACCTGAGGGTTGAGAACGAGGTGAACCCGATCTTGTGCTGGAGTGCGGCCTCGATCAGTTGCCGGGCGTCGGCGACTTTGCAGGCCAGCGGCTTGTCGATGAATGCGGGTATGCCGGCCTTGATGAACGGCATGGTGTCGGGCAGATGTTTGTCGCCGTGCCGCCACACGCACAACACCCCGTCGACTTGGCCGAGCATCTCTTCGGTGTTCGACACGATGGTGGGGATTTTGCCTTTTTCGGCGACTTCTTTTGTGCGGGCGGGGTCGGTGCCGTAGATGCAGGACACCTGCACGCCATCGATTTTGTTTGGCCCGGTTTCGACGTTGGCGAGTTTGGCGAACGCTTCGGCGTGGCTGTTATCGGACCCGATGATGCCCAGTCTGAACATGGCGGCACTCCGTTTCCAGTTTGTTCGACGGGGCTAGTCTACGCCTCGACGCGCAGCAAATTCTATCGGGCGGGGATTCAGGCTTTCTTCTTAGGCGCCTTGGGCATGGCGGCCGACGTGGCCACCGCGCGGTTGCCGCCGTTCTCATAGAGGTGCTTGCTGGACTCGAGGATGTTTCCAAGATGGCGCTTGGTTTCGTCGTCCATCGAGAGACCCAGGCCATCTACAGACTTCAAGAAACTTTCCCAGCCCTCGTGGTCCCACTGGGCTTTCTTCCCCACCACGAACTTCGCCGACCGCTCCAAAATGGCTTCCAGATTTGTTTTAGCGGGCATACGAGATCTCCCTTCTATGGCGCCACAGCCTGCATGCTGTGTGGAATCGACGGGTTCCACTACTCGCCCCTCGCAGGCGGCCCATATGCATTCATCAAAGTACAGGAAAGCCGCGGCAGGTGTCAACAAGTTTGGGCGGTGGGGAGAGAGAATTGGACGGATCCGACGGATCGGACGGATCCGACGGATCGGACGAAAAATGCAGGTGAGACGCCCGCGCTACGTTTTTTTGAATTGGGAGGGCGTCCGGGGATACTATCGCAGGCGATTGTAGCTAGTGCAACCCGGTTGATGACGTGTACTTAAGCGGTCTTGGCCGGTGTGCGCGCGGTATCGAAAGGAGTGCAGATGCGCGAGTCGGAACTGCCGGTGAAGTTTGAGCCCCAGGGCAAGACGGTGTTTCTGCTGCACGGCACGGCCGTCGTCGAGGCTGCGGCCCGAGCCGGCATTTCGATGAACATGCCGTGCGGCGGCCAGGGCACGTGCGGGAAGTGCCGGGTACGGATCGTTTCGGGTGCGTGCGAGCCGACGGGTGTGGAGCGTGCGCTGCTGACGCAGGCGGATGTCGAGGACGGTGTCCGGCTGGCATGCCAGACGCGCATTTGTGAGCCGATGACGGTGGAAGTGCCTGATACGTCGGTGCTTACGTCGACGTTTCAGATATTGGGCGGGGCTTCCGGGGTCGCGCGTGCGCGCCTGATGGACGTGTCGGACGTGGCGGTGCGGAAGCGGTTTGTGGAACTGTCGGCACCGTCCCGGGAAGACGAGACACCCGATATTGACCGGCTCGAGCGTGCCGTGGGGCCGTTTCACCTGGATCTGGACCTGCTCCGTCAGATGCCGCAGCGGTTGCGGCAGTGGCAGTTCCAGGGTACGGCGGTGCTGGCCGACCACCGGCTGATCGATTTTGAAGAAACTGATACCACCTCGGAAGTTTATGCGGCGGCGTTCGATATCGGCACGACCACGCTTGTCGGCACGCTTATTGACCTGACGACGGGGCGGGAGTGCGCGACGGTCTCGCGGATCAACCCGCAGACGAGTTTCGGCGACGACGTGATCGCCCGGATCAACCTGGTGCGGCAAGATCCAGCGGGGCTCGAGAGGCTGCACCGAGTCATCGTCAGCGAGGTGAACTCGATGCTGGCGGAACTGTGCGCCGAGGCCAAGGCATCGATTCATCACGTGTACGAGGCGACGTTCGCGGGGAACACGACGATGCAGCACCTGCTCGAAGGGGTGGACCCGTCGGCGCTGGGCGAGGTTCCGTTTGTGCCGGCAATTGGCCGGGCGCTGATGCTCGAGGCGCGCGCGCTCGGCATCAATATCCACCCGCGGGGCCGGCTCTATATTTACCCGGTGATCGGCGGGTTTGTCGGCGGCGACACGGTCGCGGGTATCATTGCCACGCGGCTGGGCGAGTCTCCCGGCGCGACCGTCCTTGTCGATATTGGCACCAACGGCGAGATTGTGGTGGCGCACGGCGACCGGATGCTGGCGACGTCGACCGCGGCCGGGCCGGCGTTCGAAGGGGCGCGGATTACGTTCGGGATGCGGGCCACCAATGGCGCGATCGAGAAAGTCCTGTTCGACGGGGACGTGCGGATCAACGTGATCGGCGACGTGGCGCCGGTCGGGTTGTGCGGGTCGGCGCTGGTGGACGTCGTCGCCGAAATGCTCCGGCTCGGGCTGGTGATGTGCGAAGGGCTGATGCTGCTGCCGGACCAGGTGCCGGATTCGGTGCCGGGGCCACTCCGCGATCGAGTCATCATCGCGCCGGAAGGGACGGCGTTCGTTCTGGCGACGGCCGCTGAGAGCGGCACGGGCGCGCCGGTGTACGTCACGCAGAAAGACATCCGCGAACTGCAACTGGCGACGGCGGCGATCCGGGCGGGGTTTTCGATCCTGCTGCGGCGTGTCGGTCTGACGGTTTCGGACGTGGATCAGGTGCTGATTGCGGGCGGGTTCGGCAACTTCATCCGCAGGAGCAACGCGCAACGGATCGGCCTTTTGCCGGCGGACCTCGAGCGGCGGCGGATCCGTTTTGTCGGCAACACGGCGCTGGCGGGCGCGCGTCTGGCGGCGGCCTCGCAGAAGATTCGGCATCGGGCCGAAGAAATCGCGCGCGAAATCCAGCATGTAGACCTCTCGATTGACCCGGATTTCCAGACGCAGTACGTCGAAGCCATGTTTTTTCCCGAGGAAGGGTGATTTAAAAGCGGGACACCCCCCACAACAGCCGGGGGGCGTCCCGACGAGGTAACATATGACTACGAAAACTCTGGCGTTGTTGTGCAAGTTGTGCCCGTTCTGCAACGTGGCGCGCATGTTTCCGGGCTCGAAATTCGCCAAGATGATGGTGGAAGCGGAAAAGAATTGTCCCGCCTGCAAGGCGTATCGCGAACTCTACGGCTGGCCTCAAGCCAAGTGATGCCCCGACAATTCTTTTAGCCGCAAAGGCGGACCGCGGACGGTCCGACGCAAAGAGCACAAAGAGTTAGAATGGGCGTTTTGTGTAAAAGCCCAGAATCCGGACTCCGTGCTCCAAACCCCATACCCCAAACCCCATACGCCGACTTGGTATGGCCGGGCGCAAATGGGGTAACATGTGGCTCGTTTGAGACGGCAATCAACGGCGAGGGAGGAAAATACAATGCGCGTGGATTTGAGAAAGCTGTTATGTGTTGCGGTGGTGGTGCTTGCGGGGTTGCCGGCGTCGGCGGTTGTGACGCTGCCGAAAATCATCGGCGATCACATGATGCTTCAACAGGGCGTGAAGGCGCCGGTTTGGGGCAAGACGTCGCCGGGTGACAAAGTGACGGTGTCGATGTGCGGCAAGACGGTTTCTGCGAGGGCGTGCAGCAAGGGCTACTGGCAAATTGAACTGCCCAAAATGAAGGCGGGCGGGCCGTACGAAATGACGATCTCGGACAAGGACGGCTCGGTCACGGTCAAAGACATCCTGGTGGGCGAGGTGTGGATGGGTTCGGGGCAGTCGAACATGCAGTGGGCCGTGAAAGACACCAATAACGCCGAGGCGGAAATCGCGGCCGCCAACTACCCGCGGATCCGGCTGTTCTACGTTGAGCGGCAGGTGGCCGAGAACCCGCGGTGGGACTGCAACGGGAGCTGGCTGGTGTGCACGCCGGAAAACATCCCGATTTTTTCGGCGGTGCTCTACTATTTTGGCCGTGATTTGCACAAGGAACTCGGGGTGCCGATGGGGTTGATCCATACGTCGTGGGGCGGGACTCCGGCGGAGTCGTGGACGAGCGCGCCGGCGATGCAGGCCAACCCGGAGTTCAAACCACTGCTGGACCGGTGGGCGGACATTATCGCCAACTATCCGGTGGCCAAGGCGGCATACGACGAGGCGGTGAAGAAGTGGGAGGCGGAGGTTGCGCAGGCCAAGTCGGAAAACAAGCCCGAACCGAAGAAACCGGATGCGCCGCAAGGCCCTGATTCGCCGCACCGGCCGTCGTCGTTGTACAACGCGATGATCGCGCCGCTGGTTCCGTACGGCGTGCGCGGGGCGATCTGGTACCAGGGCGAATCGAATGCGGGCCGGGCGTATCAGTATCGGGCGTTATTCCCGGCGATGATCAATGACTGGTGCGAGGCGTGGGACGATGATTTTGCGTTTTATTGGGTACAACTGGCGAATTTCACAAAACGGCTCGAGGAGCCGGCGGACTCGGATTGGGCGGAGTTGCGCGAGGCCCAAACCATGACGCTGTCCCTGCCGCACACCGGCCAGGCCGTCATTATCGACATCGGCGAGGCCGAAAACATCCACCCGCGAAACAAGCAGGACGTGGGCAAGCGGCTGGCTTTGATCGCGCTGGCGAAAGACTACGGGCGGAAGGTCGAGTGGAGCGGGCCGATGTTCAAGTCGGCGAGGTTCGGCGGCGGGAAGGCGACTGTAAGCTTCAAGCACGCAACGGGGCTCAAGACGTCCAACGGTCAGGCGCCGCGTGGGTTTGCCGTGGCTGGGGCCGACAAGAAGTTTTACTGGGCGGACGCGGCCATCAAGGGCAACAAAGTGGTGCTGAGGTGCAAGGACGTGGCGGAGCCCGTGGCGGTCCGGTACGGGTGGGCGAACAACCCCGACGTGAACGTGTATAACGGGGCGGGGCTGCCGGCGTCGCCGTTCAGGTCCGACGGCTGGCCCGGGATCACGTTCGGGAAGAATTAGTCTTAGACAGGATAACAGGATTTATAGGATTTGAATTTGTGCCGTGGTTGCGGTGGGGTCGCGTGCGGTGGGGTCGCGTGCGGTGGGGTCGCGCTCCCGCGCGACCGTGGCGATGGAGGAGGGGTGGCGTGCCATGCTTTGGGTCTGTTATGGAAAACGGCGGTCGCGCGGGAGCGCGACCCCACCGCAATGCTCGCGAGGCTCATTTGGCAATGGTTTGGAAGAAGAAGAGGAGGAACGTTTTCATGGCTGATTGTGCAAACTTGAAGAAGAACCAGCAGCGGTGTACGTGCACGTATGACTGCCCGCAGAAGGGTGCGTGTTGCGATTGCCTGCACAGCCACCTGGCCAAGCGGCAGTTGCCGGCCTGCTGTTTCCCGGCGGCCGTCGAGAAGACCTACGACAGGTCGTTCGCGGCGTTTATCAAGGCGTGGAGCTGAGGTTTTTTCGGACAGGATAACAGGATTAACGGGATGACGGCGTCCTTGTCGCGGGAAGCGGCGGGGACGCCGCTTCTACGTAGTGCCGAAAGCGGCGTATTGAAGAAAAGGTGGCCGGGAGGTGTCTCCCGGCCGGCGTTTGTGTGATGAGCGTAATGTATTACTGGCCACCGATGACGACAGCGAATGCGCGGTTGCAGGGGTGCTCGCCGGGGAATTTGATGAACTCGACGTGGCCGTCCATGAACAGGACGTTTCCGCCGCCGGGTACGTGGTTGTAGTCGCTGGGGTCATTGCCAACGATGTCGAACTGAACAGCCAGCTCGCTTTGTGCGCGCGCGCTTGCGGCGGGGTTGTTGATGTCGGTGATGAAGAATCGCTCGATGCCTTCGCGGAGCCGGTAAACGTTGACTGTTGCGCCCAGGGAGTTGACGAAGCTTCGATCTTTGTCAGCTTCCGCGGCGCCCTCAGCAACGGTAGCCGCGTCTTCCACCAGGGAGGTGAGCGTCGTGATCATGGTGACGAAGTTGAACTCCATGTGGGTGACCGTATTCTCGAAACTGACGATGGCGGGATCGTTTTCGTCCATGCCGGGAAGCATGTACATATCCGACGTTATGCCATAGCCGAGGTAGACGTAAGACAGCGTATCCAACCGGCACGCGCAGATGGCGGTGCCGGGTTCTCCGGTGCACGTGTACCGGCCGCCCTGGAAGCGGTCCTGGCCGTCGCTGTCCGACGGGCACACCATCGCCTCGAAGTCAGACAGGTATTCAGGGTACATGCAGTCGCCCTGCCAGATCGCGTCAAAAGTGAGCGTGGCCGGATCGGTCAGGTCGCAGTGACGTGCGGCGCCGTTGCCAATGCTGCCGGAGTATTTGTTGGGCGGGAACTTCTGGCCTTTGGACTCGTTGGCGTACATCTTGAACGACAGGCCGACCTGCTTGAGGTTATTTGCGCAACTCGAGCGTCTTGCGGCTTCGCGTGCGCGTGCGAGTGCCGGCAGCAGGATGGCTGCCAGGATGCCGATAATTGCAATCACAACCAACAACTCGATAAGAGTAAAACCGTGTCTCTTTCTCATGATGTCCTCTCCTTTCCAGTTTCGGGTACAAATATAATCACCGCTGCCACTAGTTTAAGATAACAGGCAGAAGCTGTCAATCGATAAAAAAGCCGGCCGGGATTGCTCTCCCGACCGGTATTTTTTAACAGAGGTATCAATCTTCTGGGCCACCAACGGCTTCTTTTGTTTAGGCACGCTCTACTAAAACCCGTAGGCCCGAGATCGGTCTCGGACCTACGAGTCAGGATGACTTACGCAGCCTCTAGAACATTACTCCGTTGAGGAATCCCATCGTGGCATTGACGGGATGATCTGGAGACGGATACTTGATGAATTCGACATGGCCGTCCATGTAGAGGACGTTGCATCCGCCGGGGATATGGTTGAATTCGTCCACGTCCGTGCTGACTTGGTCCCACATGATGGCGATTTCGCTTTGCGCTTGCGCGGACGCGGCGGGGTTGTTGATGTCCGTGATGAAGAATCGTTCGATCCCTTCGCGCAGCCTGTAGAGAATCCGCGGGTCCGGATCCTCGTAAGGAACGTCCCTGTCCGCGGCGTTGGCTGCCTCGGCCTTGGTGGTCGAGTCGGCAATGTCATTTGACAAGGCAGTCAGCGTGATGCCGAACCCCACTAAGTCGAGGCTTTCCCCCCCAGGGGCATTGGGGTCGGCCCCGGCTGTGACATAGTGATCGAGCCCGATCGCCCACGCCGTATACACGTATGAGCCCGCGCCAAACAGGCAGGGGCAAATGGGATTGTCGGGATTCTCGTCGCAATTCCAGGTGCCCCCAGTTATGTAGTCGGGCGAGTCGGCATCCGACGGGCACAACATGACGTTCATGTCCGACAGGTATTCCGGGTAGACCGTGTCGCCTTGGAACCAGAAATCCAGTTCATAGTCACTGCAATCACTCTCGCCGGCATACTTTGTCGGCGGGAACTTTCCGCCCTTTGCTTCATTGGAATACATCTTGTGTACCAACCCGAGTTGTTTGAGGTTGTTAGCGCAGCTTGCGCGGCGTGCCGCTTCGCGTGCGCGTGCGAGTGCCGGCAGCAGGATGGCTGCAAGAATACCGATGATGGCAATTACAACCAGCAGTTCGATAAGTGTAAAACCAACCTTCCTTCTCATTGTGATAGCTCCTTTCCTTCTTAAACAATAAGACACAAACGTGGGTCCATTGCCACGCTCTCCCATGACAACTGAAGTTTAAATGTTACGCAGCTCTTTTGTCAATGTTTTATTGGAAATCGTGTTTAATGTGGCGTGGTCGGATCTTGAATCGGCTTGTCCAGCAAGGGTTTACATGTGTTGACGGGCGGGTGGAATTTTGACGGATCGTCAAGAACCACCGGGGATGGAAGTGCGAAGTGTGGCAAGGGCTGGAGAAGTCAACTGATTACCAATACGTGATGCCGGGGAACCGGAGGTCTTCTTGAAACAAGGGCGAGGTGCAGAGGTTTGGTCTGCACCTCGCCGGGGGCAATTAAGCGAGGATGGAATCGGGTCGCTTACCCTCCGAGTTCGGCGGCTACGTCGACGAGCACGGCAAACAGGCGGGTTACGGGGTGTTCGCCAGGGAATTTGACGAACTCGACGTGCCCGTCCATGTACAGGATGTTTGACCCACCTGGGATGTGGTTGAATACGGTGGCGTCGGCACTGGTGTTGTCAAACGAGATGGCGATTTCGCTTTGAGCCATGGCGCTTGCGGCGGGGTTATTGATATCGGTGATGAAGAACCGCTCGATGCCTTCGCGAAGCCGGTATATGTTTACCGTATCACCGCCCGCATTGACAAAGTCCATGTCTTTATCGATGGCGGCGGCAGCAGCGCCGTAGGTGGAAGCGTCGTCCACGGACGTTATCATGGTGGTGAGCAGGGTGATGAAGTTGACTTCGGTGTTGGCAAACAGGGCGTCGATGTCGACGATGGCGGGGTCGTTGGGGTCGGACGTAGGCAACACGTACTGGTCGCCAGTCAACGCCCAACTGAGGTAGGTGTAGGAGAGGCTGTCAATGCCGCAGGGGCAAACGGGCCCGTCGACGAGTCCGCCGCAGTTCCACCTTCCACCCTCGTACCGGTCCTGCCCGTCGCTGTCCGACGGACAAACGAGGATGGCCAGATCCGACAGGTATTCGGGGTACATGAACTCACCCTGTGGGGCAAAAGGGTCGCCACCGGAGGCGTTGCCTTCGGTTGAGCATTGTCCGCCGCTTTCTTGCCAGAAGTGGTTGGGGGGGAACTTCTCGCCCTTGGCCTCATTCGAATACATTTTCAGCGCCAGCCCCATTTGCTTGAGGTTGTTTGCGCAACTCGAGCGTCTTGCGGCTTCCCGCGCGCGGGCCAGTGCTGGCAGCAGAATCGCCGCAAGGATACCAATAATAGCAATGACAACAAGTAATTCGATTAACGTAAATCCATTTTTACTTCTCACTTCTTGCTCCTTTTTAATTCACATCCAATGGAAAACAAACGAACCGCCCGGGGAGATTAAGCGAATTCCAGGTTTGTTGTCAAACAGTTTGTAGCACTTTCTGCCATCCGGCTTATTCCCGGCGTGCATTTCAGTGGAACCCCGCGACGATTGGGGCGCGGTGGGGATTCTGAGGGAAGTTTTTGGGCAATGACGTATAGAGATCGGGCGCGGTGCGGTGTGCGAAACCGGGCGGCTTTCTGTAGAATGGCTCTGGTTTCTTGGCACAACATGAGGATTGGGCATATGAAAATGGCAGCGACAGTCTTGGCAATATTGGTGATAGCCGCCGGCACACTGGTGGGCGGCGCAGGTTTTGCGGCGGAGAAACCGTCGGTGACAGTTGGTTCGTACAAGCAGGAAGTGGGCGTAAGGTATGGCGCGGCGGAGGGTTTTGATGCGACTGAGGCGAACTCGGTGGCGGTGGTGAAGGGCGGTGTGGTGTACGCGGGGACGCCGACGGGGCTGTACATTTTTGAGAACGGCAAGTGGAGCGTGATCGACGTCTCGGTAAGTTACAACGTCGAGTTCTTGGCGGCTACGGGTGCGGGCTCGGTGCTGGCGGTGGCGGAAGGCGGCATCTACGAGGTGAACGGTTGGGAACCCTCGGAGGTGGCGTCGGTCCCGTCGGACGTGACGGTGACGTGCATCGCGTCGTGCGGTTCGGATATTTACCTGGGAACGATGCAGGGGCTGTACAAGTTGGAGGGAGGCAGTTGCGCGCCGGTGGAGGCGGCGAATGCGCTACTGGGTTCATCCAAGGCGATTCGGGGCGTTGCGGGCGAGAAGACGGTGGCGGTGGCGGCGCTGGAGGGTCTGCTGATTTGCGAGGACGGGCAGTGGCGGAAAGAAACGGCGCGGGACGGTGCGCGGAGTTGGTCGCCGTACGACGTGCGGGGTGTGGCGTTCGACCGCGAGGGTAACCTGTGGTTTGCGAGCGCGCAGGGCGTTGGGTGTCTCGAGGACGGTGAAGATTGGACGCTGTACACGCCGGCGGACGGTCTTCCGTACGACGATTTCACTACGGTATCGGCGGGTGAGGAGGGTGTGGTTTGGTTTGGTACGAACCTTGGTGCGATCCGGTACGACGGGAAGGCGTGGTCGTATCGTCAGGGGTTGCGATGGTTGCCGAACGACGTGGTGCGTGCGATTGCGGTGAATGAGAACGGTGATGCGTTTTTTGCGACGCCGGGCGGTGTGGGATCGATCGAGCGGCGGTCGATGACGCTGGCGGAGAAGGCCAAGTTCTACGAGGACGAAATTGACAAGTACCACCGGCGCACGCCGTACGGGTACGTGCTCGAGGCCTCGTTGAAAGCCCCGGGGGACAAGAGCGAAGCCACGCAGCACGACAGCGACAACGACGGGCTGTGGACGGCCATGTACGGTGCGGGCGAATGTTACGCCTGGGCTGCGACCAAGGATCCGAAAGCCAAAGAACGGGCGAAAAACGCGTTTGAAGCGTTGCGGTTCCTGGGCGTGGTGACGCAAGGGGGGACGCCGCCGGCCCTGCCGGGGTTCGTGGCGCGGTCGATCCTGCCGACGAGCGGGAGAAACCCGAACGAATCCGACACCCGCGAAAGAGACGAGGCAACCCAGGCCCGCGGCGACAGAAAATGGAAAGTGATGGCGCCGAGATGGCCCACCAGCGCGGACGGGCAGTGGTACTGGAAAAGCGACACGTCGTCGGACGAACTGGATGGCCACTATTGGTTTTATGGGTTGTACTATGATTTAGTTGCCGATACCGAGGAAGAGAAACAGCGGGTGCGCGACGTGGTGGTGTCGATAACGGACCACTTGATCGCACACGATTTCGCGCTGGTGGACTGGGACGGGGAGCCGACGCGTTGGGCCGTTTACGGGCCGGGCGCGCTGAACTCGGATCCGGCGTGGTTCCCGGAGCGTGGGTTGAACTCGCTGAGCATGCTTTCCTATTTGGCGACGGCGGGCCATGTTTCGGGTGACGCGAAGTATCACGATGTGGCGGACAAGCTGGTGCGGGAGCATGGGTACGCGATAAACATCATGTTTCCCAAACTGCAGTACGGCCCGGGATCGATGAACCAGTCGGACGACGAGATGGCCTTCATGGGCTACTACAACCTTGTCAAATACGCCAGGGACCCGATGGTACGCGCGATGGCGAGTTTTTCGTTTCACTCGTATTGGACGCTCGAGGCGCCGGAATTGAACCCGCTGTTCGATTTCATGTACGCGGGGGCGAGCGCCGATGCGGTGTTTGACGATCCGTACGGCCGGTTCGACCTGTCACCGAAAGGCGATTGGCTGGCGCAGTCGGTGGACACGCTGATGCGGTTCCCGCTCGACCGGTGCAATTGGAGCCACAAAAACAGCCACCGCAAAGATATCGTGCCGCTCGAACCGTACAAGCGGGAAGGGCGTGGTGCACGCAGGTGCGGATACCGGACCAACGGCCTCTGTATGCCGGTCGACGAGCGTCATTTCAACCATTGGAACACGGACCCGTGGGAGCTTGACTACGGCGGCAGTGGGACGGAACTGGCGGATGGGGCGGTTTTCCTGACGCCCTACTACATGGGGCTGTACCACGGGTTCATCCGGGAGCAGGCGCCGTGACGGTTTCGCGGGCCAGATAGCCATGGCTATCAGCAGCCTTCGGCGGATCGTGCTGGTCAGCCTTGACGAGGTAGTTCCGCCAAACGCGTTGCGCGTGCTGGCGGTTCCGCCGGCGCCGCCCGAGGTTGTGGCGAGGCTCGGCAAAAGGCCGGGCGCGCAGGCGGTTGTCGCCGCGCCGGACTCGACCGAGGCAGAAGCCGGCGCGCCGTTTGACTGCATTTTTTTCTACGAGGCCGGGCAGGTGATGGCGCACGCGGCGGCTTGTGCGGCCCGGCTCGATGCCTGCGGGCTGCTTGTGCTGCCGGTGCGGCTGTCGGCTACCGGGGAAGCAGTAGACGACACCGAGCAGCAAACCGCGCTGGAAGCGGCGGGTTTCTGCCCTTATGTGGCGTATGAGAACTCATTCGCGCCGGAGGCGGGTTACCGGCTGGTATCGCAGGGTCCGGTATTCCGCCGGATCGGTGTGTGGGTAAAAAAGGGTTACGACCCGTTCCTGCACGCCTTGCGGGTGCGCGAACTGGGCCGGCCGGACTGGGCGTTTGAAGTCCTGAAACTGGCGCCACTCGGGACTTTCTCCGATCCGCACGACCTGGCGGCGGCTATGCTCGAGAAACAGCGCTACCTCGAGGAGCAGTTCGATGCGGCCGATAGCATTCAGCGCCTTGACCTGCTCTGGAAAGCCCAGGAAGAGGCGCATTACGTTCCCGCGCCGACATTTCGCCACCTGGGCAGGCTTTACGCGCGGCAGGCGGCGATGTGGGCGAAACTGGGCGCGGCGGGGCACGGGGCAAAGATGCTGCGCGACCTCGAAGCCGCCGATGCGAAGTTTCCCGAACCGCTGGCGGCTCAGGTAACGGCGCTAACCGGCAATGCCGCGCCCGCGGCCGGCGTCGAGGCACCGGCGGAATGGCGGCCGGAGGAGAACGTGCCGCGGTTGCTGATGATCACGCCGCTTTTTCCGAACTACGGGCTTGACGTGCTGTACGACGGGTTGTTCGAAGCGCTTGGGGAGGGGAACATCGACGAGTACCCGTGGAAACCGTGGCTGCACGGCGATACGCCGGATATCGCGCAGAATTATCCGTGCACGTCGAACCGGCCCGGGACGCCGCTTGCGAACCGCGACCTCGTGACGCGCCTGCTTGAAGGCTACTATGACTACGTGCTGCTGCCGGACGTGGAGACCTGCGCGCAGTTTCTCCATCCGAAACTCGTGCGGCTCGTTCTTCAGGCCGCCCGGAACACGCCGGTGTTCGTTGTTGACCAGACGGATGATTTTACCGACCACAGCGAGTTTATTCGGCGCGAATTGGAGTTTCTCGAGGTGCGGGGGTATTTCAAGCGGGAACTGATCGCGGGCGTCGAGTACGCGCGGAACATGTTTCCGTGCCCGTTCTCGTACCACGATTGGCGTGTGCCGCGGTTGGGCGGGGAGCCGAGACGTCAGGCAGTTTTTTGGGCGGGAACGCGCAACGCGTTCCGGGCGGCGTATATCGAGCGGGCCGAGCGGCTGCTGGGTACGAAGTTCGACCGCGGCTACAACCAGGCGGAGTACCGGTCGGCGCTGCTGGATAGCCGGATCGGGATCAGCCTTGCGGGCGCGGGGTTTGACACGGTGCGCTATTGGGAACTGCCGGCGCACGGGTGCATGCTGCTGTCGGAACGCCTGCCGACGGTGATCCCGCACAATTTTGAGGACGGGGTATCGGCGGTTTTTGCCGACGATGCGCGGGATATGGAGGAAAAGCTGGCGTATTACGTCGCGCATCCCGAAGAAGCGGCGGAGATTGCTCGATCGGGCCACGCGCATTTCTTGAAATACCACACGGCCTCGGCGCGCGCCCGCCAGCTTCTTGCATACATAACCACGACGGCGCCTACTAAACCGCCACTGTTTTGAAGTAACATGGCGGGATGCTTCTGTTTTTCTTCGAGATGCTTGTTGTAGGCGTGGTGGTTGGTTTGATGAACGGGGCGCTGGGGATTGGCGGCGGGATATTGATGGTGCCGGCGATGCTGGAGTTCGTCCCCGGTATGGCGCCGCACACCGCCAAAGGCACCAGCCTGTTCATCATCATCTTTGTGGCGGGCGTCAACGCGTGGCGGCAAAACCGCGGCCGGCCTGTGGCGTGGGACTCCGCGGGCCTGCTCGCAGCGGGTTCGATTGTTGGCGGCTACACCGGCGCATGGTTCACCAGCCTCGTGACGGGCGAGACGGTCATCTGGATTTTTGTTGGGCTGCTGGGCTTGATCGTGGTGCGGCTGTTGTTCAGTGAACCGCGGCCGGTGTTCGCCGGGAAACCGTGGCAGCGCGTGGCGATGGCGGTGGGAATTGGCCTGGCGACGGGAGTCACGTCGGGTATGACGGGCATCGGCGGGGGCCTGGTGTTGGTGCCGCTGGCGCTGCTGACACGGATCTCGACGAACGAGCGCGTGACGGGCCTGTCGAACCTGGTAATGGTGGCGACGTCGGCGGCTGCGGTGACGGTGCACTTTCGGGTGGCGCCGGAGGTGAACCTGCCGTTGACGGTCGGGCAGGTGAGCCTTGCGGTGGCGCCGTGGATTTTTCTGGGCTCGCAGATCGGGTCGCCGTTGGGCCGTTACGTCAACACGCGCTTGACTTACTCGCAACGCCGGGCGGCGCTGGTGATAGTCATTGTGGTGATAGGCGCGCGGATGGTGTGGCGCGCGCTCGCTTAGCGGACGCCGCCAGCCAACTGGTATGATCGCGGCAAAAGGAGAGATATCATGGAAGTCATCATTCGGCCGGCGGCGGGCGATGCGGCGAATCTTGCGGCGCGGCTGATGGCGCGGTGCCTGCGCGACAAGCCGCAGATCGTGTTTGGCCTGGCCACGGGCCGGACGATGGCGCGGGTGTACGCGATCCTGGTCGACATGCACAAGACGGCCGTGCTGGATTTTTCGCTGGCATCGACGTTCAACCTCGATGAGTACGTGGGGTTGCCGCCGGACGACGAGCAGTCGTATAGACACTATATGAACGTGCACCTGTTCGATCATGTCGACATCGACCTGCGAAACACCTACCTGCCCGACGGAATGGCGCCAGACCTCAACGCCGAGTGCGAACGGTATGAGCAGCTCATCGCCGATCGCGGTGGGGTCGATTTCCAGTTGCTCGGGATCGGGCGGTCCGGCCACATCGGGTTCAACGAGCCGCTGTCGGCGATGTTTTCGCGGACGCGCGTCAAGGCACTGACGCCGGAGACGGTCGAACAGAACGCGGCGCTGTTCGGCTCGATCGAGCGGGTTCCGCGGTACGCGATCACGATGGGGGTGGGAACGATCCTTGATGCGAAGCGCTGCGTCCTGCTGGCGACGGGGCTGGAGAAAGCGGATATCGTGGCCAAAGCCGTCGAGGGGCCGATCACGTCGATGGTGTCGGCGTCGGCGCTTCAGATGCACCGGCGCTGCACGGTGATAGTGGATCAGCAGGCCGCATCCCGGCTCGAACACCAGGAATACTACCGGTGGATTTTTCAGAACGACCCGGAGTGGGAACCTTACCGGTAAGAAAGCGACGGCTTGCGATGCGTCCGGCAAGAGGGGGCGCGAAAAGCGGGGACAGACACGCTTTTTTCAAACTGCCGAAAAAAGCGAGTCAGTCCCCGTTTTTCGTTTCGGGTGTGCCGAACAGGCTGGGATGGCGGCCGGTGATGGTGGCGTAAAAGGCCCCAATCTGGCGCATATCGGCGTCGATATCACCGCTGGGCGTGAGTAGGGGCCCAAACCCGGCCCTGCGCTTTTTGTAATCGAGGAATGCAACCGAAATGGGGACACCCGCGCCGTGCGCCACGTGGTAGAAGCCCGTTTTCCATTTGGTGACGCGCTTTCGCGTGCTTTCCGGTGCGAGGACGAGGATGAGCTGGTCGGTGGAATTGAACTTGTCGATTGTCTGTGCCACGACGCCGTGGGGTTTGGAGCGGTCGATGGGAATGCCGCCCATCCAGCGGAACAGGGGGCCGAACGGGAACCGGAACAGGCCGTGTTTTCCCATCCAGAAAATCTTGCGCCGGAATGCGAACCCAAACACGATGCACAACACGAAGTCCCAGTTGCTGGTGTGTGGCGCGCCGATAATGACGAACTTCGGCAAGTCGGGTGGGCTGCCGCTTGTCCGCCAGCCGGTTAGGCGGAGAATCAGCCACGCGACGGCGTATAAGACCGGGCTGAGGACGGGCGTATCAAAAATCGTCCTGCGCATGGGGGAATAGTAGCAGGTTTGGCGCGGTGAGAGCCAAAAAAACGATCCGACGGATCCGACGGATCCGACGGATATTAATTTTTCGACTTCAGGGCTTTTTCGAGGAAGGGGTAGGCTTGCTCGCCGGACCAGGCGTGGCCGCCGGGGAACGTGTGGCGGCGGACGTTTTGGGCCGTGCCGAAGACGGTGTAGCCGCGGACAATCTTGTCGAAGCCGGTCTGGGTGGCGTCGATGGGGAAACACCCGTCGCTGATGGCGCTTTCGATGAGCAGTGGGCGCGGGGCGATCAGGATGTGGACCTCGGCAATGTCGCACAGTTCGAGCAGGCCCGGCGGCATCCAGCACGGGCAATTGGGGACGCGGAGCACGCCTTCGGTCGAGCACATCCACCCGCTGACGACGGCGGCGCTGAGGCGGGTGTCGCATGCGGCGAGCCACATCGACCATTCGCCGCCCATGCTGAGGCCGGCAACACCGATCCGCGACTTGTCGACGTAAGGGAGCGTATGGAGCACGTCGACGAGCCGCATCAGGTTCCAAAGCTGGTTGGGTGCGTAGGGACAATGCGCGAGCGTCGGCGCCAGCGTGACAAACCCGCGCCGCGCGTATTCGGTGGCGAGCCCTTTGTAGATGCTGGTGGGGTCGTGGACCACGTCGCGGTCGCCGCCGTGGCCGTGGAGGCAGACGATGGCGGGGAACGGGCCGTCGCCATCGGGCCGTGTGAGCCAGCATTCGATGGTCTGGCCTTCATTGCCGGTGAAGGTGAGCGGGCCTTTCTTAAACCCGCCGGCGTCGGCAAATTCGCCGGGTTTAACGTCGAGCGGGGTGTCTTTACGGGGGTTCTGCGCCTGGACGATCTCGAACAGGCACGTACGCACCGATTCCTGCCACTGGCCGGCTTCTGCGGCGTTCGTTGCGGTGAAGGGCATCTGGAACTGGTCAGGGACCTGCACGGGGGCCGCCTGTGCAGCAGGTGCGGCCTGCGCGGCAACGATTAAGAACGTGACAAGCCAGAGCATGGATGCATTCTCCTCTATTGAGCGAGCATTTTATACCCACGAGTGACCGGAGCGAAATTTCGAAGTGGACGGTGTGGACACAGTGGACATTGTGGACAACAGATGAAGACGTCTTTCAGTTCTTGTCCACAGTGTCCACAACGTCTACACGGTCCACTGTGTCCACTGAGGATACGCATTATGGCGCCCCTCTGTTTGTTGTTAATCTCGATTTACGTTAGCTTTCTGAGGATATCCCAGTAAGCGCCGCGTGCGCCGTTTTGGATGGCTTGGGCGAGAACGGAATTGTTGTTGTAGTTGTAGTTGCCGTCGACTTGTGCGGGGTCGGCGTGGAAGAAGAGTTTTTCGCCGGCGACGAGGCGGGTGACGTACTGGTGGAGGTCGGGGCCGGCTTGATCGTCGATGTAGAAGATGGGTTTGAGGAAGTCGGGGTTGTTTTTGACGGTACCGTGGAGGTTTGGGTTGGCCTCGACCGGCCCCTGCGTGCGGACGATGGTCGCAAGGCGCGTGTGCGGGTAAATGCGCACGCCAACGGACAGGCCAACTCTGTCGGGCGCGACTTCGCGCATGAAGTCGAGCGCGTGGGCAACGGACTCGCGCGTCTCGCCGGGGCCACCGAGCAGCATATCGCACATGACGGCGATGCCGGCGTCCCGGCAGGCTTTTGCGGCGGCGCGGATGTCGTCGGGCGTGTGGGTACGGCCGAGGCGGCGGAGCATGTCGGGGTCGGCGTGATCGACGCCGAAGTTGATGCCGACGCAGCCGGCGCGGGCCATTTCGAGTGCGAGGTCGTGGTTGAACGGTGTGGGGGCCGCGTAGGTGTACCATTTGATGCGCAATGGGAGATGCTGGCTGATCAGGGTTTCGCAGAGGCTCGAGCAGTGGTCGATATCGAGGTTGAACTCGCAGTCGCACAAGTGGAGGACGTCGATGCCCTGCTCGAGCAGGTCGCAGACCTCGCCCGCCACGGCGTCCGCGGGCCTGACGCGCGTGGTGCGGCCTTTAGCGAGCGGGTCGACGCAGTAGATGCACGCGTGCGGGCAGCCGCGGAGCGTTTCGATGCCGGCCTGGCCGCCTTCGTTGAAGTAGCGGGCGTTGTCGACGAACCGGCGCGACGCGGCCGGCAAATGCGCGAGGTTGACCGGCTTGGGCAGGTTGACGGCCGCGCGGCCATCTTCGGCCCGGTACACGGCGCCGGCGACGGACGCGACAGAGGTGCCTTTACCGTTTTTGCGCAGCACGTCGAGCAGCGCCGGCAACGCCTCCTCGCCTTCCCCGGCAATGCCGTAATCGGCGCCGGTGTACTCGAGGATCTCGGCGGGCGCCGCGGAATATCCAACGCCGCCAAGTATGACGGGGGCGTCGGTGAGTTCGCGGATCTTGCGGATGACGGCGGCGGCGTGGTCGAGGACAAAATCCTGGCTGGCAAAATAGGCGTCGTCGATGTTGCGTATGGAGACGCCGACGGCGAATGGTGCGGTATCGCGGATTGCGGTTTCGAGTGCCGCGGCCCAGTCATCGTGCCAAGTGAGGTCGCACAGGGCCGGTTCGTAGCCGCGATCGGCGAGGCTGGCCGCGATGTACTCGAGCCCGAGCGGCGCAATGGGCGGCATCATCTTGTTCGGGTTGACAAGCAGGACTACCGGCTGGTTTGTCATGGGGCAATTTTATCTGATTGGGGCCCGGCGATAAAAGAGGCTGGAGGCTTGGGGCTGCAGGCTCAATACAAAAAGGCCGACTTCGGAGAAGTCGGCCTGCTTTGTTACGACAAAAATTACGCGGGGGTGCACTTTATGAAAACGTACAGGTGGCCTTGGGAATCGGCGGAGAGTTGGAGGCAGGACCATTTGCCAAGCTCCATCATCACGTTGCCGGATGTTCCGCAATTGGCCATAACAGGCTTGCCAACCGGCAGCCAGACTCCTTCGAGTTTTTCGCGGTCTTTGATCCACGAATGGGTAAACTTGAGATCGCAGTTGATGATCCCCGGGCGGTCCGACGGCGCCGGCAACAGGCTCAATCCCATCCCGAGCGTCTGGTGTTTTTGGTCCGGGGGCATCGTGTGCAGCTCGAACAGGCCGTCTTCCCTGCGCGTCATGTACTGGACCGACGCCTCCTGCCCGACAACGATGGTTGCGCGCTCGCCTTCCTGCGTAATGATATTAGGCTTTGCCAGCGACATGATACGCGGGTTATCTGGTTCGGGTTGTCCATTCCACGTGATGGCGTCGCCTTCCATAACGAGTTCGACGTTGTCGAGTTTCTCGTGAATGACCTGGACCCAGCCTTCGACGCCCGGGAGCGTCCGTGTGGTTAACCCGTTGCCGGTGACGTTGGTGAGGATTTGGTAAACGAAAACGTTAAACACGTATTGCTTTTCGGTTGCTTCGTCAGCGCTGGCGGGTGATGCGCCAAGCATGACAAATGCGACGCTTAGAAATACCAGACAACTCTTTTGGATCGTCATACAGCCTCCTTGTTCAGCGGGCCGGGCAGGCCCGGGGCTAGATTTCTGTTTTATCCAAGCCGGTATTTGCCGCCTGCAGTACGGAATCCGGCGCCATCGACTTGGGGTATTGGGTCCAGTCGTAAACATTGAACGGCTGCGGTTGCACTTGCAGGACCCATCGCACTTCCGATACGGGCGTCTTTTGCGGGCCGCGTCTCGGCAGCATCACGCCCGCCATGAATGCCAGCAGTCCGCACAGCACGCAGGCCGCGGCGCACTGCCACAATGCGATCCGGCGCACCAGGATGCGCGGGCGCGATGACTCCAGCATTTCACCGACCCGGCCGTCGAGCGTTTTCGGCGGCTCCCTCAATGACAATTGCCGGAGGAATTCTTCCTCGTTCATAGCTGGTTCTCCTGCTGAATAGGCGGGTTTAGCAGCGCCCGGAGCTTCTGCAAGCAGCGCCAATAGCTCGAGGCAACGGTGCCCTGAGGCACGCCACAAACTTCCCCTATCTCCCTGAAGGTCAGGTCCCCGTAAACCTTCAACACAACCCATTCGCGTTCATGGTCCGCCAGGCACGCCAGCCATTCTGCCGCCGTGTCCCGCGCGCCGGGCTCACAAGTTTCGCTGTACAAAACCGCGTAGCTCGCAAGAGCCTTGCGCTCGCGCCCTTCCCGGCGCAACGCCTCAAATGCGGCGTTGCGGACACACCGGAACAGGTAGGGGCGCAGATCCGACGGTGTCCGGCCGGTTTGAAGCACGTTGGCAAACGCTTCGGCGACGGCGTCTTCGGCGGGAACCGGCGAGCCGGCCAGCAACAATGCGTACGAGAACAGCTCCTGCCGGTGCGCCGTGTAAAACTCGGCGAGTTGGGCATTCAGTCGGCCATGGGGCATCGGACTGTCCTCGCAATTCGTGCGCGAGTGCGCGGTTTCCAACTATACCACGGGCGAGGCGGGCTGTTTTATGCAATTCAATCGGAAATTATTTCGACTTTCAGGCCAAACTCGCGCTCGAACAGATCGGCTTTCTTGAGTGCCGCCTGGATGTCGGCTGGGGATGGTGGTTCCTGGTGAACGTGGATGGAGAGCGCGCTTTGAGTGCGCGTGACGCGGATGGCCCGGGCGGAGGCGGCGTGGGACCGGTCGAGGCCGTCGGCGATGCGGAGGATAGCGGCGAGGCGGTTGACGAGTTGCTGAGAAGGGGAGTCGAGGTCGCGGTAGACCTTGTGGCTGGGATCGGGCAGCGCTTTGCGATGGTAGCGGGCGATGCAGGCGATGACGGCGAGGTCGTGCGGCGAGAAGTCGGTGATGCCCGAGCCGAGGATCAGATCCCGCGACTGCTTGTGGTGTGAAGCCGGGTCGATGGAATAGCCGACATCGTGCAAGATTGCCGCGGCATGGAGGAGGGTGCGGGCGCGGGCGTCAAGCTGGTGAAGATCGGCGAGGGCGTCGAACAGCGCGAGGCTGTTTTGGGCAACCTGCCGCGAGTGCGCCGGGTCGGGATCGTGTGCGGCGGCAAATTGTTCAGTTTTTGTCATCGCCTTTTTCAACCACAAGAGTTACAAGGGACACAAGGGACGTAAGGGACATAAGAATCAGTTTGTTTTTCTCCTTGGTTTTGGGGCGCCGGGTTTTAGGTTGAATACGAGTGTGGGATCGGATGGCCATGCGCCCATGTTGTTGCCGTAGAGTGCGAGGCCGCCTTTGTTTTTGGCGGATTCGGGCACTTGAAAGCGCAATGTGACGGTGCGTTTGCTCGAAAGCGCGGCAAGCAGCGCGTTCAGGGCATCGCCGGTGACGGGCGCATCGACGAGTTGGCCGCAGGAGCCGTGGTGATATGCGGCGGCGTGGGACAGGACGCCGCGGGCGTCGGCGAAATCGTTTTCGATGGTGAGAGCCGCGACGGGTGCGCCGTTGAGAGAGACGGCGAGATCGGTTGGCCATTTCAGGTCGTCGGTTTGGGGATAGTCGCCGGGTTTTGTCCGCGCGGGCCAATGGAGCCGTTCCTTGTCGGATTTGGAGGAAGCTTCAAAAACGAGCCGGCACCCAGCGATGTTTTCCGGCTTAAGGGATCGAGGCAGGCGCAGTTGATACTCGATGTATCCGGTGCCGTGGCCGTAGACCTTCGCCAATTTTTCAGTGGCGCGGGCGGCGCCGGCGAAGGTGTTGGCGGCGTAATTGCGCACGGGAAACGATACGGCGAACTGGTTTTTGCCGGCCCAGGTTTGGCCGTTGCAGACGTCGAGCACGCAGTAATTGGCGGCAATCCTGCGGCCGCCATGCAGGATCTCGACAACAATGTTCATGATGCCGGAAGCGTCGGGCAGCGAGACTTCGATGGGGTCGAGCGGCGTGACACGATACGGCGCGAGGTCTTTCAAGGGGCGCTCGATGGGCTTCAACCACTGGCTCCATGGCGTGCCGTCGATGGTTTGGCCGTCGGCGCTGATGCGCATGGATAGCGCGTCGCGCTCGGACCAGTGGCTGATGGCGAGGGGGATCGAGACTCGAGTGGCGGCATTGACGCGCTGGTACGGCGGGCAGTCGAGCACGGGGAACTCTTCGTTCTGGAGTTCGGCGACGGTGATTCCGAGCGGGTAATGGTACTGCTTGGGCGACCTGTCGTAGTTGGCGAACCCGTTGTGTTCCCACTCGATGTCGGACAACTCGGTGTAGATGTAGCCGCAGATTTTCTCGTGTTTGCGCAGGAGGTTGGTGAGGAACAGGAACACCCAGGAGATGTCCCGGTCGCCGCTGCCGGCGCTGACGCCGCCGTATTCGGAGTTGATGAGGGGCGCGGTGTCCTGTTTCCAGCCTTCGGCGTAGTTGAACGTCGACCCGGGGAACGTTTTCTCGACCACATTGGCGATGTGCGACGCGGCAGTGTTGAAATGGTCGATGTAGAAATGCCACGAGTTGATGTCGGTGACGACGTGGTCATATCTGCACGCGGAATTGTCTTCGACGAGTCGGGATGGGTCAAGTTGTTTGGCGAGCAGGTACATGTCGCGCACCCACAGTTGCGTCTCGGGCGTATAGGAGTCGCGGCCGATGCCCCATGTTTCGTTGAACAGGCACCAGGCGAAGACGGCGGGGTGGTTGAAATCCCGGTCGACGGCGTCGCGGAGCGTTTGTTCCCAAGTTTGGTGTGCGCGGTCGGTGTTTTTGGTGTAGTTGGGCATGTCGCACATGAGCATGACGCCGAGTTTGTCGGCCCAGTAGAGGGCACGAGGCTCGTCAACTTTGATGTGAATGCGGAGGAAGTTCAGGCCCAGGTCTTTGGCGAGCTGGTAGTCGTTGCGGATGAACTCGTCGTTGGGGTGGGTGTAGATGCCTTTGGGGTTGAACGACTGGTGGAGTGCGCCGCGGAGGTATACGGGCTTGTTGTTGAGCAGGATGTACTCATGGCCGGCGTCGCCGTACATGCCGCGGGATATTTTGCGCATGCCGAAGTAGGTCCTGACGACGTCTTCCGTGCGTGAGCCGCGGACGAGGTCGATTCTGGCGTCGTAGAGCGTGGGGGAGTCGGGCGACCACAACGACGGCGCGGGCATGGGCAGGACAATCTGCACGGGGTTGTCGCCGGCCTTACAGGACGCGGTTTGGCTGGCGCTGAATTGCCGCCGATTGTCGAAGGCCTGGATAGTGAGCTTGTACGACCCCGGTCGCGCCGCATAAACCACGCAATCGAAAACGGCGCGTTCGGCGTCGATATCGGGTATGACATGGGCTTTGCGGACGTAGCTGTCGCCGCGGTGTTCGAGGTAAACGCTCTGCCAGATGCCGCCGGTTTGGGTGTACCAGCCGGTCTGTTTGCCGGTGGGCGTTTCGGGGTCGGTGACGTCGTAGGCGCGGACAGTTAAGCGGGCGGTTTTGCCGGGCCTGACGTGGCCGGTCAGTTCGACCTCGAAAGGCGTGTAGCCGCCTTCGTGCTGGGCGATCTCTTTGCCGTCGATCCACACGGTTGCCTGCCAGTCGACCGCGCCGAACACGATAAATAACCGTTTGCCATCAACCTTGGGCGCCGAGATGTCGCGCTGGTACCAGGCGGCGCCGTTGTAATCGGGCCGGCAGACGCCGGACAGCTCGCTTTGCCACGGATAGGGGACTTGGATGGTCTTGCTGAACGCGCGGCCGTCGTACCATTTCTCGTTCAAGCCCACGTCGTCCGGATCGAAGTCGAACTGCCAGGGGCCGTTGAGCAGGATCGCGGGCCGCTGCCAGTCGGGCCGCGGATGGGCCTCGAGTTCCTGGGCGTAGAGGGTGTTTTCCTGCGCGGCAGCGAGCAAACAAGCGGCCATTACTATGAGGCTCATGATGATTCCTTCCAAAATGTTGGCGTTTCGCGGGGATAGTGTAGCAGAGGCGGGCGCGGATTGACTACAATCGGGGGGCATATAAGGGAGCACCTGTGAAAAAAGACAACGTTCTTCCCATCGTGGCGATAGTCGGCCCGACCGCTTCAGGCAAATCGGCGCTGGCGGTGGCCGTTGCGGAGCGGTTGGGTACGGAGATCGTGTCGGCCGACTCGATGCAGTTTTACCGCGGCATGGAAATTGGCACGGCCGCGCCGACACGCGATGAGCTGGCGCGGGTGCGGCACCATTTCGTGGGGTTCCTGCGGCCGGACGAGGCGTTTTCGGCGGGCGCGTACGAAGTCGCGGCGCGCGAGGTGGTGGCCGGGCTGAACGCGCGCGGAAAGATGGCCGTGGTGGTTGGGGGATCGGGCCTGTACGTGAGCGCACTGATTGACGGCCTGTTCCCAGGGCCGGGCAAGGACGAAACGGTGCGGGCGCGCTTGCAGACTGAGGCCGAGGAAGCCGGAGTGGGGGAGTTGTACGCGCGGCTCGAGTCGGTCGACGCGGATTACGCGGGGACGATCAACCCAAACGATTTGCGGCGCATTGTGCGGGCGCTCGAGGTGTTTGAGCTTACGGGGCGGCCGTTATCGGCGCTGCACCGGGAGCACCGTGAGAGCGAGCGGCCCATCGAGTCTGTGCAGGCCGGGCTGGACTACGACCGGGAGGAGTTGTACGCGCGGATCGATGCGCGGGTGGATCAAATGATCGAGCAGGGGCTGGCGGCGGAAGTCGAGCGGCTGATCGACGAGGGGTACGGGGCGGAGATCGAGCGGCTGCGCTCGCTGGGGTATCGCGAGATCGCGGCGTACCTGCGCGGCGAGACCTCGCTCGAGGAGGCGGTCGAGCTGATGAAGCGAAATACCCGCCGGTACGCCAAACGCCAACTCACGTGGTTCCGCGGCGACTCGCGCATCGAGTGGTTGAAAGCCGGAGGCGGCAAATCAACCGAGACGCTGGCCGGCGAGGTGCTTGGGCTGCTCGAGAAGCCTCAAGAACAGGACATGTAGGCCTATAGAGCAGCCGCAGTTTTGGGTGTGGAGTTTACCGGCTTCTTTTGAATTAAGATGCGCGTAATTTCGAGGGGCGAATCGTTCAGGTTTTCGGCAAAGACTTCGATCGTGCCGTGAAGCTCTTTCAAATCGAGCACCACGCATTTCTCATCGCGCCCGCCTGCTGAAGCGGTCAGGCGCGATGAGTCCAACCGGAACGCGAGCGTCTTTTCACCGCCTTCTCGGGGCGCGGCGGGCGGCGGAGTTTCGTCGAGCAAGATGCGTTCGCCCTGCTGGATTTTCAGTCCCTGCATGTGGAGGGTATCCGTGGAAACGGTCAACGCATTTTCGGGCGCCTCATCGGGCACGAACGCCAGTCCGATCCGCGGGTCGTCGGGAAGTGCGGGCAGCGGCAGATCGGGGATGAGGCTTTTGGGCCGCGGCCGCACGGCGGTCACTTTCACCGAAACCTGGACCTCGATAGGCGAATCCACCGGGGGCCGCCACGCCAGCCGCGCTCGGCGCGTTTCGCCGCCGTCTATCGCGAGCCTTCCCGGATGTTCCTTCAGCGCAAATGTTCCTTCGATCGGGCGCCAATAGGCCAGCGCCGTATAATCGCCCGGTGGCTCGAAGACGTACGAAAACCGCTGCGTAGCGTGCATCTCGCGGCATCTCACGGCGGTAAACTGGGCGCCCCCGCCTTCTCCGGCGAGGAGTCCGACGGCCCTGCCATCCGTCTCGCCCGGCAACTCAACCGCGGCCAGCCGCCGGCCGTCTGCTGCAAGAAAAACGAGCGTGCCCTGCTTTTCCAACTCGAGTTGCACCCATTGGTCCATCTCCAACGCGCACGGCGCCGTCCAAACCACCTGGGGCTTGCCGTCGCGGAACGAAGCCAGTTCGTACCTCAGCGGCCCGCCCGCCTCCGTTCGCAGCAGGAAAGCGGAATATGTCCCGGCATCCGCTACATCGAAGGCGAGCCCGCCGGAGCCATCCTGCAGGAGGCGCATGCTGCACGACATCCCGTAGCAGTCTGCAACGCGCCACGGCGCCGCGGAAACGCCGTCCGACTCGCCGCCGCTGCCGACGTAGCAGGGGCCGGCGGGTTCCGCGGCCACGCGCCACTTACCGGACAAGGGTTGCCAGTTGAACGCGTCGCCGGTGAAGAATTCCTCGTACACCCGCATGGCGCGGATGGCCACGTCGCGGAACTCCGGCATTTGATCGACTGTTGCGACTAAGCCGCACTGGCCGGAGGAAAGCGAGTCGTCCCATGCCTCTGCAACTGCCGTTCCGTCCACCCAGACGTTTATGTTGCCGCGCACGCGTTCGGCGCGAACGGCGAGCCAGCTTTCCGCGACGTCCGGCAGCGTCCAATCGGCGAGACTTTTTTCGTCCGCGCCCCCGACTTTGCGCAACGAGCCGTGCAATCCGCCGCCGCGCGCGTGCGCGTCATCGAACATCACCGTGTAGGCTTCGTTACCGCGGCCGCATAGATAGAAGGCGAATTTCTGCTGGCCGGCGTTGATTGGAAAGCAAATCTCGATCGAGAAATCGCTCCAGTCGCGGTCGCAAAACGCGATTCGGCCGTTGACTTCCGGCGTCAATTTTTTCCACGCGTCCGGCGCGGCGAGCAGAAATGCCTGGCTCAGGTCGGCGTAACCCGGCGGGCGGTAATCCGGATCGCGCGCAAGCGCGACGGCATCGATAAGCGAGAAATGGCCTCGCTGCACCAGCCGCACGTTTTGAGGGCCGCTGTCGAACTCGTACGTGCCGGCATTCGCCCAGTGCCAGACAAGCGGCCGACCCGACGACGTGAGCAGCCCGGTCGAGACAGGGTCGGCGGGGTCGCCTTCATACCGGCCCGACGTGCGGATGTTCAAAAAGGGGCTGCACGGACAGTGCCATTGGAGCCGTACCCAAACCGTGAACGCGCCCGGCTCTTCAATGTTGAAACGGACATCCACCGCGCCGCGATCGCCGACCGTGCTCGAGTGCAGCGGGTCGATGTACGTGTTCATCCGGACGTGACTGCTGCCCTCGTTGATGCGCACGGCCCGCCCTGATCGCGCGCCTTCCGCGGCAATCGCCGCCGCGGGAGATGTCACAGCCCCTTGTTCCGCTTCAAGGATAAAGGCGGAGTCGCCGGCGCGGGCCGACGCGGCAACAAGCACTACAACCAAACTGATCATGCGGCTACTTGGCCGCATCGAGCATTTCGAGGCGCTTGACGTACTCGCCCGCCTTTTTTGCATAAGACGATTTGGGATACCGCTGCACCAACTCTGCAAACATTTTCTTCGCGCCCTTGTAGTCCTGTTGCGCAAACCGGCTGTTCGCGATCCAAAACACGGATTTGGACGCGGTTTCGTGGGCGGGAAACGCGTTGACGAGCCGGATCAGCCTGGCTTCGGCGTCTTCATCCAGGCCCATGGCCGCTTCCGTCAGGCCGAGAAGGAATTCGGCGGTTGCGGGGTCGGGCGCGGCACCGGCGGCGATGATTTCCTGAAGCTGCGCGTACGCGTCTTCGAACGCGCCCAACTCGTACAGGCACAAGGCCTCTTTCATCTGCGCGACGGGCGCCTCGGGGGAGTCCGGGTAGGTTTCGCAGAGCTTGGCGTAGGTATCCTTCGCTTGTGCCGGCGTTTTCCAGCCTTCCCGGTAGTAATCGGCGAGTTGGAGCATGAGCGGCGCGGCTTCAGCCGAATCGGTGAAGCGGGAAAGGTAGCGCGTGTAGCAGGCGACCACCTTCTCGCGTTGGTTGAGGTTTTTCAGGAGATCCACGTGTTGTTGCAGAATCTCGAGGTATTTTTCACGCGATAGCCCCGGCTCCTTCGACAAGACGTCGAGGCAATCCAAGCTCAACTCGCACAGCCGGCCCATAAGAACTTCGGCCTTTCCTGTGCTGCCCAGCTTCTTTGTGCCGCCCGCCCGGAAGAAAATGTAGTCGCCGGAGAACATCCGGCTCAGCCGTTGGGCCGAGGCCGCGCAACATGCCTGGAGCAGCAGCGCGTCCGAAGACGAGACGCTGTTGCCGGAGAGAAGCGCCTGAACCGATTCGGCGAACCGGGCGTAACCGTTGGTGGTTGCCTGCGCGTCTAGCTGTTCGAGTGCGGCCCGCGCCACCCGGCATTGGAACAGGACGCTGTCGACGCCGGCGCAACGGCCAGCGTCAACCGCCGCAAGTTCGGGGTAAGACGGCGTCAGCGCCAAGTAACGCGAGGTGCAGTCGCCGGCGCCGGCCGCGGGTTCCGAGGGGTACAGATCATCGAGCAAAGCGGCGGCGCACCGGCCGCGGAACGGGCCCCAATCGAGGCAGTCCACCTCGAGCAAGAGGCCCGCATCGATCAGCGACGTAAAGGCAACATCCAGCACCCCGCTCGATGCCGCGCGTTCCGGGTCGAACGCAACCAGCCGCAGAAAATCCGGCGCCGCCTTGCGCGAAGACCCTGCGTCTCTCCTGTATTCGGCCAGCCGCAACAGCGCCAGGAATTTCGCGCGCGGGTCGGTGTCACCGCCGGCCACGGCGGCGGCTTCACGTTCGAATTCGGCTGGGTCTGTTTGCCGGAGTTGGACAAGCCGGGCGTCGAGCGCCGCGGCATCCGCGGCCTTGCCGGCGGCCCCGCCGGCGGCCGCGCCGGTCAACGGTGTGTCCGCGGAGTCGTTAGGGCGGGGTGCGGCATCCGTTTTAATGCCGCCCCGGCCGCATCCCGACAGGGCGAGCAACACCACCAGCGACAAAACGCATGTTAATCGCATGGTCGGCCTCCGCTATTTGTACAGGTTGACGGCCGCGTCAGCGGGATCCGGGACCACCTCGATAAGCTGGTTGGCCTCCTGCGTCGCAATTGTCATCAGGCTTTCATAATTGCCCTCGCCCGTCATGGCCCGGTTGAGGTACCCCATCACATGTTCGAGCGCCAGGTTCCGGTTGAGGAAGTTTGGCGGGCCCGGATCGTGCACTAGCGCGTTTTGCGTGTAGATTAGGGACAGGGTGCCGCCGAAATTGTCGGCGATGGCCTTGAAATCCTTGCGTTCTGCGAAATCGATGCGGCAGGGATATCCAGCCCAGGTTTGCGGCATCGAAATATCCTTGCGGCTGATCCATTTAACGAACTCCCACGAGGCCTTTTCCTCCTCGGGCGTGCTCTTGCGGATAACCAGATAATCCGTCTCGTTATTGCAAACGGCCTTGCGGCCCCACGTCGGCAGAGGCGCCAGCCGGTAGTTCTGGTTGAGGTTTTGAATGTGTTCCTTTTTGCCAAACCACATGCCCGCGCTCATGGCTTCTGAGACGACGCCGGCCTCCATCCATTGCTGAATCATTCCAAGTGCTTCGGGAACGGACGGGCTCGAAAGGTCGATGCCCGTCTTGTTGAACAGTCGCCCGTCCTTCTGCATTACGAGTGTCATGGCAATGAAACCAATGATGTCATACGACACCACGCTGACGCCCCACTGGTCGGTCTGGCCGTCGCCGTTGGTGTCTTTCGTGAGCCGCTGCGCGTACGTCGTAAACTCGTCCCACGTCTCGGGCGGCCGGGTGATGCCTTCTTGCTCGAACAGCGGCCAGTTGCAGGCGAGCAGCACGTGCTCCGTACACCAGGGGACCGCCCAGATTTTTCCGCCGAACTTGACCGCGTCGAACAGGTTCGCCGGAAACGCGTCCAGCGGCAGCTCGTCATCCGGCAGGAACTTGTCAATCGGGACAATGTGGCCCCGGGACGCCAGCCACGCCGCCTCACCACCCAGCAAACTGTTCACCCCGACCACGTTGCGCGCCAGGGCAGGCATGTTGACGATGCTGCGTTCGCGTTTGTTGGGAGAGGCGATGGCGAGCGTCGTCACGTCGATTTCGGGATGCGCATTCTCGAACGCGGCGATCTCTTCTGCAAACCAGGCTTCCGCGCCCCGGATGTTCGACAAACCAAGCATCCCGACTTCGATGCTGACACGCGCGGGTTGCGCGCCCGGCGTGTCCTGTCCCCACGCCACCAGGCAAACTAACAGGCCCGTCAATCCACCCACTGCGATGATCAACGTTTTCATGCGTGCCTCCTTCTGCTATGCGCGCACGCGCGCCAGATTAGCACGCACAAGTCTAAACTATTATTACTAGTTTGTCAATAGGTGGTTACGGAGGTATATCTAGTGGCTCGCGAGGGCTTTTTCATTCAAACCGCAGCACGCCGAAAAACCGGGGCGAATGAAAATCGTACCCCTGCCGGATGGGCGACCAGGCGCCCCAATGCGGGTGTGAGTTGGTTTCGGCGCACTTGTAGAAATTGGCCCGCCAGGCCTGCCCGACGGGGTCGCCAATCGGACCGACATACTCCTCGAGCAGGCTCAACGGGATGAAATACTCGATGATCCAGGTGGTTTGTTCGGGGATTTCGGGGTCGACCTTCTCGGGCATTGAATGATAAATGGTGACGTTTTGCGCGAGATCCCAGGGCACGGTCCCGTCTTCCCGGCCGGGTTGCCCCTGGAACTCCGGGTTTTCGTGATACGAGAGCAGGAGGGTGCCGGCGCAATTGATCTCGAAGTTGAAATACCCGCGTTCGAGTTTGGGCTGGACAAAGAACTCGGCGCATGCGTCTTCCCACACGTCTCCGTGGTACTCCGTCGTCACCGACCGCACGTACCGGTCGTTGACGCGGAAGGTCACGTAGAGGCCGGAGTTGTCGTAGAGCACCCTGCCGCGCGTTTCGGGAAAGAACCCCGAGGGCGCGATGAGTTTGTGGACCTCGAACTCGTTTGCGGATTTCCACGCGGGGCCGTCCCAGTTGCCGTCGAGAGCGGGACGTTGCGGAGCGCGTTTTGCGGTGTACTCCGGCTTGCCGCCGGGCGACCACGGTTTCCATTTGGCGAGTGCGATGGGCGTGCCTTGCGCATCGACGGGCGCGTCGACCGACACCTTCTTGCCGAGCGTGGCGGCGAGGTTGGGCAGGTCGTAAAGCGTGAGCGCCGCGTGTACCGTGTTGATCAACTGGTTCTTGGGCGGCTTGGCGGTGACGACGTCGTCCCACGAGGCCAGGGCGCCGGTCAGTTTGACGCTCTCGAACAGTTGCGGCTCGATGGCGGCGGCGTGGAGGGCCGCCACGCCCACGTTGCCCTCGGCCACGAGACGCACCGGCCCGCCGAGTGACTGGAGGCGCCGCGCGCATACGAGGATGTCTTCGGCCCGCATCGCCACGTACGAGCGGCCGAGTACGTACGCGCGGAAGTAGTCGACCCAATCGTCGCCCAACCCTTTGCCCTTGTAACTCTCGACGGCGGGGTAAGTCTCTCCGACGCCGCGCAGGTCGACGGCGAGCACGCGTGTGCCGTCTTTGGCGAGAGCTTCGCCATTTTCCTTGCCTCTCTCGGAGACAAACAGGATGCAGCCGGGTTTGTCTTGCGGAGACGAGAACAGGATCGCGGGCAACGCGATTCCCGGCTCGGGTTTTATGACGAGTTTTTGAATGCTGCCCTTGCCGCGCGGGGCCGGTTGCCCTTTGTCGATCTGGGGTTGAGGCAGGTCGTTCAACGGGCGGATGCCGGTGAGATCGCGGACGCGTTGGAGCAGTTGGGTCTTGTCGCCGTTGGCCCAGAGTTCGCGGCGCTGTTCGGCGAGCTGGTCGGCGTATTCGCGGTTGATGTCGTAGGTGGATCGTGCGCCGTCAATCAGCATCACCTGGCCTTTCGGCGAGCACCACATTTCTTTCTCGTCGATCAGCTCGAGTTCCGGCTCGACGATCGGCTGGTCCTTGCCAAGCAGCCATCGCGACATCCATCGGGCGGCTCCTTCGCGCTGGGTTTTGTCGTAATTATGTTTTTCATCGTTTTCGAGCAGGTCGACGCGTTCCGGGCAACCCAAGCGGGTGTAGAACCGTTTGGCGAGGCGGAACATTTCCCAGGTCGCGTTGATATCGAAGAAGTCTTGCGTGGCGGCGCAGATGAGGACGGGCCGCGGCGCTTTCATCATAATGAAATCCGGGTGATCCAGCTCGAGATTCATCTGATTGAAAATGTTCTGTTCGGCGTCGCCCGGCGACTTTCTGAGTTGGACCGCCTGGTAATGGAGATAACAACTCACGGCGGCAGCTTTGATTCGCTCGTCGAGCGCCATGAGATATGAGGACTGCGTCCCGCCGCCGCTGTTGCCGGTGATGCCGATCCGCTCGGGGTCGATCTCGGGTCGCGACTCGAGGTAATCAATCCCGCGCATGCCGTCCCATATTTCGAATGTAGCGGTGTTGCGGCCAAGGAGGATCGACGGCGCGCCGATCAGGGTGTGTGAGTTGGTTCCCCATTCGTCGTAGGTGGCATCGGGCCGCGCGAGTTGCATCCGCTCGCCCTGGTCGATCGGGTCGTAGACGAGCGCGGCCATACCGTTCAGTGCGAGCAGCGCACCGACGCTCTGATATTCGACATGCGCCTTGGCGGGTTTGGCGTGGCCGCACGGGACCAGCACGCCGGGGTATGGCGGGGCATAGCGCGCCGGGTCGGGCAGGAAGAGGGCCGCGGACACGTAGAAACGCGGCCGCGATTCGAACAGGATTTTCTCCACGCGGTACCCGTCGCGTTCGATGATGCCAACCACCTGAGGGTTAAGCGGCGTCCGTTCCGGCAGGCCGCCAATCGCGTCCATGAACGTCTTGTGAAGCCGCTGCTGGTACTTGGCTATCGCTTCGGGAGTTGTCCGTGCCTCATAGGCGACTTTCCATTGCTCCCACGCGTCGGCGATATGAGAGAGCAGATACTCCTTCATCATCTCCCGCACCGGCACGCCGTCCAGCGATTCGGGGAGCACCCGGAGATCCTCCTGGCCATATGCCGGAACAAAAACGATAAACGCCATCAAGCAGAACAGTGCGCGCCGCATAAGCATAATATGGCCTCCTCTTGTGCCGGCCCAAGAATAACCCAAACCGCCATGCGGGACAACCGGGCCTACTTCTACTCATTTGCCAAGCCTGGAATGCCCGGCGCAAAATGGGCGGGAGTTGGGAAAGGAGAGAAGCCATGCTTCGCCAGTTATTCGCAGTGCTGCTGATTCTTGCGCCGTTGGCGGCATGGGCTGAGCCTGCGGCGGCAGGTGTCGTGCCGGAGTGGGTATCGCGGGACGGGATTGTGATGGCGGGCAGTTGGGAGCCGCTGCTGTTTCGCGTGCGCCGCGACGGTGTCGAGTCGTACGAACCTAACACGGCGCAGCGCGAGGCGTACGACCGCGAGCACGGCCCGGAGATGGTGAGCGAGTTGAAATCGCTGGGCGTGAACTTCGTCATGATGCACTGCTACAAAGGCGCCGGGCTCGAGACCGAGCGCGAGAGCATGGCAGACGCGGTCGTGTTCTCGAAACTGTGCCACGACGCGGGGCTGCGGGTAGGGGTGTACAACTTCAGCGGGGCGTTTTTGTGGGAGTTGTTCTTCAAGGAGCGGCCGGACGCGCGGGACTGGGTGCTGCTCGATGCGGACGGATCGATGCGCACGTACGGCGGCGCCAAGTACCGATACTATTGGAACCGCAACCATCCTGATGCGCGCGAGTTCTATCATGGGCTTGTCAAATTCGCCGTCGAACAAATCCAGACCGACCTGCTCCATTTCGACAATTACGAGCAGGGGCCGGGCATGGATGCGAATTCGGTGGAGCGATTCCGGGCCTATTTGCGTGCGAATTTCACACCGGAGCGGCTGGTGTCTTCGGGCGTGGCGGATGTTGCGGAGGTTGTTCCGCCGATGGCGGCGCCCGCTGACAGTTTCCTGCGCCGGGCGTGGCTCGATTTCCACGCGCAGAGCCTCGCGGGCTCGTACAGGGACTTGGCGGATTATGGGCGGTCGCTGCGGTCCAGCGTGCTGGTCGAGTGCAACCCCGGCGGCGTTGGCGAGCGGCTCAACCCTATGCTCGACCATGGCCGGCTGTTGCAGGCGGGCAACGCGTTCTGGGACGAGTCGCGCCGCGTGGGCTTTAAAGACGGCCGTCTCGCCACGCGCATACGCACGTACAAAGTTGCCCGCGCCATGAACAACATGGCGTTCACCTACACCACGTCGCCGCTCGAAATGGCCGAGGCCATGGCGTTCAACCTTGATTGCCTGGGCTGCATCTGCTGGTTCGAGTACGGGCAGATTGTGAAAGCCCCGGGTGTCAAGGAGCCGCTCGATTCGGCGACGGCGCCGTTCGTGAAGTTCTTCCACGACCGCCGCGACCTGTTCCGCGGCGCAAAGGTCATAGCCGATGCGGCGGTGCTGCGCAGCTACCCGTCGCACGCGTTCGGCGGCCCCGAGGCCGGCGCGCGGACGATGCGCGTCGAGCAGGCCCTCATCGAGCGGCCGTCCGCATTTCAGATTATCCACGACCACCAGTTGGCCGACTTGGACCGATACCGGGCGCTCGTGCTGGCGGGGTGTACGGCATTGTCGGACAGGCACGTCGCGCAGATGCGCAATTATGTTGCGCGTGGCGGGCGGCTCCTGATCGTGGGCGATGCCGGCACGCATAACGAATGGATGGAGTCGAGGCCCGCGCCGGGACTTGACGATCTGCAAGACGCGGCGCGCATTTTGCGCATCAAGCCCGACGACGACGTCGTCGCCGCGCTCGGCACGATTCTGGATGGGCGGCCGACGCTGAACCTCTCGTGCGACTCGATGCCGGGCGTCTGTGCGGAAGTGACGCGGCAGGCCGATCGGTGGCTGGTGCATCTCGTCAACTACCGGGGCGAACCCGCGAACGACGTCCGCGTCGAGTTGAATCTCGGCGCGGCCCGGCCCACCGGTGTGCGACTTGCCAGTCCCGGCCGCGACACCGAGACCGAGTTGGCCTTCACAGCCGGCGGCGTCGTTTCGTTCACGGTGCCGCAGTTGGACGTGTACGAAGTTGCCGTAATCAATCTAAACTGAAAGATTCAGTGGGTTGGGCCGGCCCGCACAACTGAGACTGTCTCAGAAGCGATACTAGCTACGTCAGAACCCTGAAAGGGCCGGACATGTCAGCCTGGGGCATCGCCCCAGGTTGCGAATCCGCAAAAAGGGCTAAGCCCTGAAGGGGCGTGACAAAGCTTGTGACGCCCCTTCAGGGCTTGCTGATTTGTGAGTACCCGGTTCCTGGGGCGATGCCCCAGGCTGACATGTTTGACGCCTTCAGCGCTGCTAAGATGCCATGTCCTGATTTTGAGAAAGTCTCAACTGCCGGGGGGCGTCCCGGCGAGGTGTTATCCGTGTCCTCCGTGGTTATAATTGAAACCACGGAGAACACGGAGATAGGGTGCGCGCGGTGGCGTTCCGAATTGGCAGCCTGGTGTTGTATCCCCAGATTGTGATGGTTCCGCTGGGGGCCGCATTCTTTCTGGTTATCGCGTACAAGCGGCTCGCAGAACCGCCCGCGCGTTCTCGCCGCGAAGTGATTACTGCGTTGTTTTTCGCGGCCGTTCTGGCGGGCGTGGGCTCGCTTCTTTTACGTGATCACAGCGATCCCCAAGCCGTGATCCGGGCGCAGGCATCGTTAACGGCGTATTGGGGTGCGCTGATCGGCGTCAGCCTGTGGGCGTTGATTGCGCGGAAGCCCGTGCTAGCCTCTGCAAACGCCGTAGCGCCTGCCGTGATGACCGGGGGCGCGGTTGCGCGGCTTGGATGTGTGTTTGCAGGCTGCTGCCGGGGTCTGCCGGGCCTGCCGCTGTTTTATGTCTGGCCGCTCTATGACATCGCCGCGTTACTGGCGGCTTTGATGCTTGGCGTTCGCATCGAGAAACGCCGCGCAGGCGGGTCGCTGCTCGCATTCTTGATCGTGTACGGTGTTCTGCGGTTTTTCCTGGAATTTGCGCGCGATCTCCCCGCTGCCGCGCTGGGGTTGACGGCCGGCCAGTGGTTTGCGGCGGCGCAAGCGGCCGCGGGGGTTGCATTGCTTGTGGCGGGTAAGGCAAAATCAGCCGCTATTCAGAATTCTGAAGTATAAAGGAAGGTAGTTATGCACCGACTGATTTTGCTCTCCGTAGTAACGTTGTTTCTCCTGGCCTTTCATGCTCCAACATGGGCCGCCGACACCGCGAACTGGCCACAGTTCCGCGGGGAGGGGGCGCGCGGCGTGAGCGACGCCACGGGCCTTCCCGAGAAATGGTCGGCAACCGAAAATGTTGCGTGGAAAACGGAGATTGCCGGCCGGGGCTGGTCGTCGCCGATTGTTTGGGGCGAGAAGGTGTTTCTGACCTCCGTCGTCAACCTCGGCGAGACGGAAGTACCCAAGAAAGGCCTCTATCTCGGCGGCGAGCGCCCGGAGGTTCCGCAGTCTGTCCACCAGTGGGTCGTTTGCGCGGTCGACCTCGAGACGGGCAAAATCCTGTGGGAACGGAAGGTGCACGAAGGCGCGCCGGCCGGGCCGAAGCACGTCAAGAACAGTTACGCTTCCGAAACGCCCGTTACCGACGGCGAGCGGGTGTATGCCTGCTTCGGGAACCTGGGCATCTGGTGCCTGGATTTCGAGGGCAACGTAATCTGGGACAAGCCGATCGAGCCGCGAAAGACGAACTCCGCCTGGGGCACAGGCGCCTCGCCCGTTCTGTACGGGGACCGGCTCTACCTGTGCAACGACAATGCTGAAAGTTCGTACCTGCTCGCGCTCGACAAAAAAACCGGCGACGAGATCTGGCGCGTGCCCCGAGACGAAAAGAGCAACTGGTCGACTCCGTTTATCTGGGTGAACGATCAGCGCACGGAAATCGTCACAGCCGGCAAGAACCTGGTGCGTTCATACGATCTTGACGGCAAGCTGTTGTGGTCATTCGCGGGCATGTCGTCGATCACGATTGCCACACCGTATGCGGCCAATGGGTTGGTGTACGTTTCATCAGGCTACGTCGGCGACAGGAACCGGCCCATTTACGCGATCCGGCCCGGTGCGTCCGGCGACATCAGCCTCGCCGAAGGCCAGACGTCCAACCAGTGGATTGCCTGGACTATCCCGCTGGGCGCGCCGTACAACCCGACCACGCTTGTGTACAATGACCGGCTTTACGTGCTGTACGACATGGGCTTCTTCGCGTGTTACAACGCGCTGGACGGGGCTGTGATCTCGGAACGCAAGCGGATACCCAACATCCGCGCGTTCACGGCATCGCCGTGGGCGTACGGCGGAAAGGTCTTCTGCCTCAACGAAGACGGCATCACGTGTGTCTTCAACGCGGCCGACCCAAGCGAGATGCTCTACACCAACCCGCTCGCCGAGGACGATATGGGCATGGCCACTCCCGCGATCGCGGGCGACCGGCTCGTAATCCGCACGTCTGCGAGGCTGTACTGCATTGGCAAGTAAACCAACGCGCCAGCCATGGTAGGCGCCGCCGACGTCGGCCCTCAGCCGTCAATGCAACGGATCACCTACCCTGAAGATGCCGGCCTATTTGGCGTGCGGCAGCTTGGAGGTTGTCTCAAGGTCTCCAGCAGGCACCTCAATGGCCCTGAAAGGGCCAAACATAATAGCCTGGGGCAACGCCCCAGGTAGCGGATCGACCAAGAGCAAGCCCTGGAAGGGCGTAACAAAAAGCTTGTGGCGCCCCTTCAGGGCTGTTCGTTAGATGTCTCGTAACCTGGGGCGATGCCCCAGGCTAACTTGTCTGGCCCCTTCAGGGCCTTCAATGCTTCCTGAGACAGTCTCCAAGCTGCCGCACGCCAAATAGCTCCTTTATTGGAAGGACTACTTTTTCCCAATGCAGTAGAGGTCGGTGGGGGTTCGGAGGTAGAGGCGGTTGCCTGAAACGGCGAGGGTCGAGAGGGTTTTCCCGTCGCTGGGGAGCGTGTTGGTTGCGAGCAGCTTGAACTTGCCCGCCGCCACGACTGACGTGACGCCGGCTTCATTGGTGATGTACAGCTTGCCGTCGGCCAGGATGGGCGATGCGCTGACGATTCCCCTGGCGGTACGTTCCGGCCCCCAGACCACGGCGCCTGTTTTTGCGTCGAGGCAGGTGACGACGCCGCGGTCATCGAACAAGTAGACGTGTTTGCCGTCGCACACCGGCGTCGGGACGTCGGGCGCATCCTTCATGTGTTTCCAGGCCAGATGGCTTTCCGTGACGATTCCGGCGCCGCCGCCGCGAAACGCGAGAAACGGCGCCTTCCTCGAGCAGGCGTACACCATCCCGTCCACGGCGACCGGCGAGACGATGATGCGGTTGCGGTCGATGTTCTTTGGGTTGATGCCGGCGGCCCGCCAGACTTCTGCGCCGGTTGCGGGATCGTGCGCGGTCACGTAATCACCACCCGAGACGATGATCTCGGCCTTGTCCGGGTAACGCAGCAGCGTGGGCGTCCCATAGGAGTCGGGCGATTCGAGGACGGCCTCGGTGGGCCGCTCGACGCGCCACGCGAACTCACCCGTGGCCGCGTCAAACGCCATCACGTACGACGGCTCGTCCGTGAAGAAGCCGTGCAGCACCTGCACGATCAGCTTGCCGTCGTACAGCAGCGGCGAGGAGGCGTAGCCGAACTGCTGGCCAAACTTGCCATACATCTCGACGAGATTCCGCTTCCACACCACCTCGCCGTCCATCGTCACGGCCACGACGGCGCCCGTCCCCGTCACCGCCCACACGAACTGCCCGTCGGTTACGGGCGTGGGCGAGGAGAAGTTCTGCTTCGAGATAACCTTGTTGCCGGTGTCCATCTCGCGTTCCCAGAGGATCCTGCCGTCTTCCTTCGAGATGGCCAGAAGGAGCAGGCTTGGGCCTCCGGTTTTGCGCTCGTCGTCGTTGGTCGGTGTCGACGGCGACGTCACGAACACCGTGTCGCCCCACACGATCGGGCTCGAGCCGCTCCAGGACGGCAGCGGCATTTTCCAGACGATATTTTGGGTTTTGCTCCAGGTTTCAGGGAGGTCCCGGGCGTCGGCGACGCCGTTTTGGTTTGGCCCGCGCCATTGCGGCCAATTATCATCCGCGCAAACCAACCCTGGCGCCAGCAAAACCGCAAACAACCAGAACTTCATGTGAATTCTCCAGTGCTTAGCAATGAATGGCCAAAGTAGGCCGGCTTCGCCGAAGTCGGCCTCTGCAGCGAAGTCGCCACGCTACCGGCCCTGTTGCATCAGTTGGTTGAGGTCGAATCGGACAAAGTTTTGTTTGGAGGCATCTTGTTGTCCGATGGCGTGGGCATAATAGACGACGTTGTCGGTGGCGTTGGCGAGGAACCCGTGAATGTTGGCGTTGGTCATGGCGACGGTTTTTAGGATGTCGAGTGCAACGGCGTCATCGATTTTGCCGTAACTGTCCTTGATTCGCGTGGCGATCCCTTTGTACCGGTGGTCGTAGGAGTTGGAGCCGTAGGGCATGTTGGGCCAGCCGTTGGCACATTTCTGGGTTCTGCGGACGTCCTGGTCCATGGCCTCGTCGGCGCGGAACACGGCGTCGTCGATGGGGATGGCGTATTCGACGGTTTCTTTGGGGTCGTTGTCGGCGAAGACGGCGCATTTACCGGCGGTGGTTTCGAATGCGAGCGCGGCGGGGACTTTGCCGTCGGAGACGACGTAGTTGTAGCCGACGGTCCTGTGTGCAGTGGTGATGATGCGGGTCGCGTCGTTGAGGTGTTTTGATTCTTCGAGCACCGCCCGTATCAACAGCGCGAGCGGGATGCCGGTGGACCGGCCGTCGGTGTTGATGGCGCCGATCATGCCGATGGAGATTTTTTCGGCGTTCATGCCGGAGAAATGGCCGATCAGGCCGGCGTACCCTGGCGCGGCAAACGGGACGAGCCCCTCAGGCTGGTAGATGAACAGGCGGGCGTTGTCCTGGATCTTGGATTCCATAGCCCAATCGAAGTTGTGGCCGTGGTAGTGCTTGCCGTTGCCCGTTGCGGCGCCCCATACGGCAAATGCGCTGCATGCACGTTCCGTGAGCTCGCTAAGGACCTGCATCCGCCTGACTTTTTGCAGCGGGACGGCCGCCCCGTCGGCCAGGCCTTCGATCTCGCGCGCGAACCGCTCGGGAAACCAGGCCGAACAGCGGCGGTAGAGGACGTCGAGGATGATCTCGATCCCTTTGCGGGGCAGGGCAACCCGCCGGCCCGCAATGGTGAGCTTGAAGTCGCCGGCGGCTTCGCCGAGCAGGGTGTCGAATCCGGCGACGGCGCGTTGTACGTCGGTTTTGAGGAGTGCGCCGTGCTGGTAACCCATGGCGTACGGCGATCCTTTGAGGTGGACGACGCGGATGCCGTCAACAATCTGGAGGGATGCGGCGGCGAGGTCGACAGTTTCACGCGGGCCCCTGCCGGGCCGGACGTAAAACGCCGAAGCGACCGCCAGGATGACGAACAGGACGACGAATGCAATCAGGCCGCGTTTCAGGAACTTTTTCATGATCTGGCCCTCCCGGTTTCGGGACAGTTTAGCATAAGGTGCGTGGGGGGAGAAAAGCAGGCTGGAGGTTTTTCGCCCGTTTTTCGCTAGTCGCCGTTTTTCGGTGGGAGTTCGACTTTGATGTGGAGTTCTTTGAGTTGTTTGTCGGTGACGGTGCCGGGTGCGCCCATGAGGAGGTCCTGGGCTTTTTGGTTGAGCGGGAACGCGATGACCTCGCGGATGTTGGGTTCGTCGGCGAGGAGCATGACGATTCGGTCGAGCCCGGGCGCGATGCCGCCGTGGGGCGGGGCTCCGTAGTGGAATGCTTTCCAGAGTGCGGGGAACTTGGTGGTGACGGTTTGTTCGGTGTACCCGGCGATTTCGAACGCTTTGATCATGATGTCGGGCCGGTGGTTTCGGATCGCGCCGGAAGAGAGCTCGACGCCATTGCAGACGATGTCATACTGGAACGCGAGCACGTCGAGCGGGTCTTTGTTGAGGAGTGCCTCGAGGCCGCCCTGGGGCATCGAGAACGGGTTGTGCGAGAAATCGATTCTTTTCTCGTCTTCGTTCCACTCGAACATGGGGAAATCGACGATCCAGCAGAACGCGGCCAGGTTTTTATCGATGAGGTCGAGGGCGCCGGCGAGATAGGTGCGGACTTTGCCCATGAGGGCGTTGGTGGCGGCGCGGTCGCCCGCGCCGAAGAACAGGGCGTCGCCGTCCTGCATGCCGGTGGCGTCGATGAGGGCGGCGCACTCGGATTCGGTGAGGAACTTGATGATCGGGCCTTTGAGCTCGCCGTCGCGGAGGACGACCCAGGCGAGGCCTTTTGCGCCTTCGCCTATTGCGAACGCTTCCGCGTCGTCAAAGAATTTTCGGGAGTTTGCGGCGGCCCCTCGAGCGTTGATGACCTTGACGGCCCCGCCGGATTTAGCGGCGCCGGCGAAGACTTTGAATTCGGATTGCGCGAACAGGGAAGTGACGTCGATCATTTCGAGGCCGAACCGGACGTCGGGCTTGTCGGTACCGTATTTCTCGATAGATTCGCGGAACGGGATTCTGGGGAAGACGTCGGCGACGACTTTTTTGTTGGAGAGATCTTTGAACATTCGCGTCATAAGGAGTTCGAGCTCGCTGAAGACGTCGTCTTGAGTGACGTAGGACATTTCGATATCGATTTGGTAGAACTCGCCGGGGCTTCGGTCGGCCCTGGAGTCTTCGTCGCGGAAACAGGGTGCGATTTGGAAGTATTTGTCGAACCCAGACACCATGAGGAGTTGTTTGAACTGCTGGGGCGCCTGGGGGAGGGCGTAGAACTCGCCGGGGTAGATCCTGCTGGGGACGAGGTAGTCGCGGGCGCCTTCGGGCGAGGAACTGGTGAGGATGGGGGTATGGAACTCGGTGAACTCGCGTGAGATGAGGTGTTCGCGTGCGAGGGTGGTAGCCCGGGTGCGGAGCATGATGTTGTCGTGCATGGAGTCGCGGCGGAGGTCGAGGAACCGGTACTCGAGCCGTGTTTCTTCGGGCGCATCCGTTTCCTGGTTGACAGGGAACGGGAGTTGGTCGCAGACGGACTCGACTTCAAACGCCTCGGCGACGAGCTCGATTTCGCCGGTGGGGAGGTTGGGGTTGACGGTATCGACCGAGCGGGGAACGATGGCGCCGGTGACGGTGACAACGCTCTCGTTGCGGACGCGTTCGGCGGCGGGGAAGAATTCTTTATCGGGGTTGACGACGACCTGGGTAAGCCCGTAGTGGTCGCGGAGGTCGATGAAAATGACGCCGCCGTGGTCGCGTTTTCGATGTACCCAACCGGAGAGGCGGACGGTCTGTCCGGCGTGGGGTTTGCGGAGCTCGCCGCAGGTGTGCGTTCTATACGGGTGCATCAATTGGTTCTCCAGAGAACTGCAAAGAAACGGAATTCGATATGGTAACGCGGCATCGCGACGATGTCAAACGAGCGAGGGTTGGCGGCTGAAGAAGAACAGGACCGATCGGGGGTCAGGGGAGACGGAAACGGTCGCGCGGGAGCGCGACCCCACCGTGTGCAGGCGGGACGGCGGCGAATGTGCAGGCGGGACGCCTGCACCACAACAAAGACGCGGCGTCCCGACGGTCATTGTTTTTGGCGGCGGATTCTGTCGCGGGCGTGGCGGAGTGCGATGCGTGCGCGTGCGGGGAGTTTGTGGTCGAGGCGGTTGATCAGCTTTCGGAACTTGTCGCTGACGGCGGCGAGTATGATGAATCCGATGATCCAGAATGGGATGCCGGTGATGACGGGGATGAGCCAGAGTACGAAGCCGAGCACCATGCAGACGATGGCGGCCAGGACGAGGAGTACTTTGAGCCAGAGCGGGTGGGAGCCTTTGAACGGGTGGATGAGTTCGTCGTGAGGCGGGATGAGGTATTTTTTCTGAGAGTTGGCCAAGGGGGCTCCTTTGCGTTTCACTACGGAAGCTTATCATTGGAGGCGGGCCGGAGCAATTGGGGGATGGGGGATGGGGTTCTTAAGGATGAAGGATGAAGGATGAAGGATAAAAAAGGACTGGAGGAGTTGGGCAAAGGACGAAAAGGACATAAGGGAGGAAAAGGACGGATGTAGAGTGGAGCCTGAGCGGGGGGATGAGACGGTTGGGAAAAAGTCTGGGATGCCCCACGCAAGTGCCGGGGGCGTTGTGATGGGGCGAAAAGTGGGACACCCCATGAAAGAGCCGGAAAAGCGGGGACAGACACGCTTTTTTCAAACTGCCGAAAAAATCGAGTCAGTCCCCGTTTTTCCGGGGGACATCATGACGGGGTCAGTTGGGGTTTAGGTTTTGTGTTGGGCCGAAGGGGGTGCGGGGGCATTCGATGCGTAGTTGAACCTGTCCGGGGGGGAGGGTGATGTTGAATGAGGCGGTTTTTCGTGGGGGTACGTCTTGGGGGAGGGGGAACTTTGTAGTTTGGGTTTCGGAGCGGGCGCTGAGGTAGACGGCGCCGGGACCTTGTGCGAGCCAGAGTGCTTCGCCGAGGTTTGTAACGCGGATGCGGGTCGTGCCGTCGGGGTTTGGTTCGACGTCGTCAAACCAGGCGTCGAGATATTTGGGTGGGTTGGCGCCGTTGGAGGGTGTGTTGCCGACGGCGATGAGTGGGCAGTTTCCGGAGTTGGTTCCGGTTCCGGCGGTTCTGAGTCCGGGAACTTTGCCGTCGTCGATGAGTTTCCAGAATTGGTCTGCGGCGAGTTTGTAGATGCCGGGGACGCCGTCAGCGCGTGTGTCGCGGTCGATTTGGATCCAGGTGTCGATGTTGCGTGCGGGGGGGCCGTCGATGAAGGCGTGGGCGTGGTCGCGGATGACGCGTGACACGGGCCTGTCGGAACCGTCGGGGTTGATGATACCGTAGTCGGAGTTTTCGCCGGCGCGGAACCCGCCGGGATACCACCACCAGAATATGCCGTCTGCGCCGCTCGAGATGAGCATGCGGTAGAAGTCGGTGAAGTAATCGGCCTGGAACTGGAGTTTGTCTTCGGGAGCGCGCATCGTGCCGGGGTCCCAGGTGCTGACGCCGGCTTCGGCCCACATCATGGGGAGATCGGGCGCGGCCCATCGCGCGTATTCGTATTCGAACCACCCGGGCTTGACTTTTTCCCAGTCGCCGATGCGGCCGTATGCTTCGGGTTCGAGTAGGTCGACGGCGGCGGCGAGGTATGGGAAGTCGTAGGGCATGACGCCGCGCCAGGACATGGTTGGGTCGCCGGCTTCGGTCATTCGGAAGCTGACGAGATGATTGGGATCGACGGAGCGGACGAGTTCGCGGGCCCGGCTATAATGCTTGTATAGGAGTGTGTCGAGGAACCGGCGGTATGCGGCGAGCATCCGGCGCCACGGTCCGTCTTCGTCGGTATGTTCGGTGGGCGGGTTGGTGACGGCGCCTTGATTGTCGCGCGGGATGGGGAACTCCCAGTCGCGTTCGGCGTTTTGGATGGTTCCGTATCGGTCGATCACCCAGGCTTCCCATTCGGCGTCCCATCGGCGGCGGTCGGCCTGGAACATCCAGAGGGGTTCCCACGCGAGGTCGTATGCGAATACGGTGTCGTTTTGGGCGAGGCGATAGTACTGGATCATCTCGCGGATCTTTTCCCACTCGAAATCCATGGGCGTGCCGGGACGGAGTGAGAGGTTTGCTTTGAGCCCGCGGAGTTCGAGGCGGCGGAGTAGGTCGAGGAGGTTTTGCGACGGGAGGTTTTGGTGGTAGAGGAAGATGCTGACGGAGTTGAGGCCGAGGTCGACGACGTGGTCGAGGTCGCAGTCGACGGCTTCGGGGCTGTACGAGCAGGCGCTCAGCCATTGTTCGAAATAGGCGCCGTCTTCTGCGGCGATGCCGGTCGAGGGCATGTAGTTGACACCGTGTGCGCGCCATCGTTTGCCGTCGAGGATGAAGTCGCCGTCTTTGACGGTGATGAAATGTTTGTCGGGCTTGGGGCGCCAGACGTGGATGTCGTGGGAGACTTCGTCGATGACGCGGCCGTCGTGTACCAACTGCGCCGTGACGAGAAAGCCGAGGTCGCTCCACAATTCCGGGCGCCACACGTCGGCTACGCGCGTTTCGCAGCCGGGTGGGAGTTCAATGGGCCATTCTTTCGAGAAAAGACGGGGCGCAGGAGTGCCTTGCGATTGAAGGGGCGTCACCGTAACGCGAGCGGTTGCGGTTTGAGGTTGCGCGCCGCAGTTGGCGATGCGCAATCCGACGGTTGGCTCTTGGCCGTCGAAGTAGGTGTAGAAGTTTGAGCCGGCGTCGATGATGTGTAGGCCGCGGATCATCCTTGTTGCGACGGCACCGATGAGATTGGATGCGTCGGGTGATTTGTACCAAGCGGGGTTGTCGATGGCGAATGAGGCCCACTGGCCGCCTTTGAATGGGCCGTCGGCGTGGATGGTCATGGCGGCCGGGATGCCGCGCCATTGAGGGCGCGCGGCCGCGCCTTGGGGGGAGCGTGCTTCGAGTATGGGGATGAAGCACCAGTCGCGGGATTTGTCGAAGCCGGCGGCGGTGGGACGGGGCTGGAGGGAGAGGCTGGAGGAAGAAGAGGACAGATCGGACGGATCGGTCGGATTGGTCGGATTGGACGCATGGGACGAATAGAGAGAAGGCTGAACTTGGGCGGCGTCGGTTATGTCGAAGAATTTGCAGGTTGGGGCGAGGGTGTCGAGTTTGGGGATGGTGGGTTGGGTTAGGAGTTTAGAGAGTTGTGGGGTGACTTGGGTGGTTCCGAAGTTGGCGAGCCAGTACTCTTGAGAGAGTCCGCCGGGTCCGGTGTGTGTGGTTGCGAGTCCGACTGTCATTGAGGCGGCGTTAGCGGGGTTGAATGTGTCGTTTTGGCGTGCGGGGTTGCTTTCCCAGAACTTGAAGTCTTCGGGAGCGAGTGCGTATTGGCGCCATTCGGTGGTGAGTGGGACGGTGGCAATCCACCTGCATCCGTCTTTTTCGCGCCATTCGATGGCGAGGCGGTGTGTGTCGGGTCCGCCTTTTGCGGCGAATACGGTGAGCGTGTGGCCGGGAAGGAATGGGGAGTCGAGGGACTCGGGTCCAAATGTGTCCCAGCCGCGATATGAGTTGAGTTGGATGTGGAGGGAGCGGCGGGATTGGGCTGGGCCTTCGGGTACGGTTTCGTATGTGGCTTGTGTGTTGGTTTCGCTGGTCGAGCGGAGCCATGCGTCGGTCGAGCCGGGAGCGAAATCGAAGAGGAGGTTGTCGGGGAGCGTGGCGGCGTTTTGGCGTGCGTATTGGTCGCGGGATATCCACTGGCCATCGATGTTGATGAGGAGTGTGCGCCAGATGGGTGTGTTGAGCGCGATGATGTCGCCGCCGGCGCGGAGGAACGTTTCGATGGGTTGGACGGAGTCGGCGGGGAGGGCGGCGGCGTTGGGTATGGCGAGGAGATCGAGCACGGCAAGACGGTCGGGGTTGCAGAAGACTGCGGCGTCGAGATCGGTGGTTTGGTAGCCGGCTCGAGTGAGTGCGGCTTGTAGTGTGTCGGCGACGGCGGGGTCGTGGCCGGGGAATGGGGCGCGTAGGATGCCGGCGAGTTGGGCGGGGGCGGAGGCGGAAAAGGCAGCGGCGAGGAGAAAGGCTAGAGAACTTTTTGCCACAAAAGAACACAAAGAGCACAAAGAGAAATGGGACGAATGGGACCTATAGGACGAATAGGACCTATGTGTGTGGCGGGAGGGTTGGAGACGATGGGACGAAAAAAGAGACATAGGTTAGACGGTGTCTTTGAGACCGGGCCAGGGGCCGAATTTTTGGCGGCGGATTTGGTTGTATTGTTTTTCGGCGATCATGGCGGAGGTGTCGGTGTGTGCGGTTGTGTAGGCTTGGATTTTTTCGGGCGTCATAATCATGAATGCGGTGGAGAGCGCGTCGGCTTCCGCGCCGGTGGTGGCGAGGGACCATGCGGCGAGCCGGTTTTCGACGGGTTTGCCGGTGTGTGGGTCGATGATGTGGCTTCCTTTTGCGTATACGCCGGACCCGCTGAGTGAGCCGTTGCGGAGTGCGAGTGTGTAGGGGGCTTCGGGCTCGGCGCCAACGCCGCCGACGGCGATAGGCCATCCTTCTTCGCCTTCGGGCGCGTCGATGGCGAGTACGGTACTGGTACCGGCGCTGACGAGCGCGCGCTGGATTCCCCAGTCGCGGAGTACATCGGCTGCGCGGTCGGCGCCGTAGCCTTTTCCGATGCCGCCGAGGTCGACGTTGACGCCGTCGACTTTTGTGCGGACGGTCATGGCGGTTTGGTCGATTTCGAGGAGGTTCATTCCGACCCGGGCGCGGGCGGCAGCGAGATCTTCGGGGGACGGTGTTCGTGGTGATTTGTCGGGGTTTCTCCAGACGCGGATGAGGGGTCCGATGGTGACGTCGAATACGCCGCCGGTGGCATCGGAGAGTCGTGCGGCGGTTTTGAGGCATTCGATAGCGTGTTCGCCGACCCTGACGGTTGTTCCGGCGGGTGCGGCGTTTATTCGTGCGGCGTCGCTGGTGTCGATAAACCGGCTGAGTGTGCCTTCGATGAGGTCGACTTCGGCGAACGCGGCGGCGGCGGCCTGTGCGGCGTAGGTTGGGTCTTCGGCGGAGATGAGGATCTGCCAGGGGGAGAGCATGGCTTCGTGTTTGAAGGTGTGGTGGGGCATGAGTCACCTCATGAAGGACAAAGGACAAAGGACAAAGGACAAAGGAGAGTGGAGACCGCAGACTGGAGAAAGAACGGGACGGATCGGACGGATAGAGCGATTTGGAGGAAGAGGGCGAGTGGGAAAAGGGATTGGGGATTGTGGATTGACCACAGGAGGCACAAGAGGTTTGGCGGAGATTGTCATGGGGATCCTTGTGTGGCGAGGAAGGATTGCCAGAGGTTTTGTTGGATGAATACGGTGATGAGGACTTCTGGGCGTAGGCCGTAGTGTTCGACTTGGTAGGGGCCGTGGAGGAGGGATTTGACCTGTGGTTCGAGTTCGGTGGAGGTGACGATGACGGCGGCGTCGGGGTCTTTTGTGGGTGCGTTCCAGTATCCGACGCGGTTGAATTTTCGAAGGTACCAGGGGAGCGGCCAGTAGTCGGGCGTCATGACTTTGATGAGGAGGCTGTGTCCTTTGGGGGAGACGTTGGCGAGTTGTTCGAAACGGTTTGCAAGCCGGAGAAAGTCGGATGAGGTGTGTGCGTAGACGTACGGGTTTCGTGTGTCGGCCTTGTAGTCGCCGATTGCGCGGGTGGTTTGTTGGGCGAGGTGGGCGATGCTGAGAGCAAGCGCGGCGATTGCGGCGGCCTGTAGGGGGCGGTATTTGAGGGTCTGGATGAGTACGACGGCGCCGATGCCGGCCATGAGTATCATTCCGTGGAGGAACCCGAGCATGCACCATGGGGTTTTGTATGGGATGAGTGCGTAGAGGATGGTGAGGACGACGGTGTATACGGCGAGGAACCGGACGAGCTGGATGTTGGCGCCGGCTATAGTTTTTTTGAAGAATGCGGCGATGATGCCGATCGCGGCGAGCAGGAGGATGAGTGCTTCGCTCCACCAGGGCCCGGGTCCGAGTTTGGTGTAGAGGAGTGTGTGGAGGTAGTAGTACCAGGGGTGGTCGTGGAGGCCGGCGCCGTCGGCCCGTTTGAAGTAGGAGAGGTAGGTGAGTGCAACGTCAGGGAGCGCGCGGGGGTTGGTGAAGAAGCCAGTGATGAATATCGAGCAGACGGCGATGGCGGCGATTGCGGCGGCGGCGATGTGCCAGGCTTTGACGGTGGCGAAGAATGGGGTGCGGGTGTCGCGGGAGCGGGTGAGTGCGACGGCGGCGAGGCCGGATATCATTGCGGCGTAGGCGAGTACGCTGGTTTCTTTTGTGGCCTGCATGAGGCCGATGGAGACGCCAGCGGCGATGAGCCAGGGGAGTCGGGGGGATCTGGAGTATCGCCAGATGGAGGCGATGGCGATGAAGGTGAAGAATACGAGTAGGATTTCCTGGATGTAGTAGCGGCTGTAGAAGACCATGGCGGGGGAGACGGCGGTGAGAACGGCGGCGACGGCGACGGGCCAGGATCCGAGTCCGTCGGCGATGAGGATGAGGGCGGCGATGAGTGCTACGCCGAACGCTACGGTGACGATTCGGAACGTGGTTTCGGAGGTGTCGGCGAGGGTGGATGCGCCGGTGAGCCAGACGACGGGGAGTGCAAAGTAGTAGATTGTGGGCCCGTGGAAATCGGAAGGGTCGTATTGGTATTGGCCGGATTCGATGAGTATGCCGGCTTTGAGCGTGTGGTTTGCTTCGTCGCAGTGCATGGGCCTGTCGGCGAGATGGGGGAGGCGGAAGAACAGGGCGACGGCGATTGCGCAGAGGACGAGGATGGCTGCCTGGAGCCGGCTGTTTCTTGAGAAGGGCACTGGACTCTAACCTTTAATAGGACCTATAGAAGTTTACCTTTTCCGGGGGGACAAAAAAAGGTTGGGCCGCGGGGTGAGCGCGGCCCGAGGGATTTTTGGAGGGGGTTGCTACTTTGCGGGGCGGCCCCAGACTTCGACTTCGATCATGTGGTTCATGTCGTTTGAGGTGTTGCCGTTCGAGTAAAGGCGGACGTACCGGCCTTTTGCGCCTTTGGCGTCCATGAGTTTGCCTTCGTTGGTTTCGATGTAGTCGAAGTTTTTGCCGATGCCGAGCTTGGCGGAGTTGTCGTGGTCGTTGTTGAAGATTTCGGTGTACTTGATGAAGTCTTTGTCGTCGGAGACGCGTGCGATGACGTCGCGGTATAGGCGGGCCTGGGAGTGGTAGTGCCACGCGACGACGGCGAAGATTTCGTGTGTTGCGCCGAGGTCGATCTGGACCCACTGTACGCCGGGCCCGAATTCGACGAAACTGCCGTCGGCGCCTTCTTTGTCGGCGTCGGTGAGCATTTCGAGTTCACCGATGATGGGTTCTTCGTCGCTAGCGGAAACGGGTTTTTCCGTGGCGAGGTTAGTGAGGCCTTTGGGGACCATGAATGCGGGTCGTTTTTTCCCGGTGTCGGGGTCGAGGTTGTCGGAGATGATGTTTTTGGGTGTTCCGACGAACATGGGCTTGGGCAGGTCGAGCTTGAGTTCTTCCTGATCCTGTGCGACGGCCCATTGGGCGGCGAAGACGATGGCCATGGCTGCTAAAACGGCGAAAATGCCTGCACTTCTGGTGTTCATTTCCTTCTCCTTGGGGGCCGGTTTTCCGGCCTTCGTATTAATAGACTGAAAATCGACTATTTTTGTTCAAACGATTTTTGGCCGCGGATTGGGCCGGCCGTTGTATCCGTAACCCACAGCGGGTGATGGTCTTCGGCCCATTGTGGAGTCACTTTTCCTGTAATCATTGCGGTGAGAGTGCCGGGGTTTGCGAGTGTGCCGAGGTAGAGGTGGGCGATGCCGGCGAGGATGAACGCGAGCGCGCCGAGGCGGTGCCCCCAGAGGAGGAGATCCTGGCCGGTGGTGCCGAGGACGGGCACGACGCGGCCGAACCCGGTGACGAGTGTGACGAGTGCGAGGGCGCCGACGGCCCAGAAGTAACCTTTCTGGCCGGCGTTAAAGCGTGTGGCGGGTGCGTGTTTGTCGCCCCAGAGGTATCCGCCAAACCGTTTTGCCCACTGCCAGTCGCATGGTTCGAAGGCGCAGTCGCGGGCCCATGAGAGGATCAGTACGGTGAGGCCCAGGATGAAGGCGGGGCCGAGGATGACGTGAAGGAACCAGAGGTTTGCGCGGAGGGGTTGGCCGTTGACTATGGCCCAGAGTCCGGTGGCGGCGAGAACGAGGAATGCCAGTACGGTGAGCGCGTGTACGAGGATTTCGAGCGCGCCGAACCGGCGTACGGATCGCCGGACTTTGTTGTTTGTTCGTTTGGGGCCGAAGATTGCGAAGTGCGCGGCGATGGCGAGGAGTGTGGCCCCGATGCCTATCAGCGTGATGAGTTTGAACATATTGGTTCCTTCCGTGGGCTCATCGGTTTTGCCTGGAGTGGGTGGAAACGATGATTCGGGCGAGCCCTTCGATGGCGGTGAACCCGTAGTGGGCGAGTGCCAGAGCGAGAACGATTGCCAGTGCGACGCTGACGGCGACGAAGACGTAGCGGAGGAATACGCCGGCCTGGAGGGCGTTGACGAACGCGGGGTCGAGTTGCTGGAACTGGATCATTGTGAGTTTGGCCGGGGCGCCTATGGGCGTTGGTGCGGCGGGGTCGAGGCTGGCGAAGAAGAACGGCGCTTCGGCGGCGTGGCAGTCGGTGCATCCTTTAGCGCCGAGTGCTTCTGCGGCGGGTTTTACGTCATGTGCGACGGCCCAACTGCGCGGCTCGCCGGCGGGGTTGTCGAAGGGGGCGAGGTTTTCGCCGTCGAGCTTGTAGGCTTTCCCGCCGGCGACGTATACGGGCTCGCCTTCGATGGTTTTTGCGAGTCCGGCGAGCACCAGGACGATTTGTTGTTCGGTGAGCGGCTCGATGATGACTTCGGGCTCGGGTTCGGGCTCGGGTTCTTCGGCGGGGGCCTCTTCGTCAGCGGGTTGTTCCGCCTGGGGGGTGTCAGCGGGTTCGGGGGCCACGGCGGCTTCTTCAGTGGTGGCAGCGGCGTCGTCAGGTTGAGCGGTGGTCTCCGCGGCGGCTTCTTTGGCGGCTTCGACTGCGGCTTTTTCGGCGGCCTCCTTGGCGGCGGCTTCCGCAGCAGCGGCTTCTGCGGCGGCAGCTTCTGCGGCGGCTTCTTCGGCGGCCCATCGGACTTCATCAACGGCGGCGGAAGCGACTTTGAACGGGAGTGGCTTGATGGCTGAGCCTTCCAAGACGCCCCAGAACGCGGGGAACATCATTTCGCGGGGCTCGATTTTGCCGTTTTCGGCGCGGACGTAAACGGGGGCCTGGATGTAGGGGAGTTCGGTGTCCCATCGTGCGGCGCCGTGGATGCCGAGGCGGTTTGCGCGAGCGGTTTTTACGCGCTCGGGCTCGAAACCGTCGACGGGTGTGGAGTGGCATGCGGTGCAGGCGATTTTTTCGAGATGAACCGGCGGGAGGTTTTTGTGGAGCGGGCGTGGCGCGCCCATCCGGCCTCCGAGGCCGGCCTTTTCGCCGAGGTGGCAGCCTTTGCAGGAGAGTTCGGTGGAGACGCCGGGTTCGCCTTCATACCCGCGGACGATGTTGTGGTCGATGCCGTTTCGGTGGCAGTCGGTGCAGGTGAGGCCTGCGGCGAGGTGTACGTCCTGGTCGTTGTGCCAGAACGTGGCCTCGTCGAGTTGCGCGGGGGCTGTGGAGTGGCAGTAGTAGCATCGCTGGGCGGGCGGTTTTTTGGTGACGTTGAAGAATACGAGCCTTTTGGCATCGAACTTAGCGGGGTTGTAATCGACCCTGGGAGGCGCGGCCCAAGAGTTGTCGGGGTTTCCAATGTAGGGGTCGAACCAGACGGGGAGGTTTGCGGCCATGTAGCGGACGGTAGCGAGCCCGCTCGAGGCGGTAGCGGCCCATTTGAAGTTTTCGCGGCCGAGCTGGAGGGTCCATTCGGTAGGATTCTGTTCGGGTGCGGCGTTGTGGCAGGCGAGGCAGTTGGCGTCGACGTGGCCGGAGATTTCCCAGCGTGCGTCGGGGTCGATGGGATCGTCTTCTTTGTCGGCCATGTCGCCGCCGGGCAGGTGGTGGCCGAACCGTTTGACGAATTCCCACTGGGTGATACCGAGGTCTTCGGGTTTCCAGATGTCGGGCCAGCCGCGGTATGAGATGGGGATCTGGGTGCCGGTCCAATCGTCGGCGAGTATCCAAGGTTCGCCGAGGCGTCCGGGGTCGGCCATGCCGGTCGAGGAGTTGAAGTGCCAGCCGCCGGCGACGGTTAGGTAGTTGTGGCAATCGCCGCAGGTCATTTTTGAGGAGAACGGTTTTGCGGGTCGATCGGTGGGGAGTATTTTTTCCCATTCGTCGGTGAACAGCGGAATGAGGTGTGCGGCGCCCGAGAGGCTGCCGTCGGTAACGGTAGACTTTCGAGGCCCCTTGTATTCGGCTGCTCCCGCTGCTCCCGCCGCCACCACTGCAACGACTAATGTTCCCACCACTACGTTTTTCACACGAGGAACTCCTGAGGCTGGAAGTGAAGCTTCTGCCCGGCTTCGACGGCGTCGTTGACCTTGAGCACGGCGACGGCGGTTTCGTACCCGATTTCGCCAGGGCAATTGAGCGGCACGCCGTTTCGGATGGCGTCGAAGAAGTTCTCGAGATGCGGCTGGTGAGCGGGCTTGTTGAGTATGACGGGGAGAATCCACTTGTCGGGTTCGGGTGAGACGCGCGTGTCGATGACGGTATTTCGCGTCTTGGCTTTCTGGCTGGCGGGCTCGTCGGGCATCAGGATGAGGCCCTGCTTGGCGTATTGGTCCCATTCGGGCGCGATTTGTTCCCGGAACACATGGTCGCCGCGAGGCGGTACTTCGGAGATGACGAGTGTACCGAATTCGCCGCTGAAGCTTTCGTAGAAGCCGCCGTTGCTGGTGGTTGTGAGTACTTGGTAGAAGGCTCGAGTGGTGCCGTCGGGGCTGTCGTAGTCGAAGATGGCCATAACGTTGTCGTACCACTCGTGGTGCGTGTAGAAGTCGATGCCGCCGCATGCGATGACGGATTTCGGAGTGGTCTCGTAAACCCACGTGAAAATGTCGATCTGGTGGCTGCCGAGGTCGACGATGGGGCCGCCGCCGTACTTTTTATACCACCGCCAGTTGCGGAAATGGTCCATGGACTCGTAGCCGTATTTTTCGAGGGTTTCGGGGGGGATTGGGGCATTCTTGGGGAAGCCGAGGTCTACGCTCTTGGCTCTGTTCCACTGGGCGAACCCCTGGGTGAGGCGGCCGATGAGTTTCTGCTCGTGGAGCACGCGGTTGATGGCGTGGTGGTAGCGTGGGTTGCTTCGTCGCTGGTGCCCGATCTGGAGCAGCTTGCCGGTTTCGCGGGAGGCGAGAACCATCTGCCGTGCTTTTTCGAGGCTGTTGGACATTTCTTTTTCGCAGTATACGTGTAGTCCGGCCTTCATGCATGCGATGGCGTGCTCGGCGTGTACGAAATCGGGTGTGGCGATGACGACGGCGTCGAGGTCTTTTTCGTTGTCGAGCATTTCTCGGTAGTCTTCGTAGGCGTTGACGATGTGTCCGGTTTTTTTGAGGCGGCCGACACCGATTTTTTGGTTGTACTTCTGCCAGATGTCGCATACGGCTTTGAACCGGAGGCCGGGTATCTTGGACATGGCCTCGAGGAGGACCTGGCCTTCGGCGCCGGTGCCGATGATGGCGATGTTAAGTGTGTCGGGCGTGCGCTCGATGATGGCGGGTGCGGGCGCGGGCGCAGGGGCCGGTGCGGCTTCGGCGGCAGGGACGGCGGGCGCGGGTTCGACCGGCGGCGGGGGTGCGGCGGCGTCTTGTGCGGCGGCCTTGCCTACGAGGAACAGGCCGGCACCGGCTGCGGTGGTAGCGAGGAACCCTCGGCGGGTGGTACCGGGGTGGTTTTTATTGAGACCGGAACTTTTCTTTTGCTTCTTTTTCATAACATCACCTATGCGTTGCGGAGCTTCTCCGAGAACCACATAAACTATACAACAAATGGTGGATTGGGCTCAAGCGGGCCAATGGGACCAATGGGACCTATGAGACGGATGGGACCTATGAGACACTTGCGAAAAGCACAAGCGGGGCGCCCGAATGATCCAAGGGACCCGAAGGACAGATCGGACGGATCGGACCGATCGGACCCATACGGCGTCTACGAGGTTATTTCTGCAGTTCGGCGGCGAACTGGTCGAATGCGGCGACGCATTGGGTGATATCGGGTACGGAGTTGTCCCAGTTGTATTCGTATTCGATCGAGAAAACGCCTTTGAACCCTTGTTTTTTCATTTCGGCGAGGAGCGCTTTCACGTCGGCCTTGCCGGTTCCCCAAACGACGTCGTGGGCGTCTTTGCTGGCTTCGTTGAGGTCTTTGAGGTGGAAGGATACGATTTTACCGTTGAGCATCTGGAGTGCCTGGAGGGGGTTTACGCCGGAACGCATCCAGTGTCCGGTGTCCGCGCATGAGCCGATGCCTTGGCGTCCCTCGACGGCGGCGAGGACGCGCGCGGGATCCCAGTATTTGGTGGGTTTGGGGTGGTTGTGAATGGCGACGGGGATGCCGTATTCCTTGACGAGTTTCTGGACGGTATCCATGTCTCCTGGGGCGGGTTCGGAAACGATTGTTTCGATGCCCATTTTTTTGGCGAAGTCAAACACTTTGCGGTCTTCGGCTTCGTTTGCGGTCAGTTCAACGACGCCGTAGTTGACGAGTGTGACGCCGGCGGCGGCGAGCTTGGCCTTGACGGCGTCGAGCACGTCTTGTGGTGCGTTGTGGTTGAATACGACGTCAGGTTTTTCGGGGCTGAGTTTCTGGCCGGGGTATGCTTCGATGTATTTGCAGCCGGTGGCGGCGGTTTTGTCGACGGCCTCGAAGAAGGTGAAGTGGTTGAATGAGTAGGCCTGGCATGCGAGCCGCCATCCGAGTTTTTCGGCGTTCGGCGTGCCGGCGGGTTGTGCGAATGAGACGCCGGTGGCGAGGATGAGGGTAGCGGCGGTTGTTACGAGTAGCGGTTTCATTTTGCGATCTCCTGTTTTTTTAGTGCGACGTGCAACGTTGCGACAAATGGGGCCTATGGGACCTATGATTGATCGACTGTGATTCAACTTGGGGAAAAGCGGGGACAGACACCCGTTTTTCGCTTAGGTTAGTTTCCATGGTGCGCGCATTGCGCGGGCGGTCATTTTGTTTGCTTCTTCGTCGTTTGTGATGATTTCTTTTTCGGGGTCCCATTTGAGTGTGCGGCCGGTGAGCATGGCGATGTTAGCGAGGTGGCACATGGTAGCGGAGTGGTGCCCGACTTCTGCGCGGGCCATGGGTTGGTTTCGTGATTTTACGCAGTTGAGGAAGTCGCGGTGATGGCCGGGGCTTCTGCCGAGGTGGACTTCTTCGGGCCCGATTTTTTCCTGTAGGAGGCTTGGTTTGCTGGCTTCGAGTTCGCCGCCGTGGATGTGGATGAATACCCAGCCGTCGTCGCCTTCGAATCGGAGGCCGCGCGGCCATTCGTCGGTGCATTTCATTTTGACGCCGTTGGCGTAGGTGAAGTCGAACTGGTATTTGGTAGCGCAGTCGAACAGGCTGTCACGGATGAATTCGCCTTTTCCGGATATTTCGACGGGTCCTGTGTGGTCGGTGTTGTTGCCGAGCTGTCCGATGTCGATGACGTGAGCGCCGCGGTCGGTGACTTCGCCGCCGGAGTATTCGAGGATGTAGCGGAAGAAGAAGTGGCATCGTTTTTCGGTGTAGGGCGCCCATGGTGTGTGGCCAAGCCACATGTCGTAGTCGAACCCTGCGGGCACGGGCATAGGTTCGGGCCGATAGCTGAGGTCTCGTCCATCCCAGGGGAGATGGATAGCGATGGTGTGTAGTTTTCCGATACGACCGTTTCGTACGAGTTCGCATGCGTATCGAGCGTTGTCCCGGGATCGTTCGTGGCTGCCGGTCTGGAGGACGCGGCCGTATTTGTTGACGGCGTTGAGTGCGGCTCGGCTTTCGGCGATGGTGTTTGCGAGGGGTTTTTCGCAGTAGATGTCTTTTCCGCTGTGTGCGAGTGCGATGGTGATGATGGAATGCCAGAAATCGGGCGTGGCTACGCAGACGGCGTCGATGTCGTTGCGCGCGACGATTTCGCGGAAGTCGTTGTAAGATGCGCAGTCGGAGTTTTTGTAGTTGGAGTCGACGATTTTTTTGGCCTGGGTTCGGTGGGCAAGGTCGACGTCGCACACGGCGACCATTTGTACGTCGGGCTGCGCGAGGAACTGTCGCATGTTGCCTGTACCCTGTCCGCCGGTTCCGATGGTGGCCATGACGAGTCGGTTGGATGGGGCGACGGCACCGTCTGCTCCGAGTGCGCTGGATGGGATGATGTAGGGGAAGGCGACGGCGCCGAGCGTTGCGGCGGCGGATTTCTTGAGGAAATCGCGGCGTGTCGAGCGATTTGCGGCCATTTTGGGCTAAACCTCCGGTTTAAAGGACAAATTACAAATTACAAAGGACAAATGACGACGGACAGAAGGAGAATCAGGAAGGGTTTTCATGTGAGGCGCCATGGGGCCCGCATGGGGCTTAGGAGCATCCGGTTTGCTTCTTCGTCGTTTGTGAACTGCTCGAGGTCGGGGTTCCAGCTTAATTTTCTTTGTAGTTTGAGGGCGATGTTTCCGAGGTGGCATATGGATACGGAGCGGTGCCCGATTTCTTCTTGCGCGATGGTTTTTGCGCGTGATTTAACGCAGTCGAGGAAGTTTTGCTGGTGGTTGAGGCTGTTGTAGAGGTGGATATCGTTTGGGCCGATGCTCGAGGTTAGTACGGATTTTGGGTCTGCGTCGATGTCTGAGCGGACGTATATCCAGCCTTCGGAGCCTTCGAACCTTACACCGACACCCTGCGGGTTGGGGTCGGTCGAGCAGATGATTTTGACGCCGTTTTTGCAGGTGTATGTGACTTTAAACTTCATGCAGGTATCGTAGAGCCCGTCGCGTGGGAACTCGCCTTGGCCATCTATTTCGACGGGCCCGGTGAGTTGGGAGCCGTTTCCCCACTGAGCGATGTCGTTGTCGTGTGCGCCGAGGTCGGTCATGGTACCGCCGGCGTAGTCGGAGAAGTATCGGAAACTGAAGTGGACGCGCTTGGGTGTGTAGGGCCGGAACGGCGCGGGGCCGAGCCACATGTCGTAGTCGAGCCCGTCGGGAACGGGCAGCTCGGGTTCGAGGGGATTTGTTGGGCCGACGGGAACGAATGTGCGGATGGTGTGTATTCTTCCGATTCGCCCGTTTTGTACGAGTTCGCATGCGTAGCGGACGTTGTTTGTTGAGCGTAGTTGTGTGCCGGTTTGGAACACGCGCCCGTATTTTTTGATGGCGTTGCAAAGCGCGCGACCTTCGGCGATGGTTTTTGAGAGTGGTTTTTCGCAGTAGATGTCTTTGCCGGATTTTGCTGCGGCGATGGAGATGAGGACATGCCAGTGGTCGGGCGTGCCGATGTTAACGGCGTCGACGTCGGGGCGCGCGATGACGTCGCGGAAGTCGTTGTAGACGTCGCATCCTTTAGCGCCATAGTGTTCTTCGACGATGGATCGAGCACGTTCTCGGTGTGCGCGTTCGACGTCGCAGACGGCGACGACTTGCGCGTCGGGACACCCGAGGAATGCCTGCATGTCGGCGGTGCCCATCCCGTTGACGCCGATGGACGCCATGACGATTCGGTTGCTGGGCGCGACGGCGCCGTTGAGCCCGAGGACGGACCCCGGGATGATGTTGGGGAACGCGACGGCGGCCGCGGCGGATTTGAGGAACCCGCGGCGCGAGAGCCGTGCGCTACTTCGATTGTGGTGCATCGGCCGCGGGCAGCTCCTTGATGTAGATGTTGCGGAAATAAAGGGTGTTTCCGTGGTTTTGCAGTTCGATTTGGCCGGACGGATAGATGGGCTTGCCGTAATCCCAGTAGTTTTCCATGACGACGTTGTCGACGACGAGTTGGTCGTTGAGCCAAACGGACACGCGGTCGCCGATCATTTTTATGCGGAACGAGTTCCATTCGCCGATGGGCTTGTCGGCGCATTTTGATGGTTTGCTGGGGTTTTTCTTGTTGTTGTAGAGGCCGCCGGACCCTTCGGGCCATTTTGCGGTATCCCAAATCTGTACTTGCGGCGAGCCGCGGAGGTAGATGCCGCTGTCGCCTTCGGGCAGGATTTTCCAGTCGACGAGCAATTCGAAATTGGCGTAGTCTTTGGCGGTGCAGAGACTGTCGCCTTTTCCGTCGAAGACGATAATGCCGTCTTCGGCTTTCCAGTGTGCGCGCATGGCTTCGTCGGCTTTAGCTTGTTCGGCGGCGAGCTGTTCGGGTGACATTTTAGCGCGGGTTTCGGGGTTTCCGACGAGGCCTTTCCAGCCGGAGAGGTCTTTGCCGTTGAAGAGCGGGACAAAGCCTTCGGGCGGCTGCTGTGCGAGGGCGGCGCAGGCGAGGATGGCGAGGACGGCGATGCAAGTGAGGCGCATTTTAGGATCTCCGGGCATAGGACCGATCGGACGGATCAGACGGATCGGACCGATGTTATTTGAAATCTATTTTCACTTCGTTGATGGACCAGTTGTTTTCGGCGGTATCGGTTTGGACGATTTTCAGGTATCGGCCGGCGGTTGGCTTGATGTCGATCTTGATTGATACGCCTTCGCCTTTACCTTCGGCGACGGGATTGCCCCAGTTCTGGTTGTCGTTGGAGACGAAGACCTGGTACCCGCGCGCGTAGTCGCGTGAGTTTCTTGCGCATTCGAGTGCGACGGCGCTGATGGTGTAGGAGGCGGCCATGTCGATGGCGAACCACTGTCCGGGTTTCTGCGCTTCACCGGAACTCCATCGGCTTTCCATGTTGCTGTCGATGGCGTCGGCTGCCTCGCCGCTGTTTGAGGACGCGGAAGCGGTGCACATGCCCTTGAATATTTTCTGTGCGGCGAGTGCGGCTTCCTGCTTGAGGTCGTCGTTTTTGAGGAACGGCTCGACGAGCTTCATGGCGGCGGGGCCGCTGACGTTTGCCAGCCCGCCAATGACCATTTTCTTTTCGTCGGGGCTCTTTGCGGCCTTGAGCGCGACGGCCAGGTATTCGACGGAGTCCTTGGCGGGGCGATCTTTTTTCAGTTCGAGCATGCGGAGGAGTCCGCGGAGGGCGAGCACGCGGTGCGTATCGTTTTTGGTGGACTTGGTGATAGCGAGTGCATCGTCGAGTGCGGAGGGGGTTGGCCATGAAGTGAGAGCGCGGACCGCGGCGTCCTTTACGGCGGGCTTAGCGTTTTTGACGGCGTCGCGGAGTGGCGCGAGGCCGTTGTCGTCGCCGATGAGGGCAAGTGTGTTGTAGAGGGAAGCGAGTGCCTGAGCGTCTTTGACGGAACCGAGTACGGCGAGCACGGCGGCTGCGCGTTTGGATTCGTCTGGGCCGCGTTTAGCGACGGCGGCGACGGCTTTTTCGGCTTCGCGCCGTGGCGTTTCGGCCTTGGTTTTGACGAGGAGGTCGACGAGTGCGGGCAGGTTGGTTTCGGCTGCGAGTTCGGATAGGGCTTTGAACGATTCTTTCTGAACGTTTTCAGACCCGGAGCCGGCGGCCGCGAGAAGTACAGGTACGGCTGATGTGGCGTTGCGTGCGGCGAGGCTTCGTGCGATTTCGGCTTTCTGAGCGTCATCGGCGGACGTCATGGCTGCGGCCATAGCGGGGTCGATATCTGCGCCTTTGAGTGTGTCGAGCGTGAGCCGCGCGGCTTCCTGCTCGGGTCTTTCGCCGGCCGCGGCGGCTTTTGCGAGGACGGGTACGACGGAAGCGTTGCCGAGTTTGGCCATGGCGGCGAACGCGGCGGTGCGGACCGTCACGTCGGCGCTTGCGGCGGCTTCGATGGCGGCGGGCAGCGCGGCGGGATCGGCGCGGTCGCTGAGCGCGGCAAGGAGGAGGATCTGGCCGTCGGCGGGGAGTGAGCCTATTAGGCCGGCGAATGCGGCCGTGGCGTTGGCACCTTCGAGCTTGCGGACGAATATGCTCGAGGCGCGCTGCATGGCGAGGTCCGAGCCTTTCATGGCTTCGAGAACTTCGGGCAGTGCGTCGGGGCCGAGCGCGTTGACTTTTCCGACGAACGCGGCGACGCGCACCTGTTCGGCCTCGGCGGGATCGCCGAGTTGTGCGAACATTTTTGCGGCTTCTTTTTTGTCGCGCGCGGCGACGTTATCGGCGGCTGCGAGCCAGGCATCCGCCCATGCGGCGTGAGAGGGAGAGCCAGCGGGCTTTTTGGCGGCGTCGAGGGCTTTGACGGCGTCGGGGTTGGCGATTTTAGCGAGTGCGGCGCAAGCGGCCTCAGCGGCAGGAGCGTCCTCACCTTTTGCGAGTTGGCCGAGTGGTTTGACGGCGGATTCTGCGTGGCGCATGCCGAGCGAGTTGATGATGCCGACCTGGACGAGGCCGGATGTGCCTTTGAGTGCATCTACGAGCGCTTTGTCCGCGGCGGGACCGGGTATTCGTTCGAGTGCGTAGCGGGCCATGTTGCTGGTGTCGGGTGAGGTGAGGAGTTTGGCGAGTGCGGGCACGGCTTCGTCGCCGCCGGCGATGGAAAGCTGGCGGCACGCGAAATCCTTGCCTTCGAGCGTGGCGCCGGAACCGAGGATGGCGACAAGTTTTTCGACGAGCGCTTTCCGCTGGCCGGGATTGGCCTGAGAATCGCGGACGGCGTCGGCGACGACGGTCAGGCTCTCGCGGCTGGCTCCGAATTTGTATGCGGCCACGTCTTTGAAAGCGGCGTCGAGGGCATCCTGTGCCCATGCGGGCATGGCGGCCAGGGCAAGTATGGAAGCCCACACAGCGAGCAGCACGAATGGATAGCGTTTCATTTTCCTCTCCTTCGGTTCGTCTTAGGGACCCGATGTCCGGGTCTCGTCACCGTATCTGTTCGGCCCAAAGCCTTTGAAAACCTGGTGTTTTGTTCGCGAGCTCGATGCAACCACCGTGCGAGGTTGGCAGATGCCGCGGGTAAGGATTCTAAGTTACTCGCGAGGAACATTCAACTTGTGCAAAATTCAAGGGACTTAAAGGATATAAGGGACATAAAGGTGGCTTTTCATGGTCAGAGGCTCCATGGGGCGGGCAAGGAGGCCGTTGGCCTGCGGGTCGCCGATGAATTGCTCGATTTTTGGGTCCCATCGGAGTTTACGTTGTGGTTGCATTGCGATTTGCACGGCGTCGATATCGTCGCGAGCGAGGAGTTCGCGGAAATCGGCAAACGCGGACGCTGCGCCGGCGCATTTGATGAAGGCGCGTCGGCTTATTCTGACCATCGTTCCTCCTTTGGCATAACAGCAATGTTGCGATTATCGAAGCGGCGAGGACACCGCTTCTACGTTTCTATTTCTTGGCCGTCCACTGGATTGCCTGGGAAACGAGGCGGCGGTAGGCTGGGTTGAAGTATGCGTCGGCCCCGTGGCCGAGTTGGATGAAGCAGACGTTCGAGTTTTTGTAGGTTTTTGTCCAGCCGATTTCTTTTTGGCTGGTGGGCGTGTCGGTGGTGATGAGGATGTGGTTTCCGGGGTCGACGTCGTAGAGCTTGTATGTTTCGTCTTTGATATCGAAATCATCGATACCGTTTGTGACGGGGTGCTCTTTGTCTTCGACTTTTACACGGAAATCGACGCCGTGCTGGTACTGTGAGCGGGGATGCTCTTTGCCGGGTTCTTTGATTTCTTTGAGGTAGTAGCGAGCGCCGATGATGTTCCAGTATTCGGGCCACTCGTTGAAATCGGCGATGGCGTGGTGGAGCACGACGAGCCCGACGCCTTTTTCGAGGAGTTTGATGAAGTTTTCCTTGCGTTTGTCGGAGATGTTCTGGCCCATGTTGTAGAGGACGATGACGTCGTACTTGAAGCCGTCGATGTTTTCGAGGAAAGCGGAGTCGTCGTCGGTTTGCTCGATGAGGCGGAATTGGATTCCGGCGATGCTTCGGAAGAGCGTGAGGAATTCCTCCTTTTCGAAATCGTGGCCGCCGGATATGACGGCGACGCGGATGTTTTGGGTTTGTGCGACGGCGGCGGCGGAGAGAAGGATGGGGATGAGGGAGAGGGCCAGGAGGCGCATTTTTGGAAGCTCCTTTCTAATCGTACGGATCGGACGGATCCGACGGATCGGACCTGTATTTTAGATGTGCCATGGGGCGCGCATTGTGCGAATGAGCATTCTTTCGGCCTCGGGGTTGTCGGGCATGGATTCGGTTTGTGGGTTCCACCGGATTTTTCGGCCGAGTCGCATGGCGATGTTGCCGAGATGGGCGATAGAGATGGATCGGTGTGCGACTTCGATAGGGGTGATGGTGAGCGCTCGGGACTTGATGCAGTCGAGCCAGTTGGTGGTGTGGTCGCGGCTGTTGTAGAGGTTGATGTCGTTTGCGCCGATTTTTGATTGGAGGAGTTCTTTGGGGTGTGCGTCGATACCGCCGCGGTCGACCCAGACCCAGCCGTCAGAGCCTTCCCAGAGTGCGCCGCCGCGGTTTTGTGAGCCGTCGGCTACATCCATGACGAACCCGTCGGGCGCGACGGGCGACGCGCCGGGGGCGTATTTGCAGTAGAAGTGGTATGTTGTAGCGGCGTTCCAGAGGCCTTCGCGGGGGTATTCGCCTTTTCCTTCGACTTCGACGGGTCCGGTGTATTCGGTTCCCATGCCCCACTGCGCGATGTCGCAGTGGTGTGCGGCCCAGTCGGTGAGCTGGCCGCCGGAGTAATCGAGTATCCAACGGAAGTTCCAGTGGCAACGTTCTTTGGTGTATGGGGCCCACGGCGCGGGGCCGAGCCAGAAGTCGTAGTCGAAACCGTCGGGTATGGGCATTTCGGGCTGAGGCTGGATTGTTGGGCCGGTGGGGAGGCCGACTTTGACGGTGTGGACTTTGCCGATGCGGCCGTTTCGGACGAGTTCGCAGGCGAACCGGAAATGTTTCTGGGATCGCTGCCAACTGCCGGTCTGCCATACGATTCCGCTTTTGTGTACGGCGTCGCACATGGCTCGGCCTTCTTTGATGGTGAGCGAGAGGGGTTTTTCGGCGTAGATGTCGAGGCCGCGGCGGGCGCATGCGATTGCGGGAATCGAGTGCCAGTGGTCGGGCACGGCGATGGACGCTACGTCGAGGTCGTCGCGCTGGAGTAGTTCGCGGAAGTCGTTGTAGCCGGTGCAATCGGAGTTTTTGTATTTGCGGTCGATGAGTTGTTTAGCCCGGAGCCGGTGTTCGCGGTCGACGTCGGCTACGGCGACGATCTGGAAGTCACGGCGGCCGAGGAAGTTTTGCATGTTGCCGGTGCCCTGGCTGCCGAGGCCGATGCAGCCCATGACGAGCCGGTTGCTGGGGGCTACGGCGCCGTCTGCGCCGAGCGCGGATGATGGGATGATGGCGGGAAATACGGATGCGCCGAGTGTGGCGGCTGCGGTGCGTTTGAAGAACTGGCGGCGGGACAGGTTGCGGGGGCGAGACATAGTGCAGATCTCCTTTCCGTAGCGTTTGGGCGGGCCCAAGTGGGCCTATAATGCGCTAACGCGAAGAAGTGATTCAAGAAGACCGGAAGGCGTAGAAGCGGCGTCCTCGCTACTTCATCGGTCCGATCCGACCGATCCGACTGATCCGACCGATCTGTCCCGTATCCTCTTCTACTCTTTCTCGAATTGGTTGTCCTTCCAGGTCATGTTTTCTTTTGATGTCTGGTTGAAGCGGATGGAAGATTCGGCGGTTTTGTAGATCTTGTTTGATTCGACGTGGATTCCGGATGAACCTTGGTCGAAGAAGATCCCGTTGTTGGGGGCCTGGAGCGCGTGCCAGCTTCGGTGTATGTCGTGGATTTCGTTACCACTGATGATGGTTCCGGGCTGGAATCCGAGTGTGTAGATGCCGCCGCCGTCGGATAGGACTTTCATGCAGTCGTGGATGTGGTTGTTGTGGATCTGGGCGCCGCGCTGGCTGGTGGGCTCGGTGCTCCAGCGGAACCCGATGCTGACGCCGGTGTAAGGGAGGTCGTACACGTGGTTGCTGCCGATTCTGGTGCCGGAGGCGAATGCGTCGAATATGCCGACGCACCCAAGATTGACGGCGGCGGCGCGATCGATCGTGTTGCAGGCGATCAAGTTGCGGGAAGGGACGTCGGCGGGGTCGGCCCAGTCGGCGGCGAGGTGAGAGTCGCCTGCGGCGACGTAAATCTCGCCGAGTGCGTTTGTGAGCTTTGTTTTACCGCGCCAGCCGACCATGATGCCGTTGCCGCCGATGTCGGAGAGAGAGCAGGCTTCGATCACGTTGCTGGAGCATCCGGCGCCGAGGACGATGCCGGACGCGCCGGTGTGCTGGACTCGGCAGCCCAGTTCAAAGATGCAGTTTGCCGCATAGAAGAGCTCGATGGCGCCGGGGAGGACGTAGGTTTTTTCTTTGATGCTGGTGCCGTAATGGCCGGCCTGGATGCCATTGTAGCCGAAGGGCGGCAGGGGCCATTCGGTGTGCTGGAAGGTGATGCGCCAGAACCGCAGGCCGGTCACTTTGGCGTCGGGCCGGCCTTCGATGATGACGAGTTGCTCGAGTTTTGGGGCGATCAGTTCGTGGCTGTTCGGGTCGTCGCCTTCGGCGAGCATGAGGGTGAGGAGACCGGTGGTTTTGTCGAGATACCACTCGCCGGGTTGGTCGACGAATTCGGGTGCGTTTTCGAGGTAGGCGACTTTTCCGGGGCGGGCGACGAGTGCGTGGCCGACCCAGCCTACGGGCACGGTCGAGCGGACGCGGGGGCCTTCGGATGATTCGACGGGTGCGCGGCTGATGGACCATTCGTGGTATACGATGAGTTCGGCGTTTTTGTTGGCGAGATCGGTGGGGACGGGTTCGGCGAGTGTGATGTCGCGGAGATCTTCAGACACGGCGTCGATTTTGAGGAGGGCGTCGCCGTTGGGGAAACGTCCGCGGGGCAGGCGGTTGCCGTCCATGAAGAGTTGGCGGAAGTACCATTCGCCGTCGCGGACGTTGGGGAGGGTGACGGTCCATTTTGAGCCGCCGGCGTTCTGCCAGCCGCTGATGGGGCGGCCGCCGCTGATGATGGCGTCGCCACGGCCTTCGTAGGCGACGTTGCTGTCTTCGGGGCCGAACCGGAGGGGTTCGTCGAGCCAGTATGTGCCGGAGTTGAGAATGACTTTGGCGTTAGTTCCGCGAGCGGCTTTTTGAGCGCGGGCGATTGTGGCAAAAGGTGCGGATTCGGAGCCGTTGGCGTCGTCGTTGCCCGCGGGGGAGACGTAGAAGGTGGTTTGGGCGAGCGCGAGGGTTTGGATGAGCAGGATCGTGGCGGCAATGGCGTTGGTCATGGCGCGGGGTCTCCGGGTTTGAGAGGCATGATAGACCATGGGGAGGGACGGGGGCAAAAGACGAATTACGAATTACAAATTACAAATTACAAACGGCGAAGGACGAAGAGCGAAGGACGAAGCCGGGTGTCAACGCAAATTAGAAATGTCCGGTTTCCTGCAAAGTAGAAGTGTCCGGTTTAAACGGGCGCTTCCAGGGGTGGTTGTGGGCAGGCTTGGGTTTCTTCCCAGTTGCTGCGACGGAAGGAGGGC
>Ga0307378_10000067_pt1 | contig 185095 bp, 133 predicted proteins | sample UN1MG_FD_202238 | JGI IMG/M metagenome (GOLD analysis project Ga0307378, IMG submission 202238) | Soil microbial communities from Risofladan, Vaasa, Finland - UN-1 | ecosystem: Environmental > Terrestrial > Soil > Coastal area > Acid sulfate soil | place: Finland: Risofladan, Vaasa... | reverse complement strand
GGCTTTGGCCCAGCACTAACAAGATAGGAACGACTTCGGGGCCTATTACATACCCCGTTATGATTTATATAGATAGGAATACCGGAATGATATATGCAGCGGGTGACCCGGAGGCAAGACGCCACGCCGCGGCTTTGGCCCAGCACTAACAAGATAGGAACGACTTCGGGGCCTATTACATACCCCGTTATGATTTATATAGATAGGAATACCGGAATGATATATGCAGCGGGTGACCCGGAGGCAAGACGCCACGCCGCGGCTTTGGCCCAGCACTAACAAGATAGGAACGACTTCGGGGCCTATTACATACCCCGTTATGATTTATATAGATAGGAATACCGGAATGATATATGCAGCGGGTGACCCGGAGGCAAAACGCCACGCGGCGGCTTTGGCCCAGCACTAACAAGATAGGAACGACTTCGGGGCCTATTGCATACCCCGTTATGATTTATATAGATAGGAATACCGGAATGATATATGCAGCGGGTGACCCGGAGGCAAGACGCCACGCGGCGGCTTTGGCCCGGCACTAATGGTTCGACAGGCTCACCATCCTGAGCAAAGCCTGCCCTGCTTGCCCTCCGACTTGTCCGTCGTAGCTTCAGTGAAGACGGAAGCCTCGGCGAAGGTGGGAGCATGGCCGAATGGGTCGAAGGAAAGAGCTTCGACTCACCCCGTTTTAGACCTGTGTGCCGTTTCTCATAAGGAATCCTGCAGCCCTTGAGCGAGCTGCTGCAGCTTATGCAAACGTTGAGATCTGATTGTTCTGCAGTAGCGGAGGTTGGCGTATTCGAGATACCAGTCTGATATCTTTGTCCACAATCCATCGCCCAGGTCTCGCATCCGAAGCTGCTGAGAGAATGTGTGTAATGTCTCACTGATATCTCGCTGCGGTCCCCTGGCTTTTACTTTGCGGTCCATCCTGGCCAGCATCTTGTGCAAGGTCGCAAGCCCTGGGTTTCTAACCGCCCTTTTTTTTGTGAGGTCTTGAGACTTCTTCCTGTTGTAGTATCGTAACAGGGCCAACGACAGTACACCACCAAGGAGGCTCATAAGTAGAACTAAGCCGGTAAGCAGGCCATAGGACTCGAACAACCAGCTCAGAACACCAAAAAGACCATATTGGTACAAAGCTTGCAGGAGCTGACCAAGATTACCAATACCGCCGCCCATGCGTTCCAGCTCTTGGGCAGCAGGCGCCGCGGCCAGATTCTCCTGGACCGTAGCTTCGACAATGGTCCATTGTTTTCGTTCCTGGTCCCAGGCTTCAGCCCAGGCATGGGCGTCCATGTACCGTGCGACCCACAATTCACTCTGTTCGTCTTTCTCCGTGACTAAAAAACCAGTGACGTATCGAGTTGGTACACCGGCCAGACGCAGCAGAATCGCGGCGCCGGAGGCAAAGTACTCGCAATAGCCGGTGGATTCCTCAAGTAGAAAATGGGTCAGCTTATCCCGGTCGGGTGGGATATCCAGTCCGAGCACGTAGGTGTAGCTGGTGCGAAAGTAGTTAACGACAGCATTGATTTTCTCAGTCGTTGTGCTACACCCCGCGAAAATCCTGCCTGCCAGTTGATGTATACGCGGGTCAAGTTGATTGGGGATGTTCAGCATCCGGCGGCCTTGCACACCAGTCGGAGGCTTTTGATAAGCTGATTTCGCATAGGCAATCCGGTAATTCAGGCCACTACGAAATTTCGGAGCATAAACAATATCGTCGTCGTCCCACAGCAGCAAATTGAGCGGTGCTTCAAGAAAGGACGTTCCCAGGGGTGTGAACACAGCATCGGCGAACTGGGCTTCATGCCGGATGGTCATATAGTTACAATTGGAAGCGTCTCTCTCGTCGAGGCGAAAGAGATTCGTTCTTCCTACGAAATACATGCCGAAAGGCTTGTTCTGTTCGGGAAAGAGCGCTTCCCGGTACGACAAATCGTGCCATTCGGATTGACGATAGACCTCAAATGACCTGGCCCTCAAGTAGCCCGGGCTGCCGTCACACTTGATGCTGAGCGCGGGCGTTGGATCCTGGTCTCCCTTAATCAAAAACATACTTGACAGTCTGCCGCTGGTGGAGAATCCCACAAGTGACACACCGTCTGTTTTACTCTCCAAGGTGACACGTCCCCTCCAGAACCAAACCGGCAGGTAGTTTAGAACCTCCACGTGGCGATAGAGCATTGAACTCATAATCCAGCCGCAGTTTGCAGTGATGACCAGTATCAGGCTAAAAGCAAACACCCCTGCTTTCTTGCGAAAGTAAGAAGGGGTGGACATGTGCCGCTCCGTCGCTAAAGCTTTGGAGCGTAGGCGCCCCATACGCTTTGGAATGGGCGTGTCAATCGATTCATGGGCGGCCGCAGCATATAGCACGACCAGAATGACGGAGAACAGCTCTGACAGCCGGAACGTGATGTACATATCATCAAGTAAGAGGACTTGTCCGGCGGAGATAGTGACGGCCACGTGAAACAATCCCAGCGAAGACGGCAGTCGTTCAGGTGATCCGAGAAACAGTATGAGGATCATTGAAGCCAGGAAGTAGCGGGCTATTGTTTGCCAGGCGACAGCCGCCCCTTGTACATAAGCTACACGGCCGGGGGAACTGGCATAGCGGTAGTGAAGTGAAAACATAATAGCCAGTAGCAGCAGGAGCAATGACATGATAACTTTTCTTTCCGGCTTGATATCCCAGGTAAAGCGCCGCTGCAAACCCAAGAGGCCCAACATACAAAGGATAGTCGGATAGGCAATATCCCCGGAGACCAGCGCGGTCAGCACTGAGCTTGTCAGCAACATGATGATAGCTATGGTCTTTTGCGTCTTCATAAGCGTCTTATCTGCCCCGTCAGGATATCATCAGCAGACAAGAACCGGACATTTTCAGGCCAGTCCACATTGTCCTCATCCAGATGCATTCGGCTGGACTGGCCTATCAGGAGAACTGTACAGTGGCAGCCGGCCCGGCCGGCCAGTTCCAGCAACTGCCGGTATGCCTTGTCCCATTTCAACAGAATGAAAACGACCTCAGATATTTCATAGAACCGATTCGCCAATTTTGGGGCTATCTGCTCCAGAGAATAGCCTTTCGATGGTTCAACGCCTGCCAGAATCTCGTGTATTTTGTCGAGGCGCACCATTCTGGGCCAGCCCCCGATTGTTGCCGGCGGGGTGAACTGATGCAAATCGGGGCCGGCAAGCAAAATATCGATAAGACAATTATTGTTAATTGTAAAAGCCACGGAAGCACAAAGAGAGACGGCCGCTTCGAGCTCCCTGACCTCACTTGACTTTGACCACGACAGGACTTCAGGTATTCCGGTATCCAATACCAGTGCAGTGTAGTTGTCGAAATCATCGTGGTACTCCTTGGTGGCCGGCACGGACAGGCGAGCCCAGGCGCGGGCATCAATATTGCGAGGTGAATCTCCCTGTACAAAAGGGCGGTTTCCCACGTATTCAAGGAAAACTCCCGTACGACCAGCGAATCTGGCGCCACTGGCGTGAACGTACCGACTTATGCGTCCGAGGGGCATTTGAAGTCGGGAAAAGGCCGGAATGACGATAAGGGTTTCCTCATCATCACGCGATGTGCCGAAACTAAACAAGTTAAAGGGAAAGCTGGATTGGCAAATCGGCTGCTTGATTCGATAGTAGCCGCGCCGTTTGGGTCGTATCGCAACAGTCACTTCGGTAGTTTCACCGGGCCCCAGGCGTGAAACTACATGTCCGCCTCCGACTTGCTCAATCGCTTCAGGCATGGCACCAAACCTCACGCAGAGATTGTAGGCTGGCAGGCGCGCGACGTTCTTGAGCACGTACCTCAACTGTGCTTTGTGGCCTACGACGATACGTTCAGGCAGATTGCCGCTGATATGGATTTTTGGCCGCAGAACAAAGCCAACCAGTAAAGCCATTAGCACGAACGAGACGAGAGCCGAAAGTACTCCGAAGGCAGGAACAATCAGGGTGGCTAAAGCGACAAAGATGGTCCCGCGCAGAACCATCTTGCCTGCATCGGTCAAGCCGAGACGTAATCTCCCATGGATTTTCTTCATCGTGACAGTTGCCTCTTCGCCCCGTCCCGTCTTCGACGGGCGGGGTTCAAACCGGTACTTTGATACGGCCGACGATGTCCATGACAATCTGCTTGGCGGTAGTACCGCTGTGGCGCGTTTTAGAGGTCAAAATAACGCGATGTGGCAATACAAAGGGGACAAGCCACAACACATCGTCGGGAATTACAAAATCGCGCTTTTGGAAATATGCGCGTGCCCGGGCCGCTCGGGACAACATCAGAGTTCCGCGGGTGCTGATACCAAGCTGAAGACGATTATCGCGGCGGGTCGCATGAACGATTTCAACGATATACTCCAGAATACCATCATCCATGTGAACGTCGGCCGCCTCTTGCTGGAGCTTCCGGACCTGTTCAAGCTGGAGTACAGGCTGTATTCTGTCGAGTGGCTCATTATGGGCATGCGACTTGAGAATGTCGATCTCGACTTCGACTGTCGGATACCCCATGGCAAGCCGGACCAGGAAACGGTCCAGCTGGGCTTCAGGTAATGGATAAGTGCCGTGGAACTCGATGGGATTCTCTGTGGCAATAACCATAAACGGTTTTGTTAGTGGATAACGTTTGCCTTCAATGGTCACCTGGTTCTCATTCATTGCCTCCAGCAGGGCCGACTGGGTTCTGGGTGAAGCGCGGTTGATCTCATCAGCAAGAAGGATATTACAGAAAATAGGACCAGGATCGAACCTGAAGTCCCCGCTAACGGGATTGTAGATAGAAGAGCCCAGAATATCTGCAGGCAATAGATCGGGGGTGAATTGTATCCGGCGAAACTTGGCGTCAATGCTTTTAGCCAACGCTTTCGCAAGGGTCGTCTTGCCCACGCCCGGTACATCTTCAATCAGGACAGAGCCCCCTGCTAACAGGGAGACAATCATTACATCTATACATTCGCTCTTGCCATAGATAACACTCTGCAGATTCTCCTTGAACGGTACTAATTGTGGGTTTTCCATTTGAGTAGCTGTCAACTCCTTTTTTCGAACCCGTCTGTGACGGCCTGAAATACGGTCCAATTCGTTCATAAACTTAAATGTAGTATAATATATTAATACGCCTCGATTGTAAATAAAGTTCTCAGGAACCCCGCTCAATGGGGTGTGGCTAATTTTTCTGGCAACAAGGGTTATTTGGATAGGCTCTTAATACAGTGACTTGATTTGGGCTACGGTTTACTGAACCGCCGTTGGCTTTGTACAACTTATCATAAGCAATTCATTTAACAAACCTGATCCCAATCTGGTTGCGTACAAGTTGCCTATTTAGTACAAAAACGTACATTGACTAATGACCCACAAGATGCGTAGAATTACAGCTATGGAAACATGCTCTGTCTTTATGGCCTTGGAAAAAAGAGCTGGGATAAAAGGCCGCGGAGATGAAATAGCAGTTAGAATGACGTAGTTGATTAGTGCTAATGGGAAATCCCGTATAATATCAATGGAGTAAGTCATGAAAAAAAAATATCGAATATGTTGTCTATTGTCATTCTTAATTTTTATTGTCATATCTTGTGCCCAAACAATTCCAGACTCTGTTTTGCTTGAACAAATCGCAAAAATTAAAGCCATAGATAATCATTCCCACATCTTGCCGGCTACTGCTAACCAGGGTACCGAAGAAGAGCCTGACGATTTACTTGGGAAGCCACGTTTTGACAAACCTGTGAATGTTCGTTTTGATAATCTTCATTGGATAGGTGCCTGGCGTGATTTATACGGATATAAATATACTGACATGGAAAAAGAACATCTAAGTCTTGTTTTTAAGGAGAAGCAGCGCATCAAACGCGAGCAAGGTGAGAATTACCCAACCTGGGTTTTAGATAAATTAGGAATAGAAACTGCATTAGTTAATTGGGGAAAACTCGGTTTGGGACAAACGCCGCCTCGCTTTTATTGGGTCCCATATGCAGATGATTTTTTGAATCCTTTCTCATCTTTCTACAGTTTACAAAATAATCAAATTGATAAAAAACCTGAAGCGACGTTAGCCGAATATACCAAAACTGTTGTGACTCCGGCGATGGAATTGTGTAAGAAAGAAGGTGCAATAGCCATTAAGTTTCGTGCTGCTTATCAGCGTCCACTGAATTTCGAAAAAGTATCCGGTGTGGAAGCGGCCTCGGTCTATGAGCAGCTCCTTCAAGAAAAGGAAGTTTCAATTAGCGAACAACGCAAACTGGAAGATTATCTTTTCCGCTATATAACTCAAGAAGCAGGGCGATTAGACCTAAAAGTGCATATACATACAGGTATCGGTGGCGGTACACATTTTAACATAAGTGGTTCGAATCCGATGCTATTGGAGTCTGTCTTTAATGACCCTGACCAACGAAATACCAAATTTGTAATTATTCATGGCGGGTGGCCGTTTGAAAAAGAAGCGGGTGCAATGTTACAAAAGCCAAATGTCTATGCCGACTTCTCTGCACAGACCTTTCTTCGTTCCACGCATGCATTGAGTAAAACGATTCGTGCCTGGCTGGAATGGCATCCTGAGAAAGTGTTATTCGGAACTGATGCTGCTACTCCAAATTCGCCATTAATAAATTGGGAAGAATATGCATGGCTTTCTACAAAAACTGCGCGTAATGCCCTCGCTATAGCTCTAACAGAGATGATGAACGATGGGCAGATTTCACGTAACCGTGCCTTGGAACTGGCCGAGATGGTGCTTCGTACAAATGCCATAAGACTTTATGATCTAAAAACAAAATTGCTGGTTGAAAAAGGGGCTTATATTTCTCTGCACACGGCTGCCCGTCAGGGGTTGCAGGAGGATCTCAAGAAGCTCATCGAAAAAGGAGCTGATGTTAATGCGAAAGACTCGTCGGGCCGCACGCCCTTGCACTACGCAGCCAGTGAAGGTTACAAGGAAATCATCGAATTACTTCTTGAAAACGGAGCTGACGTGAATATCAGGGTAAAATATTACAATCTGACAGCTGCAGAAATTGCCATGAACAACAACCATAACAAGGTGGTAGAGCTGCTTATCGCTAAAGGTGCTGATATTTCCCCTCTGCATTTAGCCATTTACATGAAAGATGAGGCCAAGGCAAAGAGTCTAATTGAGGGCGGTGCTGATGTGAACGAGCGGACACCGTATGGCACTACCCCGATGCACGGAGCGGTTGATGCTGGTCTCAAAGACATTGTAGAGTTGCTCATCGCCAAAGGTGCTGATGTGAACGTGCGGACACCGTATGGCACTACCCCGATGCACAGAGCGGTTGAAGGTCTCAAAGACATTGTAGAGTTGCTCATCGCCAAAGGTGCCGATGTCAACTCCAGAGACAATTGGAGCTGGACACCTCTTCATAGTGCAGTCTACGGCCATAATGAGATCGTTGAACTGCTGATTGCCAAAGGAGCGAATGTCAACGCAAGAGACGAGGCCGGTCGGACTCCCTTGTGGTATGCCCAAGATGAAGGCCACACCAAAATCGTCGAACTGTTACGCAAACATGGAGCGAAGGAATGATTCAGAGTGGCCTGGCGGCAACAACAAACTGTGTACTCAACCGTTTTCATCCTTAGATTATCACTTAATTTTGGGCAATTCAACAAACTAATTGCATATAGGTTGTGTTCTCTTCCCCGGTAAACCTCATGCGATGGGTGGCAGCCACTGAGCGAACGAAGGGAGCAAAGTGGATGTTAGTTCTCAGAACATCAAGCATCCAACATCCAATACTGAGCTCACTTTATTCACTTTAGTCACTTTAGGCACTTTAGCTCACTCCTTACTAACGAGCGTCCAGAATACAGTGCCGTGTCTCGGACATTTATTTTAAATCTTCTTGAAATCAAACTCAAAATTTGGTATAATACGTATATGTTAGTCAGCAGGCTAACATAAACCGCCAGTAGGCTAAGATGACATTTCAGTTTGCATGTCGTAAGCTGCAGCGCAGCAAGAACTTAGAGCCAGCCAGCCCAGATTCGTTAATCCAGTATCCAGTATCGAGTATCCAGTATCGTGAATCCAGTATCGTGAATCCAGTATCGAGTATCCAGTATCGAGTATCCAGAATCGAGAATCCAACTTTAGCTCACTTTAGGCACTTTAGGCACTTTAGCTCACTTTTCACTCTCTCGCCTCTCTACATCTGTAGAGAATCCTCTACAAATCAGCTACTTTTTATGCAAAACAAACCCAATGTCAAGGACGCTCAAATTAACGTAAACTCTTATATGAAAAGTAAATATGAAATAATGGACACTTGGCTAAGTGGAAAAAACAAAGCCAATTCAAACCCAATCAAAGCCAATTTCCAAAAAGCCAAAATGAACGTAAACTTAACTTTAACAAAGGATTACAGAAAAAAAGATGATTTTTCAGTCCGAATAAACAAACCCAATTTCCAAAATGGCCAAAATGAACGTAAACTTAACTTTAACAAAGGATTACAAAATAAACTATGTTTTCGCAGCCCAAAAAACAAACCCAAACAAACCCAATCTTGTCCGCCGTAGGCGGATTTCGAAAGGCCAAAATCGCTTACCAAAAAATCCGGCCACACCCCCACCCACTGCGATTTAATTGTGCCCTTTACAAGAAATCACTTATTTGGCATTATGGGACAGTGAATATGAAGGAATCAGTGTCATAAAGTACGGTTTCATTAAATGCTTAAGGAAAGGTGATTGCAATGACAAAATCATACACAACAACCACTCGCAGAGAGTTTCTTAAATCACTGGGCCTGGCCACAGTCGCGCTGCCATTCGCTGCCGGTTGTGCTTCGGCCCAGCCGTTATTCAATGCGGGCAAAAAACCCCGAAATGTTGTCTTTATCCTCAGCGACGACCACCGTTACGATTTCATGGGCTTTCTCAATAAACCCAAATTCCTCAAGACCCCAAATATGGACCGTATGGCTCGTGAAGGTGCTTATATCAAATACGCTACTGTTTCAACGGCTCTATGTTCGCCCAGCCGCGCCAGTATCCTCACCGGCCAATTCGCCCATAGACACGGTGTCGTTGACAATAACAGCCGCGTCCCGGCAGGTACCCGCTTTTTTCCCCAGGACCTGCAGAAAGCCGGCTGGCAAACCGCCTTCATGGGCAAATGGCACATGGGCCACGCCAACGATGAGCCACGTCCCGGTTTTGACAAATGGATCAGCTTCAAAGGCCAGGGTGTTTATTTCAATCCCACCTTCAACATCGATGGCAAACAAGTGAAACGCGATGGCCATGTCTCCGACCTGCTCACCGAATACGCTCTCGACTGGCTCAAGAACGACCGCGACCAAGACAAGCCTTTCTTACTCTATCTTTCCCATAAAGCTGTTCACGGTATGTTCGAGCCGGCCAAACGACATCTTGGCAAATACGATGATGTCAAACTCGAATATCCCAAGAGCATGGCTTACACTGAAGAAAACTACAAAGGCAAACCACAATGGGTCAAAGAGCAACGCAACAGCTGGCACGGCGTGGACCACATGTATCACGGCCAGATGGACTTCGACACTTTTTACCGTCGTTATTGCGAAACCCTGCTCAGCGTCGATGAGAGCATCGGCCGCGTCATTAAGTACCTCGAAAGCAACAATCTCGCCGAAGATACGCTCGTCATGTATATGGGCGACAACGGCTTCGTTTTTGGCGAACACGGGCTTATCGACAAACGGCACATGTACGAAGAATCGATGCGTGTACCATTCTTAGCCTGGTGCCCCGGTATGATTGAACCAGGTTCAATTATTGAAGAGCTCATCCAGAACATCGACATCGCCCCAACCGTAATGGATGTAGCCGGCCTCGATACCCCCGAACGTATGGACGGACAATCGTTCCTGCCCATCCTGCAGGGCAAAAAGACCCCCTGGCGCGACAGCGCCTTCTATGAATACTACTGGGAACGTAACTTCCCCCATACCCCAACTACCCATGGCGTCCGTACCAACCGCTACAAATACATCCACTATCATGGCATCTGGGACATTGATGAACTCTACGACCTGAGAAACGACCCGGAGGAAATGAATAACCTAATCGACAGCCCCGAACACCAAGACCTGATTAAACAACTCAACAACCGCATGTTCGAATGGCTGGAAAAAACCGACGGTATGCTTATCCCCCTGCGCCGGGACCAGGGTTTCCGTGCAATCGAACGTAATCCTGACAAGATCAGAAAATAACTAATACCAATTCACTACTGTCCCATTAACCAACTTGGCGGTTAACATAAGCTCTTTAAAAGCAAAATGTTACAATGCTTTTTTGCAGTTATCGATTTGAAAAAGCTTAGTAACGGAACCTTGATATTGAGTCAAAATCAATGATTTTAGCTTATGCCTGGCTCTTAAAAGCACTTTTTAATAATTCGAAAAACCGTATTTTTGAAACATAATCAAGGGAGTTCAGCAAAACTAAACTACTTAATTTTGTAACTTACTGTCAATAAACGACTTTTAATGGGACAGTAGTGATACCAATTATAATTAAAAGCTGCGCTTTATATAAAGAGCAGCGAGCCATCCCCAAGCTCGTCCCGACCTTTCGGGACTCGCTTGAAGCTGCCACTCATCAAATTAGATGTTACAGAATACTACCGGCTGAGCAACCACTCCACGGCTGCCTTTGCAATATCCCGAGATTCGCCCGAGAACGTCGTCAGGTTCTCAAGCTCGCCGGCGGCAATGAAGGCGGTATTAACAATCGGCGGGGCTTCTTTCCCTTCTCCCGCGAGCCATAGTCGCGTGGGTGCCGAGAGCGCCAGCAGTCCAGGCAGGTCGTCATACTTGGCCGCGCCCGGCATGAAATTTATATCGTAAACATCCTTCAAATCGGCGAAGCGAAATCCCTCTGTGTTAATCGCCGCGCGCGTGACTGTCCCTTGTGCCTGTGCGACTGCGGCAGCCACCAACGGGCCGGCACCATTCGGGCCAACCACATCGATCTCATGCTGTTTCACATCGTCGTGCTTCACGAACGCGATCACTGCCAGGATGTCGTGCACACGACGAGCAAACACCGGCAGGTTGTAACAGTACGTCCAGCCGGCAAATGCCTCTTCACCGGGCAGCCAGCGCTGCCGTTTGTCCGGCCGTCCTTCTGCTTGGAACTCGCCCTGGTATAGCAAGTCAACGCCAATCACGGTCACGCCGGAATTAAGCAGGCTTTGAATCGGCGCCTTTAGCGAACCGTCGTCCAAATACAGTCCGGATTTTCCCCGTTCGTCGATCCAAATCACGGTTCGCTGCAGGGCCTGGTTTGGTGCAAGGATAACCATTGGCAATTCCACCTGGTGATTCTCAATAGTTCGATAACGCAGGAGTCCAGGTGTTTCTCGATACTTGCCTCGGTCTGCTGATTGCGTTGATTCGAAACCGAGCTCCGGGTCGTTCGGCAGATTCCGCAGCAAGACGTCCCACGCCCCGCCGACAACTTTACGATAACGTTCGAGAGACTTACCATCTCGAGGAGCCAAAGCAGTGATTTGCCTCTCGGCGTCGTCGGTCAGCCATTCGAGAAGCTTGTGCTCAAAGTCGGGACCGCCTTCGGGTCGAGGATGTTGAACGTCCCATACCGACAATTCCTCGCGCTGAAGCCGCTTGTACGGGCGTTCAAGAATCGGTTCCTCAAATCCGAGGTCGAGATGCCGATTGAGCCAGTGGTACATGGCCGCCCGGCTGACATAGTTGTAGTTGTGTGGAAAATGCAAGAGGGCGACGTGCGAAACGTTCTGCTCTGCTCCGAGTACTCTATAGTGCTGCTTCAATTCAGGAAATCCTTGTTCCGGCATGGTCCGTGTATCGTCATCAGCCGAAATCAAGAGCAGCGGCCTGGGTGCGTGCAGCGCGGTGAATTCGAGGTTGTACGTACCGATGCGAAGTCCACTTATGTTCTCACATGTGCATCCACCCTGCCGAGTGGTAGAGACAATCACTACAGGCACGGAGACGAGCGGCCGGTCGTCCACGGCACACAGCATGAACGTCTGGGTCCCTCCTCCGCTGCCCCCGGTCACCGCGATACGCTGGGGATCGACGTCCGGCAGACTGGTCAGGAAATCGAGGGCGCGGATGGAATTGTATGTGTGCAGTCCCATCGGGTTTTGCAGGTTCAGTTCGGCCGAGGCGCTATAAAGACCGCGGGCAGGCGGTTCTTTGAACTTCACCCGAAGCTGCGAAAACCGATGAGCGACATCTAATGGTATCTGTACGCTGTCGCCGTAGCCGATCATGTCGTAGTGAAACACTACACAGCCCATGCGCGCGAGCTGTACACAACGCGACTGCATGAAGCTGCGTCCGCCTTCTTCAAACCGCTCGGCGCCTTGAACAATCTGCTGACGAACTGCATTACGCCCTACGTCCTGAAAACGCCCGCCTGGAAAATGCCCATGAGGACTCAACACTCCCGGTCGTCTTCCCGTTCCATCTTTGGGGCGATAGAGATTGCCGGTAACGTAGAAGCCGGGGATGCTTTCGAAATAGACTTTTTCGACAGTGTAATCACCCTGGTCGATTTTGCCATGAATAACCGGATTCAGCGGTGACTTGGTCGGCATCGGCCATAGACCCAGTGTCACGCGCAATATCCGCCGGGTGTGCTCGACGCGCTGCTTCCATTCTTCCGGTGACCTGGCAGGGACAAACGAAAAGTCACCCCTTTCACCCCTCAAGGGATTGAGGCGCGTGTCGGCCGGGATATCGCCAAGCGGCAGAACACGCGGCGGCTTAGCAGTTGCACAAAGCTCGAGCGGTTTAAGACATAGTGATGCAATAATTAAGACGACAATCCACCCAGCCGTGCCAAAGCCACGGCTCGACAGGCAAGGCCGACGGGCGGACCTCCTTAACATGTTTGGAATTGTCGGAACGTACACTGTTACCTCTCCCGCAAAAGATACTGCGTATAACTATCAGGACTTGTGGTGAGAGTCTTGTTTCCACATCATAACGAAATCGACTCCAAAGAACCCGGCACATCCGGGCGCTGGTCATGGTGACCTGTTTGGACTGAACGGTGCTTTACGACCCGTTCCAATCGCCTGCCAATGCAGAGCACCTGACCATCGAGGAGAGTCAGGATCACGCGGCCCGTGCCGTCCACGGCCATACCCCATGGCACGGGAGCAGACGGGAGTGTTTGACTCCAGAGCCGTTTGCCGCTGCGGAGCTCCAGTGCGGCGACTTGTGATGCGTCAGCGATCACAACGGCATTTTTCGTTACCGCAACAGCAATGCTGCCAGGACAGTCATGTTGCCATAATGGTTTCTCGGAGACCTTGAATTGGCCCCACGCCTGTGTAATATGCTTTGGGATTTTTTCGTCCGTCACGCATCGGCTCAATGCGTCCTTTTCGAGCGGCTCGTAACATAGCAGCTTGCTGTTGTCTATCCAGACAATGTCGCGCTGTCCGGTTGAAGCATGCAACAGCTTCCTGGTCACTGTGTGGTCGTACACGGGGATATCCGGACGGGAGTAGAAGGGACGCCCACAGGCGATCACTCGATTGCCTACAAGGGAAAGCTCCCAACCACGCGGACTGGTTGACTCACAATTAGCCAGAGGCGCCGGGTCGTTGAGACACTTTCCGTCGAGTATATCGTAAACGGCAGGTGAAACGGCGTTCCCGCCGGCAAGATAGAGCTTGTCCTCGTAGAGCAACAGGTGCCCCTGCACGCTCACGCCGGTACGAGCCTCCGGATCCAAATGTCCGGATGTGTCGTTGCACCATCGGACGTTTCCGGTAGCCGGATCGAGCGCGTACACGTAGGTTCCGTCGTAGTTCACAAGACCGGCTGCGACATAGGCGGTTCCGTCTTCCACAAGGACGCCGCTTGCCGCGGGCCAAGTGGAGAGCAGTTTTCCGTAGACCGGGATCTTGCGTTCGGCCGGTGCGGCCCGGAAACGCCAAAGCAGCCGTCCCGTTTTGGCTTCAAAGGCATATACCCAACCATCACTCGAACCGACGAGGGCCCGGCCCTTCCAGATGGTCGGCGGGATTCGGATCTCACCGCCGGTGTAGGCTTTCCATTGCTCGCGCCCGGTGTCACCGTCCAGGGCCCGAACGACTCCATCCGAGCCGGCCAGCAGGACAAGACCGCCGAGAGCGACTGGAGCTGTGGGCCGGACACCTGCCAGAGAGGACGGCTTCGTTCGCCAAAGCAAGCGACAGCTTTCGGGGACGACCGCCTTGGTTGTAGTGGTTCGTTGGTTGTTTGCCCTAAAGGTGGGCCAGTCGGCGCCGGATGCAGTCAGCGTCTCAACCGGTGCAGTCCCGCTGGGTCCTTTCTCGAGCCGATCCCGCCGGGTGCTGTCCGGGGTGAAGTCGAAGTTACCGGCCGGACCAAGGCAAGTCAGGCCACTCAGCGTAAACTGGCAGTCACAGACAAAGGGCCACCAGTAGAGCAAGCCGTTGGCCACCGTCACCCCGTCATGACAAGGAGGACGCATGGGAGATAACCATCGCGGACGAGCACTGGCCAGATCGAAACGAACCGAGCCACCCATGGCCCGGAACAGGATGCTGTCCGGAGTACCCGTGGGGCGAGTGCAGGCTCGGCGACCGATCGGCAGCTCCGCCAGGACCTCTCCGGTCAGTGGGTCGAACTTTTTGCTGAGGTTGTTCCCCCAGGGACCACTGATGGCATACAAGCCTTCGGAATGAATTATCAATTGGAAGTTGTCATACGGGTGCTGCCAGATTATCCGACCGTCTTCGGTGGAAACGGCCAACAGTTTTCCTATCTGCGGACCGGCGAAATACAGTACGCGGTCGCTGCACTTCAAATAGACCGTCGTGCGCCAGTTTGTCTGCCAGCTCTGACGGGGAAGGTACTCTCCGATGGTCTGGAAGAGCTCGGGCGCGTTATCCTTCGTCTTGCGCCATAGGACCCGGCCCGTCTTTGCGTCGAGGCAGGTCAAATAAGTCCCGAACCGGAAGGCAAAAATCCGCCCGTTCTTCATGCAGACGGCACGGCCGTCTATCGGCTCGTCTTCGTGATAGTGCCACAAAACGGTCCTGGACTTAGGATCGATGGCCAGCAGGTTACGGCCAAATCCCCAGGGCTGCTCGGGCTGATTGTAGCCCTTTGATATACCAGTCCAGGGCCAGCCGTGAGCCTGACGTTTCCACCGCATTGTTGCGTCCACCTGCTCCGCTTGGCCAAGGAGAGCGTAGAGGACGCCGTCTTCCAGCGCCATCCATTTCCAGAACGTCCCTCCCGCCACGTCCACTGGCGGAATGATCTCGCCTTTCCTCCGGCCCGTCACGGTATCGATAAGTTTGCAAAACTTGTCGTCGCCCAGGAAGAGCGTGTCCGGCGTGGCGATCATGGTATTACGGTGGACCATGAGTCCTTCCGGCAGCGGTTGTTTCCAGAGCATCGTGCCGTTGAATCCATTGAACGCCACGAGTGTGTTCAGGAAGGGCTCCTCGCGTTTGTGCCAGGCAACATGGCCGAAGGCCTTGAAAACGCGGCCAGCGGCGGTAACGGCCAACTGCGGCGCAGGACCATACCGCGGGTCAGCGAGGAACTGCGTCAGGTATGGTGCTCGGATGAGGCGATCATGCGAGAGCGGGTTGTTGTCCGGACCATGATAAGGATGGCTCCAGTCGTCCATGCCGTCGGGGACGGGCTTGACCAGCTCTCGCTGCCCAAGCAGCGCACGACCCTGAGGTCGCAGGACGCGAAACGCCTCTGCTTCGGACAGCTTGCTTGCGCCGCCCAGTGCGATGAGGGCGTCCGCCACGTTGTTGGCCAAGTTAAGATGGCTCAAATCCCCCTGGTCGATTTGCAGACGGGTCGCATTGAGCCCGGCTGCTTCAACCGTCCGGCGGGCGCGATCGACGTCTTCGGAGCTGGGCAGCTGCACATAGACCAACAGGTCGCTTTTGTGAGCCATTTCTATTGCCAATTCACAACTCGTATCTCCGAGAACAACGCAGATTCCATCCTTGGCCCCCAGCTTTTTGAGCAGGCGCTCGGTATTCTCCCGGGCAATAGTCGATGGGACAACAGCCGCGCCTACAAGTAACACAAAACTCAAATTGAACAGAAAACACCGCTTACATTTCATAGGAATCTCCTTTCACATCACTTCAATCCTGAATTAATATGAACACATTCTACTACGCTCAGTGTTCATCCTGAGCAGAATCGAAGGATGAACTATACCATTGATTTCCTGCAGAATCAAGTTGTAAGCCAGTGTTCTATGATTTCATCCGCGGCCCCGGGAAGAATGCCGAGGAGCCAGGCGAGATCAATAATCGTGGGGCGCCTGCGAATTTCGTGCATGTGGAGGACCGCAGAAAACAAACGCTCACGGGAGCATCCAATATCCGCAAACGTGTGGGCGGCACCGGCAGTTTTAAGGCAGCTCTTAATTTGGTGGGGAGAACGAACCTGGTCTTTGGCCCCAGCAAGAAAGGCCCGCCAGGTTTTACCACCAGCCGTGCCAGCCCGCTGCGACGCATCGCGGCGAGAGCCACGTCTCGGCAGGTCGGTAAGTTTTTCGCACATAGTTTTGAGCATGGGTTTCTTCTGTTCGTATTGTTGACGGACATTCTCGGCCAAACTACCCCAGAAGGTGCTATCGATGTCAGATGGAAAAGGGCAGCAGCTGGGGGTTTCTATCTGGAAGATTCGCTCATAGACCGCTGCTGCAAATAGAGTTCCGATGCCGACCTGTCGGCCATGAAGGTCGTGAGCAACGCTATCAATGCCGGACATCATGTCCAGAGTATGGCTGAGGAGGTGCTCGCCACCTGAAGCCGGCGCTGAGGTACCCACGATAGTCATGGCGATGCCGGAGTACAGTAAAGCATTGAAAAGGGCTTCTATTGCGGCAGGCTGACGGTTCTTGATGTCCCCTGGCCGGTCAAAATAGTAAGTCTCCAAAGTGTTGATTATTTCGCTGCAATAACGGCAGAAGTATTCACCGCAAAAGATATGGTTGAGGAGCCAGTCGGCGGTGCTGAGGGGTTTGGCGATGGTATCGCCAAGACCGGCGGTGGTCAATTCAAAAGGGGCATTGAAGATTACCGAAGGGATCGCGAATACAGCAAGGGGAGGTTTGGCAGGGATTATGGTTTTAACACCTTTTATCGCGGGAGCGACATTGGCGGCGGTGAAGCCATTCATAGTTGCGGCGGTCGCAACAACAGCGTAAGGCAGGCCATGTTCGAAGGCCAACCATTTGGTCAGGTCGTTGATGACGCCGCAACCGACCGCAAGGGCAATGTCGGTAGAAGGCAACCGGTCGTCGAGCCAGTAATGAGTGGTGTCATCGCAAACGGGACTGCCATGGTCGGCGTCAGGGACAATAATATGGCGTACTGACCAACCTGCTTGTTCAAGGGCCTGCCGGGCACGCTCGCCGGCGATGACCCAGGTCCGCTGGTCGGCTACTATGAGAACACAGCGTCCATCAACAAGGGATTCCAAAAAATTGGGTAAACGCTCCAGGGCATCCTCTGCATAGACGAGGCTTTTGATGGGAACTTTGTGGCTGCGTCCGCATTCGCAATTAAAGGTTGTATCGAGCAGCTCTTTGGGATTCATTGTCTCAGTGTCACTCAGTTTCGGCTATAAGCTCGGTGTGCTGCATTGCCTGTCCCGGGCGAAGCCGAGGGAACCTGTCCAAGCCTTACATAATCTTTTCGACCACTACTTGCTGTCCTTCAGTGAAGTGTGCCGTGGCGGCGTCTTCCGGGCTGATTAGCATCAGTTCTCCGTGGTCCGAGCCGGCGGGCGGGCCGGCTTTGACATGGACGGAGTGCAACCCTCCATACCACCAGCGGATATGACTGGCATAAAGCAGGTCGCCCGGTTCGGCAGCCATTTTGTCTAATGCCGATTGAGAAACGATAACCACGTTTTTCCCTGCGAGGCTTTTGTCAAGTTTGGTCTGGAGCCGCACTTTTCCACCGGGTTTTAGATTGGGCCGGCCTCCTTTGAACTTACGCATAGCATCAATTTGGGTCCCGGCAACGAGCCCTTTCAATTTAGCCTCTGGTTTCGGTTTGGTAAACCATGTTACAGAGACACCCAGAGTCCCTGCCGCTAACAAACCGAACAAAGCCCGCATGAACTTGTAGCTGTCCGGCCCCATTCCGAAGTCAAGAGGCCCCACCAGCACATCCGGCCAAATGAAAGACAAACCAATCAGGAACGCCCCACCGGCGATGGTCACAAAGGCAGCCGCAGGGGTATATCGCTTCCAGATAATCCCCAGAAAGATAGCTGTCAGAACCGGCGGTGTAACGGCAGCCGTAAACATACTGTGCGCCCCATAAATGGTGTCTCTCATAAATATGGGTACCAGAGCCAGGCCCAAACCGGCCGCACACAGACTCGTTATTCGCGCCACCCGCAGGTAATGTTTGTCGCTGCTTCCGGGCTTAACGTACGGTCTCCAAATGTCATTTACAAATATTGCACTGACAGCATTTATAAGCGTATCGGCGGTACTCATCAATGCTGCTGTCAAAGCAGCGAGCACAAAGCCGAAAATCCCCGGGGCACATAGAAAATTAGCGGCTTTTACAAAAGAATCCGAGGCCTCAGTGGTCAGCTCGCCATTGTTAACCAGCGCCTTGGCAATCCATCCGCCGCAACTGGTGGCGATGGCAGCCAGCGGAGCCAGCACAAGGATCCAGCAGACCACCATCCGACGTGAATCCTTGACACTCTTGAGCGAGAGAAATCGCATGATAAAACCCTGGTGCATGAGCATGAGGGCTCCTGTATTGGCCAGCCCGTCCTGGACGTAGATGCCGATAAAACTGAACTTAGGCGGTGCATTGAACTCCGAAAAAGCATACTTATGTTCCTGTGGAAGCAGTGACCAGAATTCGCCAAAACCGCCGAAATGATAAATAGCGGCAGCGAACAGCCCCAGGCCTGCAATGAGCAATATTAGTCCCTGGACAAGGTCGGTCATAATAACCGCTGTTTGCCCACCGATGTAAACATATAAAGCCACCGCTACTGCTGTTATTATTGCCCCGGTCATGACCTGCCAGCCCAGCAGCGTGTGCAGCGTCCTGCCCAACGTTATGAGGTTGATACCGATGTATCCAATAATGTAGAGCAGGATAATAAACGTGGCAGCGATTCGTGTCTTTTTATCGAAACGAACTTCCAGATACTCTGGAATTGACTGAATTTTCATATAGTAAATAATTGGTATCCAGACCAGCACGAGGATTGGCATCCAGAACCAATCGTTGAGATAGGACTGCGTGCTGCAAATGCCATATTGAAATCCGGCCGCACTGTACTTTATAAAACTGTAACTTCCAACGACAGTGGCAACACACGAAAAAGCGATCAGCCACCATGAAAACCTCTGTCCGCCGAAAAAGAAGTCTTTGGTAGTGGTAGTATACCGGCCGAAATACAGGCCGAACCCAAGCACCGCAACGAAATAGAACAGCATAACTGCGTAGTCGAGATTTCCGCCGATAGCTTGAGCAATCATAGCGATTCTCCGTTTGCCCAATAGGGTGCCAGAAACGTAAAGATACATACGATGGCCAGCATTAACAAGAAACCAGCGACGAGTATCACTACGAGCCGGCGGTCTTCGGCGATTTTTAAGTTAAGGTATCCCCCGCGTAATCCACCCCAGATTCCGATGAGGCATAATAATGCACCAATACCGAACTGGCAGATAATCGGCCAAACTCGCAGCATATTCACTTGCCGTTTCTCCTGTTCTAAAATCCTAAAAAATCAATGACCGGTCATCCTTTGCCGGATATCGGCTGTATCTTTCAACTGCTCTCTAAGCCAGGCTGGACGATTAGTCGTTATTCCATCTACTCCAAGTTTAACCAGCCGAATTGCTTCTTCAGGCTCGTCCACTGTCCATACATAGAGCTTTTGTGCCGAAGCTTTCACGGCATCCATAAAGTCCTTCGTAACACCAGCATAATGAACATCCAGACCGTCGAGGCCTTTATTCTTAGCTATTTGAACAAGCTGCGGATCGTGCAGAATCCATTCCTCGGTTTCTTTGTCTTTTTCAGTTCCCTTGAGCCAATATGTGGGGACATCAATAAGTGCTTTGGACAAAGCCACGGTCTCCAGGTCGAAGCCGATAATGACTATTTGAGACATTTTACCGCTCTCAATGATGAGCTTCCGGAGAATGGGCAAAACCTCTTTCTCGCATTTTATTTCAACGTAGAGTTTCCGCCCGGGAGGTATTGTCTCGATAATATCGGCGAGAAAAGGGATTTGCTCTCCAGCATATTCTTCCGATTTGAAACGCCCCACATCAAGCTTGCGGAGCTCCTGGGAGGTAGCCTCTTTAACCTTAAGATCTATTTCACCTGTGCGTTTTGTCGAACTATCATGAATAACGACAATGTGATTATCCTTCGATAAGTGCACATCTACCTCCACATCAGCTCCTTTTTCCCAACCAAGCATGACTGAAGCCATGGTGTTCTCCGGAGCCAGGTATGATGCCCCACGGTGCGCAATGATTTCGACTGACTTTGTACATCCTGATATACTGACAAGGTACAAGCAGAACAACATCTTAATAAAAAAGTATCTCATTTTTCAAATCTCATCTCAAAAAGGTAAACAACAATTATTGGCATAGGATATTAGGCCTACCTAATGTTAACGATTCGATTATAATACCTGAGTCAGCTTCTGTAAAATGAGAAAATGTCCCTTTCGTTTGATGGGTGCTTCAGGACGGGGAACTGTGTGAACCCCGTTAGAATTCTATAACGATGAATAATATGGTCCAGAAAAGCCAAATTTCTAACTGTATGAACTGTTGGCCATAGCGCGAACAATAGGGAAAACGGGAACCCCCGCCGGCAACAAGCGGGGGCTTCTGACCAACTAACAAATATTTTTGATGTCATAGGTGAACGAGCATCGCCGGGCTGCGGCGGGCTTCGCCCCTACGAGAACCTGCAAAAAACCGTAGTTACCAAATACCGCACATCGGATTGACTTAACCGTATTTAATAGTTAGAATAGGAGTGTAAAGTTAGCAAGCTCGTTTTTACGACGAATGCAACGGGTGCATAATCGGGGTTCATGTGGGTTGTAAGGTGAGAGGTTTAGATCTACAGCAAGTTGGGCAGATGTAATATGGCTTTTTTATTCAGTTACATATCGCACCATAGCCGTCTGGTTTTGACGGCGGCCTGCATCGCATTTATGGTTGGGTCAATCCGGCCTATCCTCAGCAGCAGCTTTGCTGCGGAGGGTGGATCCACAGTCGCCGCAGCGAAGGCCGACGCCGCAGCAGGACGAGCCAATGATATTGATGCAGCCCGCGAGCAATTCAAGAGAGGCCAATATACACAATGCATTGAGTCTGCCCAAAAAGCCATCGAAGAAGAAACTTACAGGAGCAAGAGACAGTGGTGGATTCTGATGGTCGAGTCGCTTATGGCACTGGGGCGATATGAACAGGCCGCCAAGGAAATTGACTCAGCCCTGCTGCGTTATACAGTGAGTATTCGCTTGCTAAAGCTCGGGCATACAGCAAATCTATACTGCGGCCAGACCGACTATGCTTCTGAAATGTTAGCGAAAATCTACCGGTATGGCCGCTGGTTCAAAATTGAATACTGGGATCCTCCGGACCTGGTGGCCCTGGGAGAGGCTCTGCTGCTGCTCGGATCCGAACCACGGATTGTTCTTGAGCAGCTTTTTAACCGGGCCATGAAGATTGACCCGGACTGCCGCGAAGCCTATCTCGCAGCAGGAGCACTTGCGCTGGACAAGCAAGACTACGAGTTAGCTGCCAATCAATATCGTAAAGCTCTCGAACGGTTCGGTGACGACCCGGACATGCACTGCGGATTGGCCAAGGCATTTTACCATAGTGACCGGATTTTAATGGTCAAATCATTAGATGCGGCCCTTTATGTGAATCCCAATCATGTGCCCTCATTATTGCTGCTTGCCGAACACCAAATCGATTGCGAAGACTATGCTTCGGCGGGCAAGCTGCTTGACCGGGCTGCTGCTGTCAATCCATGGCACTCAGAGGCCTGGGCGTACCGCTGTGTTTTAGCTCATCTGGGTAATGAGCCCAATGCGGTCAATACCTGCCGCACAAATGCTCTGAAGTTTTGGCCGACTAATCCCCGGGTGGACTATCTAATCGGAAGAAAGCTGTCGCAGAACTATCGATTTACTGAAGGCGCTGCTTATCAGCGTCAGGCGCTGCAGCTCGATAAGGAATATCTGCCGGCAAAGATCCAATTGGCCCAGGACCTGCTTCGATTAGGTGACGTATCCGAAGGCTGGACCCTGGCCGATGAGGTTTACAAAGCGGACCAATACAATGTCATGGCCTACAATCTTGTCAATCTGCGCGACAACATGTCCAAATTCAAAACGCTGACCGCAGATAGGTCCATTATTCGAATGGACGAGCTCGAAGCGGCTGTGTATGGTGATAGGGTTTTGAAGTTATTGCAGCAGGCCAAGTCGGAGCTATGCCCAAAATACGGCCTCGAATTGGATGAGCCCGTTACATTGGAGCTGTTTCCTAATCAGCAGGATTTCGCTGTGCGCACGTTCGGCATGCCCGGCGGGGACGGGTTCCTCGGGGTGTGCTTTGGTAATGTAATCACTGCCAATAGTCCCAGGGCTTCGAGAGCAGTCAACTGGGAGTCGACCTTGTGGCATGAGTTTTGTCACGTGGTCACACTCAATCTGACGCACAACAAAATGCCGCGCTGGCTCAGTGAAGGGATTTCCGTGTACGAAGAAAGGCAGCGTAATCCCGCCTGTGGCCAACACATGAATCCACAATATCGCAAAATGATCCTTGGAGGGGAGCTGACACCGATTAGCAAGCTAAGCAGTGCATTTTTGAGTCCGCCCACGCCCATGCACTTGCAGTTTGCCTACTACGAGTCGTCGCTTGTGGTGGAGTTTCTTGTCGAACAGTTCGGCTCTGAAATCCTAAAGGCCGTCCTCGCCGACCTGGCAAAGGGTGAAGATATCAACAGCGTCATCTCCAAGCGGGCGGCTCCGATAGAGAAGATTGAAAAGCAATTTGAGGCCTTTGCTCGAAAGCGGGCCGAGGGTCTGGCTCAGGATGTTGACTGGGCCCAGCCCGAAAACGGACAAATCGATCCTGCCGACTCTGAAGCACTGGCCAAATGGCTGACCGAGCACCCCAATAGTTTTTGGGCCCTGAGGCTGCAAGCCAGCCATCTTTTGGCCGACCAAAAGTGGGAACAGGCCAAGGCACCGCTCAAGAAGCTAATCTCCATTTACCCGAACTATACCAGCGAGGGCAACGCTTATAGTCTTCTTGCCCAGGTACATCGCAAACTCTCCGAGACCGAACAGGAACGCCAAGTGCTCAACAATTTAGTCACGATCTCAGCCGACGCGGCGGAGGCCTACGTGCGTCTCATGGAAATCGCTATGGAGCAGAAGAACTGGCGTGAGGTCTTTGACAGCGGAAACAAGTATCTCGCGGTCTATCCCATGTTAGGGACTGTTCATTGGTGCATGGGCCGGGCCAACGAAGAACTCGGCCAAAACGACCAGGCTATTGAATCGTATCGGCGTTTGCTTTTGTTGGATCCCGCGGACCCGGCAGATGTCAACTACCGCCTGGCGCGTTTGTTTGTGGACCGGGACCCTGCCACTGCAAAGCGATATGTGCTCGAGGCCCTGGCGGATGCACCACGTTTTCGCCAGGCACATCGTCTATTGTTGAAGTTAATCAAAGACTCCCAGCCTGACAAATCGGAATACAAGCCCACATCGAACGAACAAAGTGAACTGAAAATAGTTCAGGAGAAAGCACCATGATAAAAACAAAATGGTTCATTATTCTATTCATGGTGGCATGTGTCGGAATAAGCATGGTGTTCGCACAGAGATATTCCAATCGACGAGATTCCTATCGAAGGGGTGTGCCCGATTGGGAGCCCGACAAGGAGTTTTCACATGATGTCTTCACATTCGTGCGAATCCGGTATGCGTCCGGATACGGCAGAGGTGAATATGGAGGCAGGTCTGGTCGCAGGCCTGGTCGCGGCTTTAGAGGTGATTACGGACGCGGTTACGGTCGCGGCTTTAGCGGCGGCAACTGGGCAACGGACTACCCTGACAGCGATTTGAACTTCTCCTTCCGCCTGCATCAATTGACTTCGATGGAAGTTAATCCTGACGGAGTGGTACTCGAACTAACGGACCCGAAACTTTTCGACTACCCCTTCATCTACATCGTGGAGCCCGGCCGGCTGGTCTTCAGCGAAGAGGAGGTCAAGATTCTCCGTCGTTACCTGTTGAACGGTGGGTTTCTGATGGTCGATGATTTTTGGGGTGAAGATGAGTGGTATAACTTCTACCGTGAGATCAAGCGGGTGTTTCCCGATCGCGAACCGGTCGAGCTTATGCTGAACCACCCGATCTTCCATGCCGTATTTGACCTCAAGGAAAAGCCGCAGATTCCCAGCATCGGCGTTGCCCTGCAAGGGCGTAATTACGGTATCACCTGGGAGCGTGAGGATGCGCGCGTACCTCATTACAAGGCCGTCTATGACGACAAAGGCCGGATGATGTCTATTATCTGTCACAACACCGACCTTGGTGACGGATGGGAACGCGAGGGGGAGGACGAATGGTATTTTCGTGAGTTTTCAGAGAAGAAGGCATACCCGCTGGGAATCAATATAGTGTTTTACGCAATGACTCATTGAAAGGAAAATGACTTTGGCTACCAAAACATACGAATTTGAACGACAGGCTGTCGAACAGATCAAGGAGGCACGTGAGCGCATCAGTGCTGAGCTCTCAAAAGTAATCGTCGGCCAGGGAGATGTTATCGAGCATTTGATTATCGCAGTGCTTTCCGGGGGACACTGTCTGATTACCGGTGCGCCGGGTCTGGCCAAGACACTGCTGGTCAAATCTCTAACGGAGCTGTTTAACCTTAAGTTTCAACGCATTCAGTTTACACCGGACCTTATGCCCGCCGACATCACCGGCACTGAAATCCTTCAGCAAACTGACGGAGAGCGAAAGATGGTTTTTGTAAAGGGCCCGATTTTTGCCAACATGATTCTTGCCGACGAGATTAACCGCACGCCTCCCAAAACACAGGCGGCCTTGCTTGAGGCGATGCAGGAACACCACGTGACCGCTGTCGGTGTATGTCATGCACTCAGCGAACCGTTCTTTGTATTTGCAACACAGAATCCTATCGAGATGGAAGGCACCTATCCACTGCCTGAAGCGCAGCTCGACCGGTTTATGTTCAATGTCTTGATTGATTACCTGCCGGAAGATGACGAGGTTGAGGTCGTTTGCCAGACTACCACCACCGAGCCCGAACCTATCAAGCAGGTGTTAACCGGCGAAGACTTGCTGCGTTTTCACAGCGTAGTTCGCAAGGTACCTGTCGCCGAAGATGTTGTGCGTTATGCCGTGAGGATAGCGGCGGCATCGCGTCCCGGCCCGGATAATCCACTAAATTTCGTCAACGAGTGGGTCACGTGGGGAGCCGGGCTGCGCGCGTCGCAATATATGGTGCTTGGCGCCAAGGCCCGAGCGCTGCTTTACGGCAGGTCGCACGTAAGATTCGAGGATATACGGGCACTGGCCCATCCGGTGCTTCGACATCGCGTATTGATAAATTACCGCGCCGAGGCCGAGGGCGTGGTCATTGAAAACATTGTTGATCGCCTGCTGAAATCGGTCAAGGAGAGAAAAATCAAATGACAGACAAATCGTCACCATCCAGCTTTGCGGTCAACAGCCCCGGCACTGACGGTATGATCGACCCGGTCTCGCTGATGAGGATCAAGTCGATGGAACTGCGCGCCAAAGTAATCGTTGAGGGATTCTGGAAGGGTATACACCGAAGCCCCTATCATGGCTTTTCAGTCGAGTTTACCGAATATCGCCAATACACCTTTGGTGACGACCCCCGCTACATTGACTGGCGACTCTATGCCCGCAGTGATCGATTTTACATCAAGAAGTTCGAAGATGAGACGAACCTGCGCTGCCACCTGCTAATTGACCACAGCCGATCGATGGGCTACGGTTCCGGAGGCTACACGAAGTCACAATACGGCGGCACACTGGCCGCGACGCTGGCCTATTTTCTTTTCACTCAGGGTGACGCTGTCGGCCTGACAACATTCGACGATCAGCTCAGGAAATATTTGGCGCCGCGCAACCGGCCTGGTTATCTGCGCCGCTTGATGCTGGCGTTGGAGGCTTCCCCCGAGGGCAGTGCCACCGACCTGGGTCCACCGCTGCAGCACATAGCCGGAATGCTGACAAGACGCGGCCTGATCGTGCTGATTTCTGATTTGCTAACGTCGATTGACCGGCTGGAAGCGGACCTGGGTTATCTGTGCGCGGGCGGCCATGATGTTGTGGTATTCCATGTACTGGATCCTGCCGAGCTGAACTTTGACTTCGACTCGCCGGCACTCTTCCAGGATATAGAGACCGGGCGCAACATGTACGTCGATCCGTCCGATGCCCAGACAAGTTACAAACGAATGCTGAACAAACATTTGGCTAAAGCTAAGTCCACATGCCAAAACCTCGGGATCGACTATCACTTGTTCCCGACAGATCGTCCGTTCGATTTGGCCCTGCTGGACTTCCTGCAGGACCGGATGCGTCGCAGAAAGCGTATCAGATACAGAGGTGGTTCAAAAGTCAGGACTAAGTTATGAGTTTCCTTTATCCATTATTTCTGGCAGGTATCGCCGCGGTCGGTTTACCTATCGTACTGCATATGATTCGCCGTCATACTCGCAAGCGCATAACGTTTAGCTCACTGATGTTCCTGCGTACTACAATACCTCGATTCAAGAACCGGAGCCGTATAGAAAACCTGCTGCTTCTGATTTTACGGTGCATCATATTGTGCCTGCTTGCATTTGGCTTCTCGCGTCCTTTTTTCCCACGAGAAGCCGTGGAGAGCCGGGTCCGCCTCGGCAGGCGCATAGTCCTGTTAATCGATACCAGTGCATCCATGCGGCGTGCCGGAATGTGGGACCAGGCAATCAGCGAGGCAAAGTCGGTGCTTGAGGGTGTTAGCCAAGCCGATAGAGTGTGCGTTATTAGCTTCGATCAGAGCACAAAAACACAGATGGGATTCGAACAATGGGGGGCGCTGGTTCCCAGTCAGCGCGCGTCGATCGTAATCGAACATATATCGGAACTGTCACCGGGTTGGGCTCCAACCAATCTTGGTAACGCCCTGGTCAGCGCGGCAGAATCTATTGAAGACGATGAAATCAACGAAGGACAACAAACTCTCGCGATGCGCCAGGTGGTGCTTATCAGCGATCTGCAAGAGGGCAGCAACCTTGAGGCGATGCACGCCTACGAATGGCCTGAAGAGATGGAATTGGTGGTTAAGCCGGTTCGGTGCCAGGGCACCACCAATGCGGCATTACAATTGGTAACGGACCGCAGCGGCCTGGGTGGTTCCGCTGATGACAGCTCCCTTGGCATTCGCATAACTAACTCGTCCGACGCGACCGCAGAGCGATTTCAACTGAACTGGGCCGATGAGACTGCTGCAAGCGCATCAAGCCGGGCTGTAGATGTTTATGTGCCGCCAGGTCATAGTATTGTCATGCGTGCCCCGGACCGGGCAGACGGGTCAGAAGCCCGGAAGCTGATATTGACGGGCGACGACCACGACTTTGACAATACCCTCTATTTAGCACCGCATTTGCAGCAGCAGGTCAATGTCCTATACATTGGCAGCGACGATCCCAACGATTCCAGGGGAATGTTGTATTATGCTCGACGGGCCTTTGGGGCCACCGGCGCACTCAAACCTATTGTCATTTCCCGTCCAGGCAACAAGACCATCGCAGCCATAGACATTGAGACGGCTCATTTGATTATTACGGCCGATGTGGTCAACCGGGAAAACCTCGTTTCCTTGCGCCGATACCTCGAATCGGGCCGAACGCTTCTGCTGGTTATGAAATCCATCGACGACGCTAAAACCCTGGCAGGTCTTGCAGGCATTGAAACCATCGAATCTCAGGAGGCGGATGTTGACCGATACGCCATGCTCGGCCGGATTGAATTCAAACACCCGCTGCTGGGGCCTTTCTCCGATCCTCGCTTTGGAGACTTCACCCAGATTCACTTTTGGAAATATCGACGGATAAATATTGGGGATCCGCCTTCGCAAAGCGGCATAGTTGCTTCGGCGGTGTCTGCTTTGCCTGACGCCCGGGTGTTAGCTCGTTTCGATAACGGCGATCCCGCCTGGATTGAGCTGCCTGTGGGCAAAGGGTCGCTGCTCGTAATGACTTTCGGCTGGCATCCCTCGGACAGTCAGCTCGCGCTTTCATCCAAATTTGTCCCGCTGCTTTACTCAATCCTTGAATATGGTGGAGTTCTTGCAGGACAGCAATCGCAATATTTCGTAGGTGACCACATACCAATACCGCATTCAAAAAAGGCGGAATCAGCAAACTTGCAGATTCGCAAACCCGACAATTCCCTGATTAGTCTGGATGCCGGCCAGCAGGTCTTTACTCAGACGGACTTGCCCGGAATTTATACCATTGAGTCGCCCACCGGGAATCCGCCTTCGCGGAGCGACATAGCTGCTTCGACTGAGTCTGCTAAGCTTTTCGCGGTTAACCTGCCCGCCAAGGAATGCCAAACAGCCGCCATGCCAATCGAAGATCTTGAAAGGTTCGGCGTTTTGTTTAAGCAGACTTCGGCGAGCTCAGTCGAGCCGTCTTCAAGCGTTGCTCTCGAACGGACTTCGCAGGCAAGGCATCATAGCAGTTTTGCAGAATTAGAATATGAGCAGAAAGTTTGGCGGTGGGTGTTTATTGCATTGTTAGCTGTGTCGTTAATTGAGATTTGGCTGGCGGGGTGGTTGACCCGTCCGCCTTCTAATCTGCAGGGAGAAGAAAAATGATTGAAAAAGCTCTTCGCAATCGACTCCGACCGATAGTGAATCGCCGAAGGCGTCTGAATTTAGCGTGGAGATTATCAGCCTATTGGTTAGTTTCGGGACTCATAGGTGTCGGTCTGATAGGCGCTGACTGGCTCTGGGGATGGAAATCGCCTATCGCAAACTGGGCACTATGCATCTCAACTGCGCTTGCAACGGTTTTGGCCTTATACAAATTTATTCACATGCACCCGGACTACCGGGCCGTTGCCCGACATATTGAGCGGCAACACCCTGATATGCAGGCGCTGCTGTTGACTGCGATAGAACAAGAGCCGAAAGGACTCGGCGGTCAATTAGGTTATCTTCAGGAACGGGTCATCGGCGAAGCTCTTAGACATGCGACTAAACACGACTGGCTGCGAAGCGTGTCATCCAAAATCCTCTTGTTGGCACATTTTGGTGGGATTGCAGCGCTATCAATTATTATCATGGCCCTGTTACAACTGTTACCCTCTACTCCTTCTCTGTTCACAATCGAAAGAGGTTTGCTGACAGGCAGAAATTACAATATCACCGTCAGTCCGGGAGACACGACCGTGGAATTAGGAACGGCGGTAGTTATACTGGCACGGTTCGACGGACGCGTTCCCACGGAGGCAAAGCTTTGGGTCGGCCCATCTGAACAGGACAAACAGCAGATGGCACTGACTAAGAACCTTGACGACCCTGTGTTCGGCGGTCTCATTCCGGAGGTCAATAACAACCTTCTCTACCATATCGAGTACGCGGGCAGGCGGACGCGCGACTACAGAATAAGCGCTTATGAGCATCCCGCACTCCAAAGAGCCGATGCGAAGATTGTTTATCCCTCATATACAAAACTGCCCGAAAAGGTCATCAAAAACACACGGCAGGTCAGTGTAATCGAAGGTTCCGAGGTTACTTTTGTCTTTACTCTCAACAAACCGGTAACTACGGCACAGCTTATCGCCAAAGACAAATCCGCTCTCGGTCTAAGCGCCGATGACGAGCAGCCGAACACCTATACCACTTCAATCACCGTAACGCAGAACCAACGATACGAGCTGCACTTAGCTGATGCTCAGGGGCTGACGAACAAGATGCCGCCGCGGTTTGTGATTGATGTCCATAAAAACCTGCCTCCCGAGCTCAAGCCCGTATTTCCCAATCGTGACGTGCTGGCGTCGCCTTTGGAGGAACTGAACCTGGAAGCAGAGGTCTCGGACGACTATAGTGTGACCGGCTATGGGCTGAGTTACGCCCTTGCAGGCACACAGAGCAGAGACATCACGCTGGGTCAGTCGGCGGTATCAAACGAGAATCAACAGATTCAGCACATGCTGGCGCTGGAAGACCTTAACGCCCTGCCGGACCAGTTGCTGACGTACTACTTCTGGGCCGACGATGTGGGTTCGGACGGCAAGGCCCGCAGAACCTTCAGCGATATGTACTTTGCGGAGATACGCCACTTCGAGGAAGTATTTCGCGAAAGCCAGTCATCCCAAAGCCAGCGCAACCAGAACCAACAAAACAGTGAACAGCAGCAGGGTCAGCAAGGCGAGCAGCTCGCCCGTTTGCAGAAGCAGATTATCAGCGCTACGTGGAACCTCAAGCAGCAGGCCGTTCAGTCGGGTGGAGTTGATGACCACAAAGAAGACCTCGATGTCATCCGCGAGTCACAGGCTGATGTGTTGCAGCAGGGCCAGTCGGCTTTGACTCAAGCCGAAGATGCGCCCGCGATTAAAACGCTGCAGGAAGCTACAAAGCATATGGAGACATCGCTGGAGCATCTGACCGAGGCGGTGGAATCCGCTTCGGCAGCAGAGCTGATGCCGGCGTTGGCCGCGGAACAGCTGGCCTATCAAGAGCTGCTCAAATTGAGAGAGCGCGAGTATCAAATTGCACGCGGCCGGGGCTCCGGTAGCGGTAGAAATAATGACGGTGCCTCTGCCCGCTCCGAGCAACAATTGCAGCAATTGGAGCTCAGACAAAGGGAGGACAGATACGAGACAGAGCGTCTGGCCCAATCCCAGGAGCAAACCACTCAGCGTGAGGATCTTCAGGTTCTTAATCGGCTTCGCGAATTGGCACGCCGGCAAAATGAAATGAGCAACAAGCTCAAAGAGACTCAGGTAGCGCTTCGGCAGGCCCAGGACGAGGAGCAGAGGCAGGAAATTCGCCGCGAGCTCAAGCGTTTGAGAGAAGAGCAGCTTGAGGCGCTTCGAGAGGTTGACGAGCTTCAGCAGCGAATGGAAAGACCAGAGAACCGCCAGCGTATGGCCGAGGCAAGAGAGCAGCTCGGTCAGAGCCGCTCAAGAATCCGTCATTCCGCTGAGGAGCTGGAGCAGGGGATGGTTTCACGGGCAATCACTTCCGCCACGCGTGCACAGCGTGAGCTGGAGCAGATGCGTGACGATTTTCGGCGAAGTACATCCAGCCAGTTTGACGAACAGATGCGCGATATGCGTGACCAGGCACAGCAGCTCGACCAGCGCCAAAAAGAAATAGCCGATGAGATAGAACAGCAGATAAATTCGGAACGAAAGACACTCGCTGATTCCGGCGTGAACCGCGAGCTGGCAGAGCGGGTTGACCAGCAGAAAGAAAGTACCGAAGAGCTGATTGACCAGATGAAAAATGTGAGCGAGCAGGCGGAGACTTCCGAACCGCTGCTTTCGAGAAAGCTCTACGATACGTTGCGCAGGGCAAGCACTGACAATGTTGACAGGACGCTTGAGGCAACCGGTGAGCTGCTCAGACGCAACTTCCTTCCGCAGGCACAGGAGATTGAGCGACGGGCCGGTAAAGGTATCGAGAACATAAGGGAAGGCGTTGAAGAGGCTGCCAGAAATGTGCTCGGCGACGAGGCTGAATCGCTGCGTCTGGCCCGACAACAGCTTGATGAGCTGATTAGGCAGGTTGATGAAGAGGTTGCCCGTGCCGGCCGGCAGCGATCAGGTGATCCCAATGAGCCGGTAGACTCAGCGGCGAATCAGCAGCGTCGTGCCGACGCTCAATCCGGAGCCGATGGTGAACGCCGGGACAGGCAATCCGCGAATCAGCCACAGGACGGCAGAGCATCTGCAAATGCACCCACAAGCGGAGATAGTCCTGCCGATTCTGATCCTAACAGCGCTGGACAACAGGATTCCCCACGCGGCGGCTCGCGAAGACAGTTAGCTGACGCCGGCGGGCGAACCGATCCGAGTGGCTGGGGCGGCAATCAATCCGGGCAATGGGACAGGATTGACCCTAACGGCCCGTTCACCGGCAGAGATTTCAGACAATGGTCCGATCGCCTGCGCGATGTGGAGGAAATGCTTACCGAAAGCGAATTACGCGATGAAGCGGCAAGAGTACGAGACCGCGCGCGCTCAATCCGGGCTGAATTTAAGCGTCACGGTAAAGAGCCACAGTGGGATCTCGTCCAGCAGCAGATCACCAATCCGTTGACCGAATTGCGCAAACATCTCAGCGACAAGCTGGCTCAGCTTCAGTCGGACGAGGCGCTTGTACCTATCGATCGCGACCCGGTACCCAGCCGTTTTGCGGAATTGGTGCGAAGGTACTACGAAAACCTGGGAGGCGATGATTGATGATGTTACTCGGTTCAATCACAATCCCTGAAAGCCCGTGGTTCTGGCTGGCCGTGCCGGTGTTAATTGTGACCGTTATAATATTGGTTTGGTCGTACCGGCGCTCAGCGGAGACAGGTGCGGTTCACAAGACAGCCTTTTGTCTTAGGCTTATAGGCGTGTTGGTGCTGTTACTATGTTTGATGGAGCCGCTGTGGAGTGGAAGACGTGTCAAAACCGGCGCTAATCTGTTTGTTGTTATTGCTGATAATAGCAGCGGCATGAACATTCGTGACCACGGCACAGACCTAAGCCGCGGCGAGATCCTTGAAGCCGCCTTGAAAACAGACCAGGGCAAAGCCCTGGACCGGATCAAACCCGCCTTCGGCGGGGCCGATTGGCTTGGCGCTCTGGCCGAAAATTTCCAGGTTCGCCAATATGTATTTGATTCGCGGTTACGCCGAACAACGGACTTTTCAGAGCTGACTTTTGACGGTAAGGCTTCTGCTATCGGTGTGGCCCTGCGAACAATTGCCGAACGCTACCGAGGCAGGCCTTTGGCCGGTGTGCTCTTGATGACCGACGGCAATGCTACGGATATGGCTGAGCAATTCTACCCCGGACCAATTGCAGCCGAAGCGGCGCCGCCTACCACCGGAGCCGACAGGTCGGGGGTGCGTCGCAGCGGGACAATTGGTGCGGGGTCGGGTGTGCCGCCGGTTTACCCGGTCGTAATAGGTGGCCGGCGACCACTAAAAGATATCTCCCTGACAAATGTCTCTGTTAGCCAGACATCTTTTGAAGACGCTCCCGTGATGATACAGGCCGACGTTGAGGCCTCCGGATACGCAGGCAAGACCATCGCCGTGGATTTACTCGAAAACTCAGGTAAAATGCTGGAACGCCAAACACTCAAAATCTCCAGGAATGACGAGAAACAAGTATTTCGTTTTCGTCTGCGTCCGGACAAGACCGGTGTTTTGTTCTATCATCTTAATGTCACAGAGGAAATCTCGCAGGATAGATTGTCCACTCTCCGCAGCAGCACTGCTACGGAGGACGGCTCGGACCAACTTGAAGCACCATCGGAAGCGACACTGGCCAATAATAAACGTACACTTGTTGTGGACCGTGGCAAGGGGCCGTACCGGATTTTGTATGTAACCGGCAGGCCGAACTGGGAATATAAATTCCTGCAACGGGCAATTAGTGAAGATGAGCAAGTGCAGCTGGTGGGACTGCTTCGTGTCGCAAGACGGGAGCCGAAATACGATTGGCGGGGACGCGCCGGTGAGGTGAGCAATCCACTGTTTCGCGGATTTGATAACAAAGATGAGGAGCAGACCGAGCAGTATGACCAGCCGGTTCTCGTGCGCCTTAACACACGTGACGCGGCGGAGCTTCGCGATGGATTTCCCAAAACACAAGAAGAGTTATTCGGCTATCACGCGGTCATCCTCGACGACATCGAAGCAGAGTTCTTCTCACATGACCAAATGGAGCTGCTTCAGGAGTTCGTTGCCGAGCGCGGCGGTGGGTTCTTAATGCTCGGCGGGAAAGAATCGTTCCAACAGGGCAATTTCCATCGCACGCCCATCGGGCATATTCTGCCGGTCTATCTGGACCGGCTGGCCCAGCAGGAAACGGTAACTCGAGCCTATTTGAATCTGACTCGCGAAGGCTGGCTGCAGCCGTGGGCCAGATTGTGCGACAATGAGCAGGATGAACTACAGCGGCTCCTGGAGATGCCCGCATTTCGTGTGCTCAATTGCGTGCGTGCCATTAAGCCGGGTGCGCGAGTGCTTGCTACCGTTGGCGACGATCCGGCTCAGCAGTTCCCGGCTTTGGTTGTACATAGATACGGTAACGGGCGAGCAGCAGCATTGACTATCGGCGATATTTGGCGCTGGGGCCTGAAACAGAATCAAATGCGTGATGACATGAACAGATTCTGGAGACAGACACTGCGGTGGCTGGTCGCAGACGTACCGAATCGAATTTCATTACAAGCCACACATAAACGTGACCAGGTAAACCAACCGGTTGTACTTCAAGTTCGGGTCCGCAAGAAAAATTTCGAGCCAATGGATAATGTTTCAATTGCCATAGAAGTGCGTGACCCCGAGGGTCAGAATCTGCGGCTGACTGCCGAACCCGTGCTCACTGAAAGCGGGCTGTTTGAGGCCACGTACATTCCCCGCTATAACGGCAGCTACCTTGCCCAGGCCGTCGTGAATGATGCCAATGGTGTCGAGGTCGGCGACGTAAAGGCCGGATGGGCTGTTGATCTCGAAGCCCATGAGTTTCGGTCGATCAGAACCAACCGCCCGCTGCTTGAAAGAATTGCTCGTCAGACTGGAGGTCAGGTTATTGAACTTGACGCGTTAGAGGACTTTGTTCGCAGCCTGCCAAGTCGCGATGCCCCCATTACGGATATCTGGATTAAGCCATTGTGGGATTTGCGGGGTATATTACCGGCCATTTTCCTGCTTATCCTGATGTGCTTTGCCGGCGAATGGACTCTACGCCGCTGGAAGGGGATGCCATGAAACTCGTGACAATATTGCTCGTCGGTATATTGATTGTTGATGTGGCTGCCTTCTCAGTAAATGTCACCCCCGTGTTTTCGCAAGAAAGTAAGAACGGGGGTCAAGACTATCAAAAACCCACCGTAATAGTTGTCATCGGTGCAGCCGGGACTGAGGAGTTTGGGGCGCAATTCGCCAAATCGGCCCGTCTGTGGGAGGAAGCTTGCTCAAAAGGTGATGCGAAATTTGCAGCAATTGGTTTAGATAAAATTGAAGGGTCGCCTGCACTCGCGTTACCTCCGCTCTTGCTTTCGCAAGATAGCACGGGGTTGCGAGCGAATGATCGTACGACGCTGCAAAAAATACTGGCGGACGAATCTAAACAAACTACAGCTGCTTTGTGGCTGGTTCTAATCGGGCATGGAACTTTCGACGGCAGGACGGCGAAATTCAACCTCCGGGGCCCCGATATCTCGGCAGATGACCTGGCCGAATGGCTTAAGCCATTGTTCAGACCTATTGTAGTGATTAACACCGCCTCGTCAAGCGCCCCTTTCTTAAGCAAGCTGTCTGCGCAGGGGCATGTTGTGATTACCGCGACCAAGAGCGGCTATGAACAGAACTATACACGTTTTGGCCAATATCTGGCCGGTGCGATCGCCGAGCCACAAGCGGACCTTGACAAGGATGGTCAGACTTCCCTGCTTGAGGCATTTCTGACCGCCTCCGGTCGCGTTGAAGAATTTTACTCTGCCGCCGGTCGCCTCGTCACGGAGCATGCCCTGCTCGATGACAACGGAGATGGGCTGGGCACTCGCGCTGATTGGTTTCGAGGTATCCGACCTGTGCAAAAGGCCGAGGATAGCGCATCTCTTGATGGCTACCGCGCCCATCAGTTTCACATGGTCCACAGCGAAGCTGAGAATAAAATATCCCCTGGCCTGCGAGCACAACGGGATAGCCTTGAGCTTGAAGTCATAAAGCTGCGTGATGCAAAAGAGAAGTTTTCTGAAGATGAATATTTCTCGAAACTCGAAGCACTGCTCTACGATATCGCTCAAATCTACGAACAGACAAACGAAGCTGATAATCGCAGCCAGAAATAGCGGCTCGTCCATAAGGGACAAAGTGAAAAAAAAGAGAACTAAAAACGGTTCAACGGCATAGAATGGATAGACAACTCGCCGGCATTGTGAGATGGCACTCCAACGCCCATTTGAATTAACGGAGAGGGCGGGATTCGAACCCGCGGTACGGGCGTTTACCCGTACGACGGTTTAGCAAACCGTTGCCTTAAGCCACTCGGCCACCTCTCCGAATAATTTTGTAGTAATTTACCCTGTATAGCCCCGTATTGCAAGAAAATTAGTGGCAAGCTCTATTATTTCGGTGCAGACAAGCAACAAGCGTTACAGCGGTATATAGAACAAGCCGCCTATCTGCATGCCGGCAAAGTCCCTGAGCCCGGGTATTCCGGCGGTGAGTTGTCGATAGCCACAGTAAAGGCCCTGTATAACCGGGCCTTGGACAACGAATTCATCGATAATCCGCCGAAATTGAGGGCGGTCAAGAAGATTACAATAAAAAGACAAGATAAGCCGAACTTCACTGTGTCGCAAGTTCGAAAGTCACTCCAAAATGCAAGTCCTCAAATGAAGGCAATGATACGGCTGGGTTCGAACTGTGGACAGCTATTTGACTGAAAACCAGAATTTAGCCTATAAACTGGTTAAAAAAGCCCACATTAATCACATTTCACTTGACTTATTTTTTCTTATACGTAAGAATTCAAAGCAGGAGTGAAATACGCTCAGTATTATCGGCCTAATAAGGCGGCCTATATCGAAAGGAGTCGCTTTCCAAGAAATGACTCTCGTCATAAGCAAGCTAAATAATAAATGCGGGGAATTCTTCCAGAATAAGCCCAAGTACTTTTAAAATCATAAGGATGCTTAAAGTGTTTATTTTTTCAAGGAGGGCAAGCTCACAAGCAAAAACACACAACTAATAAAATCGAGGCAATCATCCACCAAATACCATCAGTCAGCAAGGATGTTAGCGCTGTGGGGCTGCCATTTATCTGAGAAAGTGTATGAAAACAAAAGAACGGTCATATATCGAGGAATCAGGGAAGATGATAAGCTGCCGGTTCTTGTGAGGCTCCTCAAACCGGAGCACCCCGCACATGAAGAATTGTACCCATTTGATATGACTATGAAACTACACAAGAGCTAAATCTGTCCGGTGTGATAAAGCCCACAATTAACAAGCTTTGAAAAAGGTTGGGCGTGCAGAAAGGTTTTAAGCAGATAAACAGGTGAATTTAAGGCTGTTCAGAGTATCTTATTGGGCAGCTCTTAGCTGTCTGATAACAAAACTCTTTTTTTCAAAGGTTCTTATTGCAACCCACGGGGACGGAGTCTAATAAAATTTATGATTCGCAACAAATCAGTCGACGGACTTGGTTCGCTCCTGGCATGTATACAAAGAACCTGAAATGAGTATCATTGTGCGTTACGAGGACATGTTGGACGACACACTTGATATCGTTACTCAGGTGGCTGAGCATTTTGAACTCGATAGTCGGCGTGAAACTATCCAGAGTATAGTCACGGCCAACAGTTTCGAAAGGCTCAGTAGAGGGCGAAAACGTGGAGATACTGATAACAAGAGTTTCTTTCGGAGCTGCACTTCAGGCAACTGGAAGAGATGCTTGACGTCCGAACTTAACGAACTTTACAAAGATATCATTGGCGATTTCCTCATTGAATTTGGATACGAAAAAGACAAATCATGGTAACTTGTTTAAATAGAAAAACATCGGTCTGATACGAATTCAAGTTAATTCTTGCGCCTTACTCTAAAAGCGTTCCGGCCGTGAGGGTGGGATAAATGGCCGCTATATCATAAATCGTCATTATATAAAGCGCACTTATTAAGTTGAATTGGTATGAGTAGTCAAAAACAAACAATGCTTCTCTGGCTTAGTTAATATGTATAACCATGAAAGTTTCAATAATAACTGTTTGCCTTAACAGTGCCGAGACAATTGAAGACGCGATAAGAAACGTTCTGAGCCAGGACTATGAGGATATTGAATATATTGTCGTCGATGGCGGGTCTTCGGATGGTACCCTTGACATCCTAACAAAGTATCAAAGTAGAATTTCCAGATGCATATCTGAGCCTGACAAAGGTATTTATGATGCGATGAACAAGGGGATTAAGTTGTCAAGCGGCGACGTTGTAGCTACCCTGAATGCTGATGACATGTATGCCGACGAAACCATTGTAGGCCGGATGCTGGAATTTATCCAAAAAAATGAATTGGATGCTGCATATGGAGATCTGGCGTATATAGACCCCAACAATGGCAATCACGTTATGCGATTCTGGAAAGCAGGTAAGTATAAGAGAGGAGCCTTCTACCACGGGTGGGTTATGCCACATCCAACGTTTTTCTGCCGGAAAAAAGTGTTCGATAAGTACGGATGTTTCAACAACAGTTTTCAAATTGCGGCTGATTTTGAGTTAATGCTTCGTTTTGTTGAAAAGCATCAAATCAATGTCGGCTATCTACCAAAAGTAATCGTAAAAATGCGTACAGGAGGCAAAGCAAACGTCCTGAATGGCATTATTCGTGGTAACATGGAAATCATCAGAGCTTTTCGAATTAACGGTTTACGTCTATCTCCTTTATTTTTTATCTTCAAGCCAATCACAAAAATATCCCAACTCTTTATGAGGCCTGAAGGTACAGAATAACATTTCGTTGGTTTGCAAATAGAAGTAAAAAATATGCGGCTGACTGTTGATGTAAAGGTAAAAGGCTGGCAATATATTATGTTATCGGGAATTAATAGAAACTGCTTTTAAATTTGATTTGACACAATAAGACCAGATCAACTTTTTCTATGATAGTGAAAATCTTATTATTGCTGGTAGATGCAGTTTTAATTAATATTGCGTTCCTCCTATCCTTTCTTATAAGGTTTGGTACAGACATCCCTGATTACAACTTCAATTCTTATAAAGGCAATTTCCTTTTCCTGACGTTCATGTACATGCTGGCATTTAGCTTCGCAAGATTTTTCAAGAATAGATTCCAGTCACACTGGGATTTATTTAAACGAATTACCCATAGCATGGCATTGGGGACACTTTTCGGCATAGCCCTCGTATATGTTTTCAGAACCCAGTGGTCTACATTTCCTACAAGTATCTTCCTCATTTCCTTTCCAGCTGGTCTAATTATTATCTTCCTATCCAACGACCTGATTTTAAATTTAACAGGAAGAATTAAGAAAATAATAATCATTATTGGACAAGAAAGCGGCACAGAAGCCATTGAGAACAACAAGCATGTTGAGAAAATACATATAGATAAAATCGAGGACCTTGTGTGGTATAAGGATGCAGACGAGGTCGTGATATGTGAACGAGTCCGCGAAGACAAGCAGATGAACCTCCTGATTTATCTCTTGCTAAGATTAAAAGTCAACGTGCTGTTTAGCCCGTCCATTTATGCGGAATTGCTTTCAGGAAATGTAATGGACGAAAACTCGATACAATTCCTTGCGACATTCCTTGGAAGAAAATCTGACAGTGAAGAATTCTTGATAAGGGCTTTGGATGTATTAGGCAGCGCCTTTATACTTATCCTTCTAAGCCCATTGATGCTAACGGTCTTGCTGCTTATAAGACTTACTTCATCTGGGCCTGTTTTGTACAAACAGAGTAGGATTAGCAAAGACGGCAAAACCTTCACTTTGTACAAATTCAAGACAATGATTAATGATGCTGAAAAGCAAACAGGTCCTGTTTTAGCAGATGAAAATGACCCAAGAGTTACAAGAATCGGCCGTTTTCTAAGACGCACCCGTATTGATGAGCTTCCCCAATTGTTAAATGTTATACGCGGCGATATGAGTCTTGTTGGACCGAGACCTGAACGGCTCCACTTTGTGAAACGGCACAAGGCACTGAGGGAAATACGGCTGGCGGTTAAACCCGGCCTGACCGGTCTTGCGCAGATAAGAAATGCTTATAACTTACACCCCAACCATAAAGTAAAATACGATTATTTGTATATTCAACGAAGATCTTTCCTGTTAAATCTGTACATTTTGGCAAAAACGATTCCTGTGGTATTGCTGAAAAAGGGCTGGTGAAACTAAAGCACCTCGTAAATAACAATTCTTTTTTTCGTTTTCTTCTTATTCATCCACACCGAATATCGTTTTCGCACTTCTCTGTTAAAGGTTATACCGTCCTCTGCTTGCTTGCCATCTAAGAATTTTACTACGTATGTGGTATTTCCGGGGATTTTCTCTCCATCCATTCTCCTGCTTGACCTTTGTGCATAAAAGCCAATCCGCGAATCTGCCATTGCGATTAGATCTTTTTCGCTGGTATTTTCTTTCAGCCATTTCGCCGTATCAATATAGCCTTGCATTTTCCAACCCAGCGGTGTTATCCTATCGAACTTAGCCGTACAAATACTAAAGCCTACTGCCACAAGTATAAAAAACCAGCGTTGTCTGTTTCTCTTTATGCTTAGACTGCTTTTAGAAGCCCTCTTACTTAGCCAGCGTGCAATTATCTGTAAACCTACTGGTATATAAAAAACGGTAAAGACCACCATAGGCATACAATGCCTTCTACTTATATAGCCGTAATGTTTATGAAGCATTACCATCATTGCCAGATACAGGATCATCAAGGCAAGTATAAAGAACCTTTCAGTAAGCAAAGTCCTTCGTAGTTTGCGGAAATGCTGGTAAAGGCCAACCGCCAGCGGCAGTATAAAAAAGTGCATCAGATTGTCACTGATTTTCTCGCCGAGCTGACCAAGAGCTTTTAGTATATCGGTTGGCATCCCTGAAGCTGTGTATACTGCTACGGTATCATCAAAGCCACTTTGTTCAAGCCCACTGGACTGCCACGGGGTGTTACAACTGATAACCCTTTTTAGTTTTGGTGGCAAAACTCTTCCTCTTACCTTCATATAAGGCGCTGCTGGAATTGCAAATCCGATTAGAAGGATCAGTGTTAGGCGAATAGCTTTGAGCCTACTTATATTCCCCCTTGGAAGAAACAAACTGATTAACAACCACAAGATTCCATATATTACTATTTGTGTGCATTCCTCTCGTATTGTATGACCAAGTCCCGCTGCTAAGCCAGCAATTGCAAACATCCACCACTTTCCGAATCTGCTGCCCCAAATTAAGAATAAAAGGCCTGTGGACAGAAACAAGATATGAGGCCAATCCCTCAATGCATCACTTCCAAACTCCGCAGGATAAGGCAGTATTATGAGGATAAGAATTGCCCAGAAACTTCTTTTGCTTCCAACCAAAAACTTTCCTATAAAATATAAAGGAATTAGCGCAATTAATCTGCATAACAACGTTACACTTTGGGCCGTATATATCCAGATAAATACTGATGAGTTATCGGTAAACAGAGTCACGAATCTATGAGCTATAAAAATGAGAAATGGATAACCGGGAGGATGCCCCTTTATAATACCAACAGGGTCGCTTGAAAGCTTTTGTGCCCGCTCAATGTAATAGACGCCGTCCTTGGCAATAAGGACTGTTGTGGCAATCAGGTAAACTCCGAGTACGGATGCGATAAGAATAAGAATAAGTAAGTTAATGACATCGTCTTTATGTTCTTTGTATTTAGCTTCTAACGTAGCCACCTTAATACTCACTTGCATCTACTTTATGTACTTGTTGTTCACCGACGTCAAATATAAATTCTCCGACGAGATTATTTTATCGTTTGCTCATAATGGCTTGCCCCCGCTTTTTATACCAAGTCTTATGAGAGGTTTTCACATTCTTTCTCCCTGTTCTGGGGCAGGCGGAGCATAGCCTGGCCCAGAACAACAAAACGCCGCCGGAGCCATGCAGCCTCACGACAAGTCGGAACTGTTTGGCCGGTAGTGATTATAATCCATTCGCCACGACTCAATTCTATCGCTGGCATCGGCCAGTGACAAGAACCAATTCTGATTTAAACACTCGACTCTGAATTTGCCATTGATATATGGCGACAACAGACCTATGCTCTAACCAGTTTGCGGACAAACCGAACCAATAACATACGACCATTCATATTTTGTCTGTCGTAATGTACGAGGTCTTGAACCACCAGCCGTCCGATAGTGTGCAGAGATTCTTCGCGGAGTTTACCCCTGAGGTCGACGACGTGCTCAGAATAATAAGATGGCTACTCTGAGTCTTTTTTCTTTGCGTATTGAGCGATGATTTGCTGCTGGACGTTGGGCGGGACTATTTCATAATGGCTGAGTGACATCGAGTAGCTGCCGCGTCCGCCGGTAACGCTTTTGAGCTGGCTGTTATATTGAGTAACCTCCGACAACGGAACCTGCGCTTTAATAATAATGAAATTGCCGGCCAACATATCCTGGCCGAGGACCCTTCCACGTTTCGAGGCCAGGTCGCCGGCGATATCGCCCATATTTTCCGCGGGGACTGTAACTTCAATATTGACTATCGGCTCAAGTAAGACGGGGTTGGCTTTTTTAACGGCGTCGGTAAATGCACCCTTGCCCGCTGCGCGGAACGCCACTTCTTTTGAATCGACGGGATGGTGTTTGCCGTCGTAAACAGAAACTGAAATGTCCTGTAATGGAAACCCCGCTACAACGCCGTTCTGCATTACCTCATTAATGCCCTTAGCCACCGCCGGCTCATATTGGCCGGGAATTGAAGCACCAAAAATATCCCAGTTGTACTGCAGGGGCGGGTCGGAATTGCGCTCGGCCGGCTCGATGCGAAGATAGACTTCGCCGAATTGTCCTGCTCCGCCGGTCTGCTTCTTATGGCGGTAATGGCCCTCGGCTTTAGCGGTAATCGTCTCACGGTAAGGAATCTTCGGCTCCTTGGTTGTTACTGACAGCTTGTAGCGGTTCTTCATCTTCTCGAGCATTATCCGCAAATGCAGATCGCCAAGGCCGTTTGCAACCAGCTCCTTAGTCTGGGTATCTCTGCTGACCTTAAAGCAGGGATCCTCTTCGCACAATCTCTCAAGAGCAGAGCTGATTTTCTGTTCATCCCCTCTTGTGGCCGGCTCAAATGCCAAAGAAAACATCGGTTCGGGCACGGGGGGCAGTTCGAATTTGCCGGCCGCTTTGCCATCGTGTATGAGGTCGCCTGTTTTCAGCTCCTCAACCTTGGCTAAAGTTATAATGTCACCGGCTACACCGGCATTGATTTCTTTATTTTCGCCGCCCTGAGATTTTAAGGTATGTCCCGGCCGAATGCCCTTCTTCTCGTCATTGCGCAGCAGATTTGTCTCTGACGTAAGAGTGCCGCTGAAGATGCGGATTGAGGAGTACTTCATATTTGAGCGTTGGTCGAAGCTGACACGAAAGACCAATCCGGCCAATGGCCCTGCAGGGTCGGCCGCCAGCTCCGTTAAGCTGTCACCGTCTTTAAGCTGAGCGGGCTTTACCTGGCGAGGCGACGGCGTGTATTTTACAATGATGTCCAGGAGCTCCTGGACACCGGTTTCTCTGCGGGCATCGGTGAAAAGTATTGGGATAAGAGTGTCGGCTTTTAAGGCCTCTACGAATACCGAAGCTATTTTTTCAGCGGATATTTCTTCGCCGCCGAGGTAGCTTTCCATTAGGTCGTCATCTGCCTCTATGACGCTTTCGATTAGCTCGGTATGGGCCTGGGCCACATCCATCAGGGGCGAATCGCCGGTTTCATTCTCGATGCAGTCGATAACGGATGTTTTGTCTGCGGCGGGCAGATTAGCACATCGACATTGCGAGCCGAAAGTTTCCTGAATACCTTTTATCAGCTCAGGGAAAGCAACATTTTCGGCGTCCATCTTATTTATGACGATGAGGCGGGGCATGTTAGCTTCTGCAGCTAATTGGAACATTTTGCGTGTGTTGGTTTCTATGCCGGCTGGTGCGCTAATAACGATGACCGCCGTCTCAGCGGCGGGTATCGTTTTGATAGCCGGGCCGATAAAATCGGGATAGCCCGGCGTGTCGATAATGTTTATCAGCTTACCAGCGTGGTTGATGTGGGCGAGCGCTGACTGAATAGAATGCTGATGTTCTTTTTCCTCATCGTAGTAGTCGCAGATGCTTGTTTTGTCGTCGACGCTTCCAAGACGGTTCGTTGCACCGGATTTGTGGAGCATTGCCTCGGCCAGAGAGGTTTTGCCGCTTCCGCCGTGCCCTAAAAGAACAATGTTACGTATATCGCCAGTATCAGCCACTTTTTAAGTCTCCAAAAAGCTTGTTTGAAAGTCCTTGGTTAAACAGCTTCAAAACGTGTAATAATATAGTACTTGAGGTATAAAGGACAAGGATTTTTTTAGTATTTAAAAATGGGAGGATTCCCTTCGCCCTTCGATTACACTCAGGACAGGTTTGGTGCGGGACAGGTAGGACAAGTTTTTGGTTTGACCGGTATTAGGGATTTGGTTATTGTAAGTAGGTGGTCGAAAGACGGGTGGATGTTTGCAGCGTTTCATATTCGAGGGTTACGGTACGATGGATGCCGGTTTGCTCGAGCTTGTAGAGAAGATTTTGTGGGCCGTTAGCTTTATCGCTATCGGCGGGGCGGTGGCACTGATGTTTTTCCTGGTCTTCGCCCAGAGCATCCTCGGCTCGAAAACAATACATTCACAAATTGAGGCTCTCCTTCGACAGAACAAAGAGATATGCGAGCAGTTGAAACAAATCGCGAAATATCTGGAAAAGGAGAAAAATTCCAAGAATTAGTGAATTAGGGATTAGAGAATTGGTTGATTTGCTGCGGTGTTTATTCAGTCATTCGGCTTTGGGACCTCTGCACAAAATTAACGTAGGGGCCTTTTTTATACTTTTTTGAGGGTAAAAACGGGGGATTAAAAAAATTTTGGGATTTTTTTTATTTTTTTGTTGACAAATACTATGGTGCGTAGTACTTTGGGGCAAAGTAGCATTTATCGAGGTTTGTTTTAAGATATGGAGGTTAATGTTATGAGTGGTAAGTTGCTTGATGATTTGGGGCGGTTGCAGCGTGCGGTAATCGAGGATGTCTGGGAGCTTGGTGAGGCGAGTGTCCATCAGGTACGCAAACGGCTTAGCCATAAGAAGAAGCTCGCCTACACGACGATTCTTACGGCAATGCAGAAGTTAGAGAAGGCTGGCTGGCTGCGACATCGCACTGAGGGGAAAGTCTATATCTATACACCGACGCGGACCCGCGAAGAAGCCGGCGCCAGCTCGGTGCACAAATTTATGGAGCGAATGTTCGATGGGGACGCCCTTTTGATGTTTCAGCATCTGATGCGTCAGAACAAGCTCAGTGACGAGGAGCTTGGAGAGCTTCGGAAAATGATTGACCAGAAAAGAAAGGAGAGCAAAAAATGATAGGCGAAATATTCCTGAGAGGCTTTTCGCTGTCGAGCTGTATATGGCAGAGCACGATTTTTATTGTGGCCGGACTTGTTGGCAGTTTCATCCTGAGACATCGCTCGTCAAGGGCACATCAGGTGCTGTTTTTAGCGATGATTGCAGCGGTGATTGTGCCGATTATGAGCATATTGGTTAAGCACTATGAATTAGGTGTGTTTGTAGCCGAGCCGGTCGCAATCCAATCGCCGGCCGAAGATTTGACAAGGGGAAGTAATTATGGGGCCCCTGGAATCATCTCGGCTGAGAATTTTGAGCATAATCCTGGTCTTATTGAAAAGGATTTACCATCCGCTATGGCTGGTTCAGAAAGTGCCGAATTCCCCTGGCGCTCAGTCATTTTATATGTGTGGATTGCAGCAAGTTTGATTTTATTTGCTCGACTGCTTATAACATTTATGTTAGGCGTTCGCCTGCTTGGTCGGGCGCTGCCTCTGGAATGTGAGAGGATTAAAGAAGCATTGAATCTGGCCAGAGCCAAACTCGGAATTGACAAGGATGTAATGGTTCACAGCAGCCGGAGCGTTCGCAGTCCGGTGATATGGTGTTGGAGGCGCAGACCTGTTCTGTTAGTGCCGAGCGCAGCCGGGCAATTTGACAATGGAGTTGACTGGGCCGGCGTGCTTTGTCACGAGCTGGCGCACTGGAAACGCCGAGACCATATAAGCGGATTATTCGCGGAGCTGGTGGTTTGTATCCTCCCGTGGCACCCGCTTGTATGGTGGGCAAAGTCTCGGCTGGTCAGACTAAGTGAGCAGGCCTGCGACGACTGGGTCGTAGCCAACGGCCAGACTGGCACAGACTACGCAGAGTCGCTGCTTGATTTGATACCCGGTGGACAGATGGCGTTCGTACCTGCTGTCGTGCGCAGCAAGAAAGGTCTGGCCGGCAGGGTCCGCCGCATCCTGAAAGATAAATGTGGCAATCCGCGGGCCGGAGCGATATGGGCCTTAGCAGTGAGTATTGTGGCGGCATGCCTTGTCATCGGAGTAGCCTGTGCACAAACTCGGCCCGCTGAGCCAGCCGCAGCCACTGCTGCGCTCTTCCGAGCCATCGGACGCAACAATGTCAAGCACATGAGGTTAGCCATCGCCCAAGGGGCAGACCTGGAAGCCAAGAACAAGGATGGGTGCACACCGTTGTACGCCGCGGTCGCCACCCCCGGAGGGAACAGGGCTATGATCAAACTGCTACTGGAAGCCGGCGCTAATCCCAATGCCCGGGATCCCAGGGGATGGATTCCATTGCACGTCGCAGCCCGGAATTGGCAAATATCAACCGTCAAGCTGCTGGTCTCTGCTGGTTCTGACGTCAATGCCAGAGACAAGAAGGGTATGAGCCCAGCCATGATTGCCTTCGAACTGGGGCAAACCGATACGTTCGGTCTGATGGTTGCCCATGGGGCAACCTTTTCGACTGACTTGATGTCTGCCTACAAGGGTGACCTGTCACGGGTGCAGAGCCTAATCGAAAATGGCAAGGCACAAGAGACGTTTGAGCAGGGCGGCCTGACCCTGTTACATGCAGCAGCGGCAGGAGGGCACACAGCAATCGTGGAGTTACTCCTGACAAATGGCTCAGACGTCTACTCCCAAACGCAAGCGGGATACACTGCCCTGCACCACGCAGCAGCGGGCAACCACAGGGAAGTGGCGGAACTGCTGCTTGCCAAAGGGGCCGACGTCAATGGCGAACCTAAGACTCCCGATGGCTGGAGCTGGACGACACCCAGCTATCTTCACGCCGACGTCCATACCGAACCTGCGAACCAGACTCCCCTGCACTGGGCCATACGCGAAGGCCACAAGGACATGATTGACTGGCTTCTCGCAAGGGGAGCCAATCCGAACGCCGATGGAGGTGACTACCACCCCTTGGGAAGCCCCCTCAACTGGGCCGTTTGGAACGGGGACGTTGACATCGCTGTGCTTCTCGTATCACATGGAGCCTATATTCACCTCAAGTCGCAGAATTATCCGATTACCCCGCTACATGATGCCGTCTTGGGCGGTGACCGGGCTATGGTGGAAGCTCTCATCACCAAGACAGGAGACACAACAGCAGCTAAATGGGCTCTGCTCCATGCGACTGTCGCATCGGGAGACAGGCAGGCAGTAGAAGATCTGCTTGACAAAGGAGCAGATGTCAATGCTAAAGGCGAGGGGGGGGTTGCCCTCCACGTGGCAGCCTTGAAAGGTCACAAGGATATCGCAGAACTGCTTATCACCAGAGGCGCTGATGTCGATGCAAAGTCCGACAAGCGCAGCCGCACACCCCTGCATATCGCAGCGAGGGAAGGCCATAAGGCTCTAGCCGAACTGCTTCTCGCCAAGGGCGCCGATGTAAACATAAAGGACGGACGTAATTTGATGCCCCTGCACCTTGCACTTTACAGCTGGCCCACAGATTTAGCTGAACTCTTGGTCGCCAAAGACGCTGATGTCAATGCAAGGGATACCTGGGGCCAAACACCCCTGCATATCGCAGCGAGGAATGGCTACACTGATATAATCCGGATGCTTCTTGACAAAGGAGCAAATCCCAACGTAAAGGAAATCGAGCGTGGCAACACACCTTTGCATATCGCAGCAAGTGGCGGCCATAAGGCTGTAGCCGAACTGCTTATCAGCAAGAGTGTTGATGTGAACGCCAAAACCAGAGATGGTAAGACTCCCATGTCTTTGGCGAAAGAGAAAGGGCACAAGGAAATTATTGAACTGTTGCGCAGGCACGGGGCGAAAGAGTAATCCCGCACCAAATTACGGTAAATGCCTATTTGGTGCGGGACAAGCATCCATCCACGAACCCCGGATCATAGACGACGGGGCACGGACTAATTGTCTCTGTGAACTTCCGGGGGTGTTTATTTAGTTCTTCGGCTTTACAGCCTCTATGTGAAATCAGCGTAGAGGCATTTTTTTGCGCGTTTTTCAGCTGAAAATGGGGTTTTTGTAAATTTTTTTAAAACTACGAATTTATTCGTTGATAATTACGAAGACTTTCGTATATTGTGCCGATATAGGATAGCAAACAAAAATTACGGGAGAACCAATATGGCAAGACGCAAAAATTCACGACCGACGGACAGAGAGCTGACAATCCTGAGAATATTGTGGGACAACGGGCCGAGCACGGTTCGCCGGGTCAACGAAGCAATGAGCAAAGATGGAAACACCGGCTACACCACCACCCTCAAACTAATGCAAATAATGACCGAAAAAGGGCTTTTAGTCAGGGATGAATCTCAGTGGAAACATATCTATAAACCGGCATTTACAGAGGAAAAAACTCAAAAGCAATTAGTCGGCGATTTGCTCGAAAGAGCGTTTTCCGGTTCGGCGGAAAAACTTGTGATGCGGGCACTTTCAGCCAAAAAGGTCTCGGCAAAGGAATTAGCAAGAATAAGAAAAATGCTTGACGAATTCAAGGAACAATAATCATGATAGCCCTGGAAAATATCCTTTCACAGGAAATAATTCAAAAACTCGGCTGGACGCTGCTTCATTTTGTCTGGCAGGCGATGGTGATCGCATTAATCCTAGCAATCCTGCTGAAATTGCTGCGAAAATCCACTGCAAACGTGCGCTATATATTTGCCAGTCTGGCTTTGGGGCTGATTGTCCTGTTACCGGTTATAACCATTAAGTTGGTACCGGTTTCAGCACCGCACATGGCAGCCCGTATTGCACCGGCGCCCGTACCAGCTGTTTTACCAACATTAGAAATGCCCGCGGCCGAAACCATCGTAATAGAAAAGCCAGCACAGTCTGATAGTGTTACTCTAATGCCTGCCGTCCCCTGGAAACAGCGCGCTATTGAGACACTCGAACCGGGCCTGCCTTACATAGTCTCAGGATGGCTAATCGGTGTTCTCGCGCTTTCCCTCTGGCACCTGGGCGGCTGGACACAATTGCAGCGACTGAAACGAAGAATGGTCAAGCAGGTAGATGACACCCTGCACACCAAACTCAAAGTCCTGGCCCAAAGACTAAGAGTCAAACAGACAGTACAGCTCGTGGAATCCGCTTTAGTTCAAATACCCACTGTTGTCGGCTGGCTGCGCCCGGTCATACTACTGCCGGCCAGCGCCCTGACCGGCCTTACTTCCGAGCAATTAGAGGCCATCTTGGCGCATGAGTTAGCTCACATTAAGAGATTCGATTATCTGGTCAATATCCTGCAAACGGTCGTGGAGATACTCGGCTTCTATCATCCGGCTGTGTGGTGGGTCTCACATAAGATTCGCAGCGAAAGAGAAAACTGCTGCGACGATTTGGCGGTGAGCATATCCGGCGACCGCATCTGTTATGCAAGGGCCCTGACCTCAATGGAAGAAATCCGGGCCGGCCACGGCCAATTAGCAGTAGCAGCAAGTGGAGGCAATCTTTTCAGACGTATATACCGCCTCCTCGGCAAAGACTCAGCGCAAAAAACCAGCTTTAGCTGGATTCCCGCAGTAACTGCAATTCTGTTGATATTGGCATTAGTAATACCAACAGCCCTTGCTCTAACTAACAAATCCAATCCCCAACAGGTTGAGCCAAAAACCAATGTGCTTCTCGAAGATAAACAAACAGTTTCGGCTGATAAGTTAAAATGGTTAGGGCTTGCTGTGGCTCTGTATGTCAAGGACCACGACGATAATCTGCCCCAAAACTTACAGCAATTAAAACCCTATATACAAAATGAACAGGATTTTGACTGGCTTCTTGACAATGCTGAATACTTTGGCAGGGGAAAATCCGCCCAACGTAACGCCGCATTCATACTAATAGCTTACGATAAATCATTGTTTATAGAAACTGACGCCACGAATGTTCTCTTTCTCGACTTTAGCGTGCGCTTTCTCGAGACCAAACAACTGGAAAAACTCGGCATCAAAAGAGCTGAATTCCTAATCGAAACGCAGTTCCTGGCGGTAGGCAAAGATTTCTTTCTAAGTATCGGCCTCAACGCAGATTCCCCAGACGAAGCTAAGGATTTGTTGATACTTAAGTCTAAGATACTTGCGGCTTCGGATGGTTCTAAAACTCAGAGTCTCATAATTGATGACACCGAAGTCAACTTACTTCTTCAAGCGGTCCAGGCTCACAAAGATTCTCAAGTGCTCGCCGCACCACAGATACTGACCCATGAAGGTAAAACGGCAAAAATCATAATTCCTGATATCGAAACTTATTATGTCTCGGGCTATAACGAGCCGAACCAGCCTTCCGACAAGCCGGAACCAAAAATCGATAAGGTAGAAGAAGGCATTTCCTTGTTGGTCAAGCCGAAACTAACACCCAATAAAAATATCGATATAGAGTTCGAATTAGAGATTACCAAAGTCACCGGCTTTGAAGAACGTAAGTATAAGGGGAAATATCCCTACAAGCTCCCGTCGAGACAGGCAATTACTCAAGCCACTCGCTATATAGCACGTAATGGCCAGACACTGCTTTTTGGGGGTCACAAAATAGCAGACAAGCAAGATGACCAAACCGAACAGAAAGACCTGCTTGTCCTAATCAAAGCCAAGACAGTCGGCTCTACTGAACAAGATAAGTCAACTCAGGCAGAGGACCCGACAGTGGCCGAACCGGGCAAGACAACCAGCGATGTGATTGTACAGCCGGAAATAGTACAGAGCAGGACAGTATGGCCAAACGATAATGAGCTGGAAAAGACCAAAGATGCACTCCAAGTTGAAGATTCTGCTCAGAGACTACTCAATTTAGGCAAAGCGCTGTTCATCTATGCGAACGACCACGAAGACAAATATCCGCTTTCGTTGCGGCGATTGCAAGATTACTTAAATTTAGAAGAATTTAATTGGGCTTTGGCTAATGTCGAGTATCTGGCACATGGAAAGACGATATCAGTCCGGCCGGATGTCGTGATAGCTTATGACAAGACGCTACTTGCAGAACGAAAGGGTACCAATGTTCTATTTAACGACAGCCATGTTGATTTTGTAAAGCCTGAAAGACTAAAGGAACTCGGCATCAGCGCTACTGAAATCCTAATCGAAACACGAATCTTGTCGGTGAGCGAGGATTTTCTAAAAGATATCGGCCTCGACGCAAATTCCGTGTCCAGCTCCGACGCCTGGTCGGAACATCTTGTCGCAAACTCCGCCGCTGAGCCGAATGCTGAAACATACAGCCTTATACTTGATGACCTCCATATTAGCTTCCTTCTGAAAGCTATTGGGGCTCACAAAGGTGCCGCGATGCTCTCTTCACCACGAGTAATGACACGGGAAGGTACAACGGCATCAATGGCAATTTCAACTGAAGAATACTATATTGCAGGTTTTACCGAGCCTAACCGCCCTTCCAACAAGCCGATACCAAAAACCGATTCGGTAGAACTGGGCACCCGCATTTGGCTCGAGCCGGAACTTACACCTGATAACCAAAACATTAAACTGGATTTCAAAATGGAGTTTCGCCAGCTCCTCGGCTACGAAGAACGTAAGTACAAAGGCAAATATTTATACATGATTCCCCGGACCGAAGTAGTAAGTACAAAGATACCTTGTTTGATTCCCGATGGCAAAACACTGCTCATTGGCGGCCAGAAAATAACCGAGAAAGTTTCAGCTGCACCCATATTGAGTAAACTACCCGTCGTTGGAGAACTGTTTCGCAGCCGCGACAAAACCAGGGAACAAAAGATATTATTGATACTGGTTAAGCCGATTATTAATCCCCAACAAAAAGCCAGTAAAATCCTTCCCGGCCAAGAGGATTCTGAAGAACACATAAAATCTCTCGCAAGCCAGCTCGAAAAAAAGCTCAACCCCCCTGCCGAGCCAAAATAGCACTTTGCTGCACTTCGTTCAGAGATGACAAGGGAAAAAGAACACCCCAGTGAGATAAGCGTTACTATCTCACGGCCCCGGTTAGATAATGCTTCGCTATCCCACGGGGTAAACAATAGGGGAAAAGGAGGCCTGAAAACAATAGGGGGGTAGAGTTATCAAATAAAGTTAAAAGTCAGCAGATGCTGCTTTGGCTTGTGATTAGGTCGGCTTTCTCGGCCGGCTCATAGGCGGTAAGCAACGCTCGCATCAGGTCGGTAACAGTAACTATTCCACGAAGCTTTTCCTGCTCATCAACCACCGGAAGGCAGCTTATCTTCTTCGTGTATAGGATATCCGCAGCCTCACAGACACTGCATCCGGGCGAAATATGCAACACCTTCCGCACCATAACGCTATCGAGGGGCAGTAAAAGATTTTTGGTCCACGAGTTGGTTGCAAACAGGTGCTCTCGAAATCTCTTTGGGGGTGACGGTGGTCGCCTGCCGGCATAGGGCAGATTCCTCAGAATGTCCCTATCGGAGACCAGGCCTACAAATTTTTCCTGCTCATCCATTATAATGACGTGTCTGATTTCTTTGTCCTGCATGACTTCGATCGCTCCGGCTAAGTCGTCCTGAGGCTCCAGAGAAATCACCTGTTCGGTCATAATCTTTTGAACGGGTCGAGAAATCCATGAGGACAAAATATTGGCCTTAGCTGCGCTTTCAGATGTCATATCAACAGGTGGGGCACCTTTTTTCAATTCCGGGCAAAGCTTGTGTATCACCTCATCGAGCTTGAAGAAGAGCTTCGTCAGGTCGGTAGTCGTAATGACACCCACCAAGTCAGAGTCATCGAGAACGGGCACCATATCAATATGGTTACCGGTCATGGTCATAATGACGTCCTGTACCGGAGTCTGAGGGGAGACAGACTTGGGTTTTCTGGCAACTATATTTACCAGCAACTGCCGCAGGGATCTTTGGTCTTTCTTTTGCTTGTTGATTATTTCGGCATCCGGTTCGTTCAGTCGCAAGACATCCCTTTCTGAAACGACACCAACAAAGTACGGCTTTGTCTCTCCTTCATTTGGAAGGTCCACGACGGGAGCGTGCCGGACCCTGCGACTCTTCATAAACCTTAGGCAGTGGCTTACGGCATGGTCGAGGGTCAGTGTCTTAACATCGGTATTCATAATGTCCCGGGCAACACGCATAGGCTGAAAATAGACATCTTTCTCAGTACACATCTGTTCTATCACATCGATGAGTTTTAGTTGTCCGTTTTCCATGCTGTTCGGTATGCTCCAGCTCGGTCGTGTCACCTACGCTCCAAAGCTTCAGCGACGGAGCGGCGTAATCGCTTTAGACCAACTGTCCCCTTACTGTCTTATCGGTCTATTTATCGACAAAGATTGCGACCGGCTTTAATGGATTCTATCCGAATAAATCTATGAGAGCTTGATTTATATGCGGTATCAGTCTGTTTTATCGGCCGATGTCGAATATTAAGAAGCCGAAGACTCTTTGGGTGTATAGTCCTGCTGGGACCATGTTCTTTAAGGTTCGTATCCTAAAGACCCCCATGCTGCTTTCTGCAGTTTCATTAAATCGACATTGCCGGGTTGATTTTTTTCTATGCCTGCTCCGGCTTCTGAGATAGCCCATGGCTCGTTACCATAATCTATGGTGCGTTGGTCCCTCCAGCTCCACCATTCACAATGTCCCTCCGCAAATGCCAAGGTCGTTCCCCCGTGGTGGCGCATTGGGATGGGATTCCACCACGATGGTTGTGTATGCCAAACGGCCCAGCAGGCATCCCAATCTTCACCATAATCGTCGAGAAAAACCAGTCTTTCACCAGGTCTCCTAATCTCAGATAGTCTCTCATGTACGTCACCGCTTCCAGTGAATTTCAGTCCATTCATAGCATGAACTGTGCTGTAAGTCCGCATTTCATTTCTCTCGGCGACCGGACATCGGTATAGCTTGGTCATCTTGGCATATTCGAATAAGAGGCCGTTTCTTATGGTATCCAGTTGTTCTTCGACAGGCTCCTCATTTGGTAATGAACCCAGGAGTTTTACCCATCCATTATCTCCAGCGTTGCCTTTTACCAAGTGGCCGTCATTATCGTCGGTATACATTAGCCAGGCTAAAACTAAACCTTTGAGATTGTGGCTGCAAGCCGCCCGTTTACCTTGTTCTCGTGCCCTGGTTAAAGCCGGGATCAGTATCGCCATCAATAACGCAATGATGGCAATCACTACCAAAAGCTCTATCAAGGTAAAGCCCGCCCCATTAGAAATCTTCCTTCTAACGGGGCAAGTTAGAAAACTTCTGCTTTGGCGATTGGGAAACTTAATTTCTAACTGGGCAAATCCTTTTTGTCTTTTCATAAGGACACCGCTACATCGTACTGGTCTATATCTTTGTCTTGATGTGTCTGCATCGAACCGCCTATGATTGCACAAAAGGATTATAGCTTTTTTAGGCTCAATAATCAAATAAATTACAGGAATCCGCAAGAAGGGGGTGAATGAGGGAAGCTGGGGGGGATTATAGGACTAATAATAAACGAAAAAGCGAAAACTTTATTTGTTTTTTTGCACATCGAGATAAATGATTTATATTTTATATATTGGGGGTCATTGGCAAAACAAGCCGCTGCACCTTAAAAAAGGCATAATACTCTTTCCTTCACAGAGGGAGACAGGCGGGTTCATTAAGCCCAAGTTACAACTGGGGGGCGCCTGTCTCCCTTCTTTTTTAGCATTCATGCATACCCCGCAGGAAAGGGCATTCTCTGAGAATACTACGGGGCAAGCCGAGCAGGGAGATGATAGAATAGTTTGTGCTATAATTGTGTGTGGTAATTATTAAGACCTCTGATTTCATTAGATTCCTAAAGGTCAATCCTGCGTAGAGTCGGAAGGGCGAGGAGGTGGATTTGGTATGGGCCTACGAGACCAGTTGCGCAGCCTCTGGAGCCGGGTGAGCCCCTGCGCGTAGTAGGCTTCGTTCAGGGACGAAAGATGGCGCTGCCACAGTTCGTCCCGTGTGGCCCGCCAGTCCTGGGGAGTGCGCACCAGCTCCATCTCCTCCATGGTCTTGTATAGTGAGTCGGCAATGAACTGATGGCCCGCAATGCTCGGATGCACGTGGTCTAGCAGCCATTCACCGCCCGGGACTCCGTCCTTGGTGCGTTTCTCGATGAGCGCCTTGGCGTCCACAAGCGGTACGCGATGTTGTGCGGCGATGTCCAGAATGGCGTCGTGCATGGGTTCCAGGATGCGCAGGGGGCAGACGTCCTCCTCCTTCGCCAGCAGGAACCATTTCTTTGCTTCGGTGGAGCGTCCTATGTGCTCGTAACACTTGCCGATCCGGTAAAGGAGCCCTGCGTGCCGGTTGTCGAGCGCGGCGGCCTGCTCGAGGAGCACGACCTTGTCGTAGGCATCAGCCCAGTCCAGTTTCCCGGCCTGTTCCCATAGTTCGACGACACGCTCCCTCTCTCGCTCGGACAGGTCGGTGCGGAACTGCGACTTGAAAGGCGGGCAGTCCTTCAGGTTAGTGACCGGATTTACCAGGATGATGGGGACCCCCGCGCCGTTGGACATCCGGACCATGGTTTGAAGATTGTGGCGGAAGTGTTCGATGATGTCTTGGTGCCAAACATCATCGCGATGGTAGGAATCCAGCCCGTCGCTGAAGTCGAGCCTGGCCTGGACTTCGGTGGGCAGAACAGGCTTCGATGAGCGTCCGTCGCCCGTGCCTTGGGCGCGACGGGAAGAGAAGAACCGGTGTGCAAGAGAATAGCTGCGCAGGTCGAGCATTACTCGGTGCAGCCGAAGCAGTGAGCGCGGCATTCTCTTGAGGCGCCGGTATGTCCTGTCTTCGAGGAATTCGTTGTGCCCCGTGTAGATGATGAATAAATCAGGCTCATGCTTGAGCAGCTCCTGCATGATGGGCACGAGACGATAGCTGGCGTAGGAGATCCCGCCACAGTTGACGACTTCGTAGTCCGCTCCCGGCTGGCCGGCACGCAAGTTGAGCTTGAGCCAGGTCGTAAAGGACGTCTCCACGGCGTAGGGCCGTCCCTGCACGGTCGAACCCCCGAGGCAGAAGACCCGGAACGTCTCCGGAGGCTTCCTGGCAGCGAACGACTGGGGGCAGAAGCAGGCCAGGCGTTCCTCGGCTGTCTCGAAGCGTGTGCCCGTTGAGTCGAGGACGAAGAGGGAACGCAGGCCGGCGAACGAGACGTAGGGGTCATCCAGATTGATTGGGGGGTGAGGGACACACAATCTAAGCACCAGCTCGCCCACCACGAGCGGCGAGAGGACAACGACCATGGCTGCGAGGTGAAAGAAAACGACGCGCAACCTGCTGCGTCTCCGGCTCGGTTTGTTCCGACCCCGGCCCGGCGTCATGGATTTCTCTTCGCCGACGGTGCAACCATCGGGCCTGATGCGTGAATGCTTTGCGCCGTCATAACTATGCTGAGCGGAAGTTTTCACCGTAAGAGAACCTGTCCGGAATTTCCCAAATACGTGATTTAATAGCCTACCCTGACTTCTGCTTTAATTAGATTACAAAATCCATCGGGAATTTTCAAGTGATTTCAGGTTCTCTGGCCAGTCTTACTGTCTCAACCAAAGGGGGCTGTCTTCTAACGGTGATTTATTAATAAATTCTGTCCCTGTCTGTGATAAATTTGTCCACCTTTTTCAGCAAGGTCTCTTTTGCGGGTTGTTTGTTTTTGGCGATTGCTTTTTTTTCGGCTTTGATTTTTGCCTGAGCGTATGCTTTGGTCTTTTGTTTGAATTTGGCCTTGGCTTTGGCTACCTTATCTGCCGCTTGGGCCTTTGCTTTGGCTATTGCCTCGGCGGCTTCGGCTTTGATTTGTTCAATCTGTTCCGTATAAGATTTAATCTTCTGCTGCATTTGGGCTTCGAGCTCTGCTCTTTTTTGGGCTTCGGCACTGGCCTTCTTTTCGGCTTTTGCTCTTAGCATAGCCTGGGCTTTCGCTTTGGCTTCTGCTTTTGCCTTTTGTTCAAGCTCAGCTTTGATTTCTGCTATCTGCTCGGCATAAGATTTAATCTTCTGCCGCATTTGGGCTTTGAGGTTTGCTATTTTCTGGGCCTGGACTTCGGCTTTCTTTTCTGCCTTTGCTCTCAATTCGGCTTCGGATTTAGCTCTGGCTTCGGCTTGGGCGCTTTGTTCAGCCTGGGCTATTGAATTGGCTTCGGTTTTGCATCTTGCTTCAATCTCGGCCTTTAGTTTCTCTTCTGCTTCGACTTTCGCCCGGGTATAGGACCTTGTTCTTTGTTCGGCTCTGGCCAAAGCTTCGCCGTAAATCCTGGCTTTTTCTTCAGCTTTGGTAATCGAGCGGGCTTTGGTTTGGAGCCTTTGCTGGGCATCGGATTCACTGATGTCCTGTTCGCCGGGTTTGAAAAACAATGGTTCGGCGAACTGGAGTGCAACACGATTTACCTTGTTGCTTAGGTTATCGATCCGACAGACACGGCCTATGCGATTGAACATTACCGTGTCGAAGGAATCGGCTGAGTCAAAGTGAGGGACACCAAAGTCAACTGTTACCATTTGGTCCGGATGGGGACAGTTTTTGTCGGCGTGGCAAAGAATGGCCAAACCTTTGCTGGAGACATCAAAAATCTGGCCCGGGGAAGGTTTTTCCTTGACGTCCCCGGCGAACCGAACGGGCCAACGATAACTCAATCTTTGCTCTGCTCTTTGGTCGGCGGCTGTTTCCATTCTCAACACCACAAAATCCTTTTTGCGTATTATATATAAGGACAGCATTACAAATAATTTCCACATTAGTCAAGAAATTTATTTTTTGGGATGGCTTACTGGGTGCGATTCGAATATGCAGGTGAAAAATTATTGGGCTTTAATATCTCTGTTGTTAAGAAGTGGATTCCTGCTCCTTCGACCCATTCGACAAAGCTTCCCGCACCAAATAACGACAGGAGACTATTTGGTACGGGACAGGCAGGGCAGGCTTTGCTCAGGACAGATTTCGCGGGGATGACGAGTCACACATTCAAGCCTTGCGCAATAATAGTTGCATTTACAAATGCGAGAGGTTATAATAACAGCAAACAATACCATCCAAAGTGGAAAAATGTTCACCAATCTAATATAGGAGGCAGGAAAATGAACAAGCGGTTACTTTCAAGTATGATTATCAGTGTAACTTTATGTGTCGTCCCGAATTTAGCGTTTGGGTGGGGGGCGGCTACTCACGCGTTTCTTGCTAAAGAATTAGGGCACGAGCCGGGCGTTATGAATTTGCAGGAGATGTATGGCGCAGTTGTGCCGGATATGTTTAATCTGATGTTTGGCTACGAACATCAGGATTATTTATGGACCGAGACACATTATCAGTTTATGAAGGTGGTCAATGAGGCAAAGTCTGATGAGAGTATGGCTTTTGCATACGGATTTGCAAGCCATAATGAGGATTGGGGAGCAGACCTCACGGCACATATCAGCTCTGTTACTGTCAATCCTGAAGAAGGTTATGTGGTTACAAAAATGAAAATATTGGCACCTCAATTAAGGCTGGGAATTATGTTGTTTTTGAACGCAAACGGCATTGCTTACACGCCGGAATTACTGGATGAATTAGCTTTGGTAATTTCTGATAGTGCAATAGAAAGTGCGATTGATTTGTTAGTAAGCCAAGATGAAGATACGCAAATCGGAATGCGGATGCAAGTGGCGGCCAAATTGAGAAGTCCGTTCGTCCCAATGCTGTTAAGCAGAGCATACGCAAAGGAGTTCGCCGGTGAGGCCGGAACAATAGTTGAAGAGGCAATCCTAATGATTGTGGAAACTGAAGAAACATTCAAAGAGTATATGGAACTTTACGGCGAAATATTAACGCAAGAAAATGCGGTAGATTTGATGGCTGAACAAGGCGCACAATTGGCTGAACTAATGTTAGAAGAGCGGTATGGAATTATCGTTGAAGTGCCGTCTGAATTAATGAAGACCGGCTTGCTTGCGGCGATTGATGTGGTTAAAAACGATTACTCCGAAGAATTGGCAGCAACACTTGTTTTTGTAGAGGAGCAGCTTGAAAGTCATGGAGTAGAGAGTCAGTTTTTGGCGGATTTAGAGTAAAGTACAAAAAAATTGTGATTTGAATCTACTAAGGGGGTGTTTTTGGGACTATCCTCGCTTGCCAGGCTGGATTATATAGTTTTTGTAAATAAAAATAACAATTAAGGAAATTTGCAGCGAACCTTTGTTTTTTAATTGAATATGTGGTAGAATGCGGGCCATGGAAATGGCCGAAATTGAATGTATCGGCGAGTTTTGTTAGGGATAGTTAAATAGATGGATGGAAAAATGAGGCAATGCAGCAAATGCAAAAAGCAGAAAGACGAGAGTGAGTTTGGTAAGAATCGCACCCGCACAGACGGACTGAGGATTTGGTGCAAGGAGTGTGAGTCAGAATATGCCCGGGAACGTTACAAGAAAAACAGAGGTGCTGTGAAAAAATATAATAACTATGAGGACCTTCATAAGGTCGTTGGAGGTGTGAGACAGAAGCGATGCGGCAGATGTAAAAAGTGGAAGGCCGAGAGCCAGTATTACAAGCATCTCAGACACAGAGACGGATTGGCGGTGTGGTGCAAGGAATGTTCAAATAAAGCTACGAACAGGTGTCGCAAGCTGCGTTTAGCTGTGCGGGATTGATAGGCTCTCCTAACAGCTTCAACAACCGGTCTTTTGTCCCCGGCCGGTGGAAGTACCATATCTAAACGAACAGTCAGGCAGCGGTTGTAATTCAATTGCGAGACAAAAACAGAGAAAGCGGGATTCGAACCCGCCCCTTCTCTTTAGTGTTAAGCAACAACGGTTATGACTGCAAGCCTTTTTTCTACAACAAATTATGTGCTACGATAGTTTATACCTTATTTGATTTCGTTAACTTTCGACGCATCAGGACTCAGACTGTTGCGCAAAAAAGGTCCTGCTGATTCATCCGGTGGGGTTAGCATGGTGCGCAAATCAGAAACTTCGCCGGTTTTGGTCTTACCTCGTCATCAAGATAGATTTTTCCGGAGGGACACCGAGTTCTTCTGGTGGACAGACAAGTTAGTATCTTTCGGGAAAATCTCATCGGCCAGGTCATCGCCTACACGGCTGGCATAATACTGTTTGATGACTTTTTGGCCTTGGGTCTGGAACGTATCCATAGAGGAAAAGACACCAATTTTCGTAAGAAGCAGGATTGCAATACAAGCCGCCACATTTGCCGCTGAGCTTGTATACTTGCCGAATCTCTCCCGCAGCTTTGGCTCAGGCCGTATTGTTCTCAGCTTCCTGGCTTTCTGCGCCTGGCGAAGACTGTGTTTCAGTACGCCAATGGCCTGTGCATTTGCACACATCAATAAATCGAGCTTGTGAGGTTGCGATTTTATGGCCGATATAGCAAGATTGACTTTACCGTATGATACGAGTCGTCGCTGACATCGCGGACAATTCGTAATGTGGTTTTGCAACCAGTTTGCGCCGGGACCAAAATGCCTGCTTATTGCTTCACTCAACCAGCCCCTGATACGTCTACATTTATTATTTTTATTTATACCAGTCATTTTTCTTCTTCTTTACCCATCCACATAGTTAATATCTGTAGTGCTTTGCATCTATAAACCCTCGCCGTCACTGCTGATATTCCCAATATCCTGCCAATTTGCGCATAAGACAATTCTGCCAGGTCACGTAGAGTTATGACGTTTCTTAGATGTTCAGGCAGTTGAGCTATATAGCATCTTAAAGATTCCTGCAGGTATTTGGAATCAAGCTCTTTCGCAGGCGAGGTTACATGTTTTCCGGTAACAATAGCCGTTGACATTCTCTTCCTCTCAGCTATTTTGCGCCTTAACATTGAAATGGCTACATTGTTCGCGGTACGGAAAATATAGGCTTTTACATGTTCGGGTTTCTGTCCTCCTTCATAATGTGCCAGCTGCAGAAACGTATCCTGGTAGGCATCACAAACATCCTGCTCGTTACCCAATATTCGCCAGAGCATTGTAATTAGCTCCTGGCCGTGCTTGTGCATTGTGGACAATATCCACCGCTGGTCTTCGCTGACGGCTTCGGAGACAGCAAAATCCCACAACAATCCGTAACTTACGGTCTTACCAAACATAAACACCCATTTCGAACGTCTTATATTCTTCTATTTGTTAAGACGCAGCACCTGAGGATATGTTAACATAAATTATACAAAAAATGTAAAAAAAAACGCTTTTTCGGGTAACGTTTTGAGGCTCCATTTCGTCTTAGCTTTGCAGATGAAATATCGGAATAATTTGAAATCTGTTAATCGACTACAAGAATATGGTTACAAGTAATCACGAAAATGGCTCTTCCAACCAGAAAAAAGATGCACAGGATGTAGTATCTCTGGTGGACGAACTACTCAAAAGAGCTGTAACATCCGGCGCGAGTGACGTCCATTTCGAACCTACTGGTGCCGGATTAATGGTAAAATTCCGGCTCGACGGCGTCTTAAACACAGTAGAAGAACTACCCAGGTCCCTGTCTAACAATGTAATTGCAAGACTGAAGGTATTAGGAGGCCTTTTGACCTACCGCAACGACATACCCCAGGAAGGCCGGATTGAAATCAGCAAGAGCAGAGATGAACGAATTATGGACCAGCGGCTGGCTGTTTTCCCGACAATACACGGTCAACGAGCGGTTGTTCGATTATTTTACAGCAATATTGAGCTTACGGACCTGGGACAACTGGGCTTCTCAAAAAAAATATACACAACATTGAAAAATATCGCCGCCAAAAACCAGGGAATCTTATTGCTGACCGGCCCCGCGGGAAGTGGAAAAAGTACCACATTGGCTGCTCTCTTGCGGCACATTCTAAAAAGCTTTCCCGGCAAGAGCGTTGTTACCCTTGAAGACCCAGTAGAAATCATGATTGAGGGCGCTACACAAGTTCAGATTACACCTCACGGCCAAATGACATTTCCGACAGGTTTGCGGTCGCTGCTTCGGCAGGACCCGCAGGTTCTTATGATTGGAGAGATACGGGATGCTGAAACCGCAAAGATTGCTATCGAGGCAGGACTAACGGGACATCTTCTAATGAGCACAATGCACAGCGGCACGCCTGCGGGGGCATTCTTGCGGCTGTTGGAGATGGGTATTGAACCTTATCAGGTAACATCAAGCGTCTCAGCAGTACTGAACCAGAGACTTGTCCGGAAACTCTGTAAAGAGTGTAAGCGAAAGATTGAGAAAGCAGGTTTGTTCGAAGCGGCAGGATGTGACGCCTGCTTTAATACCGGCTACAAAGGCCGAGTGCTGATTGCAGAGATGGTCCAGCTTGATAGTCAATTGCGAAAGGCCATTTTGGCCAAAGCCGACCTCGAAGAGCTTGAGGCTTTGCTGATGTGTAAAGGTCATACCAGTATGCTGGCCGACGGAGAACGTCTTATCAGCGAAGGAATCACAACACAGGAAGAATTAAATAATGTTTGTGGAATAGCTTCAGATGATTCTTGACCTTTTTGATTGTTTTCAAAATACAGGAGATATGTTATGAAGCGCGTTTTCATCTGTATTATCATTCTGCTGCTGGCTGCGGTCCCCGTGGATGGCTTCACAGTTGAGCTGACGCTTCACCCGGCGAAAGCGCCCGAACCTGCGCAGAAATACCAGCTCCTACCGAAAGCTGATGAGCAAAGCGACGTGGATGCGGCACCGCTATATGAAAAAGCTGTTCAATTATTACCTGAAGATTTTCAGACAGACCAAATAAGTCAGTGGCTTAAAACTCCGCCGGCCAAATTGCCCCGTCAGCAGGTGCAATCGACACTTCAGCAGTTCAAACCCATACTGCAATTCCTCGAACAAGCCGCCAAATGTAAGCAGTGCGATTTGCCTTATATGGATGATGATGATACAATATCCCAAAATCTGCGCAAGTATCGTAGGCTCGTGTTCTTTCTTGCCTTGCAGATGCGTTTCCAAATTACCCAGGGCCAGTTTGATAAGGCTATCGGTACCGCTCAGACCGGATTTGCTATGGCAAAGCACATAGGCGAAGGCCCCACCTTGATCCATGGCATGATCGGAGTAGGCATGGGCAGCATCATTTGTCGGCAACTCGAACAGTTCGTCCAGGGACCCAATGCGCCTAACCTTTACCGGGCTTTGCGGGGCCTGCCACGGCCATTTATCGACCTGACCGAGCGGTCAGAATTCGAAGACCGGGATATTAGAGAAAGTACGCATCTGCTGATGAATAGGTTGGACCGTCACGTGGCTGCTTTGCAATGCGTTGAAGCCCTGCGTCTCTATGCTGCTGTTCATGACGGCAAATTTCCAAAGGAGCTAAGCATTATCACCGAGGTCCCTGTTCCCAGTGACCCTGTTATGCAAAAACCGTTTGTTTACCGCTGTACCGGCTCCGATGCTGTTTTGGAAGCACCCGCTCCTGAGGGAGCAACCGAAAGAGATGCAATGCGGTACGAGCTAAACCTGAAAGAATGAAAATCAAAATAACTCTGTGTCCTCTGCAGTTAAAAGGAAATATAAAATGGCGACATTCGAATATAATGCACTGACGCCGGCAGGCAGGCTGATGAAAGGCACGATTGAGGCCGGCAGCCGTGAAGAGGCGGGCGAACAGCTCAAACAGATGCAGCTTTCTGTAAATTCCATCGACAAGGCCAAACCCAAAAAGCCCAAGACGGCCATCGGCAGAAATCAGTTTATGCTTTTCAATCAGCAATTGGCTTCCATAACCAAAGCCGGCATTCCTCTGGAGAAAGGCCTGCGAGAGCTTTCAAATGATGTTGGCTCGAAATCGATGCGCAAGCTCATTGATGATATCGCGGGTGAACTCGAGGCAGGTGTCAAAATCGAGGAAGCATTTGAAAAGAGACAGAAGCGTTTTCCACCTTTGTACGGCCGAATATTAAAAGCAGGAGTGGAAACAGGCAGATTGAGCGAGATGCTGACGAGCCTGAACAGGCATCTGGAGCTGGCCGGTCGAACCAGGAGAATAATTTTTGAGGCAATGAGTTATCCTGCGGTTATTCTGGTCCTGGGTGCGGTCGTTATAACAGCAATGTTCCTGCTTATAATCCCACAGTTCAAACCGGTGCTTGAGGAAATGGTTAGTGGACGCCTGCCACCTATTACTTTGTTATTTTTCAGTATAACCAAGAATGTGGTGCCTTTCTGGATAGCAGTAGGACTTCTTATAGCAGCGATACTTGTTGGGCTCGCGGTACTTTCGACATCTGCAGCAGGACGCAGATTCAAAGAGTCGGTGTTCTTAAAAATTCCCGTTATCGGCAGAGTTTATCATAGCAGCGTGCTCGGCAGGATGGCTGAGGCGATGGCAATGATGGTCGCGGCCGGCTGTGATATGCCGGCGTCTTTGAGATTAAGCTCAGGTGCGACAGGAAGCGAAAAACTTATTCTGGAATGCGAGGCCCTTGCAGGCCAAATCGAGCAGGGAGCCAATATTTTAGAAGCGGGACAGTTTTGCAAGACGATACCGAGGCTGTTTTTGTATTCGATTCAATTAGGCACGCAGCGCAATGAGCTGCAGGATAATCTCTACAGCCTGGGCCAGATGTACTCAGAGCAGGCACGATGCGGCCAGGCAAGATTGCAGGCGGTTCTGTTACCAATTATGCTAATTGTGGTGGGAGGTTTTATTGCGTCGGCTGTCCTTGCAATGTTTTTACCGATGATACAAGTTATTACGAGTTTAGGTGCTGGATAGGATATGCTTGTAATTATAGCAATAATATTGTTGGCTGTTTATATCTACCTTGGATTTAAGATGCCGGCTATCGCTCTGGTTACATCACCTTTTGTAGCCCTTACAATATTTGTTGCCGGAGCTGCAAAAGATTCCGGAGCTATGATAATTGCACCGCTTATTTTCTTTGCGACAGTTATAGCTGTATCAATCTCAAAACGTGAGCCCGGCTCTGAACAATGGCCTCAGATATTTGCAAAATGGATTCTTATAATTTTTTTATTCCTGCTTTTGTCAGTAACTGCGGGTGTTGCGTTTGGCCCTTTGGGCGTAGCCGGTTTTATATTTTTCATTTTGTTTATGAGTTTAATTATAGCTTACACCCTGACATCACGGCACGCGACTGCTACGTACGTTATCTCGACGATTGGTTCGAGTATGCGGCAGAATCTACCATTACCGATGGCATTAGAATCTGCAGCGGCTTCACGAACAGACACCCGCTCAAGAATCCTGCAAAGAATACAAAAATGGCTGGTTCAGGGCTACTCGTTGAGTGAGTCAATCAAGAAAGGCTATCCAAAATGTCCCGGTCATGCGGTGGCAATGATAACTGCTGCCGAGCGCATTGACCAGCTCCCACTTGCGATTGGTGCAATCGAAGCAGATATGGTTACCAAAGCTGACGAACGCAGAATAATCAGGCCGGTTCACCCCCTTTATCCAGTAATACTAATGGGCTTTACGCTTTTTATTTTGTTGTCAGTTATGAAGTTTGTCATCCCACAGTTCAAATCTGTGTTAGAAGAAATGATTGGGGAAGCAGGACTTCCGGTTGCCACTCAGTTGTTAATTGGGGTCACAAATTTTGTGACGTATGAATTTGCGTGGTTAATCTGGCTGACATTTGCATTGACGATTCTTGTGGTCGTACCCATTTCGATTCGGGTCAAGTTTCGGCCTCGTCGGCCCCAGAAGCCGTACCTGCTTTCGCGCATTGGTGACTTTCTTAAATGGCATCTGCCTGTTTTGCACTGGTTCGAGAAGAACTATTCGATGGTGCAGGTTGTTGAGCTTCTGCGTCTGTCGCTTAATGCAGGTTATACAGTCGACGATACTATCAAGAATACGCTTGAACTGGATGTAAACAATTGTTTTAGAAAACGACTCAAAGAATGGCTGGAAAAAGTAAAACGAGGCGACAATATTGCTACCGCAGTTAGAGAAAGCAAATTAGGCCCTGCCTTAGCGTGGGCTTTTGATGAGCAGGTTAATCAGGGCAATACTTTGTCTATATTAGAAACGCTTGAGTCGTTCTACCGCTCAAACTATAGTTACTACGTCAATCTGGCAAGGTTCATAATGTGGCCTTGTGTAACACTTATTATGGGATTAACAGTAGGATTTGTAGCTTATGCGATATTTTCACCAGGTATTATGGTTATTCGTAGCCTGGCTGATTTAGTTACGCCGTAACAAGTGTAAATGGAGAAAAGTTGTGTCTGTTAAAAGCAAAAAATACAGTGGTTTCTTCATAACTGAAATCGTGGTCGCATCGTCCATTTTAGGAATTCTTTTGGTCGGGCTGGCATTGTCATTATATGGATTCGCAAAGTTCAATCGCTATCAGTTAGTAAGGCAGCAATGTATAGCGGCGGCACAGGCCGAGCTTGACAGTATAACCATAACGGGCAAACCAATCCCGGATGAAGACTTTAAGCGGCTTTGGCCCAAGCTTGGTGTTAATATCAAAAAGTCGGCGGGGACCGGTCAATGGCAGGCAATGACATTTGTTGAGGTAACAGCAAACGGCATGAGCTTTAGTAAGGAAGTAAAAGTTCAGTTGGCCAGATATGTTTTAGCAGACGGGTCCTTGGCCAAAGGGGAATGATAGATATGCGCAAAGGCTTTACTTTAATAGAAGTATTGATAGTAGTAATTGTTCTTCCATTTATGATGCTTGTTCTTAACGACCTTTTTAGAACGCTTATAAAGGATATTCCGCGGTCATATCAAGTCGTGCAGGAGAATGCAAGTCTGCTAAGTATGTTAGAGCAAATGCAGAAGGACATTGACAAGGCAAAGGGACTGCCGGAATCGTTTGGTGAATATACTACCGGTGACAAACTGCTTTTGATTGAGCTGGCAGAGGGTATGATTTGCTATCAATTAAAAGATGAGAAGGTGCTCAGACATAAGCTAACGGACAATCAGCAGAGCAATTCTTTAGGACAAACGGTCTGGTCGGTGCCGCACGCAAAAGTGGAATGGCAAGTCTGGCGAAAAGACCGGGACGGCCCGCCAACGGCGGGTTTTGATCGGAACCCAGCGTTGCTGGGTGCAGTGGAGGTCAAGACTCATATAGAGCATAAGATTCGAGGAGAACATTGGGAGAAGAAAATGGCCAATTCACATCTGTATTTTGTGGGTGCTTTTTGAAGGGTTCTGAATCAAAGATGAAAAAACCAAGGCAAAAAGGTTTTGCGCTGGTACTTGTTATAACGGCGATGGCCATAATAGGACTCGAAATGCACGTTTTAACGAGCGGTGCGAACACTATGTTGTTTCAAGCGGATACTGCTTATCTTGAGGCGTGTAAACGGAACCTGATAACGAGCGGCTTAGCGTGGGCAAAACGAAATATCCGGAATAACAATAAAGAAACCTTTGAAAAGGCTGTAGAATTGGATGTTAGTAAGATGAATATTCGCGCTTCAAGCCTGATTGTTACTATAAGAGGGCTCCCAACAGACAAAGAGCCGCAAGCACAAATAAATGTATCGTGCAGCCGTGGCAGGCGAACTTTCAGAGGCGATGACAAATACAAAATCAGGCTATGAACAGAATAATCAGCATCTCATAAAAGCCGGGTCCGTGTCTAAAATAATCCGTCACTTTCACCTTTCGTTCTTCCACACATTTAGATTCTACGACAGATTGCAGCTTACTACTTTTCAAAATGATATACGCCGAACAGGTCATCCTGTCTGTGTTTTCTGGAAATTGAGGTCACACTAATATTGTCGAATATTTATTACAACTGGCCGAGAATCAGGCAGGTGCCGAAAACAGCCCCATTTCGGGGTGTTTGGTGCGCGCGCACTCGGCTTGATAAGCCGGTGGGACCGGCCCAAAAAAATTTCAGAAGTGGAGTAAGTGACAAGCGTCTTCTAAGCTCGTCTCAAAGGTGTTCTCTGAACAAATCCCTTGAAACGCCCCGTATTCTCTTGTTTCGGCGACAATGATTTGGTATATTGGGATTAATATAAAACCATATCAGGAGGATATGACTATGTCTCAGATGACAAAGCGAACGACATATCTAACAATGTCAGTACTCTTACCGGCGATACTGTGTATAGCTGCAATGGGAAAAACCATCTACGTGGACGATGATGCCGCAGGTGCCAACGACGGAACGAGCTGGGCCAATGCCTACGTCTATCTTCAGGATGCCCTGGCCGATGCGGAGACTGCAGAAAAGCCAGTCGAAATCAGAGTTGCTCAGGGCATTTACAAGCCGGACCAGGGAACCGGAATTACACATGGTGACCGGAAGGCAACACTCCAGCTCATTAATGATGTGGTTCTTAAAGGTGGTTTTGCTGGAGTTGGTGTAGAGCCTGACATTAGAGATATCGAATTATATGAAACGATTCTGAGCGGTGACCTTGAAGGCAATGATGTGGACGTGAACGACCTATGGGAGTTACGTTTTGAACCTACCAGGGCTGAGAACAGCTTCCACGTTGTAACCGGCAGTGAGACTGATAAAACAGCCGTTCTTGAGGGATTCGTTGTTACCGGTAGCTACGCTCACTGCCCTGACTGGGGCCAATCCTGCTTAGACGAACAAAACGGGGGCGGTATTTTGATCGAGGCCGGGGGCCCGACCTTGATTGATTGCAGGTTTGAGAAGAACTCTGCCTACTTTATTGGTGGAGCCTTATATATCGTGGATGGCACACCGCACTTGCATGGCTGCACATTTAGCCTTAACGAGGCGGGAGCAGGAGGAGCAATTGCCAGCATTATGAGCAGTTCTTATTTTAGTGAATGCAACTTCTCCAAGAATATCGCTCACGGCATCGCCGTCTCCTTCAGCGGGACGATCGGGACCTACGGCGGGGCAATACGCACCGAAGATAGTAATGATCTTCTGATTGATTGTGTGTTCATTGCCAATGTAGCTGGTCCAGGAGATTTCAGGATGGGTGGTGCAATAGCTGCGTATCGCTGCTTTGATACGGCTAAAATCACAATCACCAACAGTCTCTTCTGTGGCAATCAGGCTGACATTGGTGGCGGGATCGACTCGGCCGATGTGCACATAGTGTTGAACAACTGCATATTTACATATAACCAGGCTAACAGAGGACGAGCCTTGTGTTGCCGGGAGGGGGACGGGGAACAGACTGATCTCTTCCTCGCAAACTGTATACTCTTTAACGGCGGAAACGAGATATCGAACAATGATGATTCGACTGTCATGATAACATACAGCAATATTCAAGGGGGCTGGCCCGGCGAAGGTAACATTGAGGTTGACCCGTTGTTTGCAAATCCTGGTTATTGGGCCGATGCCAATGATCCGATCATTGTTGTAGAGCCAAATGATCCAAACGCAGTTTGGGTGGATGGTGATTACCATTTGAAATCCCAATACGGTCGGTGGAACCCGGTCAGTGAGAGCTGGGTGATGGATGATGTTACGAGTCCGTGTATTGATACGGGTGATCCGAACACGCCCATCGGTGATGAACCGGCACCCAATGGCGGCCGGATTAACATGGGCGCATACGGGGGTACGGCAGAGGCCAGCAAGTCCGATTACTCATGGCGGTTTGCTACGACTGATGGGCCGGTTGCAGCCGAGGGACTTGGCATCATATTACCTCATGAACATATCTTTACCGACCTTAGAGGGCCGGCAACGCGAACTTATGGACAGGCGGAGCCGGCGGATGTTGTGCGTGTTATGGGGCCGCTGTTGGAGGAGGCGCGGCAGAAGGGAGTTGGCGTTCTTATCGAGTGCAGCAGTATCGGCGTGGGGCGAAACGTGTCCATTATCGCCCAGGTGGCCGAGGCTTCGGGATTACCGGTGGTGGTGCCGACGGGTGTTTATGGGCGCGCGAATTTTGCGCCGGCAGAGCATCGGAACATGAGCGAGGATGAATTGACGACGCTCTTTATTAACGAGATTCGTGAGGGGATAGATGGCACGGACATCAAGGCCGGCTTTATTAAGACAGCAACCGGCAACGGCCCTATGACGGCGCTGGAGGAGAAGTTCCTTCGGGCCGCCGGACGCGCGGCAAGCGAGACGGGCGCGGCGATAGCCAGTCACACGCCGATAGGCAGCAATGCTGCGAGACAAGCCGATATCTTAGAGTCAATCAGTCCGGCTATCCGCTTAATCTGGGTACACGCCCAGAATGAGAGCAACCGCAGTTTGCAACGCCAATTAGCGGCCCGAGGGGTCTTCATTGAGTTCGATTCCTTAGGCTGGAATCCCGGGCAGGACTCGACGTTCATAACCGCTATCAAGGAGCTGCTCGCCGCCGGCTATGGGGACCGGATATTGCTTTCACATGATGCGGGTTGGTATCAGCCGGGAGAGCAAAACGGCGGAACGCAAATGCCTTATACCTACCTCATCGAGACTTTCATCCCGAAGCTCAGGAACAGCGGCGTTGACGATGCGGCAATTCGGATGATTACTGAGACAAATCCGATTCGCGCCTTTGGATTCAAATCCAATGAATAAGGCTCTGCATCGGATACTGTAAGTGTTAGACTGCAAGTGTGTAGGCGGCCTGTCTTGCCAACATCGGTTGGGGGACAGCGATTTGAAGAATCATCAATTCTTCTGTAGATGGGTGGGGAGAGATTTTCTGGAGAGGGAAGAAACGACCACATAAACGCCCTTAGTTGTGTATCTGTCTTTCTCGCCCTTTTGTTCTAACATATGCTACTGTTTTCTTGCTATTTATGTTAAATCCAATATACTTTTCCATGAGAGTCTCCTGTAATAAAAGTTATTGTGGTTTTAATCAAACAACCACGCATTGTAACCAACTTGCGAGGCTCCGGTTACATAGTTTCTCTCGGCCAATATATTCAAAATGCCCATGAGTGCTTGCCGGGATTATAGCTCGATTTCCGAGGAATAGGTGAAATGAAATCCTTACTACAGCAATCGTTCGTCATCATCGTATGTATCGCTGCGTTTATCGTGCCGGGTGTGTGCCAGGGTGGGGCTGCGGTACGTTTGCCCGAAGGTGTAAGGGCTGTTTGGGATGTTGAGAAAGCGTATCGGGAGACAACACCCACGCGCGAGCGGATATGCATCAATGGCCTGTGGCGCTGGCAGCCGGCCGACGAGCACACAAACGCCGTGCCCGCCGGCAGTTGGGGCTACTTCAAGGTCCCGGGGAGCTGGCCCGGAATCACCGATTATATGCAGAAAGACTGCCAGACAGTCCACGCCCATCCGGACTGGAAGGACCGGAATTTGCGCAGCATTACCTCGGCCTGGTACCAGCGGGAGATCACCATTCCCGCCGAATGGGTCGGCCAGCGTATCACCATCCATGCGGAGTACCTGAACTCCTACGCGACCGTCTACTTGGATGGTCGGGACGTGGGAGCTATTGTCTTCCCGGGTGGCGAGCTCGACATCACGGCCGTCTGCCATCCGGGCGCCACGCATGTTCTCAGCATGTTTGTCGTAGCTATGCCGCTGAAGGGCGTCATGCTTTCATACAGCGACACCGCCTCGGCCAGAGAGGTAAAGGGCTCAGTGGCGCGCCGCGGCCTGTGTGGCGACGTGTACCTCGTAAGCACGCCTATAGGTGCGCGCATCGCCGACGTTAAAGTGGACACGTCGGTGCGCAAATGGGACTTCACGTTCGGCGTTGCGCTGGACGGCCTCGCCGCGGATGCACAGTACACTCTTCGTGCCCGGATCACGGACAATGGCCGCAGTGTCCGTGAATTCACGAGCAAGGCCTTCAAAGGGAGCGACCTCAAGGATGGCCGAATCGAATTTACCAAGAGCTGGAAGCCCGAGAGACTCTGGGATGTCCATACCCCACAGAACACATACAACCTCAATCTTTCACTGCTGGATGCCGGCGGCAGGGTGCTCGATGCCGGCCATCCCGTGCGCTTCGGGTTCCGCGAGTTCTGGATCGACGGCCGCGACTTCTTCCTGAACGGCACCCGTATCTTTTTGTCATCCGTACCGCTTGACAATACGCAGATCGGGGCTGCACTGGCGAACTACGGGGCGGCCCGGGAGAGCATGGAGCGGCTCAAAAGCTTCGGGATAAACTTTGTCTACACGCACAACTACGGCTGCGAGCCGGGCTCGCATCTGAGCTTCACAGAGGTGCTGAGAGCCGCCGACGATGTAGGGATGCTTGTAGCCCTTTCCCAGCCGCATTTTGCCCACTACGACTGGGAGACACCCGACGCCGATGAGGCGAACGGTTACGCACGTCACGCAGAGTTCTACGTGCGGGTGGCACAGAACCATCCGTCGGTTGTGTTCTACTCCATGAGCCACAACGCGACCGGGTACAGCGAGGACATGAATCCGGACATGATAGATGGAATCCAGAACCCTCGTGACACGTGGTCTTTGAGGAACACCAAGCGCGCTTCGCGTGCCGAAGCAATCGTAACAAGACTGGATCCGGGCCGCATCGTTTATCACCACGCTTCGGGAAACCTGGGCCCCATGCACACGAGCAACTTCTATGCAAACTTCGCCCCGATCCAGGAGATGTCCGACTGGTTCGAGCACTGGGCGACGGCGGGCGTCAAACCGCTTTTCACGTGCGAGTACAGTGTGCCGTTTCCCTGGGACTGGACGATGTACCGGGGTTGGTACCAGGGCGAGAGGGCCTTCGGCAGCGCGGTCGTGCCGTGGGAGTTCTGTCTGGCGGAATGGAATTCTCAGTTCTTCGGAGACCGTGCCTTCCGTATCAGCGAGATGGAGAAAACTAACTTACGCTGGGAGGCGGAGCAGTTCCGGGCCGGCAGACTCTGGCACCGATGGGACTATCCCCACCCTGTAGGTTCGAACATCTTCTTTGAAAGGCAGCCTGTATATGCAATGTACTTTACCGACAACTGGCGTGCTTTTCGCACATGGGGGGTGTCGGCTAATTCCCCGTGGTCTCATGGGCACTACTGGACTCTGCGTGACGGTGTTGACAAGAGCCGCAAGGAGTTCCAGGTTGACTGGGAGAATCTGCAGCGGCCGGGACTCAGTCCGGACTACATCGAACAGCGATACGAACGAGTGGACCTGACCTTCGAATACTCCGACTGGATTCCCACGGTCGCGGCACAGGCCCTTATTCGCCATAACCAGCCGCTGTTGGCCTACATCGGCGGCAAGCCGACGGCCTTCACGAGCAAGGACCATAACTTCCTGCCAGGCGAGACGATCGAGAAACAGCTTATAGTTATCAACAACTCCCGCGAGACCGTGAGAGCGAATTGCGAATGGTCGTTCGGCCTGCCAAAGACAGTCACCGGCAAAAAACAAGTCACCGTGCCGACGGGGGAACAGGAACGCATTGCGTTACGTTTCGAACTGCCGGCCGCCACGACCCCCGGCAAGTATGAGCTCAGCGCGACCTTAAAGTTCGGCAACGGCCAGACCCAGACGGATTCTTTTTCGATCGACGTCATGCCGCGCCCAGAAGCCCTCCAGTTGGATGGGAAGATTGCGCTCTTCGACCCCAAAGGAGAGACCGGGAAGCTATTGAACGGGATGGGGATCCTGTATCAGTCTGTTGATGCGAACGCTGACTTGTCGGCGTACGACACTCTCATCGTTGGCAAGTCCGCTCTGACGGTGGAGCGTCCGGCGCCGGATATTTCACATGTGCGCGACGGCCTGAAGGTGCTTATATTCGAGCAGACCTCGGATGTGCTGGAGAAGCGGTTTGGATTCCGCGTGGCGGAGTACGGATTACGGTGGGTCTTCAAGAGAGTGCCCGATCATCCGCTCCTGAGAGGGATCGAGGCGGAGCACTTGCGCAACTGGCGCGGCGAGGCGACGATACTGCCCTCGCGCCTCGAGTACGAAATGCGGCCCCGTTATGGCCCAACCGTCAAGTGGTGTGACATCCCTGTCACGCGGCTTTGGCGGTGCGGCAATCGCGGAAACGTCGCCTCGGTCCTCATCGAGAAGCCCGCGCGGGGCGATTTTCTACCGATCCTCGACGGTGGCTACAGCCTCCAGTACAGCCCGCTGATGGAGTACCGCGAAGGCAAGGGAATGGTGCTCTTCTGCCAGATGGACGTGACCGGGCGAACAGAAGATGACCCGGCGGGGCAGATGTTGGCCCGGAACATCCTCCGGTACGTATCGGCCTGGCAACCAGCTCCGAGGCGGGAGGTCATCTACGTCGGCGATCCTGCCGGTAGGAAGTACTTCGAATCCACAGGTATATCCCTGGCCTCCTACGACGGAGGGAGCCTTTTCGCCGACCAGGTCCTCGTTGTAGGACCCGGCGGGGGGCGGATTCTTTCGGGGGACACCTCAGCCATCGCTGACTGGCTAAAGTCGGGCGGCAATCTACTGGCGCTCGGGCTGAATGAACAGGAAGTGAATACATCTTTGCCGCTGAAAATCCGTATGAAGGAGGAAGAACACATCGCGGCCTATTTTGAATCCTTCGGCTTCAACTCCCTGCTGGCGGGAGTCGGGCCGGCGGATGTGCACAGCCGGGAGCCACGCAAACTGCCCCTTATCTCGGCAGGAGTTACGATCATCGGCGATGGCGTTCTGGGCAGGGCGGAGAATTTGAATGTCGTCTTCTGCCAGCTCGCGCCATGGCAGTTCGACCGCAAGGAGCTGCGCAACGTGAAGAGAACGTTTCGTCGTACGAGTTATCTCGTCAGCCGTCTGTTGGCCAACATGGGAGCGGCCGGGTCAACACCTCTTCTGGAGCGCTTCCACAGACCCGTGGACACATCCAGGGCCGAAAAGCGGTGGTCGGAAGGCCTCTACATGGATGTGCCGGATGAGTGGGACGACCCTTACCGATTCTTCCGCTGGTAGTGGTAAATTGTCAGTTTCCGGCGGCATTGGCTTGGTTATGTTTTTATTCCGATCTCATATCACTTGGAAAAGCTGACCTGCTCACTATCTGTTAACAGGTTGCAGGTTTAAGCCCTGGTGTCCTGAGACCTGTAATCACATCGGGGACAAGGGCTTGTGGGGGCAATGTCTTTTGCCGGAGTATACGGTGATTTTGCCGCTTTCCGCAACACGAACTATTTAGGAATCGTCAGATAATATTATCGAGATAACAGTGACAGGGCCAAAAAATACCTTATGTAAAGCAGTGTGTTCAATGCATCACACTATTATTCCAGAAATCAATTTCCTATTAACCACGCAGCTTTGGCCGGCAAGATGGCACGCAGACTTTCCTACAACGAAAACATCGCCGTGGCCGCATTCAGTTAATGAAAAGACTTTTCGAAGAAAAATCAGGATCTGACGTAAGATTTACACCCAGCTTTCTTAACCCGGCCTCATCCCCGGTTGTGGGAATATGAGTAATATGGACTTCGCACCCCCGGAGCTCCTTCAAATGCTCGACGGCCATCTGGGCCGCAGGGTTCGATATGGCACTGATGCTCAGGGTGATTAATGTTTCTTCAAGGTCGAGACTTATCATTTTTCCGTTCAGGACTTCCTTTTTCAGGAATCGTATGGAATCTGTAATATTCTGCGGTAAAAGATGCAACTTTTTCGGCAAACCGGCAAGGTGCTTCGTGGCATTGATAACAAGGCTCGACGCCGCGTGCATGAACGGAGAATTCTCACCCGTAATAATGGCTCCGTCACGGAGCTCGATGGCGGCCCCGCAAAAAATGCCCTCATTGCCCTTGCCGCTTTCCTGTGCTTTTAGGGCAGCTTGTCGTGCCGGTAATACCACGGTTCTGTCTTCCACCCTGGCACCGGTGTTTTTCATGATAAGTTCCGACCTCTCCAGTATTTCTCTTTCCACGAACCCCATCGCGTATTCACAGGCACACCTGAAATACCGCCTTATGATCTCCTGGTGCGCGGCTTCCTGAACCGCCTCGTCATCCACGATTCCGAAACCGGCACGGTTGACCCCCATATCTGTCGGAGATTTGTAAAAGGATTCCTTGCCTGTGATTTTTTCTATGATTCTTTTCAGCAGCGGAAAAGCTTCGATATCGCGATTATAGTTGACCGTTTTTTCACTATATGCTTCCAAATGGTAATAGTCGATGCAGTTTACATCCTTGAGATCGACCGTTGCCGCCTCGTAGGCGACGTTTACCTTATGTTTCAATGGCAAATTCCAGATGGGAAATGTTTCGAACTTGGCATATCCGGCCGCGTTCCCGTTTTTGTATTCGTGGTACAAATGGCAAAGGCAGGTGGCGAGTTTGCCGCTTCCCGGTCCGGGCCCGGTCACAACTACGATTGGATGTTTGGTTTTTATTGGTTCGTTTTCACCGTAACCTTCGTCGCTTACGATGGTGTCAGCATCCGTAGGATAACCCTTGGTAAATTTGTGTGTATAAACGCTTACTCCCCTCCGTTCAAGCTTGTTCTTGAACGCCTTGGCTGAGGCTTGGTTTGCATACCGTGTAATGACCACGGCCGTAACGTCGAGGCCCCATTCCTTGAAGTCATCGATTGTTTTCAGCGCGTCTGAATCATAGGTAATACCGAAGTCGGCCCGCACTTTCTTTCTCTCAATGTCCCCGGCGTAAATACATAGAATAACATCTATCTTATCGCGTATTTTCTGCAACAAGCGCATTTTAATGTTCGGGTCAAAGCCCGGAAGCACCCTTGCCGCATGATAATCAAACAGAAGTTTCCCGCCGAATTCCAGATACAGCTTGTTGTTGAACTTATTGACACGCTCAAGGATAGCTGCCGTTTGTTCCTGTAAATACTTTTCGTTGTCAAAACCTGTTTTTACTGCCATGTGATTAACGTCCTTTTTCATTACGATTACAATTTTGTGCCTTCTTTTTCTTGAAATACTTAAGGCAATCTTGACCTGCCCACAGTTTTTTGTGCCGGTTGTTGCAAGAATATTTCATATTTAATCTCTCTATCTTCAGTAAAGCAAAAGGTACCGCAGCTTTGCTCAATTTGCAAAAATCTAAAGTAAAATGGACGGCAGCCATTGTATCTAAATTCGCTGCTTCCCGAAAGACAAATTCTATGTCCCACTGGCTGTAATACGTATGGTTGTTTGTCGGAATCTTTGGGACCCGTCCTGCCGGCATATTCGAACCGGCGCGCGCACGAAAATTGTCGTTTGCAGTAACAGATTAGGATACGCAGAACACATCGAGACGGAATGAGTAATCTTTTTGGAAAATTGTGCTGTTTAGCAGGGACAACATATTTCAAAATGTACATACAACGTTTCGAGAATGATATCTTTATCCCCCGAGATCAATATGATAAAATCACCTTTAATATAATATCCTCTTGATATGTTAAATTAGGATAAACCTATGGATGGTACAGAATTCTTAAACCGTCTTAAAAAAGGTCAACGCCTTTATGGGACCGCGATTCTTTCCCCTTCTCCTCTATGGCCTTCGGTGGTAAAGAGAGCAGGTGTGGATTTTGTTTTTATTGATACCGAGCACATTCCTATTGATAGAACCACTCTTGCTGAGATGTGTCAGGTTTACAAGGCGTTTGAATTACCCCCGCTCGTCCGTATTCCTTCGCCTGATCCTAATGAGGTCTATAAAGTTCTTGATGGAGGCGCATCGGGAATCCTTGCTCCTTATATTGAATCTCCGGAACAGGTAAGAGAGCTGGTCGGCGCTATAAAACTGCGTCCGTTGAAAGGGGAGCGATTAAAAGAGGCGTTACAAAATCAAGATTCTCTTGGACCGGAGCTTAAAAATTATCTGAGAAATTGGAATAAAGACAACTTTTTAATAATCAACGTGGAGAGTGTCCCGGCCATGGAAAGGTTAGACAGCATATTGGCCGAACCCGGTCTCGATGGAGTGATTATAGGCCCGCACGACCTCTCTATAAGTCTTGGATTGCCTGAACAATATGATAATCCCCGATTCGAGGAAGCCGTGAGAAAAATCATTTCTAAAGTTAGGGAAAAAGGCTTAGGTGCAGGTATTCATTTCTCTGAAGGGCCGGAATTACAAATTAAATGGGCCAAGGCGGGCGCGAATATTATAGTGCACAGCTCGGATATGATTTTATTTCAGCAGAGATTAAAGGGGGATATCACGGCGATTCGTCGTGCTTTGGGGGAGGAAGATAGTACAATAAAAGAAGAAAAAGATATCAAAATTTAATAACATATCTGTTAACGAAGCCTTGTAATGAATAAGAACGGGTACTGAGGTTGACGACCGTTAAAGTCAAAATTATGTAAGAAGAATGAAGAGGTCTTTTATGCTGTTCAGAAATTCTCATATCCTTGGACTATCATTGTTAATTCTCATATCTCCTTTAAATCTGCCGGCGTCAAATACAAATCTCGACTTCACCAACAGCGTCATTGTTACGCCGCGAAATTTGGATAAATTAGAGCAGAAAGCGATAACGGTACTGCGGGAGGAGATACAAAAAAGAACAGGTATTCAATTGAATACTGTAACAAAGTGGCCAAAGAATCAGCAGTCAGTCATCGCTGTTGGACAAGAAGAGCAAATGAAGGATTTCGCAGGTCTATATTCAGATATTTTTGAAAACGGCCAAACTCTTAACAAAGAAGGATTTCGACTTTTAATTAAGGAAAATGCGATATTAGTGGTAGGCAATGGTCCACGTGGTGTTTTTTATGGTGTAGGAAAGTTGCTCCGCAGCTTATATATGAAATCCGGTTCGATTTTGGCCCCGAAAAATTTGCACATTACCACTTCCCCTCGATACGCTATTCGCGGGCACCAGCTTGGATACCGGCCCAAGACAAACGCTTATGATGCCTGGGACCCGGCACAGTTTGATCAGTACATTCGGGAATTGGGCATTTTCGGCACTAATAGCATCGAGATTATACCGCCAAGAAGCGACGATACACTGACGAGCCCGCACATGAAACTTCCCCCAATAGAAATGATGGTTAAACAGGCGGAAATCATCGATTCCTATGGAATGGATGTCTGGATATGGTATCCTAATGTTGGAGAAGATTATACGCACCCGGATTCCGTTAGAAAAGAGTTAGAGGAGCGAGAGGATATTTTTAAAAAATTGAAACGCATTGACGTTGTTTTTGTTCCCGGCGGCGATCCCGGTGACTTACATCCCGATATCCTGTTCGAATGGCTGAAAAAAGTAGCTAAAGTCCTTAACAAATATCATCCCAAGGCGAAAATCTGGGTGTCTCCTCAGGCGTTTCGTCCAACTAAAGAATGGCTGGATGCTTTTTACAGCAATGTCAATTTGAGGTATCCGTGGTTCGGTGGTGTTGTATTTGGGCCCTGGGTTAAAACACCTTTACCTGAAATTAGAAAAATTGTAAATCCCGAGATTCCCATCCGTCGTTATCCGGATATCACTCACAGTATCAGCTGTCAGTATCCTGTAAAAGACTGGGATTTGGCTTTTGCCATGACGCTGGGACGGGAATGTTACAATCCGCGTCCGGCCGCGGAAAAAGTGATTCATAATGTTCTGGATGAGTTCGCCGAGGGAAGTATAAGCTATTCTGAAGGGATTAATGATGATGTGAATAAATTTATCTGGAGCGACCAGGACTGGAACCCGGATACTCCGGTTATCGAAACCTTGAGGGAATATAGCCGGTTATTTATTCACCCCGATTTTTCGGAAGATATTGCCCAGGGAATATTAGCGCTGGAAAGAAATTGGCAGGGTCCTCTGATAGCCAACAAGCCTGTTGAGGTAACACTGAAGCAATGGGAAAATATGGAGAAACAGGCCCCGCCTGCGGTTGTAAAAAATTACCGGTTCCAGATGGGTCTGTTGCGTGCTTACTATGACGCATATATTCGAGAGCGGCTGATTCATGAAACAGCGCTGGAAACAGAAGCCAGAGAAGTTTTACGAAATGCAACTATCATTACTATTCAGGAGAAATTAGAACGGGCTGAATCCATTTTGAACCAAAAGTGGGAGAAACCGGTTGCTCAAGATTATAAAAAACGCTGTTGGGAAATTGCCGATTATTTATTTGAAGCAATTGGTTCGCAAACCTCAGTGAAAAAACATCGAGCAAAGCCGGGCCGGGGTGATTTTATGGATTACATTGATGCCCCGTTAAATAATGCCATTTGGCTTTTATCACAATTCGAAAAGATCCGGAAGATTACGGATGAAAAAGCACGATTAGCGTCCATAGATGAACTGCTTAATTGGGACAATCCGGGACCGGGCGGTTTTTACGATAATTTGGGACAATCTATAAACACTCCACGGCTTGCTGAATATCCGGCGTGGGAAGAAGACCCAGGCAGCTTGCAATCACCTCGAGTAAGTTTCGGTGCGGGGCTACGAGGCCGGGAATGGGTTCATACGGTACAAGCGAAAGGCTTCGACGGAAGTGCCATACCGTTGGCATGGATGAATCAAATAACCACCCTGTATGAAACACCCTTAAATGTCGTCTATGAAAACTTGGATCCCCACTCAAGTTATATTTTGAAAGTGGCATACACCGGACGGTTCCAGGCGAACATTCAGTTGACAGCGGATGATAAATTTCAAATCCACGAAATGAGAAAGACCGGAAAGACCCCTATTAATGAATTCCCTGTTCCCGAGGAAGCGACCAGGGACGGTAAATTAAAACTGACGTGGACCTGTGCAGAAGGCGAAAGAGGCGCCCAGGTGGCGGAGATATGGTTGACCCTTAAAAAAAATGAGCCCAACCCATAATCCCGTATAGTACAAAAACTCGTACGTGGATTGCGAGCCATGTGTCCCCCCGAAAAAGTTTGTTTTACTTGTTACTGAAGGACTGCTATGAGGCTATTCAGTCATATCTCTCCCTATCCTAAATCTCTTGGACCGGTCCCACCAGCCCTCAGCCGCAATGAGTGCAAACGAATATCTGAAAAGTATGACTCCAGGATACTTGTCACTTGAGAGGATGATGAGTGTTTGGAATGGACGCCTATTGTGTGACAGGTTCAAAGGATATGTGAAGAAATGAGGTTCAAATTCCAAAAGTCCGGGGGAATCGATTCGCAGCCCGAAGAGAGGTCCCCTGATGAGCCGTGAAGTATGGAGTGACAAATGAGCCAACATCGGAATCTTGCAGACTACGCCATTATTCTAAGCGGCAAAGATAACGTAGCGACTGCGCTGGTTGATTTGCCAGCGGGAAATTATGTTTCCAGCTCCGGTGAAAGCCGGACTACAATCACCGTGCCTGAAGATATCAGTGCCGGTTTCAAGCTGGCCCTTTCCGACATCCGCAAGGCAGAGCCGGTATACAAGTATGGATACGTGATTGGCCTGGCCAAGACGGATATCAAGAAAGGCCATTGTGTGCATGTCCATAATCTGGTCAGCTCAGTATAGTTCTGTGGAGTGACAACCGTATGTCCGAAATCAAACTCAAAGGATATCGGCGAAGCGACAGCCTTTTTGGCATACGCAACCACATTGTCGTAATGTCCAGTGTTTCCTGCGCCAATTCTGTCGTGGAGCGAATAGCAAAGACCGATACCGACATTATCCCGATTACACATCAACACGGCTGCACGCACATGGGTGCCGATACTGAGCAAGTGCTCAGGACCCTTAGCGGAACCTGTAACAACCCGAACGTCGGCGGTGTGCTGCTGGTTGGGCTTGGTTGCGAGAGCGTAAGCGTAAACGACATTGCATCATCCGCAGATCGTAACGGGAAACCGGTCAAAACGCTGTCGATTCAGGAGATAGGTGAGATACAGAAGATTATGGATACTGCTCGCGATAGTCTTCGCCAAATGAAAGATTTCGTCTCGAAGCAGCAGCGGAGCGACTTTGACATCCGCAATCTGACGGTAGGCCTTGAATGCGGCGGCTCAGATCCGTTCTCCGGGATAACTGCCAATCCTGCTGTCGGACTTGTTAGTGACAGACTCGTGGAGCTTGGCGCAACAGTGATTCTCTCCGAAATCCCGGAGATGATCGGCGCAGAAGCATCCCTGGAATCCAGAACTCCTGATGACACCGTAAGGCGGAGGCTGCTGAGGCGGATTAAGGACTATGTGCAACTGGCAAAAGACGCCGGTGGCGACCTGCGAGGCTGCAATCCGGCGCCGGGCAACATCAAGGCCGGGCTCAGTTCCATTGAGGAAAAGTCGCTGGGGTCTATTATCAAGGGCGGCCGTTCCAACATCAACGAATTCGTCGAGTACGCCCGGCGGCCAAAGTGTAAAGGACTTGTTGTGATGGACACGCCCGGCAACGACCCCGAGTCAGTGACTGGAATGGTTGCCGGCGGCGCAAATCTGGTACTGTTCACCACAGGCACAGGAACACCCATCGGCAATCCGGTTGCGCCGGTGATAAAAATTTCGTCCAATACGAAAATGTATCAGCGCATGGGCGACTTCATCGATATCGACGCCGGCGAAATCATCAAAGGCACCCGGGTCGATGCCTTGGCTGATAAGATATTCGAGTTTCTTCTCGACGTTTGCAACGGCAGGCAAACCGCTGCCGAGGTCAATAATTGCAGAGAGTTTGCAATCAATAGAATCGGCCCATCGTTCTGAGATACCGGCTGGGTAAGGTCAAAAAAACAATGTCAACAGAAAGCAAATCGAAAACTGACAATGTCCGCAACAACAAGGAGTCACCGCCGGCGGATACTTCGCTTGTTAGGGAACCGCCGCGAACGCTGGGCGCGACGCTTCTTCGGCTTGGTCCCGGTATGATAATCGCCGGCTCGATAGTCGGGTCGGGCGAGTTGATTGCCACCACCAAAGCCGGTGCCGAGGCGGGGTTCTGGCTGCTGTGGCTCATAATCATCGGTTGCGTAATCAAGGTCTCCACGCAGATAGAGTTCGGCCGATACACCATCACGTGGAGCCAAACGCCTTTGAAAGCTCTGGACAACGTGCCGGGGCCGCGACTGAAAGTAAACTGGTTAGTATGGTACTGGGCGATTATGATCCTGCTGGTGGTCTCCCAACAAGGTGGTATCGTAGGCGGTGTCGGACAGACGCTGGCCATCAGTCAGCCGCTAACGAGCTACGGCAGACAGTACAATCACCTGCAGAATGAGCTGGTCAAAGCTAAGGTTGAGTTAAAGGTGGCTCAGGCGCAAAGTGCCGAAAGAGCCGCGATAACCGAGCTGCAACAGAAGATCACCTCATTAACATCTGAAACCGCAGAGCTTAGAGAGCCGACGGACGCGTATCTCTGGGCCACGATACTGGCAATTGCAACATCTGTGCTGCTGTTCGTCGGCCGATATGGGCTGATCCAATTTGTTGCAACTTTATTAGTCGTGACATTCACGATCGTGACGATAATAACGCTGATCGTATTGCAGACAAAACCAGAATGGGCGGTAACTGGCGGCGACCTGGTGAACGGACTGAGTTTCCGTCTGCCGCCTGCTGCCGAAGGCACGGACACCAAGCCAATCGCCACAGCGCTGGCGGCATTTGGCATAATTGGCGTCGGCTCTTTGGAACTTATAATGTACCCCTATTGGTGTCTGGAAAAGGGCTATGCTAAGTTCACTGGTCCAAGAGAAGGCACGGCGCAATGGATAAAGCGTGCTCGCGGCTGGCTGCATGTACTGCACATCGACGCGTGGACATCGATGGTAGTCTATACGTTGGCGACGGTCTCCTTCTACCTGCTCGGGGCCGCCGTGCTTGCCAAAACGGGGCTTAATCCGGCGGGAAAGCATATGGTGCGTACTCTGGCTGCGATGTACGTGCCGGTCTTCGGCCCCTGGGCCGATGGCGTATTCCTTTCAGGGGCTTTCGCGGTATTGTATTCTACGTTCTTTGTCGCCGCAGCGGGAAGCGCCCGAATGGTCGCCGATGCGCTGGGCCTGTTCGGAATTACTGATGGCTCCGAGCAGGCACGATTGAGGTGGACGCGCATTATTTGCGCTATATGGCCACTGGTCGCTTTAGTGTTGTATATAGGTGTGCGTGCACCGACGAAAATGATCCTGGCCAGCGGAACCGCTCAGGCGATCATGCTGCCGATGCTGGGAGCGGCGGCTTTGTACTTTCGTTATCGACGGAGCGACAAGAACCTGCGGCCAGGCCTGCTATGGGACGCAATGCTATGGCTCTCACTTGCAGGTTTTGCCGTTATCGGCGGTTGGTCGCTGGTCAGCATGTTCTGCAGATAGAAGTGGGATGTAAGGCACCTCCGCTTGTAAAGAGCGGTAGAATGATGAATTTCTCCAAAATTTGTTCTATCTAATTTTGCGCTTGTTACGCGGATATCCGAACCACCGCAATCGGTTGTGTCCTGACACTGCTATTGCGTCAAGTTTAAATATGTGACTTGTCATTCCCGCCCCGCATCGTGTGCGGGATAAACTCCAGCGGAAATCCAGTTTTTCACTTTGGACCCCTGCTTTCGCAGGGGTGACATCGTCGATTTTCGTTTTCCGCAACAGTAACTATCTAATAATCAACGCAAAAAAAACGTCAATATACCCGGTTTTTTGCTTTTTACCGACAATATAAATCTGTATTCTGGTGTAAGTTAATCAATCATACAAGGAGCACCCACCGGTCAATACGATTATGGTGCCTTATACTCACGATAATTAAGGGAGATACTAAAATGTCTGTCAAATCAAAAAAGAAAGCACAAAATGGTATGAGCCGAAGGCAGTTTGTCGGTGCGACGCTCGCCGCCGCTGGTGTCGGTGTATTACAAAACAATGTGCCGTGTTACTCACAGCCTGCCCTGAGAAGGAAGTCAGGTATCAAATTGGGTCTTTACAGCATTACCTTCTTAGGGGTTTGGTATCGCGGAAGAGCACTTACTCTCGAAGAGGTGATCCAAAGGGCCCAAAAATATGGGTATGATGGCGTAGAGATAGACGGCAAGCGTCCACACGGCAACCCGCTGGATTGGCCCGGAAAAAGCTGCCGCAGGCTGCGGGCCCTGGCCGAGGATCAGGGGATAGAGCTATATTCTGTGGCAGCCAACAACGACTTCAGCAGCCCGATTCTTGAGCACCGAGAATGCCAAATTGCTTACATGCGGGAATTGGTTCGAATGGCATCTGATTTTGGCGTCAAGACGGTGCGGGTTTTTCTCGCCTGGCCGGGCGTGACGAAACATCCGCAAGTTGCCAAATACTCTGTCGCCAAGGCAATATGGGATGTTACCCACGAACATTTTTCAGAGGAAGAAACGTGGGCGTGGTGCCGGGATGGTCTAATCGAGTGTGCTCGCTATGCAGGGGATGCGGGAGTTGTACTCGCCCTGCAAAATCATAAGCCGGTCATCAAAGATTATAAGGACGTATTACGAATGGTACGCGAGGTCGATTCACCTCATCTGAAGGTCAGCCTCGATGCACCGATTATGTCCGACAAAAGCCCTGAGAATATTCGCCGCGCGGCAAAAGCTGTTGGTCCCTTACAGGTCCTGAGCCACTTTGGTGGAGAATACGAACGCGGGCCCGACAGTAGGGTCAAGGGTGCGAAATTCTACCCACACTTTATTCGTGCTATGCGAGAGATAGGCTACAATGGGTACATCGGTTATGAATTATGTCATCCCCTGCCGGTAGTGAACGGACAGACAGTAGGCATCGAATACGCGGAGAAAAATGCCCGACTGGCAGCAGAGTTTATGCGTGGATTGATTGATGAATTCTATTGACAGAAAGGAGAACTCATGAAAGGTAATGCAGTTCAGGAAACGAAGCGAGTCACTCGGAGAGATTTTATTAGGACCACAGGGACAATAGGAGCAGCGGTGCTTTTGTCGGGCACAAACCGAATGTTTGCTGCAGGATCGGATAAGCTCCGTGTGGGGCTGATTGGCTGTGGCGGCCGGGGCACGTATGATACGACAAACTGTCTGAAGTCGGCAGAAAACGTGGAGCTTGTGGCGATGGGAGACCTTTTCAGGGATCGTATGGTTAATTGCCGCGAGCAGCTTACGAAGAGGCTGGGTGAGAAAGTAAAGGTAACTGACGATACTTGTTTTGCGGGGTGGGATGCTCACAAGAAGGTAGTGAGCTGTGATTTGGATTTGGTTATCCTGACGGAACCGCCCCACTTTCGTCCGGAGCATTTGCGGGTGGCCGTGGAGGCAGGCAAACATGTGTTTATGGAAAAGCCGGTTGCGGTGGATCCGGCCGGTGTTCGCTCGGTGATTGAGTCGTCACAGTTAGCGGACCAGAAGAATCTGACTATAGTGGCTGGTACGCAAAGTCGCCGGTCGGCACATTTGGTAGAAGGAATGAAGAGGATTCACAACGGGGATATCGGCGAGATCCTTGGCGGCCAGTGTATGAGAATCGGCGGGGGAATGCTCACATGGTCACAGGCAACCAAAGAGCGGCAGCCGGGCTGGTCTGATATGGAATGGCAGCTTCGTCGGTGGCTGTTTCTGACCTGGCTTAGTGGTGACTTTATTGTTGAGATGCATGTCCACAATTTAGACAGAGTCAACTGGGCATTGGGGGCGCATCCGGTGCAATGCATTGGCCTTGGAGGCAGGCAGGTGCGGACTGGTCCGGAATACGGCAATGTTTATGACCATTTTACCATCGAGTACGAGTATCCCAATGGAGTACGGATTGAATACATGGGTGCTCAGATGGACAAAGTAACCTATCGGCAGGACTCACGGGTGGTCGGAACGAAGGGTTTGGCATATATATACTCTGGTAATTTCATTATCGAAGGGCAAAAGCCTTTTAAATACGATGGGCCAAGTCCGAGTCCGGTGATAAAGCAACATGCGGACCAGATAGCGGCAATTCGTGGGAGTAGGCATTTGAACGAAGGCAAGCGGATCGCCGAGAGTACGATGACGTGCATAATGGGGCGGATGAGCGCTTATACCGGCCGGGCATTGAAGTGGGACTGGGCGATGAAAGCATCAGAGCTCGATCTCAGTCCGCCCGAATATGAGTTTGGCGATTTGCCGATGAGGCCGGTAGCTATGCCGGGCAAGACACCATTGGTCTGACATAAAAAACACTTTAGGGATTTCTGATTTTCGAGAGTCTCCACCTGTGAAAAGGCGGTCTTTTTAAACATAATGCATTCGAGCAGCATAAAACGCAAATAAATTCGGAAGTATATTAAATGTCGTTCGTAAGTTAGACTTAAGTGGGTCGTGATAGAATGAATTCCCTTATTTTATCTTTCTTCGTTTTATTGTTATTGCCGAATCAGGTTGGTTCGCATAGTCAATATGGCACAGATAGCAGCCGTGGTACAAATAATATTCCAAAGCAAATTGCCCCGTTTTTTATTCCACCACCTGAACTTGCCCATGATTTTGGGCAATATCGGTCTCCTTTGAGATTTTATGATGGGACTCCCGTGAAGACACGGACGGACTGGCAGGGACGCAGGCACGAAATACTCAAAACGTGGCATGGCATCATGGGGGCTTGGCCACCGTTGATTAAGAAACCGAAAATCGAATATCTGGCAAAAGAACTGCGGGAAGACTTCACTCAACACCAGGTGCGTGTCGAGATAGCACCGGAACAGCAGACAGTAGATGGCTATCTACTTGTTCCCGATGGCATGAGATTATTTCCTGCAATGCTTGTCGTTTTCTATGATGCCGAAACATCGGCGGGCCTGGGCAAGGAGTTACGTGACTTCGGCTATCAATTGACAAGACGTGGTTTTGTTACGCTGTCTATCGGAACACCTGAGTTCTCCAGTTTACAAGCTCCATACAAGCCACTGTATGAGTCCGGCAGAGACCAGACCCCTCTCCAGCCACTCTCTGCGTTGGCCTATGTGGCAGCCAATTGTCACACTGCACTGGCAAACTTGCCGCAGGTTGATCCTAACCGCATTGGTATCATTGGCCATTCGTATGGCGGAAAATGGGCAATGTTTGCATCCTGTCTCTACGACAAATTCGCTTGTACTGTCTTGTCTGATCCTGGGATTGTCTTCGATGAGAACCGAGCAAATGTGAACTATTGGGAGCCATGGTATTTGGGATATGACCCTAACCAACAACGTCAAAGAGGTATCCCAGGCGCAACTAATCCTCGCACCGGTGCGTACAGGAAGCTGTTTCTTGAGGGACATGACCTCCACGAACTACATGTGTTGATGGCACCGAGACCATTTTTAGTCTCAGGCGGCTCGGAAGATCGGCCTGAGCGATGGAAAGCTCTTAATCATACGATTGCAGTCAACAGGCTTCTCGGGTATGCGAATAGGGTTGCCATGACTAACCGCAAGGGTCATTCTCCAACTCCGGAATCGAACGAGCAGATTTACATTTTCCTCGAACACTTTCTGGCTTCGCAACGTTAGGGCTGAGGTTTTGGCTTTAATGTCTAATTCGGGGAGTGCGAGAAAATCCCTCGCCTTCAGGCGGTAGTAGTTTACTTATTGTCCTGCTTCGCCTCTGCCATTGCCGGAAAACATACCACACCCAGCTCCTTGTTATTGCGCAAATTTGCCGAAATCCTTCGGACCCATCCTGCCAGCATAATCAAACCAGTGCGCGCACACGAAACTCGCCTTTGTGGGGCTTCTTTGGCCCTCGCCTGATTTTAGGCCAGTAATCATAAATGTTTGTCAAAACTAATTTAATGTCAATTTCCAAAAATTTAGAAATTGCGACATTGTCACTATTTAGTTCTTGTTGCGGAAAGTGTATTTGTCATTCCCGCCCCGCATCGTGTGCGGGATAAACTCCAGCGGGAATCCGGTTTTTCGCTCTGGACCCCTGCTTTCGCGGGGGTGACATCGTCGATTTTCGTTTTCCGCAACAGTAACTAAATAATAATAGAAGCCTCAAAGTCATTTTCGTCTGCAAAAGCAAATGGACAGAAGAGAAAAATATCCCTTAATTGTGTGTACAGAGAAACTTTAGGGCAAGACAATTGTGTGTAAGCCGTTGAGGATGAATATAGGCGGATTTTTCGGCAGCTACAGGTCCTGTCAGAAAAACAGCGAAGGCGGAAGCATCCGGCATCGAGCAATTTTCAATCAAAAACGCTGATACCTGTGAGCAAAAATCAAAATTCTTGAAATTTTTTTTATTCATTTCTATATAAGCACTTAGCTACCGCTAACACCCTTAAAATCCCCCAAATTTCGACTCATTTGTGCAGGTAGCTCTAATTATAGAGGCCTGTCCTGAGCGCAGCCTGCCCTGAGTAAAATCGAAGGGCCGAAGGGGCCAAGGAAAGCCAAATATTAGTTAATTGGTGAATTGGCTAAAGACTCACCACTCACTACTCACAATTCACTAATTCTTTACGGGGGCAGATTATTACCGAGTTCACTGTCAAAATTCCCGATTGGCTCGAAAAGCTGGCCGTCTTACCGGTCCTCTTATACAGAAGGCTCCGCTACGGCTATACCTTCAGGAGAATCCCACTCACCCACGGAAAATACGCAATTGTCGATACCGACGACTACGTTTGGCTCAGCAAATACAAATGGTATGTTGTTAAAAGGGGCAATACCTTTTACGCCAACAGAGGCCAATGGTCAAAAACTCAAAAAAGAAGATTAACCATAACGATGCACAGACTCATCATAGACGTCCCTGACGATATGTTCGTGGATCATATCAACCATAACGGCCTGGACAACAGAAAGGCAAACTTACGCCCCGCCACTCCCGCCGACAACGCCCGATACGCCCGCTATCCAAAGATAAACACTTCTTCGAAATACAGAGGCGTCTGGTACCTCAAACAAAGAAAAAAATGGCGTGCCACTATCGTCGTAAACCGCAAAAGAAAGCACCTCGGTTATTTTAAAAACGAAATCGACGCCGCCCACGCTTATGATGAAGCGGCAAAAAAATACTACCGCGATTTTGCCATCCTAAACTTCAAAACTTAAATCTGAAATCCCCCCTTGTCATGCCGAGCGCAAAAGCCTGCCCTGAGTGCAGCCGAAGGGATATACTTTTGCCTTTTTACACGTCGGTCTACGGATTTTTGCCTTTCAGCCTTGGACTTCATTTTTTGGCTTTTTCCGGCTTCGGAGAGATTCCCTGCGAGGGATTTATGAAAAAAACACCTAACTTTGATATTTTGATATTTCTTACATTTTTACTGCAAATCTGATATAATAAATTTAAGGAAAAACAGCAGATCCTTTATTATCTAAACGTGACGAATGGAGGTTCAAAATGGGTGATGAACCAAATCTTATCATCAAATTTGTGGGAATTTTAATAGTCTGCGGTGTGTGTTCGATCAGCTATGCCGCTAAACCGGTTCTTGTTAACGTTCAGGTTGATGTCGAACAGGAACCTGACAAGGAGTATGTCTATAACATACTTAGCGAAATCGAGAAAAGGGGATGGAGCGTAACCGTTTACTTTACCGGTGAGTTTGCGATGGGATACCCTAACATTGTTAAGGATATCCACGATAAAAGGCATCAGATAGCTGTTTGTGGATGGACAAGCGGTGAAGACCTGACATTTCTTAGTTTCGAAGAGCAGTTAGAATTTATAAATATATCATTTACCACTGTAAGAAGCGCGATAAATAACTTCCATTATGCATACATTGCAGACTTTAGACCGCAAGGTCTTAAGCAGAATGAAAATACCTTCAAAGCCCTGCAGCAGCTTAATATAAGGTCTAATACGGGCTTTCTCGCCTCTGAAACAAAAACCCATCCTTATCATACGGACTACGACTTTATTGCTATACCGGTTGCAACGATAAAGAATGGTTCTGAGGATGTCCCTCTAATCGACGATGTTATTTTTAACAGGGGCGCAAATGTCCAGGATTACCTTGCTTATCTGACAAAAAGATATGATGAAAGTCTTGTTACAAAAGAGCCGTTCACAATCGTTGTACATTCTTCAGTAACCGGTTCCGATGAAGCAAAGTTGGAGGCATTTACTCAATTTCTGGATTATGTGAAGGATTCAAACGGCCAGGTAGTAATGACAGATCACATGACAACTTTAGCAAATCCATATATGTCTGATTTAAGACTATCTGTTCCCGATTTCGCATATTCTGGAAGACTTGCCCCAATTCGAGTTAGTTACTATGCACATTGTGATTGTCCTATTTACTATATTAGGATATATGGCAAATATCCGTGCGATTTTTTTTGGCAACGCCTGGATAGTGGGCAATTTGTTGATAAAGGAGCATCGGTTGGGCCACGTGAGAAGTTTGGATTAATACCGATTCCATATTCATACTGTAATGACCCCAATTATATGCTTATGGCGGTGGGTAGAGCATGCCACGGAGTCTGCTGGCCGACATATAATAGTTATGAGGACGTAAATGAAGTCAAGCTGAGACTTAAAAATCCAGAGGCGGGTAAGTGGATTAATGGCGTGGTCAGGACAGATGTGCCCGGCGTGGATAAATATTGTCCCAGAGGGGGAGAATGTGTAGAACTAAAACCGGGTGATTTGGTATTCAATTCTCCTGGGCTGTTTTATAAACCCATGTTGCCTCTTGGGCATGTTGGCATTTATATAGGTGATGGCTACGTTGTTGAATCGGTTCCTTTCATCTTTTCCTTTCAGTTCAGTGGCGTTAGATCTGATTTGATTGATTCATTTGCTTATAATTTTTTTGGCCGATGGAGAGGCGCGACAACGGTATTTGGATTCAAGAAGCTATGTCCTTGTACAGAAGAAGAATGGCGAAAGAGAGTTGTAGATGAAGCACTTTCATATCGCGGCACACGTTATGCATATCCAACGGACTTACAGTGTTACAATCGCAATCCCAAGAGAGGGCAGACTCTCCAGTGTGCACAACTAGTATATCTTGCCTATAAATCTATCGATGACTATGACCTGAGAGCTTCTTGGGGTCCAATATGGCCTTGGGACATATACAAGAAGACAAGTGGCGCGATATCAGGGAGTGGCGTATTAGGACACGATTCTTATTCGAAACTGGTTGACCCGCCACCCATAGAATTCTGGCCTCAACCGATAATCCGCAAAATATATCCCGATGGAGTCTTTTCTGAGGAGGTTTTGGTTGATCCAACAATCTCAAGCATAGTATTCACCTTAGATTGGGAACATACCAGCAGCAATTTGCACTTGACAATCTATGACCCCAACGGCGCCGTGGTCTCTGATCCCAATATCATTTACCAAAGGGATGAGCAACTCGGAGGTGAATATTACATCATAGATAATCCAAGAACTGGAAATTGGACTACGCAAGTCACGGCCGTGAATGTGCCAGAAGATGGTGAAGACTATACTCTGTCAAACTACTTCGCCTCTAACTTGACTGTTATACCAGCGCTTGAAAAACTCTTGTATAGTCCTGGTGAGGATGTCCGTGTATCCGCTAATCTTACTGATAGTGATCTGCCTATATCCGATGTGAACATGACTGCGGAGGTTTATAAGCCAGATGGTTCAAGCTCTTCCGTTTCACTATTTGACGACGGCTCACACGGAGACATTCAGCCAAACGATGATATATATTCGGGTTTGTTCACTGAGACTTCTATTGAAGGCACTTACAATATTAAGATAAGCGCCAACGGTATAGTGTCCAATAGCCGTTTCGACAGGGAAAGCTATGAATCCTTTTACATAAGGGAACAAACAGCACAGCTCATATACTGGTCGGACAACGGTGTTGACTCATCGGGTGATGGCCTTTGGGATTTACTTGCAATGCAGGTATATGTGTATATTATCGATCCTGGTCACTACAGGTTGACCGGGACCTTGTGTGACCAGAATCAGGCTTTTATTGACCGCCTGAGTACCGAAACCTACTTGGATCCAGGATTTCATACTGTCGAACTTAATTTTGATGGTATGGCTATCTGCGAGCACGGTGTCAATGGCCCATACAGAGTAGATGTCGGCATTTACGACGCAAACGGAATTCAAATGGATTATTTGGAGGGCTACTCCACGGAACCGTATGATTACACAGACTTTCAACGCGGCGGGCAGATCACAGGTATAGTAACAGATACTAAGGCCAGACCGATAGAGAACGCTTACTTGCAGGTAAGCAAATTAGGAGACACGATTTTCTACGATGATTTTAATGATAGCTGGTTAAGTTCTGACTGGTCGAAATGGCCGAATATCCCGGATTTTTCGATTGATGAAACAAATGGGGAGCTCAAGATAGATGTAATAAACACAGAAGCCGGATGGAATGAATTACGATATAAACCAACTGTGAATCAGAATGTGGAGGCATCTATAAGAGTCAGGACCCCAATATTCCGTGAGGGCACATCATTTTCCTTTATCATTTGGAAGGGAGGCCCTGGTAGTTATTATGGGGGACCTGAATGGGGTTGCTATAGAATATCCAGGTATTCTGACGGGTACACCGTTTTAGGACATTTTCAGGGTCAGGATTATTGGGATTGTGGTTCTTTGGTCGGCCTGTTTGGTGATGAAAAACAGAACTTTCATACCTTAAAGATTATTTATGAGAAGTCGAATAAGCAAATGTCATTCTTCGTCGACGATATATGTATATGCAATATAGGAGATGCGGACTTCGTTGATTTTCAATTTGGCTTTACTGCCGAAAGCCGGGAAACACGGCCGGATATTGACGTAAGAGTTGACGACTTTTTAGTGAAGGAATTTGCCGGGTTTACGCCGGACATAGAAGGTACTGCCTCCACGGATCCTAATGGTGTTTATGAAATCGATAGGTTACTTCCAGCGACGTACGAGATTTCGGTTTTGCCGCCGGAAGGAGCAAATCTGCTGCGTGATTCTGATGTTGTCGTCTTGGGTGATAAAGAAAAGAAGATGGTCAATTTCATTTTGGAAGAAGGAGGTGCTGTCTCAGGTCATGTTTGTGATTCCAATGGAGTGTCAGTAAGCGGAGCTTACTTAGAGGCATCCGGACCGGAGTATGCAACTGCCATAACGGATGCAAACGGTATTTATAAACTTACAGGACTTGAAAGCGAAACATATGACCTGTCCGTTATTCCATCACCTAATGCTAATCTGATGGAAGCAAAAGCGACTGTTCAGGCTGTTACAGGTGAAACAAAGATTATGGACTTCACATTGCAGCCGGCGGGCAGCATTGCCGGAAGGATAACCGATGCCAATGGAACACCAATAAGAAACGTATATCTATTTTTAAGTGGCTTTGAAACGCCCAGATACTCCGTTGATGAGGATGGGCGTTATGTAATACCCGGATTGTACGCTGGAACCTACACAATCAACACAGATGCGGTCGAAACCGAGTTTTTGGATGATTCCAAAACCGTTAATGTGAGATTGGGACAGACTACCAATGCTGATTTCGTCCTCCAGAAGGGCAGGATTTTTGTGAAGATATCAGGGTACGTGAAAAACACTGCCGGTGAACCTCTGAGCGATGCTCCCGTATGGATTGAAAATACACAAAACGACATGGGGTGGATAGATACAACAAATGAGGATGGCTATTTTGAATTTACAAATTTCTCTGACGGCCTATACGAGATTGCTATAAATGATGAATGGCCAAAGTTATTCGAGTATACAGCGATCGGGTTCAAAGACGATAAGTTAGTCAATGTGACTGAGGATTTAGTAATGTACTTTACCCTGCAGCGCGTTGAGGTCGATGTAGCTGTTGATACTCGTATGTACACTAATGGAGATACAATTGATGTGGAGATCACAGCAACAAACAACGATGTTCAGGATTTAGTGAATTGGAGTGCGTTTGTGGAACTTAAGAATAATGAGGATGAGGTCTTAGACTTTAATAGTACCCCAATTAATGTTGCAGTTGGAGATACCAGCTCCGTTACTGTTACTCTACGTATTCCTGAAGATAATATATCCCCTAATTTAAACTTGGATGTTGAAATTCGAGAAAATCTATTCGTGAGTTCAAATATTAAACCACTGAATGCGATAACATATCAGGAGGTATGGTTAGATGGAATAATACAAGTACGAGAGCAAACAGAACGATATGAAGAGGATTTCGAAACCGGTGATTTCAGCAGATTTAACTTAATATTGTCCGGTGATGCGAGCTGGACTATTACCTCGGCAGAGAAATTTTCTGGTTCCTATAGTACACAAACTGGTGAGATTGATGACAATGAGAATACCTCTATAAGCGTGACACTCGATTGTAGCTCTGGCGATATCACCTTCTACTTAAATGTATCTTCTGAGTACCGGTTTGACTTCTTAGAGTTTTACATTGATGGAAATAAGAAGGATGAATGGTCAGGCCAAGTGGATTGGACACAAGTGTCTTTTCCTGTAACGGCGGGGACAAGAACCTTCAAATGGGTCTATGAGAAAGATCTTATGATATCTGAAGGCTCTGATACAGCATGGATCGACGATATAGTTTTTCCAATCTTGGGCTATCCCTAAGCTGCGCTTGTTGCCACGCATCGAATTACGAATCATAAGCCACGAGCGACGGGTCACGAGTTACGAACAAATTGACTTGGCCAATTTGCCATGGTTTTTATTTAGCCAATTTGCTTTTCGCAGAATCATCTGGAGGAAATCGGTGCCGCTTAGATGGCCGAAGAAGCCGGTCGCCACTATCGGCAAAACGGCCTCGGCTATCATCGTTTCAATCATCAAATCAACCAGCGAATCCAGCTTATTTTTATTCAGCTTGATAACACCGCGGTAACCATTGAGGAACTGAAGGAGTTTGTCCTGGTCGAAATAATCGGGCCAATCGGCAGGATTAGGCCTGCCGCCGACAATAGAAAATTGAAGCATCCCGTTGGCAAGGTCGGTAAGAGGCGGAGCAATCCTGACCGAGTCGAAGTCGAGAACGGCAGCAAGTTTGTGTTGGGAAAAGAGCATATTACCCGGATGCCAGTCGCCGTGTATGACCTGCTGCCGCCACGAGTCAAAGCCTGATTCATTGACACGGATACTCGAATCGTTATAAAGCGTCATCAGGGCCTCGGCGGTGGCCCGCAATCTCTTATTCGGATTAGCCGGCCTGTCGGAGCCGAGCGTTTTCAGTTGCCTGCGAACGGTGGAAGAATCGTGGAAACAGGCCTTTAATCCATCCAGGGCGGACTCGTACGCAAAATCAGCCAAATGCTGGTGAAATTCAGCTAACTGCCGGCCCGCATCAACAGTAGCTTCTTCCGAGCCATCGTACCTGGAGCCGGTGACAAACTTAAAAAGCTCGTAAATGTGATGATTCAATTGCAGGACCGTATTATTCTTATCGCGAGTTGCCAGAAGGTCAGTAACCGGAAAGTCTTTCTCTGCAAGATATCTTTGCACCGCGTGCGCGAAGGCCACCCGGTAGAGGTCATCTTTACCTTTAGGCCTGCGTTTAAGAAGGAATTTGCCCTGCTCGGACACAATCGCCATTTTCGGCGCACGCATATTGCCGCCGGACAAGGCCTTTAACTGAAGAATTATGCCGATGTCGTAATGGCTGAGGACCCGAACAAGCTCCTCGGTTGAAAAATGTGCACCGCCTCGGGGCATAAGCTAATATTACACCGTCACTTAATCGTGGAATTCTGGTTTTTATGTTAAAATCCGAAGCACAAAGAAAAGCACGAAGCACGAAACTCGAAATTCAAAACAATATCTAATAACTAAAATGACACTTGGTGTCATCCTGAGGCGAAGCCGAAGGATCTGGCCTGCGAATGATGAGATTCTTCATTCGCTGGCCGCTCACTCAGAATGACAGCTTTGCTGTCAGTTTTAAAAATTTGAACATTTGAATTTCGGACTTGTTTCGGATTTAACACAACTGACATAACATTTTTTATAACAAAAGATTATCATTATCGAACAAATCTAAGTAGCGTTGTAGTACTAAGCAGCGTTGTAATATTATTTATTATTGTCCCCGCTGGCCGATCGGAGTCGAGGACAAGTTTCACGCCGATGACAATATTAACAACCTCAAACTGACCGGTTTTTACTGTCATGCTGAGCAAAAATAGCCTTTAGCCCTGAGCGAACAAAAGCTTGCCCTGAGCGTAGCCGAATGGGTCGAAGGGGAAGCATCTGGCCTACAAATGAGAATAATGTACACCTGTGCAGGAAGAGATTCTTCACTTCGTTCAGAATGACAAACAACCCTATGTCATTGTCAATAAGCCTGTCCTTGAGCAACGCGAAGGAACAGTTATGATTAATATTCAATCCTAAATCGGTCAGTTTGAGTAACAACTAATGATTACGAAGCAACAGGATAAGAATAATCACAAAGAATAACGCCAACACTGTGCTCAAAATCAATATCGCCATCCGGTACTGTGCGACGGCCTCTTCTTTGTAAGCTTCTTCTTCTTTTTCAACGACATCTCCTTTTTCAAACTGCTCGAACATAGACAGGTCAAATCTTTTGTGCGCCTGAAGTGGAGGCCGGCCCTCCCGTAGCGCCTCTAAATCCGTCAGCAACTCTTCAATGTCGTTATAGCGCTTTTCTCTCCGCTTAGCCATCATAATTTCAATGACTTCGGATACTCCTGCCGACAGTGACGTATTTATATGGTCGGGTGGAATTAGTTTTTCCCTGAGGTGCTTTCGCATAACATCGGCGGAATCCTCCGCCATAAACGGCACTCGGCCAGTGAGCATGTGGTAGAGCGTAGCTCCCAAGCCATAAATGTCGGCCCTGCCGTCGATGTCTATCTTTCCTCGGATCTGTTCAGGTGCAATGTAGTACGGCGTGCCGTAAGCCTTGCCTGCCTCGCTTTGTGCCGCCTCGATGTCTGTAGTTTCGCGTGCCAAACCCATATCGGCAAGCTTAACCGTGCCGTTAGTGCTTATCATAATATTCTTGGGCTTGACGTCACGGTGGATAAGACTACACGCATGAGCGTGAGCAAGGGCTTTAGCGACCTGAATGATAATGTCCAGCGCTTCGGCTTCTTCAAAAACATTTCCGGCCGTCAAATCATCGGCTATAGTCTTACCTTCAACATACTCCATAACGAAATAGTGGTAGCCCCCTGCCTCGCCGACGTCAATGGCCTGGACGATATTGGGGTGATTGAGCCTGCCGGCGGCCTGGCCTTCTTTGTAAAACCGTTCGACGTACTCCGGATTTTCACTGAAACGCTTCGGCAAAATCTTTATCGCAACCATCCGATTCAGACTCAACTGCCTGGCCTTGTAAACAACAGCCATCGCACCGGCGCCGAGCTTGCCGACTATTTTATAGCCGGGAATCTGGTGTGCAGCGGCCTTGCTTTCTTTTAGGCTATTCTTTAATCTCTCGGCCTGGGTCGAGGTGAGATAGCCAAGCTCAATCATGAGGTCTTTAAGTATTGCAGGATTGACGTTACTGCGAGACTTAAGCTCCTCAAGCGAGCGACGCATCTCGTCATCAGTACAGAGACCCTGCTCTATCGCCATTTTGCCGAAAACCGTATCGTAATTAGTTTCGCTTGTCATTAATGTAGCCCAAGTAAGCCGAGAAGCGCACGCCGAGGAACCAATCCTTTGGCTTTAGTTTATACATCCGATAACAAACCATTTTGCGCTCATTATCGACCTAAAAGACGCATTGTCAAAGAAAATCTGCCGTTTCTTTCAGAAACATAACAATTAGAAGAAATTCGACCTTTTTGGCCTCGGAGTTTAGCAGTTTTAGGCAAGATTTGTACGTGAAGTGTGAAGCGGGAAGCGTGAAGTGGGAAGCGTATATCGTTGCTGGATCTGGATTCTGGATGCTCGATGCTGGATGCTCGACGCTGGATACTCAATGCTCGTAAGATGGTAAACGGTTATCAGGTTATCAGAAAATCAGGATGCAGGTTATCAGGATAGTAGGGTATTAGGTTAAAAATAAGAGGGCTGGCAGTGTCTAAAGCTGCCATCCATATAGGGTTCCTGTCAAGTGAAAAAATCCTTTCTCCGGACCGAAAAATTTCACGCCTATAAAATCCCGGCGAGCTTTCGGCTTTCTTGTGCTGCGTTTTGTTTTGCAGCATGACACAAACGTATCGAGACGCCCAGGCTCCATCGTTCTTTCTCGCTCCTGCGAGTTCACTATAGATTCACTTATCGAGTCCGCCTGCCGCAAGCAGACGGCTCTTTCGTGCAGCCATCCATCCGGATCTGGGCCTCGGCCCCTTCTGTCTGTGACAGAAGCACCAGGCCCATCCCGACTCCGTCGGGACCAGAACAACGTCAGTACCGCACCCTGTTCACTCGTTTATCCATCCAGCAGGACGGACGTAACAGACCGTGTGACTTGCCCCGTCGGACGAGGCATTCAAGCCCGGCTGACTCATGGCGCGGGCGAAAGAGATTTCAAAGGACCTGAGGCGTTTCATATATCAATACACCGATGCGGCGGCCGTCCAACCAGCCCTAAGTGGTCTCAGCCAACAGCTTGACAAGATCAGCCGCCGCATTTTTTCGCTTATCCGAACACACGTGTCAGATCAAAGGCCTCCTGTCGTTTCATTATATAGTAAGCCGCCTTGCTCCACTTCGCCACCAATGCCTTCGTGGCCAGGGCCCCGTTGCGTTTGGTGAGCTTGCGATCGTAGAAGCGTTTCGCCTGGGGGCAGACCCGGATTGCATGGTGTGCCGCCTCCACGAAGGCCCAGGCCAGATAGCGGTTGCCGTTCTTGCTGTTGTTTTTGCCCTTGCTCTTGCCGTTAGACGTGCGGGTGGCTCGGACGCAGCGGCAGTAAGACGTGTAGTCTCCGACCGTCTCAAATCGCCCGATGTCTCCGGTCTCCAGCATGATCGTCAACGCCAGAATCATACCCACACCGGGGAGGGTCAGCAGGCACACGTAGGCCGGCTTGAGTTGGGCATGCTCCAGGATCTTCTTCTCGAACCGCTGGATCTTCTCGCTGAGTAGCTCAATAAGGTCCACCTGCTGCAAGGCCACAAATCCAAGGCAATCGTTATCCCCAAGAAGCTCCGTACGCTCAGCGTCGCTGAGCTTTCGGATGGCACGCCAGCCGAAGCTCTGGCCTGTTTGACGCATGGCCATGTTCTGCAAGCTCTGCTTGATGGCGGTTCGGTGCTGCACGACGAGGGTCCTTCGCCGGAGCAGGTCCCGCACCGGCCGGTCCTCCTTGGGATAGATGTAACCGGTGGGCAGGATATTCAATCGGGCCAGGCGCGCCAGGAACGCAGCGTCCGTCAGATCGTCGGCCTCTTTGATCCCGTTGTACTGATCCATCTGGGCGGGGTTGGCCAGCACGACGGGATAGTCATGACCCTGCAATCCATCCACCAGCCAGTACCAGTTGTACGTCGATTCGACGGCAACAACCTTAAGCCGCTGGCGGAAAGGCTCCAGACATTCCAGGACGGTCGGCAACCGGTTCGGCAATCGTTTCCGGAACAGTTGCTTGTCGCGCCCATCCGTGATAACATACATCGCGTTGTTGCAATGCAGATCGACGCCGCAGAATAATGTCTTTCGCATGGTCGGGCTCCTTTCATTGAGTTTTAGTGTCAGCTATCCTTGGGCTGCCCTCACTGGCAGCCTTCTGGATTCCCAGTTTACACTGCCTCACGGCAGGAACCCTATATGTTTATCAGCCCTTTGGGCAAATGTAATGGTGTGTGGTTATTCCGGGCGTTTTGTTTCTTTCCGAGTCGGTCCTCTACTTCCGATATGCAATCTACTCAACAGGTTCAACCGGCGGAAACTCCTCAAATAAATGTTCGGCAAGGATAATTAGGTCCTGGACATCTACGATGCCATCTCCCCAGGGCATTGGACCAATGTCACATAAGGATTCATCCGTGCCCCAATAATCAACCATGATGCATATGTCCGCGGCATCAACAATTCCGTCGCCGTTGAAGTCAACGATGGTGATGATTGGCGCCTGCCACAGGTCGACGCCGCCCACTCCGCCGGGCTGGTCGGAATCGAAAAAGAGCAAGAGACCATCGGCCGAGATACTCCCCAGTCCCTCGCCAGCCGAATTGTTGACAGTTGGCCCAAGATTAACAGGGATGCCCCAGTCGTCATTTGTCGTTTCCCTGGTCGTGACCCATAAGTCGTAATTACCATACCCGTCCGGCCGGCGGGAGAAGAAGTAGAGCAAAAGGCCGTCGGCAGAGATACGAGGGCCACCGTCCCAAGCAGAACTGTTGACAGTTGCGCCGAGATTAACCGGGGCGGACCAGTCGGCATCTATCGTTGTCCGCGTCGTGACCAATATGTCGAAATTCCCATACCCGCCGGAGCGGTCGGACTCAAAGAACAGCGACAGTCCGTCGGCTGAGATGCCCGGCGTAGCGTCATTACTCGAACTGTTGACCGTTGGCCCGAGATTCACCGGCGTACCCCAGGGGTCGTCTGTCGTTGCCCGCGTCGTTACCCAGAGGTCGAAGCTTCCATAGCCGCCAGGCCGCGGGGACTCGAAGAACAGCGACAGTCCATCGGCCGATATGGACGGGAAAGCTTCCCAAGCCGAACTGTTGACCGTTGGCTCCAGATTCACCGGCGTGCCCCAGGGGTCGTAGACCGTAGGCCGCGTCGTTACCCAGAGGTCGTAATCCCCATACCCGCCTGGCCGATTGGAGTTGAAGTAGAGAGTAAGGCCGTCTGCCGAGATGCTCGGCGACCAGTCGCCAGACGAACTGTTGACCGTTGGCTCCAGATTCACCGGCGTGCCCCAGGGGTCGTAGACCGTAGGCCGCGTCGTTACCCAGAGGTCGTAATCCCCATACCCGCCTGGCCGATTGGAGTTGAAGTAGAGAGTAAGGCCGTCTGCCGAGATGCTCGGCGACCAGTCGCCAGACGAACTGTTGACAGTGGGCCCCATATTCGTGGGAGTGCCGAAGGTAAAATCTGCGTTCGCACTTCCACCGCCAGTCACGATAGCGGCAACAACTCCAATTAGAACTAACCTCATTTTGTAATCATTCAACCATTTCATTTTGCACCTTCCTTTCTGCCCTTTTAGGCAAAATAACCCGGTTTCGACTCTGACCAGCATGGTGCTGGTCCTTTTTGAATCAGTCTGCTCTACTTCCATAAACGGAAAAACTGGAGCAAGGGCACGGTTTTTGTTGAGATTTTCTTCAAGAATTGGTAAAATTTATTTAATGCCTTTAATTCTTGGAGGTTAGTGGAATTTGAGATATAGTTTCGACCCCAAAACCCAGCAGTTGGTCGCTCTTGCCAAAGATGGAGACCAGTTAGCGTTGGACCAACTGTGCCGTGTCTATGCCGAGCGGGTACGGTGGATGGTGCGCCTTCGCATGGGCAAGGAGCTTCGCTCGAAGCTGGAATCGATGGACCTGGCTCAAGAGGTTTTTATTCACGCCTTAGAGGGTATGAGAGACTTCACATACGAGAACGAGGGGGATTTTATCCGGTGGCTATCCAAAATAGCCGAGAACGCGTTTCGCGACAATTTAGACAAGCTACACGCTGAGAAGCGAGATATTCGTAAGGAACTTCGTCTTGGTGGCTATGGGCCAACTACTGGCGGCAGGTTTTTCGGAACTCCCGGCCCCATTGACGCCACCACGCCGAGCGCTATAATGTCGAAGAGAGAAGATTTAGCCAGACTTGAGGAAGCCATAGATAAGTTGAGACCCGAATACAGGGAAGTGATTCTGCTTGCAAAAATCGAAGAACTCTCCTACAGCCAGATAGGGGACAGGTTAGGCAAGAGTGCCGGTGCGGTGAAGATGCTCGTCTCGCGTGCGATAGTGGCACTGGCCAGTACTTTTGAGAGTGTCTGATGGCTGAGCAGATTGACGACAATCAGGAAAGATTCATCAAGGATGCGGTGCAGCAATTCGTTGATGCGCAGATAGAGGGCCAACAGCCTGACATAGACGAATTTGTGAAGGAATACCCTGAGTTTGAGCATCAGATCAGGCAGATGATAAAAAATGTACTCAAAATCGATGAGCTGTTTGCGAGCCTTACTCATGCGGAGGAGATTGGCTCTGAGACCGCAGATGAGAGCGGCAATCTTGTCGGTGAGAAAGACGATAATCGGCCGATAGATGAGGAATCCGTTCCCACTGCGAGCTCTGGACTCGGGATGGTGAGCATTGGTGAGCAGATTGGCCGCTATAAGCTACTTAGAATCCTGGGAGAGGGTGGTTTTGGGATAGTTTATCTTGCTGAGCAGCAAAGGCCGATGAAACGCCAGGTTGCGCTGAAGATAATCAAGCCGGGCATGGATTCTGCGCAGGTCATCAGACGCTTCGAGGCCGAGCGCCAAGCTCTGGCCCTTTTAGACCATCCTAATGTCGCTCATGTCTATGATGCCGGAGCGACTGACGCGGGCCGACCCTATTTTGTGATGGAATACGTAAAGGGAATACCCATAACAGAGCACTGCGACCGCCAGAAGCTCACCATCGAGGAGCGTCTAAAGCTGTTTGTAAAGGTGTGTGAGGCCATCCAGCATGCCCACCAGAAAGGAATCATCCACCGCGATATTAAGCCTTCGAACATACAGGTATGCATTCAAGGCGAGAAGGTTGTTCCCAAGGTTATTGATTTTGGGATCGCTAAGGCCCTAACTCAGCCATTGACAGAGCGGACGCTGGTCACCGAGCAAGGGCAGATGTTAGGCACGCCAGAGTACTTAAGTCCTGAGCAGGCGGAGATGACGAATCAGGACATCGACACCCGCTCGGACATCTATTCGCTGGGTGTGCTTTTATATGAGCTGTTGACAGGAACATTGCCTTTCGAGCCTCAGACTTTGAGGAAAGGTAGTCTTGAGCAGATGCGCGAGGTCATCCGCGAAGCCGAGCCCAAAACTCCGAGTACTCGGGTCAGCAGTCTTGATGCGGAGGCGTCAACAAAACTGGCCAAGTGCCGTCAAAGTGATGCTGACGCCCTTCAACGCAAACTGCGCGGCGATCTGGACTGGATAACACTCAAGGCGATGGAGAAGGACCGGATGCGGCGCTATCAAACAGCTCACGCTTTGGCCGAGGACGTTGAACGGCACCTCAGACACGAGCCTGTACTGGCTGGGCCGCTCAGCAAGATATACCGTCTGAAAAAATTCCTGCGCAAACACCGAACGCAGGCTATCGCGGCAGCGACGATGGTGATTTTAATTGCTGGTATAGTAGTGGTTTCTGTTATGTACATTCAGGCGGTTAATCGAGGCAAAGAGGCCGAATCCATCAAACACACAGACATTTTGTCGAAGGCTATGGAATTGCGTTCCAACGGGCAGTTCCAGGAGGCTCTGACCAAAGTCAAAGCCGTTCTGAATAGCGAACACGTTGGCCCTAAAGCGCGACTGCTCCGCGCCCGGCTCATCTTGGAATTACAGAGCCCTGCTGAGGCGGTGAAAGAACTCGAGAAGCTGTTGAACGAACGAGATGAGATTGCCTGCCAGGCCCACTTTCTTCTGGCCAGGATATATCTGGAAAGCCACCCTGGTGACCCTGAGACAACAGAAGAATATCAGCAGAAGGCAAAGGAACATCAGCAGAGAGGCGAGAAGTTATTTTCCGAGTCTGCTGAGGCATACTTCAACCGTTCTATGATGGCCGACACCGTGAATGAAGCCCTTGAATGGTTGAACAAAGCTGTAGATCTTGATCCGGGCCATTATGACTCTCGCGAAGCGCGAGCCCTGACATATCACGCACTCAGGAAATACAACGAGATGGAGATAGATGCATCTGTAATGATTGGGAATGAATCGAGCAATTCAAAGGGGTACGGCCTTCGTGCAATCGCTCGGCGGGAAAAGGCAGTAGCACAAGGTGAAAAGGAACTATTGGCTGATGCCATTAAAGACCACAATAAAGCGATCAAACTATCGCCCGCTGAGCCCGAACTTTATGACCAGCGACGCAAGACCCACATGAAAATGGGCAATTATGAAAAAGTTCTCTCGGATGCAAAGGAATGCGTTCGTCTCCAACCGGACGAGAAGATTTATCACTTCCATAGCTTTTGTGCCCTCGTTGCTTCAGGCCGTTATGATGAAGCGAAGATCAAATACGACACCATCATCGAGTCCGGCCTAATGACCAAATACAATTTTGATATGTCGGCTGCGAAACATGTCTCTGACACCTTGGATGCCGGTCTATCATGGCATCCGCCCGAAACCAGACCCGTAGGTGCCGCTTTCTTGGCGATGCACGAATCGGACGAAATTTATCATCAGTTGGCTTAAAAGGCTACACGAGTGGTGCCCGAGGGGTTTATTCCTACCTGGTCGCCCGACGGGACCGAAATCGCCTATAGCCGTGGAATTCACGGCTATAGTGGTATCGAAATCCTCAATCTTGTGTCAGGAAAGACTCGTCTATTGACGGTTCCTGGTTTTGATCCGCGGTGGTCTCCTGATGGACGCCATATTGCCTTTGTCCGCGCTCAAAAGGCCGTGTTACTTGCTGAAGTTACTACTGAATATGGGGCTGAGATTGCGCCTTTTGCGCAGCGAGAGGTCTGGATTATCAAGGCCGACGGCACAGAGGAGCCAAGGTTTCTAACCAATGGAACGACCCCTTGCTGGAGCAGTGACTCCAAGCGGGTTTTTTACCGTTCGCAAAACGAAATGACACTCTACACGATTTCCATCGACAATGGTGCAAACCCGACACCAATCGTCCCGTGTCCAAGTTATTTTCCTGCGGTGTCTCCGGATGAAAAATACGTCGCCTATATGTGGGGCGGGGAGCTTCGAATCGTGGAACTATTCACCAAGTCAGTCGTTGCGAGCTGGACGGCGCCTCCGATACCATGGGTAGGGGCTAGCCTGAACTGGTCGCCAAATGGACGTGAGTTAGGTATTCAGGGGATTGGATTATGGATTTATAACTTAGACACAAAGACGGTCTCAAATGTCCTGAGTGGTCATATCGGGTGGTGCAGTTGGTCTCGGCCTGATATAAGCCTGTTCGCCTTCCAAAGGCAATATGGGGGTCTGCATCGCGGAATCTGGGTCGCAAAACTCGATCCCAACGTATCTACTGCTGAAGCACTTGGGCCTGGCCGAACCATTGAAGAATATTATCAGGAAATGGTCGACTACTATACGCGCCGAATCGATACTGCGGAGGGTCCAGAACGCCGTCTTTCACGCGCGGAATGCTATATTTATCTCCAGAACCGAGAGAAAGCTTTTGCTGATTTGGAGCAGTGCGCCAAACTGCTGGGAAGCAGCAACCATCCGGCAGCGGCATTTGTAACCAAGCTGGCTGTGCTGTGCCGAGAGCAAAAGCGATATGATGAGGTAGAGCCGGAATTCGTCAAGGTGTTGGAATTTAGCCGCCGCAGACTGAGTGAAGAGCATCCACTCATGTTGGAAAAACTCGCCAGGCTTCAGGCCACATACCCGGCTGCTGAGTTTCGTGACGGTCCAAAGGCGATCGAGAATGCAACCAAAGCCTGCGAACTGACGGACTGGAAGAATGCAAACTACGTCGACACTCTCGCGGCTTCCTATGCTGAGGCTGGTGATTTCGACTCCGCCGTGAAGTGGCAGAAAAAAGCGATAGAGTTACTGACTGAAGATACATCTGCTGAGTCGCGGTCCGATTATGAATCGCGGCTGAACCTATACCAATCGGGCAAGCCTTACCGACAAGTTCCCCTTCCCACGAGCTGGCAAACACCCTGATTTCGAACCAAGGTGGTTACCAACCAGCGTGGTCACGGGACGGTAAAGAGTTATTCTATCGCAGTGGTCATGGCAATCGCAAGATGATAGCCGCAACCTTTGAGAACGAGCCGGACTTCAGGATAACCCACGTTGAGGAATTGTTCGAAGGACAGTATCAACGTCACATACAATGGCGAAATTATGACGTCGCACCCGATGGGCGGTTCCTGATAATTCAAGAACCCCAAGAACCCACACCTCTTGGGATTAACGTCGTGCTGAATTGGTTTGAAGAGCTCAAGCGTCTTGTGCCGACGGGAAAAGATTTATAAAGTCTATATCGAAAACCAGATTTCTCCGCTCTGCGATGCTGCGCATCACTTCGGTCGAAATGACCCCGCTCCAAATTATCCCGCACTAATTAGACGTAAGTTCGCACTCAATTTGTGCGGGATAAATTGATTAGCTGATTTTTGCTTGACTGTAGGTCCCAGAAGTGATAGAATTGCAGTGGTCAAAAGGAGGGCGAAATATGCCTACTTTAAGCAAAAGCAGCCTATCAGGGCTTTGCAAACGAAGCAGAAAATCAACAATTGCGTTATTTGTATTGCTTGCCATCTGTTTATTCGGCCGAGTGGCCGAGGCAGAATATGGTGATGGCAATGATGTTATAGCCTTTGCCGAGACGAGCACCTACGCGTTCCTGTCAAACCAAAGTAAATTAGTCAAAACCGGTGGATTTGCCGGCGTTCATGAAACTTACCCCATAGAAGGGCAATTCCAGTTATCTATCGATTTCGATGCAGGTAAGGCCTGGTTCGGCCAGGTCGATGCAAACCTAATCGACGATAGCGGCTTATTGTATGAACGGGGTCTGGGCGTCATCTTTAATATGGCCGAACTTCTCGGCACTGTCGTAGATGATACGACAATCGACTTTGTTGGTAAAACCGCGGATGGTATGGAGAGTACCATTCTGCTGACACTGACCTTCAGGGACGATTCGGTCCATCTGGCCAGCAGAACGGTTCCGCCGCCTAACAGTGCCGACTTTTTCATCTACGAATTAGACGCCGCTGCTTCAAAGAAATACGGCGGCGGGACGGGAGAGCCTAATGACCCATATCTGATTTACACAGCCGAGCAGATGAACGCCATCGGGGCCGAGCCAAACGACTGGGACAAGCACTTTAAGCTCATGGCTAATATTGACCTATCGGTTTATGCTGGAACAGATTTCAATATCATAGGATACTGGGTAGATTGGGGTTCTTCTGATAATAAACCATTCGCCGGTGTGTTTGACGGAAACGGCCAAATAATCTCAAACTTCAACTACACTTCAACAGATGCAAATAACATAGGACTTTTCGCGTATGTCGATTATCCCAATGCAGAGATTAAGGATTTAGGATTGATTGATCCTAATGTTGAGGCGGAGACAGGTTGGGTTTTTGGTTCGCTAGTAGGCCACATGAGGACGGGAACCATCAGCGGCTGCTACGTTAAGGGCGGCAGCGTTTCAGGAAATAGCGCTGTCGGCGGACTGGTGGGATGGAATGGCGGCATAATCACCAACTGCCGTGCCAGCAGCGAAGTTTCGGGGAGGGAAAATTCTGCCGGTGCCTTAGTGGGTATCAATTTGGGTATAATATCCAACTGCCATTCATCAGGCAGCGTTTCCGGAAAGGAGATTGTCGGCGGAATGGTGGGATACAATTCGGACACAATCATCGACAGCTATGCAATCGGTAACGTTACTGGCGGTGGGACCCTCGGCGGCCTGGTAGGCTCTAATGAAGGCACAATTTCCAGCTGCCATTCAACGGGCAGTGTCTCTGGGAACAGGGCCATCGGCGGATTGGTTGGACAAAATGGCGGCACTTATTCTGGCCGGGAAGTGTTGTTCGTGCCTGGCGGGATAGAAAACTGCTATTCGACAGGTAGTGTCACAGGAATGACTACTGTTGGTGGACTGGTGGGATATAACGATGTAGGCACCATCACTTACTGCTATTCAGCAGGGAACGTTACGGGAGCAACCGATGTCGGTGGGATGATTGGAGACAAGGATGAGTCTGTAGAGCCTGAATGTACGTCTTCTTTCTGGGATATTGAGACCAGCGGGCTGACAAACAGTGCCGGCGGAACGGGTAAGACAACAGCCGAGATGCAGACGGAAAGTACGTTCACTGATGCCGACTGGGATTTTGTGGGCGAGAGCGAAAACGGGACCGAGGACTTCTGGAGCATCTGTGATGGAACGAATTATCCGAGGCTGGCCTGGCAAATCGCGGCAGGGGATTTTGTCTGTCCGGATGGCATTACGATAGACGATTTTTTGTTTTTCATAGAGCACTGGCGGTATGATAACTGCGATCCAAGCAATGATTATTGTCAGGGCACAGACCTTGACTTCTCCGGTACAGTCGATAAAGCTGACCTCGAAATCTTTCTTGAAAACTGGCTGGCAGATGTAAGAAGTGATTAGTGATTAGTGATTAGTGATTAGTGAATTAGAGAATTAGTGAAATGGTGGGGCAAGCCTCACCCAACGAATACTTGTGATAAAGATTATTTAGTCCTAAAGGTCGGGATGATGATATATTAGCCCTCCCTTACGGTCGGGCCTCTGTGAGTGAGGGACTACGTGGCCTTGAAAACTGCAAATCGCTTTTGGGGTTGACTTGGGGGTGAATCCCGCTAAAATGCATAGCTCGTGTATCGTATTTCGTATATCGTATTGCATATGTCGTATGTCGTGAAGCGTAACTCGATGCCGGATACTTCCGCTTCGCTGAAGCTACGGCGGACAAGCGATGTTCGTAATATGGTGAATTGTGAATCCCCTCGACTACACTCAGGGCAAAGAGGGAATGGTGAAGTGTATTGAGAATTGTCATTCCCGCCCCGCATCGTGTGCGGGATAAACTCCAGCGGGGATCCAGCTTTTTAGCCCTGGCCCCCTGCTTTCGCAGGGGTGACACCGACAGTTTTTGTTTTTCGCAATAAATACTAATGAGCGTAATGATTTATAAGGAGAAAACAGTTGGGTTATAAGTGCGTTGTACTGATTAAGCAGGTTCCCGATACCAAGAGGATTACGGGCGAGGTGATGAACGATGACGGTACGGTTAAGCGTTCGGCGCTGCCGGCCATCTTCAATCCGGAAGACCTTAACGCACTCGAATTGGCTCTGCAAATAAAGGAGAAATTCGGCGGGCATATAATAGTTATTACGATGGGGCTGCCGGCGGCAAGTGCGATTCTTCGGGATTCGCTTTACCGCGGGGCCGATGATGCAATCCTGATAACCGACCCGCGATGTGCCGCGAGTGATACGTTAGCAACCAGCTATATCCTTAGCTGTGCGGTCAAAAAAATTGATTACGATATCGTTCTGTGCGGCAGACAGGCGATTGACGGCGATACCGCACAGGTAGGGCCGCAATTGGCGGAGAAATTAGGCATTACGCAAATTACCTACGTCGAAGAGTTGATAGAACTCGATGGTAAAAGCATAATCGCGCAGAGAAATATCGGGAACGGCTGGCAGCAGATCAAGGCCCAGCTGCCGGTATTGCTGACCGTTATCGGCGCAGCAAATGAGCCGAGAGTTGCAGCGGCAAGAAAGATGATGAAATATAAAAAAGCATGTACGCCGATTGAGGTTGAGCAAAAAATCAAAGCCGAGAATCCGGATGCAGATGAGGCGGAGATCAAGGAGATAGCTGAACATAAATGCAGCAAATTAGTAGAAAAGAACTTACTGATTAAGCAATGGGACCTGGATTTTCTTGAGGCGGATTTGAACTGGTGCGGGCAAGGGGGCTCGCCAACAAAAGTCCATCGCATTCAAAGTGTTGTTCTGGCCGCTAAGGAAAGCAAAAGCGTCGAGCCGAACGATAAGGGAATATCGGATATGATACACGAACTGATTGAAGATAAGACGATAGCTTAGAAGGAAATCCTAAATTCGAAATCCGAAATTCTAAACAAATTCGAATGACAGAAATTCAAAACAAAAATCAATGGTGGGGCAAGCCCCACCCTACGAGGATTATAAAGTAAAAAGGAAAAAAGGGCAGAAGTCAGAAGACAGAAGACAGAGGGCAGAAGACAGAGGATATCGAATATCGAAGTTAGAGATTGCTTCGGCCAGATAAATCTGGCCTCGCAATGACATCACAGGATACAAGACATACACAAGATGAGAAACGAGTTATGATAGAAGTTAACAGAAAAGGTGAAGTTTGGGTTTTTGCCGAGCAGCATAACGGGAAGTTAGAGGATACGCCAATCGAGCTGATGAGCAAGGCCCGGCATTTAGCTGATACTTTAGGTGTAAAATTAGCTGCGGCAGTCTTAGGTGACAACGTCAAAGACCTTGCGACAAAGCTAATATACTACGGAGCCGATAAGGTATATCTTGTTGAGCATCCACTATTGGGCGCTTATCAAACGAACAGCTATGCAAGAGTGATGTATGATTTAATCCATAAGCACCAGCCGCAGATTGTGCTTTACGGAGCGACAATTGCCGGCCGTGATTTGGCACCACGTATTGCGAGTGCAGCGAAGGCGGGACTTACGGCCGATTGCACCGACCTGCAAATCGGCGACCACCAGACGGTAAAGGACAAAAAGCTACACAAGAACCTGCTGTTTCAGATAAGGCCTGCCTTCGGCGGAAACATAATCGCAACTATCATAAATCTCGACCGCTGGCCTCAGATGGCGACGGTCCGCGAAGGCGTAATGCCCACACCGGAGGCGGATACAACACGCAGCGGCGAGATTGTCGAAGAGAAAGTAGAAATATCTCAGCAGGAATTAGCTCTGGAGATTCTCGATGAGCACAAACGGCCGAAGAAAGTAGATCTGAAGGCATCAAGAATAATCGTGGCCGGAGGGGCAGGGGTTGGCAGCAAAGACAACTTCAAACTGATATGGGATTTGGCAAACTGCCTCGGTGCAGCGCCGGCGGCCACCAGAGCGGCGGTTGACCTGGGCTTTATAGACCACGACCATCAGGTCGGCCAGACCGGCACGACGGTCCGGCCCAGCTTGTATATAGCCGTCGGAATCAGCGGTGCAATTCAGCATCAGGCTGGTATGTCGCAGAGCCAGAAAATTGTTGCTATCAACAATGACCCGGATGCACCTATATTCGGCATTGCACATTACAAGATAATCGGTGACTTGAACGAAGTTGTGCCGATGATGATAAAGTCAATTAAAGAAAAGGGGATAAAAGAGTAATAGAATGAAATGGTGGGGCAAGCTCCACCCTACTGAAAAGAATAAAGAGAAAGAAATTGTTTAACAGATTTCTCGACTTCGCCCCCGTGCTTTCTTGAGAAAGCAAGAACGGGGGCTACGCTTGAAATGACGGTTGAGGCCAGTTGATCATTTCGTTAAACATTTTAAGACTCCGAGAGGTTAGAGGAAACGGAATAGGTTATGGCAAATTATTTCAGGGACAATAACGATATACAATTTTTGTTCAGGCATACGGACCTGTGTAAATCAGCGGAGTTTTGTGAGGAGGGGTTTAAGTTCGCAGACGAGTTCGATTATGCACCGGCCAATGCCGAGGAGGCGATACAGAATTATGATATGGTGCTGGATTCGCTCGGTCAATTATGCGGCGACTTTATTGCTCCGCGGGCTGAAGATGTGGACCGCCAAGGCAATATTCTTAACGAGGATGGCTCGGTAACTCGTGCTGAGGGGATAAAGGGAGCTATTGAAAAACTCGGCCAGGCCGAGGTTATGGGTTTCACACTGCCTTATCGGTTTGGCGGCCTGAACTTCCCGAATCTTGTCTATTCGATGGCTATCGAGATTCTATCGCGAGCGGACGCAGCACTTATGAATATATTCGGGCTGCAGGGAATCGCCGAGACAATATATGCTTTTGCATCGGAAGAAATCAAGCAAAAATATTTACCTGATTTTTCCGCAGGAAGGGTGACCGGCGCGATGGTCCTGACCGAGCCGGACGCAGGCTCGGACTTACAGTCGGTCAAGCTCCGCGCATTTGAGGACGACAGCGGCAACTGGTTTCTGCACGGTGTAAAACGGTTCATAACCAACGGCTGCGGCGATGTGCTGCTGGTTCTTGCCCGCAGTGAGCCGGACAGAAGCGGAGGATTGGGATTGAGTTTATTTGTATGCGAGCCGGGGCCTACGGTGCACATTCGCCGTCTGGAGGATAAATTAGGGATTCATGGCTCGCCAACTTGCGAAATATTTTTTGATGACACACCGTGCGAGATAATCGGCGAGCGCCAGCGGGGGCTGGTGACGTACGTTATGAGCCTGATGAACGGCGCCCGCATCGGCATCGCGGCCCAATCGATGGGAATTGCCGAGGCGGCTTTCCGCGTTGCCCGCGATTATGCTGCCACGAGGAAACAGTTCGCAGTGACTATCGAGAAGCTGCCGGCCGTGCGTGATATGCTCATTGATATGAAGATCGAGATAGAAGCGGGTCGAGCGCTTTTATACGAGACGTCACGGGTGGTGGATTTGGAAATCGGATACGCTAAACAACTTGAAACGAACCCGCCGGAAGACAAGGCCCAGGTCAAGCAGCTTAAGAACGGTTCGAGAAAGTACAAAAGACTGGCGGCGATGCTGACGCCGATGAGCAAATATTATTGTTCCGAGATGTGCAACAGAGTTACCTACGATTCGATTCAGGTGCTCGGAGGCAGCGGCTATATGCGAGATTACCCCTGCGAACGTCACGCCCGTGATGCGAGAATCACAACTATTTACGAAGGGACAAGCCAGTTGCAAGTCGTTGCTGCGGTTCGTGGTGTCAGCAGCGGGACAGCGGAGAAATTCATCGCAGAGTTAGCCGGGCAAGAATATGACGAGAAGGTAAAAGATTTGCTCGGAACACTCGCCGAGGGAACAGAACAATTGAAAGAGTCGGTCGCTTTTATAAAAGAACAAGGCACCGAATATATGGACCTTTACGGCAGAGCGCTGGTCGATATGGTAATAGATTTGATTAATGGCTATCTGTTCTTAGGCCAGGCCAGCACGAAAGTGGATATGCAGGTACCGGTGGCTGAAAACGGCAAGAATAATAACGGCCAGACAGTCTCTATGAAAGAACGCAAGGCGAAGATTGCCCGAAGGTATGTTACGAAGAACGCACCGAAGATTGCAGCTTTGGCGGAGATGATTCGCACGGGTGATAAATCTACTTTCACGGATTATGAAGCTATGGTTGGGCCTGTGCCTGTTGAGTGAATGAGTGAAGAGAGAAACTGTCATTGCGAGCGCAGCGAAGCAATCTAAAATGCAATAGATGAGATTGCCGCGCTCGGCTACGCCTCGCTCGCAATGACACAGCACACGATACGAGATACGAAACTATGCTTAGAGCGGTCATATTTGATTTTGACGGTGTGATAACCGATTCGGAGATTTTACATTTTCGCGCTTTCAATCAGGTGCTGGCCCAGTACGGCATCGAGCTAACAAAAGATGATTACTACAAAACGTATCTGGGCTTCAATGACGCTGACTGCTATAAGCTGCTAATCAGCCAGGGTCTGCTCAAAACAGACAAGCAGCAAATCAAGAATCTCATAGAGCAAAAAAAGCGGATATTCGAGCAATTAGCAAAAGCCGAAGGCAAGATGATCGAGGGTGTGCGTGATTTTCTGAACATGCTCGAACAAAACAATATACCAATGGCGATATGCTCGGGAGCGCTGCTGACGGAGGTTGAAATGGTATTGGAAGATGCCCGGCTGCGTCATTTATTCGAAGCGATAGTGTCGGGTGAGCAGGTAAAAAAAGGAAAACCCGACCCGGAAGGATTCCTGCTGAGCTTACAAAGACTGAATGAGAACCGTGAAAATCCCATTACGGCTAACCAGTGCATAGTGATAGAAGATTCACACTGGGGTCTGGAAGCCGCCAAGGCAGCGGGAATGCACACGATAGCCGTGACAAACTCCTACGATGCCGAGCAGTTGAGCATGGCTGACAAAATTGTCGAGCGGCTGAATGAGTTGAGTATAGACGATTTGCAGCAGCTTTGTATATGTTTGAACTCATAATAATTGATCGCTGAATTTATTCGGAGCAATTGCTGTTTTCTGTGCACCGTCCCCAGCCATTAACACCCGGCTGTCCCTATCTTTTTCGGGTTACAGCTTAGACTCCCTCTTTGTCGGGCTCATAGTGCAGCCGATTCGGGCCGCGAATAGCACGCTGCTGTTATGAAGAGAGCAAGCTATGTCTGCACATCAATTAAGATAATTAGTATCTGTTGCGGAAAACAAAAATCGACGATGTCACCCCTGCGAAAGCAGGGGTCCAGAGCGAAAAACTGGATTCCCGCTTCCGCGGGAATGACAAATACTGTTTCCACAACAGGAACTAATTACAGTAAAGAAGTACGATTTGCAAGGGAAGAATTTATTCGTATTTCGTATATAGTATATCGCGAAGGCTGTCTTGTCATTTCAACCGAAGTGATCTGCATAGGCAATCGAACTGACCATCCTATGTGACTACCGAGGTCTTTATGGTGCCGGGCGGAGGTTCAGAACAGCTTTGCAAGCCAGCTCCACGGCGGAATGCGCAGAAAGATTAAGATTGGCTGGAGACAGAAACCGGCCAGAGCAAAGACCCACATATCTTTGATTTTTTGGTGTGCACCTTCTTTGCGGAACCTGCGCCAGGCGGGGATAAAGAGCAGCAGCGGAATCCCGCAATATATGCCGCCGAGAAAGACGGCGAGGCGCCAATCGAAACTCAGCGGCTCGGATGCGACCGCCCTGGCCTCTTCTTCACGGGCCTTTTCGCGCTGCTCCAGCTCTTTCTCGAGAGCAGCCAGACGGTCAGAGGCCAGATGTCGGTCAGCCAGCTCAATCTTTGCGAATTCGATGGCTTCCGGAAGGTGCTTGTCAGTTCTTGTGTAATCAAGCAGGTCGATATCTGGCAGACTCTGTATATAATCTTCAACTTGCCTTTCCATACTCAGTATCCTTTGGAAGACAATTCGTATGGGCAGCTCTTGTTGTCGAATCAAAGGTGTCGTTCCCGCTTACACCGGCGATATTATAGTCGGAATTGTCTGAAAAAGCAAGAAAAGAATAAAGGTTTTTAGTCAGCGCTTAGTTTGTTCCGCTTACTACCTGTTTAGCTGTAATGCGCCGGGGCCGCTGATTTCAAATTTGATTTTGTCGGTTTTCAGGTCCCACTCGATTTCATCAACGGGAACGCCGTTGAAGCGGCACGGCTGGAGCTCATTACCCTGCACGGTGATTATGGATTTGCCGGCATCGTAGAATAATTTGCTGCCGTTGAATTCCTTGTCCTGGTCTTCATAAGTAATCCCGCCTGTTGCGTTGAGCGTCGAAAGCTTAAGTTCACCTTCGGCGGTTTCAATAAGATCGGCCTGGACGTGAGCGGCAGTGACAGTAACCTGCTGGTCATAGAGAACCTGACCGTTGACAATAGGGAAGTAATTAACATTCAGCACGCCCTGGGAGGTGGCATCAGCAATAAGCTGATTTTTCTGAAAGAAATACTTGAGCGTCTGGAAGTTTTCTATAACCGCCCAACACGGCTTGTTCAGGCTGAATCTATCCGGCTGCGAATTCGGCTCGGGAACATCGGAGTTATAGAGTTTTATTACGCCCGGCCCGGTCGCTAAAAACAACTGTAGCGCCGTGTCATAGTCGCACTTGAGGCATTTTAGCTCAACACCGGCTGACACTTTTTCGTTTGCCATTTTTACATTTGCAAGCTTTACCACGCCGCCGTCGGCGGTGAAATGTTTAATCTGGTGTCCTGAATCCGAGGACCGCTTATCTTTTTCTGGTAATAACTCTACAATAAACCTCGGTCCTGAAATCTGATACCGCTGTTGGCCGTTGGGGTCCTCCCGAAGCATTTCACATACGCAATCACCTTCGAGGATAACCTGATTTAAGGCCGGCATAAACCTGAGTAGTTTCTGAGAGGTCACTTTTACCGGTACCTTAGTTTGGTTAGGCTCTGCCTGAATTAAATCATTAGTGTAAAATGTAAGCTCTGATGCGCCAACGGCAATGGTATCGTCGGTAGATGCGCTATAATCAATTGTCCGGGTTACAAATGTAGTTCGGTCATTAGCATCTTCCAATTCTTTGGGGCTCTCTGTGCCGGTTATTATCGAGGCATTGGGACTGAACTTTTCGGAATATTCTTCGGATTTTGCAGAAGCCATCGGCGTAACAATAAATCCGCCGTCACAGGTTACAACAATATCTTTAAACTTTCCAGACGATTCATTCGGCTCGTTCTGCGACAATTCACCCAGCTCGTCCTGTTTTGAAACAGTAACATTGTTCGTGTTTACGTCATCCGGACTTTGCGGGCCTTGTTCGGCAGTTCCGGCATCAGCGTCATTTGATTGGCCATTCGAGGCCTTTGACCAGAAGATGTCATTGATTGCAATTTTATCGTGAGCAAAAACAAGCTGCTCAGGACTGTCAATGAGCACATTTTTGCCAAAAATACATTTGTAGTATTCGCCTTTTCCCTGCTCAACTTCCGGCCGAGCAACTGTGGTCTGTGTTTGGCCCTTATCAGAAGCCACAACAGGTTCGTCCGGCTGCTGCATTTTGGCCAGGCCGCCGGTATCAGCAGTCCCATTGGCCTGCATGTTGGCATCCGAACGGAAACCGGCCTGCGAGCTTCTTATACGCAGATTCTCCAAATCAATTATTCTCAAATAATCAAGGCGCTCCAGTCTGTTATCATAGATAAGCTCCATCCCGGTGCCGAGCATTTGGGCATCTTCTGAAATAAATTTGACGGATCCGGTTGTCGAAAGCTGCGACTTTTCGCTTAGGAACGTTATGTCGTCAAGATAAATATTACTTTTTTTTACGTTACTTGAGCCCTCAGGCAGAATACTGATAACTACATTTCCGGTAAAAGTTGCGTCCTTCGGAGTAGACTTGCCAACTACAGTTTCAACCTGGACGTTTCCCTTATCAGCCGTGATGTAAAATTTGACATTTCGCTGATAAATATTCATATACGGCTTTTCAATTTCCCACAGATCTCTTACCTCGTGCAGAAGTTTTTCAAAGCCCCATTCCCGTTCAACTTCTTTATTCTCGTTGAGGGTTATGTACCTGGCCTTTCGAACGGTACTAACCCCGACCTGACCAATCATTCCAACATCATTTTCAAGCCCGCCATCGTTGCTATCGGCAAGAGAATCAATGAATTCGGCCTCCGTATCAGTATCCATCGGTATCAGAGGTGTTTTGCTTACCCGCCCGTAGAAAAGATATATCGCAAGCACAGCGGCCAGCGAAATAAACGCTATAAAGATTTTTCGCATCTCAACAACCTCATTTTATGCTCAAGGCAGGTATCTGGTCATAAGCTGCTGCCATCTGCCGCTATTTTTCAGGATGTATTCTATTACCTCCCGCACAGCACCACTTCCTCCGGGGCGGGTGGTCACATAATCAGCATATTGCTTAACTTCATCAACCGCGTTGGCAACAGTTACTCCAAACCCAACGTATCTTATAACCGGCAAATCCGTCAAATCATCCCCAATATAAGCTACCCTTTCCGGCGAAAGGCCGAGCTGCTCAAGAAGCTTCTCAAGCATAGGCAGTTTATTGTGACAGTCCTGAAATACGTATTCTATCTGCAACTGTTCAGCTCGGCGTTGTGTCGGCTCCGAGGCCCTGCCGCTGATTAAGGCAACCTTCAGTCCTGCCCTTTGCCACATGCGAATTCCATGGCCATCGACTGAATTGAAGCATTTGCTTTCACTGCCGTCGGCATTGATTACGAGCGTTCCATCGGTCAGGACGCCGTCAACATCCATAGCCAACATTTCTATGTCTGCAAGATCTGTCATAGTAATATCGATTTTCGATGCTCGATTCTCGATATTCACTCCGGCTTTTCTACGAGTATCGAGGATCCAGCATCGATTATTCCTTTTAACTATCCGACCACTTTTATCGTTACGATATCCTGTACATCGATTAAGCCAACCGGTCTGTCATCGGCATCAATTACCGGCAGGTCATCAATTCTATATTTATGAAAAATGGCAGTCGCTTCGGCGGCAAGGGCATCGGCCCTTATTTTTTTGCAACCAGGCGTCATAACGTTACCGGCCTTGAACTCGAAGGCCTCAGAGCCGTGCTTAGCCAAAAGACGGCGAAGGTCTCCATCGGTGATTATCCCTGCCAATTTTCCGTCCCTGCCGACAACCATCACGGCCCCGTGACGCTTTACATCGCCGGTCTTTTCGAGCAACTGTTTTATCGAATCGGTAACCTCGGCGACAGGTAATTTTTCGCCCGGCCTGAACATCATTGATTGTTCGACAGTCATCAACTTTGTGCCGAGCGAACCGCCGGGATGGAACCTGACGTAATCCTCAACGCTGAATTTACGTGCCTTCATAACGGTAAAGGCAAGGGCGTCACCGACAGCCAACATACAAGCAGTGGAAACACTCGGAGCAACGCCAAGCGGACAGGCCTCACTCATCAAGCCCATACATAACGCCACGTCGCTATGCTCGCAGAGAGTTGAGTCGCTCTCGCCGGTTATCGCAATCAATTTAATCTCCTGCTGCTTGACCAGATTTATCAGCCGAGTAACTTCGTCCGTTTCACCGCCATAACTGAGAACAATCACAATATCGTTTTTGCGCAGCCTGCCCAGGTCTCCGTGGACAGCTTCGGCAGGATGAAGGAAGTGGCTCGGTGTGCCGGTAGATGCCAGAGTAGCGCTTATCTTTTGCCCGATTATACCCGCCTTGCCGATGCCGCTTACTATAGCCGAACCGCTGCAGTTATAAATCATCTCGCAAGCCCGCAAAAAAGACTCATCAACAATCGGCGTAACGGAAGCTATCGCATCCGCTTCGGCTTCAATTACTTTTCGCGCATATTCAAGGTCAAATTCCACGTATGATTATTCCTTACTTCGCTGTTAATTAGTATCTGTTGCGGAAAACAAAAACATACAATGTCACCCCTGCGAAAGCGGGGGTCCAGAGCGATAAAATGGATTCCCGCTTCCGGGCTTGTTGAAAAAGTCGAGATTGCTTCGTCGATACACTCCTCGCAATGACGCAAAGTGCGTTTTTAGGTCATTGCGAGCGATTCGAAGAATCGCGCGGCAATCTCAAAACGTTCATTTTGAACTTTGGCAACAGGCCCTTCCGCGGGAATGACAAAAACGTCTTCCGCAACAGGAACTATTTACAAATTTACTACGCTTCCCCGGTCATTGTAGCAGACCAAGTCGTGTTTTTCGCCGGCGTAATTGGACGCAGAATGAATAACTATACGTTTGTCGTTAAGCTGTTCTACCTGTGCAATCGCCGCCCGCTTTGTATTCTGCAAATAATCAGCGACTTCAGGCGAGACAAACAGCTCAATGCGCTTTATCTGCTCTTTCGATGCCGACAAATTCAACAGGCGAATAATTTCGATAGCCAACGACTCACGGCTCTTAACAAAACCCATACCGCCGCAATACCGACATGCCAGATATGTAGCCGATTGCAGCGAAGGACGCATTCTCTGGCGTGTCATTTCCACTACACCGAACCTGCTTATGCCCAATATTCTCGAACGAGCGCGGTCGGTCTTGACAGCAGCCCGAAAAGCTTTTTCCACGGCCTTGCGGTGCTTGGCATTACGCATATCAATAAAATCGCAAATTATCAGTCCCCCAAGGTCTCGCAATCTAAGCTGGCGTGCAATTTCAGTCGCCGCCTCTATATTGCTCTCGTAAGCAGTTTGCTCTGCGCTTTTCTGCTTGCGGAACCGTCCGCTGTTGACATCTATCGAAACCAACGCCTCGGTCTGCTCAATCACAATTGAACCGCCACCTTTAAGCTCAAACCTGCGAGACTGGACCTTTGTAATCTCATCCTCAATTAGATATTTGTGGAACAACGGAACTTTGCTGTCATAATAGGTTACTCTTCGTTTCAAACGCGGAGCAGCAATGGAAAAAAATTCCCTGATTTTTCGAACCACACTCTCCGAATCACATATTATGTTACTTATCTTACTGTTAAAGACATCCCTCATCGCCCTGATAACCAAATCCGATTCCTGATAAAGCTCTCCGGGCGTTTTTTCAGTCTCTATCCGTTTTTCAATAGTTCTCCACAAACGCCCCAGATACCTCAAATCGTTTTGTATATCCCTTTTGGAGCATCCTTGCCCGGCTGTTCTGATAATAAAGCCCTGCCCTTTCGGGGGGTTGCTGTCATCAAGAATCTGGCGCAGTCTCTTGCGTTCGTCCTCATCCTCAATCTTATGCGAAACACCATGTTTTTTCATCCAGGGCATCATAACCAGATATTTACCCGGCAAAGCAAGATATGTGCTAAGGGTGGCCCCCTTAGTCTTTAAGCCTTCTTTTGTTACCTGGACGACCAGTTCCCTCCCCTTGCGAAGGCAATCCTGAATAGGCGGCCTTTCCCTTAGCGATTTCCTTCGGCCAATGTTCTCGGCATGCTTACTGCCCGCTTTTGTAAAATACCGAGGGTGCAGGTCGCTGATGTGAAGAAATCCGTTTTTGCCTATCCCAAAGTCGATAAACGCAGCCTGGATGCCGGATTCAATATTTGCCACTTTTCCTTTGTAAATATTGCCGACGTGGCTGCTCAGACTCGCTCTTTCGACGTATAGCTCCTCAAGCGAACTGTCCTCGATTACGGCCACTCTGCACTCTTCGCTCTCGGCAACATTTATGAGCATCTCTCTTGCCATTTTTTCGTACCTCGCATGTCGTATATTGTATGTTGTAAAAAACCGAATTTCGTATCTTATCTTTCATAATACTTTTTGCCACTGCACATTTGTGCGTCTAATCGGCGACGCCAGCTTTTCCATATCCAGCCGGAGCAGCTTCAAAATTTCATCAACACGTATCGAACCAGCCGAACCGATTTTGCATTCAACAATTATACTGTTCCTGTCCAATTCAATCGACTTCAAAAAACCTCTGACATCCACATTTTTAATTCCTGAGTCCTGAGTCTTGCGTCTTGAGTCTCTTGCTCCTATCTGTCGCTGGATATTGAGACTTTCACTTGCCAACACATGCTCAATTGTGGCCTTCAACTCCTCGTTGAGATATTCCTTCCGCACCGCTAAAACATACGTTGCCGAACATGGCTGAAATGATGCACCCACCTCAGCAACATTCACCGAAAGCAGCTCACAACCCTCGGGCACTTGTTCACTTATGCTCTTATACACTTGTTCGCTTATGCACATTTGCTCTTGTTCACTTGTGCTTTTATGTACTCTAAGACAGAGCAGCTCATCGTCCGAGGCAACCCCTACAGGCCTCGGCAGGGGCAATGATAATCTCGGACGGGGATTGAAACCCCGGCTGTACCGAATTTTTAGGCCTGCTCTAACACAGGCACGCTGAAAAACTCTGAGCGTCTGGGCGTGTGAAAGAAACCTCAGGCTCCCGCCAATCCTGAATTTTACTACCAGCAAGATAGTTTCATACGAAACTGCTATATGCGCACCTCCTTAATAGCATTTGCATATACAACTTAGCATTATGCCCATCCGGGCCCATAAAACAACTATTTTTTCTTTGCAAATCCTCATTCTCTAAAGTAAATATTCTGTTGAAATGCGGAGGATATAGCCTGATTCCTTCGCCGGAGCAGTGCAATGCAATATACACAGTTCGGATCGGCCACAATACAAAACCGGGAGGGATGAAGTCTAAGTCTTAAGCTTGGGTGCTCGATTATAGACATTAGAGATATCACGAAATTTTACAGAGTCGTCACTGCGGGAGCGGCTGGCGATTCAAGTGCAGAACTTTGAGGTGGATAATGACAGAAGAAGAGCAAGTCAATACCGACCAGGCCGATATACAGGGACCACCAAAAAAGAAGCAAATCAGCAGTGAGAAATTGGCGGAGAAGCTGCATGACCGGGCCCGTGAATCATCGCAACAGCTCCACAAGCTGCTGCTCTCATTTTCGACAGGTCTTTTGGCCGTTTTCTTCGTGGCATTAACGGCGACAGAGGATGCTGCCAAGCCCGGTGTGCAAACAATCTCGGCCATAGCGGGATTAAGCGCGATGGGCATTGCCGTTTTGACCGGACTCTTTGCCTACTATGCGGATATGAAACGCAACTACTTCCGGGCATCGGCGCTGCAGGCAAAGGATAAACTCCGTCGAGACGAACTTTTTCAAACCCGTGATCAATGGCGGCGGTGTCAACGCCTGAGCATTTTGGCGCTCAATTCTTTTTTCCTGTTTGGCATAATATCATCGCTCTTGTATGTTATTTCCCGGGTACTCGATTATTGAATCTCAAAATACAGGTTAGAATGAGCAGCATGGCCAGGGAACCTGTCAATACTAAGGCCTGATGCTTCGCCTTCCGGCTCAGCATGACAGCAAAAAAGTGAGTTTGAGTAAAGAGGGAAAAAATGAAAGCAACAGAGCTTTATGAAGAGATTAGAAAATATTGCCGGGCAAACGCAGATGAGGCCACAGTAAGAAAGTATTCGAGGTATTTCAAAGAAGGCTACGATGCTTACGGGCTGTCGAGGGAGAAGATAGAAGATAAGGTAAATTCCATTCTGAGTGATAAAAATGTTAACATGAAAAAGGTTCTGAGTGCAGGCAGGCACTTAGTTAAAAGCGGGAAATACGAAGAGACAAGCTTTGCGATTCTGTTGCTGAAGGCGTTTTCGGGGCAATTCACGGCCAAGACGTTCAGGGAAATTGAGAAATGGTTTGAGACAGGAATAAACAATTGGGCGCATACCGATATAATTTGCGGACATATAATCTCTCAATTTTTCGAAAGAGATATTATTACATTAGAAAGTCTCTCCGATTGGCGGACAGCAAGGAATAAATATCAACGGCGTGCGGTGCCGGTTGCGATGATAACACTACTGAAAAAAACCTCCGATTATGCTCCTCTGTTTGCTTTTATTGAGCCGCTTATGCTGGATTCGGAGCGATTTGTGCAACAGGGATTGGGATGGTTTTTAAGAGAAGCCTGGAAAATTAAAAGGAAACAGACGGAGGCATTTTTATTAAAATGGAAAAACGAAGCGCCTCGAGTGATTTACCAGTATGCGACCGAAAAAATGACCAAAGAAGAAAAACAACGATTTAAGAGAGAGAAAAAGTAAAAAACTTTCAACCACGGCATAAAAGCCGGATCTTTGGCGCTGGTGAATTCGGTCATTAGGCCTGTATAAAAGGAGATTACGATGAAATCAATAAGTTTTTTTAATCAGCTTAATACTGCTTTCATTTTTGCCGGCATCACATAGTAAAGAGAAACAAGGCGATAAGATGGAGATATCTACGGATAAAAAAACAAATATGATGGAAAGATTTGATTTCCTGCTGGAAAGCTGGAATTTGGAATATAGAGTTCCAAAGAGCGCATTTTATGGAGCAGATACAGGTTCCGGAACCGGAACGTTCAAAAGGGCGCTGGATGATAAATATGTTTATTTTGATTACGAGTGTTCTTTGTCCTCGGCACCAGAAGAAACAGGAAAAGCACATGCAATCTTCGCATGGGATGAAAAGGCAAAGGTGTACAGATACTGGTGGTTCGAGAATTCGGGGAGTTTCTTGGAAGCGACCTGTAATTTCATTAACGATGAGACTCTGTTTCTAAACTGGCATGATACCTTACTAATCCAAACTTTTACAAAAAAAGGGCCGGATAAAGTTATTTTAAGAATGGAACATCCTGTTGCTCAAGGCAAATTTGAATTAATGTTGGAAGTAATATTCACAAGGAAATAGTTTTTAGAGCGGGCTTAAAGAAATGATATTTGGCTGAATAATACGGTACGGTAAGAGTCCGGTATGAGAAAATGAAACTAACACTCTTTATACTGGTTGTAAGCGTGATGGCCGGGGGATGTGCGCAAAATAATATCTCGACTGCTCCAGCATCGATGCCCAGCTTACAGACTGAGCCTACTGTCGATATCGTACGCCCAGAATCCAGCGATATTGCCGAGTTCGAGGCCGATCCATTTCCTTCAACAACTTATTTCAAGGATTTCAAGGTCGGGAGGACAGACCTCAAAGACATCCTACTTACCTGGCATCAGGTTTCGCAGGAGCACTGGCAACATGGCTACAGCCATGTCGCATTCGGGGACAGAACAGGAACAATCAAGTTGAAAGACGGCACCAGTATCAAGTGGATGGTCAGGCCTGGCGGCCTTGCCAGTTTTATATTTCAAGATGGAACAGCATTATATCTCGCTAAGGAACTGACGCCGTGGGAAGAATAAACCGATGCTGCGCTTAATTCGGATACTATATGGCGCGGCGCCGGTGAGCTTTTATTGTCATACGGGCCCATAAAACAACTATTTTTTCTTTGCAAATCTCTCTCCCCTACTGTAAACACTTTATTGATATAAGATTGTAGGGTTGGCTTTAGCTCACCAATCCCAACTATAAAATCTGATGGGATAGGGAAAAAATGAAATGTATTCACTGTCAGGCAATCATGAAACAGGGAACGGCTCCACTGCATATTGACAAACAAGGTTGCCACGTAACATTGGATAATATTCCTGCCTGGGTATGCGAACAGTGCGGAGAGGCATATTTTGAAGAACGTGAAGTGGACGCAATTCAGGATTTAATCCGAACAGTTGAGCAGAAGGCTAATAAACTTGCCTTGAGTGCATAATTCAAAACTTAGTAAGTTCGATAGGATTGGCTTGCTACTCTGCGAAGTAGTTCTTCGCTACGTAGCACGAGTTAGCCCATACGGATTGTTAGTCCTGCTTCGCTCAAGGCTACGCAGGATAGAACGCCTGCACTCGGATACCGCAATAAGCGTTGCCGGTAAGCTTTCGTTATGTGGAAACCATATAAACATAGTTAGACCGGATTTCCATCTACGTGTCTCAGTAATCTTGAAAGAGCAGCTATCTATATAGAGAGTTAAGAATAAATTATCAACTGCACTATTTGTACTGTCTCACTTTGAGAATATGCATAAGCTCTTTAATAAACAACACTTATAAGCAAGCATGGCTGTCTATGAATTTGTCATAAAATTGAAAGAAATTCACAGATGCCCGCCATACAAGTGTTTCTGGCTGAATTACCGATTTCTGTTCCTATTTGTAGGCGAAATAAAGCCAAGTCGAATCTGTTTTAACTGATTTGCCGACAATACCTTACGTAATATAATGTAAATTAGACAGTACAACTATATATGAGGAGATTAAAATGAATCGTCGAGATTTTTCGAAAAACGTTCTAATGCTTGGAATTGGCGCTCAAGCCGGCTTTGCACAAGGCAATCCGGCAGGGACAAGGAACCAACCTACGAATTATTATGAGGAGCCGGCGAAAAAACTGCCTATAAGGAAATTCGATGTCGTCGTAGCGGGAGCCGGCACGGCAGGGGTCGTGGCGGCGACAGCCGCAGCCCGTCAGGGTGCAAAGACCGCCCTGATAGAGGTAAAGGGTTATCCAGGCGGGACCGCCACCGAAGGCGGCACGGCGCTTCACAGCTTCTATAACCTTTGGAAGGCCTTCCCCGGCGTCAAAAAGTGTCAGGTTGTGCGGGGGATTCCCCAGGAAATTATCGACCGCCTTCTGAAAGTCGGCGGCACATCGGGCCACGCCGAGATGTCCAAAGGGTACAATTACGATTCGGTTTGCACGGCTATTGACACGGAAATGTATAAACTCATCACATTCGAGATGCTCGTCGAGTCGGGCGTTTTCGTATGCGTCAATACGCTTCTGGCCGGCGCGATTATGGACGGTCCCCGTATCAGGGGCGTGATCGCCGAGAGCCGCTCCGGCAGGGAGGCGTTCTATGCGAAATGCTTTGTGGACTGCACGGCCTACGGCGACCTTGCCGCATATGCCGGCGCGGACTACACCGAGCCGAACGATTACCCGGTCGTAAACAGCATCGGCGTCGGCAATGTAGGCATTGACAAATACTACAAATTCCTCAAATCGCACGACGCCATTACTCAACAGGCCGAAGGTATTCGCAGCGGCAAGGACGGGCAAATCGTTCGATTGGACGGCAGAAGTGTAAATCTACCCTCCGGATTCGGAGAAGAGGCGGGGAAGATTGGCATGTCAATTGTCACTACCACTGTGCACGACAACTATTTCATGTTCATAAAAATTAATTTCAAGATGCCGATCAGTCCGACAAATAGAGATGAAGTGGCGAAGGCGGAACTGGAGCTAAGAAAGCGGCAGGCCAGAGCCATAGAGCTATTCAGAGAATATGTCCCCGGCTGTGAGAAGGCGTTTATCGCCCGGACGAGCCCCAAACTTTGCATCCGGCGCGGCCGATTGATTACGTGCGACTATGACATATCTCACGAAGATGTCATCGAAGGCAGACATTTTGACGACGAGGTCATGGTTTACGGGTTCCATGACAGCGCTCCCCGCTACCAAATCAAGGGTGGCGGCACATACGGAATACCCTATAGAGCTCTTCGTGTAGATGGAATCCAGAACCTTCTTGCTGCCGGCATGTTGATAACCTCCGACCATAGAGCCCACATGTCCACCAGAAACACTGTAAGCTGTATGGGACAAGGACAGGCGACAGGCACAGCAGCGGCTCTCTGCGCGGCTAAGAACTGCGGGACACGCGAGCTGCGATATAGCGAACTGAGAAAGGCCCTTGTAAACGGCGGCGTCTATTTTGAAAGTTAAGGCTTGTTCGGCAGTGCGGTAAATCGCGCGCGAGCAGCACGACGTTATTTGATGACCTTGTTGAGGTTTAATATGTTTGACCCAAAGATTGCACATACACAATACTGTGATTACAGAGGTAACGCTTCAACTGACATCGCTGATGGGAAGAAATTAACTGACCTGGCAAAACGGCTTAATGTACCTGAGGGCTTCTGGCCGGTCGGCTTCGATTTCTTTTTGTCAACCGCCTCTATTGATCGTCCCAAAGTGAGGGTTTCAGTCTATGCAGTGGATTCCACTGATTACGGCGAAGACATAGACGGCGTCAACCAAAAGGCGTCCGGCAAAGGCAGCTCATTGCTTGTCACTGAGTTCTCAGGAAGAATTCCAATATCCGAGCTACTTGGCTTCTTCAAGCGTTTTCACGTGACCTGTTTCAACGGGAACCTTCAGACAGAAAGAATGGAAGTTCTTGAACGATGAACAACCGAAGCTGAGAGCTGGGTTTGAATTGGGTTTGTTTGGATTTGTTTTTTTGGAGCCGGAAGCGGTTTTATTTTCATAATCCTTTGTGAGAAAGACATTTGCGCTCATTTTGGGCCTTTCGGAAATTGGGTTTGAATTGGGTTTGTTTTTTTGACCCGCCAGCGGGATAAAAATTTGATAATCCTTTATATAATAGATATTTGCGTTCATTTGCAATCCGCCTACGGCGGACAAGATTGGGTTTGTTTGGGTTTGTTTTTTGGGCTGCGAAAACATAGTTTATTTTGTAATCCTTTGTTAAAGTTAAGTTTACGTTCATTTTGGCCATTTTGGAAATTGGGTTTGTTTATTCGGACTGAAAAATCATCTTTTTTTCTGTAATCCTTTGTTAAAGTTAAGTTTACATTCATTTTGGCTTTTCGGAAATTGGGTTTGATTGGGTTTGAATTGGGTTTGTTTTTTCCACTTAGCCCAGTGTCCAATTTTTCATATATACTTTTCATATGAGAGTTTACGTTAATTTGAGCGTCCTTGACATTGGGTTTGTTTTGCATAAAAAGGAGATGATTTGTAGAGGGTTCTCGACAGATGTAGAGGGCCGAGAGAGTGAAGAGTGAGCTAAAGTGCCTAAAGTGAGCTAAAGTTGGATTCTCGATGCTCATGATTGGTAATTCCCCTAAGGGTTTTCCGTTTGGCTTCTTATTGCCAGAGGGTAGAAAAACACTCCCTCTATAATTAGAGCTATCTGCACTTTTGATGCGAAAAAAGTCCTCGAATATCGGTTCGTGATTCTCTTAACTCTATTTGGGAAAGTAAGTTAAAATTTTTTTAAAAATTTTGATTTTTGCTCTGAGGTATCAGCGTTTTTGATTGATTTTTCACTGAATTCTTGCCTATCTTAAACCACCCCCGACCCCCGGCAGACAAGCAAGTAGGCACACACTCCCCTGCTGCGAGTCAGGTGAGCAGCTCTCGGGGATAAACTCAGGGTAAACTCCAAAGCAAGTGAGCATACACCGGGGACAAGCTCTGGGGGTAAACTCCGGGTACAGAGGGCTATTAGCCACGAATTGACACGGATTAACCTGGCGCAGCGTAGCCGCAACCAAAAGTTCGTCTAAACAAAATATTCCATAACCTATTGTAATTACAGACGATACAATCGCTTAAAACAAAATACACGCATAAAAAACAAGGAGTTGAAAGATTGTATTACGGAGTTTTGGGTTTTGTTTGACAGAGGTTAACAGTTTTGGGTATAATGGTGATATGTTAGGTTGAGGGTAGATCGAATTAAGTGGGGGCTTGGAGGATAGGTGTGAGATTCATTGTCAATATTTTCAAATTTTTTCGGAATAAATTTGACAAATCATAAGAAATAAGCATATCTTTTGTTTTGATCATATGATCAAGTGCAAACATATGAACAAAAGTGGAGGTTTTTGTTATGGAGTGGCGGAATGGACGAGTTGACCGAATTGCAGGAACGAGGGCTTCTTCTAATAGATGGTTATATCAACGAACACGGCCAAGCTCCTACCCGCCGGGAACTCACGGAACTACTGGAACAAAAAAGTACTAACGGTGTCAACCAAATCCTGCAGCAGTTGCAGACGAAGCATTACATTAAGCTCGAACCGCCAAGGCGAAGAAGAAATATTGTGATTCTCAGACGACCCCACAGACAGATGGAACTCTTTGATGATGGCGGAGAAGCGTAGAGTTCAGGGATAGAACCATGACAGAAGATAAAAATGGCAAAGAAAATAATAGTCGTGGCGGGATACTGAGTGTTGTTGATTTACGTGGCCGAATCGTCCCTGCCAAGGATGTGGAGGAGTATCTGAGTCTGTTTGAGAAACGGGATTGGGATGGAATAAGTAAGCTTGGCAAGGACGGAGAGAATTACGAAAAAAAGTTTGTGATAACAGATTATAACGAACTTAACTTAACACCATTCTCTTACGATCTTTCTATCGGAGAACAGGTGTTTTCAATTCAGAAGCCAGAGCAGGAGGTATATGAACTTGAGCCCTCTGCGAATTACCTACTCGAACCTGGAGAGACTGTTGTCGTATTAACAAAGGAGTTGATTGCAATACCTCATGCATATTCAGCTACCGTGTGGCCTAGATTCAATATGGTGCGATCAGGGGTATTTCAAAGCATGGTTAAGATAGACCCTACATGGTATGGCAAGCTTGCTGTCGCCATGAGTAATCTTTCACCCGCTGTCAAAGAACTTAAGGCTGGGGAAGCATTCGCTACGCTTCTGCTTTACGAGCTTTCCAAACCCACCGATGTTGATCTTTGGAAGCACGAGGACATAAAAAACATAGAGATAGATGTGACAGTTCCACCGGAGTTTAAAGAATCACTTAGGCGGTTAGATGACTTCCTATTTGAGACAGGTGATCTCAGGAAATTTTGTAGGCTTGAAGAATCTATCTTGAAAGTAAACGCAATCAAGAGGAGTCGCACAGACGCCTTGATGCCTTTCGACAAAAGCGACAAATGGAAAGAGTTTGTAAAAAACGTAGCCGAAACATGGGCAAGAGCTACGCATCCGGTGACCAAAAACAGGATGATCGTCATGGAAGCTCTCGGGATGAAGAATTTATGGGATATTGTAAAAGATGCTGGATATAAAGGGCGTATTGAGGCTGGAGATATATACGGTAAGACCTGCTCCGAAGAAGATCTTGTTGCAGCAGCGAAGCAATATGGCAAACCCTTTGATTTGGTCGCAAAGATACCTCGAACTATCCAAACAATGATCGAAAAGGAAATTGCTCCGAGGATTGAAACAGAAATTGAAAGTAGTATTTTCCCACGTGTGATAACGCTGATGTTTTCTGTGTTGGGCTTCTTGTCTTTGATAGTTGCGGTTTTGGCTCTTGTGGGGAAATTGTTGTTGTCGGAGTCGACCCTCGTTACTTTGATAACATTGGATTGTTTGCATAAAGTTGCGTGGGCAGCAGGCGCTTTGATAGCAGTAGCAATGATAACACTGATATTTAAGCGATGGTGGTTAAGAAGAATCTCAGTTAGGGAAGCGTTTGGCAAAGCAGATAGGTCTTTTGAAGAGCTCGAAGAGAAGATCCAAGCCGTGAAGAAAACCGAAAAAGATTTGAATGAGCGCCAAAAGGAATTAAATAAGCAACAAAAAGAGTTGGATGCAACACAAAAGATGCTCGAAAAGAAGATAAATAAGGACAAAAGTTAAGTATGAGAACATTGGCGTGCAATCGGTTAGTAGAAAAGATAAACTAAGGATTGGTTAGAGGATATGGAATTTGACGAAAAGAAATAAGTATGAGTGCAAGGGATTACATTTTAGAGCATATAGACATTGAGGTTAATCATAGCTGTAATTTGGCATGTCGGCACTGCTCTGCGCGCGCGGCTAAAGGGAGGTTGCCAGAGGAGTTAAACGCTACCGAAATACAAGAGGTTCTTTCCGGGGCGAAGAAATTAGGATTGAGAAAAGTTGGACTTACAGGTGGAGAGCCGCTTGTCGATGTTCCCAAATTGGGAGCCATTGCCAGATTCTGTATAGACGAACTTGATGTGCCGATTCATATGCACACAAACGGTACTATGGTTACCGAAGATATGTGTCGGCACGATGGGGTGCTGGCGCTTTTTGAGGCTGTAAGTGTTACTTTCCTTGGTGGTGATGCAGAAACACATGATTACATGACGAAAGTCAAAGGTTCTTTTGAAAAGGCGCTACAAGGGGCAAAAGTGATAGCCAAAGCTGGTCTGCCGCTTACCTGTTATTATATTCCTACCCATGGGACATGTAAGGGTTACAAGGACCTGACGCCAAAACTGCGGGATATTGGAGTAAAACGGATTCGTGCAATGGCGCTGGCCCCTTCGGGGCGGGCAAGACCGATATATGGAGAAACTGCTCCGCTTGCCGATGAGATGCGAGAGTTTGAAAAAGACCTCCTGGAGGCGGGTAGCAAGTTTGAGATTCATATTGAGGCAGGCAATTGTACGCGTTTGAGTATGCCGCATCTGACCGTACTGAACGGGCACGAGAGATGCATGTCGGGAATTAACCGGGTTCACATCAATTCTAAAGGAGATGTTTTCCCGTGTACGGCAGCAAGTGGCGTCAAGGAGTTGAGGCTTGGCAACCTGAAAAAGAACGGTTTTCATTTAGAGAACATATGGTTTAGCTCTGAAATTATCAAACTCATTCGTGAAATACATAATGGGGGGATATCTGCGTGTGCGAAATGTTCCAGAAAACCAAAGTGCAGAGCCGGATGTACTGTTAATGCGTGCGGCACAATGTCAGAAGAAACACGCCTGATGTGTCCTCTGACTAACCCTCGCATAAGAAACTCTATTATTTAGTGCCATGTCAGTTAGAAATTATCCTTCCTTAAAACAGTTGAGTCCAGAATGGCGCAGTGCACACCAGAAGCTTCTGGAGAATGTTCGACAGCAACCTTTTGTCTCGCGATATGAGTGCTCGGCTCACGCAAGTTTGGACGGAAGGAAAGTCTATCTGCCAGCATACATTCCCTATATAGGACGAAGCTATTTTAAATACAGGCCGAGGATTCTATGTTATGCCATTAACCAAAACTTGTCCCCGCACGTTCCCTGGACGAAAGAGTGGGTTGCCTGCTGGGCAACAGATGTTGAGTACGCCCAAGATAGACTAAATCGCGCTGTTCACGAAAATCGGTCAATTCCAATCAGGCCGTATGCAGAAGGTTTTATTCCACTAGTAGCTTTGTCGGCCATTTCGCGGTGGATGCAGATTCACAGAGGCTCCCTCCCACAAACGGTCGATGATGTAGTGGCAGTTACGAATTTTGTAAAGTTCAGCACAGCCAAAGACGCATCGAGTTCGAGTATTCCTAACATTTGGTGGAGGGAATGCGGTTCCCTATATGTGGACCACGAAATCCGAATACTCCAACCTGATATTATTCTTGGTTTTGGCCAGAAAACATTAGTTGAGCTAAGGCGTGTTCTCAAAAGCAACGGGTTGTCCAGCTATGAACCCCAACTCCTCGGGTGTAGGTTTCCTGCGCGGATGGCTTCCATCAAGAGCAAACCTTTATCAAGAGAAGAGTCAAAAGTATGGAATACCAAGATTCTTCCATTGATTGACAGAATGCGTGAGCCAAGAGGAAGCTCGTATCATAAGTGGAGAATACAACTCTTCCCAAGGTATTTCATTAATGTGAACACTTCTTGGGATTGCGCTATCTGAAAGCGCATTAGATAAAATAGGGCAAAAGACCTTAAAAGGCAAAGGAAAAAAGGGGAAAAAGAATATTCCTTCGACTGCGCTCAGGGTAAACTCAGAAGCGTATAGCGTATATATGGTTCGGGTAAGGGCGGTTAGCGAAGAAGCCCCTACTTGCTTGCAACTGAACGGATATTTCATAAAATTCTTTGATGTCCGGCAATTATGAGCCTAATATGTATCACCGTGGTTCCCTTCGGTTCAGATAGATGGATATATTATTATGGCGAACCATTTTCACGGAATGGTAAAGATCGCAGGGTCGGACCGGTGGTATTACGAAGGAATAATACAAGAATATATTTTTGACAATAACTGAGAAAACAGGAGGTTTATAAGATGGCAAAGATACAGATAGTATTCTACAGTATGTACGGACACGTGTATAAATTAGCTGAAGCTGTGGCTGAAGGGGCACGCCAGGTTCCCGGAACGAAAGTTACACTTTATCAGGTTCCGGAATTGGTTCCCGATGAAGCGCTGGAAACAATGGGGGCCAAGGCCGCCCGCGAGGCTTTCGCAGACATCCCAGTTGCAAAGCCAGAGAATTTGGCAGAGGCGGATGCGATAATATTCGGTACGCCGACGCGGTTCGGGAATATGTGTGCTCAAATGCGCAATTTCCTCGACCAGACGGGCCAACTGTGGTTCCAAGGTGCCCTGGTCGGAAAAGTCGGCAGCGTTTTCGCCAGTACAGGGACTCAGCACGGCGGGCAGGAGACAACTATCACCAGCTTTCATTCGACGCTGCTCCATCACGGGATGATTGTTGTCGGCGTGCCTTATGCCGAGCAGAGATTGCTCAATATGGAGGAAATAACAGGCGGAACACCGTACGGGGCAACAACTCTTGCCGGTGCCGATGGGTCTCGTCAGCCGAGCGAGAACGAGTTAGCAATTGCGAGGTTCCAGGGCAAACACGTGGCCGAGATTACCCAAAAGCTCTGCGGTTGATAAGTCATCTACTCAATAATCAAAAAGCCTCGGGCAGGATTTTTCTTGCGGCATCCCGAAGGTAGTTTGAAATCTGCCTTTCGGAGTTCATACCAAGTACCTTTCTGACCACGTTGTTGCAGTCCTCTATTGTAACCGAGCGGATAATCTGCTTTATCTCCGGTATCATCGGCGCAGTAAGCGAAAGCGTTCTAATCCCCATTCCCAACAGCAGCATAATGTGCTCAGGCTCAGAAGCCATCTCGCCGCAAACGCTAACGTCTATTTGTGCCTTATGGGCATCCTGAATAACCATCCTGATAAGCCGAAGCACCGCCGGGTCCGCCGACGAATACAGCGTAGAGACCAATTCATTGCCCCTGTCAACGGCTAACGTATATTGAGTAAGGTCGTTTGTTCCGATACTGAAAAAATTGACGTCTCTGGCGAGCGAATAAGCAGTCAATGCCGACGATGGCGTCTCAATCATAATGCCTATCTGAATGTCCCTGTTGAATGCTATGGATTCTTCGTCGAGGTCATCCATAACATCCCGCAAAATCATCTTCACCTGCATCGATTCCTGCAGATTTGTAATCAGCGGAAACATAATCTTGACATCACCGAGAACCGAAGCCCGTAAAATCGCACGCAATTGTGTCTTGAACATCATCAGATTCTGCAGGCAAAATCTAATGGACCTCAGCCCCAAAAACGGGTTCGGCTCAGGTGCAAAACGCTTCCTTTGAGTATATTTATCCGCCCCAAGGTCCAAAGTCCTTATTACGACAGGTCTGTCCTGAAGAACACTGACAGTCTCTGCATAGGCCTGATAATGCTCTTCTTCTGTCGGCTCGGTTTTCCTGTTAAGATACAAATATTCGGTACGGTACAATCCTATACCCTCGCCTCCTTTTTGCAGGACCGTCTCGGCCTCTTCGTGAAATTCGATATTGCCCAACAATGTGACTTTCACACCATCACGAGTTGCCGCCGGCTTTTCTCTTATCGCATCGAGCTTATGCTCAAGCTCTGCAAACTCCTTCGAGTATTCCTGGTACTGTTGGATTGTCTGGTCGTCCGGATTTACAATGACGATGCCGCGATTGCCGTCGACAATGACGGTATCCGTGCCACTGACGGATTCGGTAAGGTCTTCGAGTGCCACTACCGCAGGAATACCTAAAGAGCGTGCAACAATAGCAGCATGGCTGGTTCGTCCGCCGGCATCGCTGGCAATACCTTTGACAAACTTCCTGTCGAACCCGGCGGTTTGAATAGGGCTCAATTCCCGAGCAATAATCGTAACCTCTTCGGTCAGATGCTCGACATCCTCTCGTTTCCTGTCAAGAAGCTGTATGAGCAAACGCCTTTCAATATCGTAAATATCCGCCGCCCGCTCACTGATGTAGGCATCTTTTTCCTTGCTGAAATGTGATGCAATTTCCCGAAGTATAGTGGATACGGCGTATTCCGCCGTTACCGATTCGGAGTGAACCAAATCGGTTATCCTCTTTCGCAGGCTTCTGTCGTGCAGAAAACGCATATGCACAGCAAAAATATCTTTTATATTACTGCCTTCGGTTTTGCCGTATGCCGCCTCAAGTTTGGTTAATTCGCCGATAGCACCTTTGAAGGCATTTCTTACACGTTGAATCTCTGTCGTCCGTTCTGAAGCTTTTATTTCGCGGCGGGGAATGCGATATTCCTCGGAATCAATAATCAGCGCCTTGGCAATAGAAATGCCCGGCGAAACAGCTATGCCCTTTTTTATTTCCATATTCAATAACCAAAATCAATATCACAGAACCGCCTGCTGCTGAAGTCAACTACTACCCCCTGAAGGAGGTAGCTTGTAAGACGGGCTGTAAGCCCGCTAAAGCCAAGAAAATCCTAAGCACCCCAGCTTTCGCAGGGGTAAACTTGTCCCCGTGAAAACGGGGATCCGAAATTCGAAACAATATCGAATGTTCAAAATACAAATTCTAAAAAACACCTTAGCGGATGAGACGCTGTTTTGAATTTTCGTAATTCGGATTTTGAATCCTTCGACTCTGCTCAGGACAGGTTTATTTCGGATTTCGATATTCGAATTTCGAGTTTATAATACTGAAGTCTTCGCCTGAAGGCAAGGGTTTTTCTCCCATTCCCCGAATGGGAAATTAATTTCACGGAGCCGGCTCACCGAACAATTTCTCTTCCACAAGCTCACGCAAAGCACTGATAACTTTCTTGGCATCGGAACCTTCAGCCTTGATTTTTAGTTTGGTCCCACAAGTCGCAGCGAGCATACTCATCTGCATGATACTCTTGCCGTCCACCTCAGTTTCGTTGTTACTGACGGTAACATCACTTTTAAACTGGTTTGTGATATCAACAAACTGCATTGCGGGGCGCATATGAAGGCCGTCCGCGTTTTTTATCTCAACTTCCGTTTCGCAAACCACTTTTTCCAATGAATCCTGCTCTGCCTGCATTTTCAGACTCAGGGCCTTGTCCTTGACGCCCGTAAATCTACATTACTATCACTATACTACAAAGACGAATTTTCATCGGCCTCTCCGAGAAGGTCTTCAACATGCTCGGCGCTTCGGCACTGCCTTAGAAACTTACGAAACTTCTCCTGCTGCAAATACCTGAAAATATTCTCCATCGCCTGTAAATGTTTGTCCGGCTCATCCACAGGACTGATTAAAAGTATTACCGAATAAACCGGCTGCTTGTCGAGAGCGGAAAAGTCAATACCGGCACTGCTGAGTCCTATCGCGGCAACCACATCTTTAGCTAATTTGTACTTCACATGAGGCACGGCAACGCCTTTACCCATCCCCGTGCTCGCTTCCTTCTCTCTTTTTATCACCGCCCTGGTAATTTCTTTACACTTGCCCTTTCCGAGCTTGCCGGCTTTATCAAGTGACGAAACCATCTCTTCTATTGCACCTTCACGGTCGCGAGCCTGCAGCTCCGGAACTGTTGCCTCAAAACAGACAAAATCTGCAAATTTCATCTTATCTGCCCAAAATCATACACAACGGCCTAACAGGCCAAATCAAAAACACATATCACAAAACCAACCTACCGCTCTGTTAAAGAACAATTGATGGGTTGTCATTGCTGCCCCGCATCAGTGTACGGGATAAACTCCAGCAGGAACCCGGAATTAAAACAACGGATTCCGCATCAAAGTCTGCCCTGCCTGTCCCGTACCAAATAGGCTCCTGCCGTTATTTGGTGCGGGAAGCAAAGCTGAATGGGTGCGGAATGACAACCACTCAAACCACACATTACAAACCATTACGTCAGCTCTGTTAGCTCTGCGCTGCCTTTGTGTTTATCGTCTCGTTCCCTGCCCTTTGCTCTTCTGAGCTGTCGTTCAAGTTTATGGACGGCCATATCAATGCAGCGGTAAGCATCAACACCTGTTTCGGTACCAACGAAAACTTTGCTGTGTTCGGCCCTTGCAATTATCTCAACGCTGGTACCACCGCCCTGATTGCCGTCTATAATCACTTCAACCTGATTTATACTATTGTAATATTTGGGAAGCTTGGAAGTTTTTTCTTCTGCGTGACTTCTGATAGCTTCTGTTATTTCGATGTGCTTACCAGTGATTGTAAAAAGCACGATAATTCTCCTTAATTAAGTTACGAAAACATAATCTATCTCTATTCTTGAACTTCCATATCGGGTTTTGGTAAAACAGGTACAGCTTTCTTCTGACCCGGCGCAATAACCCCGCCGCTGACGGTAAATCTTAATGCTTCCTCTATCGTCATATCTAAATCTATGGTCTGCTTCTTCGGCACCATTATTACAAAACCGGTAAACGGTGTCGGCGAAGTGGGTATAAGAACCGTAAGAAATTCCTTTTTGACGTTGTCCACGACTTTCTTAATCCCGGAGCCGGTAACAAAACCCACAGACCATATACCCTTTCTCGGATACTCGACCGCAACAACTCTTGAGAACATTTCCTTTTGTTCTTCGCGGGTGAGGAAAAAATCCGTAATCTGTTTTACATAAGGATAGACCTGTCTCAAAAACGGCGTATTCATTATGAACTTTTCGACCATTCGCCACAGGCTTCTTCCAACCACGCTGGCTAACAGCGCTCCAACCACAAAGACGATGAAAAGCGCTACAAGAAAACCCGCTGCGGACAAGGCTACACCCATCGCCCTCCCGTCCAGGCGGTCCTTAACAAAGGCTTCGCCGGCAATGGATGTTATCAGCCAATTCAAACCGAATGCTATGTGCCGGCTGATATTGTTCTGGATGAACTTGTACCCCCAGACAAATATCCCAATTGTCACAATGGTCGGCAATAATACGGCCAATCCACGCAAAAAGTAACTTTTAAACCGTCCCGCCATCGGATTATTAAAAACAGCCCCTGATTATTATCATTTTATCGTTTTTTTTGCAACCAAAGCCGCTTACAACACGGCTTCTTACACAGAGCACCATATATTAAGCTACCGGCTTATCATAGTCAACAAAAAAGTCTTTCGGGATTTCCCAAACGCTTTTTATCGCGTTTGGAGTCCCCCGGCAAATGTGCACCAATCAAATGTATAGCCGCCCCCGGCAGTGAAGCAATCATCCATACTATCCGCTGGCACAGGGCCAGTGCCAACGCCGGCTCCGCCTCGACAGAAGCATAATGGATAAAAAGGTAGGCGAGTGTGCCTTCCACCACCACGGCCCCGCCGATGCTGACAGGCAGCGCCCCCAATACCCACGTCAGCGTGAAAAAAACATAATAATATCTTAGGCTTGCGGTAATCCCGAGATTTTTTCCAAGAAACCAGAAAGCTGTTATCGTTATAATCTGAATAAAAACAGTCAGTCCAAACGCCGCAAGAATCGTCATAGGTTTGCTGTAGTAAACAGAAACCGCATCTTTAAGCTTTTCAAACACCCTGACGGCGTGGATTCGAACATACAACCAGGCCGCTCTCAGCAAAACCCGGCCCCGCCTGTGCAATAACAGCCCGCAGAAAACCGCGGCCAATACTAAAACCATCAAAATAATAATCTGCTTGTATTCAGCAAGAAACTTAAAATGACCGCTGCGGCCGGTGAAAGTCAATGCGTCCGCCTTGCCTCGCAGGAAAAGCATATAGAAAAAAAACGCGATTATTAATGTGCTTAACAAACCGATAAACCGGTCAACAAATACACTCAAAACCGCTTCGAACTTTTTAGGCGTGTGTTTTGTAACGTACCAGGCACGAAGCAAATCACCACCCACTGAACCGGGCATAAAATTATTGTAAAACCACCCCAGGAAATTGAGTCTAACGGCAGCCCAAAAATCTATAAAGATAGATTGAGTTCTGAGCAGCAGCCACCAGCGAAAGCCCACCATTACCTGACAGATGACAAAAATACCAAGAGTTCCAGCGAAAACCCCCAAATTCATTCGAGCAAAAATCGAGGCTAAATTGCTCCACCTCTGTCCACGAGATACCCACACTATGGCCCAAATGACGCCAGCCACAACCACCAAAATACGCAGAAACAGGGACACATATTTACTTTTCTTAGCTTTCGCCTTGGGCATTGAAGTAGTTTGCCTTGAAAAGACTTGTTTTTACACATAATAACGGGTAAAACTTATCTTGGCAAGATGATATTTGGTGAATAGTGAGTGGTGAGTGGAATAAGTGAACTAAAGTTTGAAGTGCCTAAAGTGCCTAAAATATGGATATCAGGAGAATAGGAAATCAGGATGCAGATTACCAGTGTATCAGGATATCAGGAAAACGAGCCTGATGTTCTAATAACCCGATGCCCACTACCTGGTAACCTGATGGCCTGATAGCTTGAATCAATAGATCACTTTAGGCACTTTCCTAATAAACCAATACCAGAGGCATGAATTAACCATTTAACGAGATAGGAGACGAAACAGGTGGGTACCAAAGAAGACATCGAAGAGGGCGCAGAGTTTATTCCGAAATTCGATGATAACGGTCTAATATCAGTTGTAGCGCAGGACAGCCAGACCGGCCAGATATTAATGGTCGCTTATATGAATCGTCAGGCACTTGAGACGACAATTCAGACCGGCTATGCCACATACTTCAGCAGGTCGCGACAAAAACTATGGAAGAAAGGGGAGCAGAGCGGCCACGTCCAAAAAGTAGAACAGATACTTGTCGATTGCGACCAGGACTGCCTGATACTAAAAGTAGCAGTTGATGCCGGCCAATGCCACGTTGGTTATCGGTCCTGTTTTTACCGCGCATTGAAGAAGAACACAGACAAAAAGCTGAAATTTATCGCAGATAAGGTCTATAACCCCCAAAAAACCTACCGGAAGTAAGACTGAATTTCGGCGATGTGGTTGTGTATCTGCTTGCTACAAAGAAAGTTACTAAATATGCGCTTCAACAAACAAAAAAAAACGGGATAATCCGGAATTTTTCCTTGTTTTCAGGGCAATAATGTGGTATCTTATTGCTTGTAGACAATAGACTTAGTGAGGAGTGTGAACATTTTTTCTATCATTTTTGAATATTTATTCCTCACAGAGCGTCTGGTGTACGGAAAAAGTGTTTCAAAATTGAAAAAAATTTCTTTTTTCAGGAGGACTTAAATTATGAAAAGATTTAAACCAAAGGCATTGTTGGTTTGCGTGCTGACGTTACTGCTCGGTATGGCAAATCTCGCTGTGGGCGTTCCATCCAATGATAACTGTGCGAACGCAACGTCGGTCGGTAATGTAACGAACCTGTCGTTCGACACTACATCGGCGACGTCCGATGGGCCCGGTCACTGTACAACCGGCCCCAACATCTGGTACGTCTATACCGCCACCCAGAGCGGTGGAGTCACCGTCAGCCTGTGCGGCAGCAGCTACGATACCACGCTTGCCGTCTATGATGGGAGCGATTGCCCCCCGAAGCTGGAGGACTTGATCAGATGCAACGATGATTTCTGCGGCAAGCAGTCGGAGGTCACCTTCTATGTAAGCGCCGGCAGAGATTACCTGATTGAGATTGGAGGTTGGGAAGGCTACACGGGTCAGGGTGTACTGAATATCAGTTACGAGATGGTGCCGTATGGACGGCCCTCCAACGACGACTGTGATAACGCAACGTCGGTCGGTAACGTAACGGACCTGGCGTTCAACACCACTTATGCGACGTTCGATGGCCCCGGCTATTGCATGGAAAGCCCAAACATCTGGTACTCCTATTCTGCTTCTTATACGGGTAATGTCACTGTCAGCCTCTGCGGCAGCAGCTACGACTCTAAGCTCGCCATTTATCACAATGGGTCCGGTTGGTACCCGGAAGAGGGCGACTTGATCGAATGCAATGACGACTTCTGTGGTTCGGATGCCCAGATCACCTTCATGGCGGTCGCCGGCAGCCATTATCTCATTGAGGTAGGTGCGTACAACGGCGAAGCCGGCCAGGGTGTGTTGACTATCAGTTCCGGTTGGGGGCCTGGGCCTGGTGAGCCGCCCAACGACGATTGCTATAATGCAACGGCCGTCGGTAACGTAACGAACCTGCCGTTCAGCACCCACAATGCGACGTTCGATGGTCCCGGCTACTATAATACCACCGACAACGTCTGGTACCACTATACCGCTCCGTACACGTGTGATGTCACCGTCAGCCTGTGTGGCAGCAGCTACGACACCGTGCTCGTCGTCTATGACGGCTGGGATTGCACCCCGGCGTATACGGACATGATCACACGCAACGACGACTTCTGTGGTCTGCAGTCTAAGGTCACCTTCGAAGCAATCGCCGGCCATCATTACCTCATCGAGGTTGGGGGCGCCACCGACTCAGATCACGGTCCAGGTGTGCTGACAATCAACTGCGAGGGATGGCCACCGTCTCCGCCACCATGGGGGTCAAACGATAACTGCTATAATGCAAAGCCCATCAGCAACGTAACTGACCTGCCCTTTAACACCACCAACGCGACGTTCGATGGCCCCGATGGCTGTGTGAAAAGCCCAAACATCTGGTACCGCTATACCGCTACAGGCACAGGTGACGTTACAGTCAGCTTGTGCGGCAGCAGCTACGACACAAAGCTCGCCGTCTATAGGGGAGTCAATTGCCCTCCGAGCCCAAGTGACCTAATCGAATGCAATGATGACTTCTGTGGTTGGCAATCAGAGATTACCTTTGCTGCAATCGCCGGCAGACAGTACCTTTTCGATGTTGGCGGGTTCGGCTCCAACACCGGTCAGGGTATGATAAGCGTTAGTTTTGGCGGAGGAGTACCTCCGACGAAAGCATTAGACCTCGGTGATGCACCGGACAGCAGTAACAATTCCAGTAGAAACATGACAGCATATCCCAAGGGAGGACCTTCAGGAGTGAGAGCATATTACCCCACCGTCTTCAACGATGCCAGTGGCGCCGGGCCTTATGGGCCGGTTCACTTAAATCCTCAGGCAGTGGCTCACTTAGGCAGCACTATTACTAATGAAGCCGAAGCTGACATAGGCCAGGATCAGGATGGCATCAACAATATCGGTCCCCAATCCAACTCACCGGACAGGGACAAAGGCGATGATGGTGTCATCTTCCCGTTCAATCTGGCACATTGTAGCTGGACAACATTTGACTATTTTGTCAACATTATCAACCCAGGTACCGGCCTTTGGGTCAATGTCTGGTTCGACTGGAACCGTGATGGCGACTGGGACGACAACAGCAGCACAACCTCAACTCTTATCTGTCCCAAGGGTCTTGTATCAGAGTGGGCGGTACAGAATCAGTATCTTTTCAATCTTACAGCCGGATTACATCAGATAACCACACCGGCGTTCCTGTCCTGTCATCCGAAGAATACTCCCGAGGAGATATGGATGAGGATTACTCTTTCTGAGAAGCCCTGGAAGGGCGGCAGTAATCCCGGCTCCAGAGGCAACGGCGGTTCCGGCCCACAGACGGGATACGAGTATGGTGAAACGGAAGATTACTACTTCATTCCGAAGACAAGCTACACGGCATGCGAGGATTTTAACGGTGATGGAAAAATTAACCTTGCAGACCTGGCAACTTTCACCGCCGATTGGCTTGAGAACTGTCCGCAGTAACTTTGTGGAATATCCGAATTTACGCAAACTAAGGCTGTGAGTGAAAATCACTCACAGCCTTTCTTTTTTGTGCCCGGAAGAAGTGACGGGCTAAAGCCCATTCTACAACTGGCTTATCCTGATAATAATTTTGCTGCTTCTTTAGCGAAATAGGTAATAACAATATCTGCTCCTGCGCGTTTGATGGAGGTAAGGAGCTCTAACATTGTTGCCTTTCCATCCAAGAGTTCTGCGGCGGCGGAGCTCTTTACCATCATATATTCACCGCTGACGTTATAGGCGGCTATGGGACAATCAAAACGCTGCCGTGCTCGATATATAATGTCGAGATAGGCAAGGGCAGGTTTTACCATTACCATATCAGCACCTTCTTCTATATCGAGCGCAATCTCGGCCATCGCCTGGTCGGCACCGGCGGCAGGGTCCATCTGATAGGTTCTGCGGTCGCCGAAGGCAGGGGCCGATTCTGCAGCGTCTCTGAACGGCCCATAAAAAGCAGAAGCATATTTGGCAGCATACGACATAATCGCCACGTTCTCAAAATCGTTTTCTTCGAGCGCTTCACGAATGTACCTGACACGGCCATCCATCATGTCCGAAGGAGCAACTATATCGGCACCTGCCTGGGCGTGCGAAAGGGCCATTTTGGCCAGAAGCTCGCAGGTCGGGTCGTTATCGATTTTACCGTCCTTGACCAGGCCGCAATGGCCGTGTGAAGTGTAGGCACAAAGACAAACGTCGGTAATAACCAACAACTCAGGTACTGCCTTTTTGATTTCTCTGATAGAGCGCTGGACGACTCCATCTTCGACCCAGGCCTGTGAGCCGATATCATCTTTTTTACCCGGCAGACCGAAAAGCAGCACGGCAGGTATGCCGAGGGAGGCCACTTCAGCAGCTTCGGCGGCAATTGTATCCGGTGAGAAATGAAAACAATCCGTCATTGATTTGATGGGTTCTTTGAGGCCTTTGCCCTCGCGGACAAACAACGGATAAACCAAATCATCGACGCTTAAAATAGTGTGCCGTACCAGTCTTCGCATTGAATCACTGCTGCGCAGCCTTCGCATTCTGATTTTTGGAAAGCCCATGATTTAACTCCTACAGAAAAATCCGAATATCGAATATCGAAATCCGAAACAAAATGGTAAATCGGTGAGTGGTTAATTGGTGAGTTGAATACTCACTACTCACCACTCACTATTTAACAAGTTATCATTTCGTGCTTCGGATTTCGAATTTCTGATTTAATATATTTATATACCTTTATACGTTTGCTCTATTGCATCAAGTAAGCCCTCAAGGGTGTGGTCTTCGGCTGTTATATCAACCCTGACACCGAGCGCTTTTAAGCGTTCGGAAGTTACCGGGCCAATCGATGCAACTTTGACTTTGCCTGAATTTACCAAATCGCTGCGGATTTGCTCAAAAAATCCATTTACCGAAGAAGGGCTCGCAAAAGTCAGCCAGTCAATCCGGCCTTTGCTGATTTCTTCAATTAGCCAGGTGCATTCACTTTTTTCTTCCACGGCTGTATAAACAGCTACATCCTGAACAATAGCTCCGGCCCCGGTCAGCAGCTCGACAAGCTCTTTTGAAGCAATCTTTGAGCGTAAAAGCAAGACCTTTTTGCTTCGCAAGTTTGTATAGGCGATTAATTGTTTACCGAGCTCCTTAACGGTAAAGACACTCGGGACAAAATCCGCTTTTATGCCGAATTCGCTTAGCTTAGCTGCAGTTCCGTTACCTATTGCGGCAATTTTGGCTGAGCCGAAGACCCTGGCGTCTTTACCTAAATTCTGCAAAGCTTCAAAGAATATAGTCACGCCGTTGCCGCTGGTAAAGATTATCCAATCGTATTCGGTTATTGTTGCGAGCGTGCGTAAAAACTCGTTCGTCTCCGTCAGGGACTTGATTTTTATTGTCGCAAATTTTAGCGGATTACCGCAGCGAGAAATAACCTTAGCGGCGAAATCAACATTGCCGACAGCGTCCCGCGTTACAACAATATTTTTGCCAAACAACGGCTTTTTCATAAACCAGTTCAACTGTGCGTTACTGTCCGCAGCGGCACCGATAACGATAATCGCCGGCGGTTCAACTCCCTGCTGCTGACAGTTTTCGCTTATATCGCCAAGGGCAGCTTTTACAACTCTCTGAGTCGGGAAAGTAGCATCAGCAACGACGGCTGCCGGTGTATCGGCTCCCATACCATTTTCTATCAGCCGCTTAGCAATAAAGCTTAGATTGCCAACCCCCATATAGAAAACTATAGTGCCACTGAATTTTGCAAGCAAGTTCCAGTCGATATTGCTCTTTTGCTTGCCCTGTTTCTCCTGGCCGGTTACAAAAACCACCTGCGAGCTGTATTCTCTGTTGGTCAGCATAATGCCGGCATAGGCAGCGACGGCGATACCGGCGGTTATGCCCGGGACTATTTCAAAACCAATTCCCGCTTCAATAAGAACTGCAAGCTCTTCGGCACATCTGCCGAAAATACAAGGGTCGCCGCCCTTCAAACGCACGACTGTCTGGTTAGCCGATGCCTTTTCGAGCAGCAGCTTGTTAATTTCTTCCTGCGTAACCGAAGAACCGCCGGTGCGTTTGGGCACGTGGATAATCTCGGCGTCGGCGCGGGCAAATCTCAGCAAAGCAGGATTGGCTAATTTATCGTAAATTATACAGTCAGCTTTTTTTAGAACCTCGGCGCCGCGGACGGTAATCAAGTCCGCCCGGCCCGGCCCGGCGCCAACAAGATATACAAAACCTTTAACCACAGATTTCACAGATTCACAAAAACACAGATTCCACAGAAAAAAATGGTATGCACAGCATACCTTACAAAATCATTACGTTAAGATACCAAATATATCAGGAGAACGCTATTGATTTTGCTACCAAAGTTTTCCCGAAAGACACGGGGAAGCAGACATCCGGAAACGACACCGGAGCTTTCACGGATTGGTTATTTGAACTGCAGAATGTCGAATAGAGAATATCAAATTACGAAGTGGGATTGCTTCGGCTTTGACTCATTCGACTACTCCGGCATGACAAAGAGGAGAGATTGCCGCGCTCGGCTTCGCCGCGCTCGCAATGACCCCGCACCAATTTACCCCCGCTAAAGAAATGCGGGGGCGGGCGGCAGTGACCAAATTGGTGCGGGGCAGGCGTGGATTCCTGCTCCCCGTTCATGTCGAGGACAAGTTTTACAGGAATGAATTGCGGGGCTCAATATTGTTGATCATTGCCCTGTGTATCCGCAGACTCCGACCCGAGGTGAGTTGACTACAGGCAGGAGCATATCCTCGCCGCACTTGTGTTCGGCAGCACACTCATCACACAGCCATCCCTTACCGGACCAAAGACATTCGGTACACACCTGAGCAGCCATTTTGCCGCAAGATATACAGGGGTACGATGGAGGCTTATTCATGGCTAAAACTGTGATGGACTTGCCCTTAAATTGTTTTTGCCCTTGCGAGACAACCCTCATCGCCAGGTGTGTAGTAGAGCCGAAGTCATACTCATAGTGAAACTTCATCCCGGGACTAAGAATTTCATCCAACCTGGCCTCCATGCTTTCATCATCAAATTCTGCCATTGGTGCCACCGAGTAGGTTTTGCCCTCAATCGTAAATGCGCTCATGTGGCCGCAGCATTCCAGCCAGATATTCCGAAGAAAATCGTCCAGGTCTTCAAGCGTTGCACCGGCAGGCACCTCAAGATGCATCCAATAATCAGGTGCGTATCGGCCTTCAACCATAAGATGAAAGATTTCTGTTTGCCGCGTACTACGGCCGGGAGATGACGTCTTGGAATTTTTTTCTTTTTGTTTGCACGTTCCGAGGTGTTTTGTCATCGCTGACTTGCTGAAAGTGCCGCCGCACAGATGACACTGCCCTTTTGACATTTGCCTCGTCATTTATTGAACCTCCATTACAATATCCTATTCATCTATTTTATGAAAAGCTGATAAGCCCCAAATGAATTTGGGGTTAAATATTTTTCGATTGTAATACATTCTAAGTACAGCAATAACAAATATCAACTTCAAACAACACCGAACAAAAAACACGGTAAACGAGTACATTTGAAAATGTTCTTGCAAATAGAAGGCATCCGGGCATAATCGTGCAAAGTTTATCGATAGATATAAAGGAAAATTGATGAATAAGTTCAGACGAGCTGTAATGTGGGTTGCGCTGGCGCTGATTGTATTCCTGTTGTTTTTGTCTATCTATGGTGCATTTATAGGCGCTGCGCGGGCAAAGAGCTTCATTAGCCGCCTGCCCGTGGTGGCTTACTGGTCAGCTTTTCTGCTGCTGCTGATTTTAGGACTTGTGGTGTTCCGTCGGTTGGTCCGCGTGCCCGGCCTGTTACTAATACACACCGGCTGTGTTTTTATTCTTGCAGGCGCCATGTGGAGCTCGGAAAACGGACATAAACTCCAGAAAAAACTCTTCGGCATCGATAAAATTACGACAGGGCAAATGAGAATCCATGAGGGACACTCGGACAACCACGTCATATTAGAGGACAACAAGCAGATAAAAGAACTGCCTTTCTCGATAGAACTCAAAGACTTCCAAATCGAATATTACAAGCCGGAGTACCTGCATATCCAAACCAGAGACGGCCAAGGCTGGAGAATACCTGTTGAAATCGATACTGAATTTCCTTTAGGCCCGGAGTTCGGCACGGTAAAAATTCTAAAGGCGTTCGAGAATTTCAAAATTACAATCGAGGGCGAGAGCAAAAAAATTATCGACGACCCCCAGCCCGGCTCCAATCCGGCTCTGGAAGTCCAGATTACGCCCCCCCAGGGCCAGGCAACTAACAGATACGTCTTTGAGCGATTCGGCGGACACGCCCGCCCTGAAGATAAATTTGCGCTGAGCTATCGCAGAGTTATCAGCGATTACATAAGCAGGCTGAGGATAATTAAGGACAACAAGGTGGCTGCTGAAAAGGACATCGAAGTAAACCATCCTCTTAGCTTCGGCGGATACCATTTCTACCAACATTCTTACGACGCCGAGGCCGGTCAATATACCGTTCTTATGGTCGTTTCCAATACGGGCCTGGCTGTGGTCTATGCCGGCTACTGGATGCTCTGTATCGGTGTCATCTGGCACCTGTGGCTAAGGCATATAGTTGCAAGGATAAAATTAAAAAATGCGTAACAAAACTGTCATTCTGAGCGAAGCGAAGAACCTCTTAGTTTTGCAATAGATAAGACCCTTCACTGCGTTCAGGGTGACACTTGGGCTATTTTGCATGGAAATTAAATACTCAATTCAGGGCTTATTGATTTACGCGACCATTGCCGCATATCTGTGTGCGTTCGTAACGAGTCTGCTGCGCCGCGAAAAAACCGGACACATCCTATACCTGTTCGGCTTTGCGATTGCTGTTTTTTCTTTTGGTTATCGCTGGTATCACGTCCGGCATGTGCCATTGCAGAATCTCTTTGAGGTGTTCCTGTGCTTAGGGATGATTTATCCGGTCTCATTATTCTGCCGGCGTATCCTGCGGGTAGGAGGTTACAGCGCTGATATGCTGATAGGTGCTATAGTTCTTTTTCCTGCCGGCTTTGTCTTTAACGCCGAGCCGCAGCAACTGCCGCCGGCCCTGCAAAGCTGGCTTTTCACACCTCACGTTGCCGTCTATATGCTGTCATATATCATTATGGCAAAGGCGACTTTCCAGGCCATTTCCCAACTGGCCGGTAAAGGCCCCAACCCAAACGAAAATCTCCTGCCGCCTGAGCAGGCAACTTATCGTATAATCTGCATCGGTTTTCCCCTGCTGACACTCGGGCTTGTCCTCGGCAGTTACTGGGGCAAAAAAGCCTGGGGCGATTACTGGGGCTGGGATCCCAAAGAACTCTGGTCGCTGGCATCCTGGCTGGTCTATGTCGGGTATTTCCATTTTCGCTATATGTTCGGCAAAAAACATCCACGGATTAACAGCGCCTGGGCGATTGCGGGCATGGCGGCCATTATAATAACTCTGCTCTGGGTAAACCTATCCAGACTCTTTCCCGGTCTGCACAGCTACGCAACCTGACATCAGATAGGTAAGCCAGCAATTATTGTGTGATAGAATCGAAGGGACCTTACATTTTCAAGGAGGCCAAACGATGATACAAAAAGCTAAAATTACATTACTGCTCGTTGCCATTTTATTTGTCACTGGATGCCAACAAGCCGTCAAAGATGGCGAAGTGACGATTTCGGAAAACGGCGTAGCGAAAGCCGTGATAGTTATTGCCGAGGACGCCGGTGAGCCCGAACATCACGCCGCTGCCGAATTGGCCGACTTTCTGGAGCAGATAACCGGCGCAGAATTTGAGGTAGTCAGCCCCCCTGCCGCAGAGAGTCCTCGATTGCTGATTGGTCCTAAAGCTGCTAAATTGGCCGAGCCTGATTTCACTGTTGAGGGACTTGGCACCGATGGCATAGTCATCCGCAGTGTTGGGAACGACCTTATCCTGGCCGGCGGTTATCCACGGGGGACCTTGTATGCGGTTTATACCTTTTTGGAAGACGAGCTTGGCTGCCGATGGTGGTCCTCGAGTGAAAGTACCATACCGAATGAGCCAACGCTTACAGTGGACAAGCTAAATATCCGCTACGTACCAATACTGGAATATCGTGAGCCGTTCTGGTTCGATGCCTTTGACGGCGATTGGGCAGTGCGCAATAAGAGCAATGGGAACCGTCCTCAATTAGATGAAAAACGCGGCGGCAAGCATACCTACGAAGGTTTTGTGCATACGTTTTATCCGTTAATTCCTCCAAAAAAGTATTTCAAAGAGCATCCCGAATGGTTCAGCGAAATCAAAGGCAAGCGTACCTACGAGCGCGCTCAACTATGCCTGACAAATGAGGAGATGCGCAAGGAATTGGTCAAGAACCTTAAGGCTCGTCTGCGGGCAAATCCGGCTGCTACCATCGCCTCTGTCTCGCAGAACGATTGGCACGGGAACTGCCAATGCAACCGCTGCGCTGCTGTTGAAAAGGAAGAGGGCAGTCCCGCCGGCCTGATGCTGCGGTTTGTCAATGCGGTCGCAGCCGATATTGAAGAAGAATTTCCGAATGTGGCCATCAGCACGTTGGCTTATCAGTACACCCGCAAGCCGCCTAAATATGTAAAGCCGCGAGACAATGTCATTGTGCGCCTGTGCAGCATCGAGTGTTCGTTCTGTAAGCCGCTGGCCGATGAGCGAAACAAGGAATTCCGCGATGATATCGTCGGCTGGTCGAAGATATGCAATCGGCTTTACATCTGGGACTACACTACGAATTTCAGGCATCACATAATGCCGCATCCGAACCTGCGGGTCTTAGGGCCGAATGTAAAGTTCTTTGCGGACCACAATGTCAAAGGTATCTTTGAGCAGGGTGCCTACACCACTAACGGCGCCGAGATGGCCGAACTGCGCGCCTGGGTGCTGGCCAAATTGTTGTGGGACCCGAGCCGGGATGGGCAGGAACTAATTGACGAATTCATCACCGGCTACTACTGCCTTGCCGGCCCTCACATCAAGGCTTACTTAGATGTTATACATAATGCCGTCGAAGCGAGCGGCGACTGGCTCGGCTGTTTCGAAAAGCACACCGCCAAATTCCTTTCCTTAGAGACACTCAGCAAAGGGTGGGTGCATCTGGAAGCGGCCGAAGAAGCGGTTCAGGACAATCCGGAGCTGCTGTTTCGCGTTCAGGTTGCGCAATTGCCGGCGATGTACACCTTTATAATGCGCTGGGACGAGATGCGCGAAAAGGCGAAAGCCGATGTTGCCAACTGGCCTATGCCCGAGTCAATCCAGGATACTTTCGAGCAGTTTATGAAAATAGCCAGGAAGAAGAACGTCACCCGCCTTAATGAATGGAATGAGGGTTTCGGAGCGCTGGAGGAAGCGCTCGAGCGGGCCAAAAAATAATAGCCTTGTAATAACATCATTCAATAAACAACACAAAGATTTGGCGCGGGTGAGCCTGCAGAAAAAAGATTAATATCATAAGAATTTCATTTTCTGCGCACATTTTGGGGGTGAAACTACACTATAATAACAGAAGCTGATATCAGTTAGTTCTTTGAATTGATGGATTTATTTTGAATTTGAATTCAGAAGCAACATTAGTTGAAGCCGCCAAAAATGGCCATTTGGAAAGCTTCGGTGCTCTCTATCGGCGTTATCACAGCTCTATGGTCGCGTTGGCTTATTCGATGCTTGCCGACAGGGACCTCGCAGAGGACGCCGCGCAGGAGGTCTTCGCGATAGCCTGCCGCGACATAGGGAGTTTGAAAAGTAAAGAAAGATTTGCAGCCTGGCTGGCCGGCATCTGCAGAAACGTATCGAGGCAAATGCTAAGAGCCAACAAGGGCAAACCGGTTGCTGTGGGCGATAATCCTGCTGCCCAGAAACGTGACGATACGGAGGACCGCCGGGAGGTGATTCGCCGGGCGGTCTGGAGCCTTCGAGAGGCAGACAGAGAGCTGATTGTTATGCGTTACTTCGACGGATTCTCGCAGGGGCAGATATCGGAAGTTCTGGACATATCGCCGCAGGCTGTGAACGGCCGGCTGGTTAGAGCAAAACGTAAGATTGCAAAGTATTTGAAACGAAACGGTTTAACGGGAGATGATTATGAAACGTCCTGAAAATGACAAATGGCTCGATGAAGCATTGAGCGAGACAATCGGCCCAGAAAAATTAGGGTCGGATTTCGAACAGTGGAAGCAAAAGCACCCGGAAGCCGTTGAAATGTTAACCTCGCGGGTGAACCGACAAATTTCGGCATCTAAACACCCGCTCAGTATAAGGAGCATAATTATGAAAAATCCAATTACAAAAATAGCCGCGGTGCTTGCCATTGTGATAGCCGCCGGAGCCATATCTGTTGTGGGAGTGAATATTGGAAGGTACTATTACTACATGGGCCGCGACGATGACGGCGCTCCCATCTTCCGCAGCGAGGATTTCAATGTCACTGTTACACTTGACGACGACGAAGTAACTGATGTGGAGCAGGCTCGAAGGTACCTTGAGGAGATGAAAATCCTGAGTGATCAGGGCAAGAAGGAGTTACTGAAGGTCGAAGAAATGATGACGGACGGCACTCTTGAGCTGAAAGTGCATGTGTACAGATATGAACTCTCAGACGGCAGAACAATCGACCAGCGGGAAGGTGGTTCCGAAGGTGCATACGCTCTAAGCGAGGCACTGTGGGAAGAGTGGCGCCAACTTAAGAAAGCAGGACCTGGAGAGGACCTCGGCACATATGAGGAAACAGTGGAGGGCCGTGTCTTCTCCTTCAAACGAGAACGGTTCTTCCTCGACGACGGAATCGAAGTCATCTGGTCATGTGGCACGCCCAAAGTCGACCAATAGTCTCAAAATTGAATCGTCCCCAGACATAAAGGCCGGGCCTGATTAGTTCGGCCTTTTTTATGCGCTTTTGGCAGGGAAATACGGGCTTTGGGGTTCGCATTGTCGGAAAACAATAAAAAATGACCTTTGTTTATGTAAAAGCATGCGCCTCATTCGTTATTATATATAGACGATTCGTCGGTTTGAAAGTAATTAGGCAGGCCTGAAATGCTGGAAGACAAGCTGCTTGTTTTGAAATGTAGACGCGGTAGCAGGGATGCGATGTGCCGGATCTATGAAAAGTACAAAGATTATCTGCTTACTCTGGCCAAAGGGCTTTTGAATGAACAGGAAGCGGCAGAAGATATTGTGCACGATGTTTTTGTCAGCTTTACGCGGTCGGCCCGGCAGTTTCAACTTACTGGAAGCCTCAGAGGTTATTTAGCAACATGCGTGAGTAATCGGGTTCGGGATAAAATACGGGCACAAACACGGAAAGACCAGGCTCTGGAATCGACAAATCCGGTTATTTCAGATTCAGCTAATCCTGAGCAATGCGTAATAGAAGCAGAGGAATTACAACAGCTTAGGCAAGCCATTAGTCAGATTCCATACGAGCAGCGGGAAGCAGTAATGCTGCATCTTAAAGGCGAAATGAAATTCAGGGAAATAGCTAAGCTGCAAGGCGTCTCAATCAGTACGATTCACGGCCGATATCGTTACGGGTTGGATAAACTGCGGTCACTATTGAATAGTGAGGTTGAAAAATGAGACCAGCAGAAGATATAAAAAGATTGATTAAAAATTTACATGATAGAACCAGTGCCCAGATGGATGAGCGAGTGCTTGGAGACGTGCTGCTTGCACTGGAGGAATCCGAAAAAACATCGGCTCTAACGCAGCCGAATATAAGGAGAACAATTATGAAAAGTCCAATTACAAAATTAGCCGCTGCGGCGGTGGTAGTCGTCGCAGTTCTGATAGGCATAAACCAGCTTGGAGGCTCAGCAACGAGTGTCGTCTGGGGCGAGGTGGTTCGAAACATCGAAGCGAGTCCCGGATTTATCTACCGAATGAAGCAAACCCACAACCAGCAGGAAACAGGCACGATCGAGTTGAATATGATGGCTTATGGGTCTGCGCAGTACGGTTTTCGGCTGGACGGGTACAACGATGAGGAAGTCACGATTCAGACCTACGCCACCCTCTCAGATGGAGCGATGACATCGGTGGATCATCCGAACAGAACATATTACCGAACGGCGCTTGCCGACGATGCGCTTGCAGAGATTGAGAACATGGAGCCAAAAGAGACCGTCAGGGAATACCTCTCAGCCGAGTACACAAAGCTGGGTCGCAGGACCATAGAAGGTGTCGAGGCCGAAGGCATCGAAATCGACAGAGATCCGTCAGAGGCCAAGGCAAACTTTCAGGTCGATAGTTGCGTTATACAGTTGTGGGTCGCAGTTGATACAGGCTTACCGATCCTGGTTGAGGTGGACACGGTGGGCAAAAATGGGACACTGGAGATTCACACAGTCCAGGACAACTTTCAGTGGAACGTCGAGTTGGATGCGAGCGAGTTTGAGCCCAACATCCCGGAAGACTACACGCAGATGGATGTAGAAATTGACGCCGACGGCAAGGTGTCATACAAGACAACGGTTAAATACGATTCTCAAGAGGTAGCAGGAGCTAGGATTCACAAGTGGCGCTTCATGGAAAAACACCCCAAAGGCCACTATATCCTAGAGTCTGAAGACGGTCAGACCAGGGCAACCATCCCTGAAAGCTGGGCCGACAGTCCGGAGCACGCGGTGAGGGTCATGGAAGAGTTGGACCTCCTAAAGCAGCAGGGCAACAGAAAATTGGTAAGGGTAAGTGAAACAGAGGTGAACGGTCAACTTGACAGCAGGTATTTGTTATACGAGTACGCTCTCTCGGATGGCCAGGTGATCGAAGATGGCGATTTCGATCCTGCCCTCACCAATACGAGGACACTGGTCGGTGAACGGCAAGAAGAACTTAGCCAACTCTTACGCGAGCGACGCAGGCAAGAAGAGAAAGGGCAAGAGCTTGTCACCACCGAGGAAAGGCAAGTGTATGGCCGTGTCTTTGCCTTCAAGAAGCGGCGATTTGCCCTCAGCGATGGAACAGAAGTCATCCATTCCATCGGCCGGCTCAAGGATGATTAGTAGTCTCCAAACTGAATCCCCTCCGAACACAAGGGCCGGGCATTCTTGCTCGGCCTTTTTTGTTGTTTCAGACAAGAAAGTATTGTCAGGGAGGGGAAACTTTGTTTGAGCTTAATCTCCCATAACGATATGATTCTAAGGCAATCGTACAAAATATTTCAAATTTTTTTGCATTTAAGGCCTCCGGTATTCGTCCTTTCTATTATGGTAACCGGTTTTAGGAGCTCCTATTGAACGAAAGTTTAGATGAAAGTGTGGTTCGTGCCTGTCAACAGGACGACAAGACTGCATACGCAGTGCTGGTGAAAAGGCATTACAGGCATGTTTTTGCGCTGTGTCTGGGTGTCTTAGGGAATTTGCACGATGCCGAAGACGTTGCTCAGGAGGCCATGCTCAAAGGTTTCCTGAAGACGTTGCTCAGGAGGCCATGCTCAAAGGTTTCCTGAAGATAAAGAAACTCGACAAGACTGAGCAGTTTGAGGCATGGATTTTGCGAATTGCCAGGAATCTCTGCTTTGATTTTCTCCGCAGGCAAAAACGCATAAAGGCAACTATCACCCAGAAGCCGATGCAACCCGGACAGAAGACCGGCGAGAATCACGTTTTGCAGCAGGCCATCAGGCGTTTGCCGCAGGAGCTTCGGGTGCCACTGACGATGTACTACTTCGATGGGAAAAATGCAAAGACTATCGCTGAGAAGCTGAACATCTCGCACTCCGGGGCATGCCAGAAAATAAGAGAGGCCAGAAAACAACTGCATGAAATGCTGAGAGAAAGGGAGAATAATGAATAGCGATTGCGAGAAGATTAAAGACCAAATCGCAGACCTTGTTACGGGAATCCTGCCGGAGGCCCAAGTGCAGATAATGGAGCAGCACTTAAACGAATGTGCAGCCTGTCGGGACTATGCCCGCGCATTAAAAGACGAAGATATGCTGCTGACCGAATTCTTTGCAAAGATTGATACGAATATAACACATCAGCAAGAGCGTGTACTACAAGCGATAAATCACTCTGATGTGTCCAAGCAAAGTGAAACTCATTTAATATGGAGAACAATTATGAAAAGTCCAATTACAAAATTAGCCGCTGCGGCGGTGATAATCGTAGCCGTCGCTCTGTCAATAAATGTCTGGGATAAGTCAATACCCTCAGCTTACGCCTTTAACCAGACGGTCGAGGCCAACCACGGTGTTCGCTATATTCACATTAAAGGCTTTGACCCATCACAAAAGGAGCCAAAGGAGTATTGGGTGGAATGTGATGAATTTGGCAAATTAAAGAGGGCACGTTGGCATATGCCGGAATGGGACGCCCCTGAAGATGGGGCCAAAGTGGTTGTATGGAAAGAAAACAAAATACAACTATGGTTCAAAGGGACTACAAAAAAGAAAGGCGGTTTGGTTACCTCCACAAATGTAAAAGGCGCCGACTGGCTGTATCAATTCGCGCAGGCGAGAAACCCAAGGCTGGCCATCGAGCGTCTGTATGAGCAACAGGCACAAGGCAAAGTAAAGATAGAAGTTGACGAGCCTGCAGACAAGGCTAATCCAATTGTTGTAACAGCAACGTATCTGCCTGAAAGTCCAAAGTCCGGCGAGCGTGAAGTGCTGTTCGTTGATAAGGACACTAAACTTGTTACAGCCGTTAAATTCTACCTGCTAAAAGACGGCAAATACAAATATCGGGGCATGCAGGAGTTTCAAGACTATAATCAACCAATCGACCCTGAAATGTTTGATCTGGACAAGGAGGTCCCCGCTGATGTGCAACGCATTGACGAAGATCAGCAAAAAATCGAGCTGAACAAAGGGATCAGCCCGGACGAACTGGAAAAGTATGAGAATATGACACCAAAGGAAATGACAATAGTTTTCTTCCAGGCCTGTGCGGACGAAGACTGGGATGAACTTCTCAAATTTAGGTCGGACTCAGAGGTTAGACAAGAAACCAGGGATTGTTACGGCGGCCTGGAAATCATTAGTATCGGAGAACCCTTCAAAACCGACGAATATCACGGATGGTTTGTACCTTACGAAGTCAGGCTAAAATCCGGTATCATCAAAAAATGGAAACTGGCGGCCAGTAACCGCAACATAGTTCAAAGATATATATGCGACGGCGGCTTTTAAGAAAGCAATCTGATTATCTCATCAATAATGTCTCACAAATAGGCCGGGGCTGATTCCTTCGACAGTGCTCAGGATGAATTGGCTCGGCCTTTTTTGTGCGCTTATTTACGTATTATGTGCTGTGAAATCTGTGGCTCAAAAAATCTGTTGAAAAATGTCCCTATTCCCCTTATAAAATATCCAAACATAATTCAATCAGCTATTTTTTTGAGGAGCAGAAAAATGCAACAGTACAAATTCACTTTATTACTTATGGTTTGTTTTACATTAGCCGCCCCCGCCGTTTTATCCGGCGAAAGCCAGGGAGAAGGAGTCATTACCGGCGAGCTGAAGAAGTGGCACAAGGTTACGCTGACCTTCACGGGTCCCCAGACAGGCGAAAATGCTGAGCCGAATCCTTTTCTTGATTATCGTCTTAACGTTACGTTCATTAAGGATAACAAGCGATACGTCGTGCCCGGGTATTACGCCGCTGAAGGCAACGCAGGACAAACCAGCGCGACGGCGGGCAATAAATGGCGTGTGCATTTTGTGCCTGATGAAATAGGACAATGGTCTTATACCGCATCGTTTCGTACGGGTGCTGATATTGCAACCGGTAACGAATCCGGCTCAGCCATAGCCTTTGACGGGGTCAAAGGAACATTTTCCGTTGCCGCGACAGACAAAAAAGGCCGAGACCACCGAGCCAAAGGGCTGCTCCAATATGTTGGTAAACGCTATCTGCTATTTGCCGAGACGGGCGAGTTTTTTCTAAAAGGCGGGGCCGACAGCCCTGAAAACTTCCTCGGCTATGCCGACTTCGATAATACATACGATTCCGGGGAATTAAAACGCGAAGGAGAGGCAGCGGGTGGAAAATTTCTGCATCGCTACGGGCCGCATGTAAAGGACTGGCGGCCCGGTGACCCGACCTGGAAAAACGGAAAAGGTAAGGGCATGATCGGAGCTTTGAATTATCTGGCCTCCAAAGGTATGAACAGCGTTTATTTTATCCCCTATAACATCGACGGCGGCGACGGTAAAGATGTATGGCCCTGGACGGAACCAAATGAAAAATTCCGTTTCGACTGCAGCAAGCTCGACCAGTGGGAGATTGTATTTTCGCATATGGACAAATTAGGCCTGATGCTTCATATCATTACCCAGGAGCAGGAAAACGACCAGGGGCTCGACGGCGGTGAACTCGGCCCACAGCGTAAACTATATTACCGCGAGCTGATTTCCCGCTTCGGCCATCACCTTGCCCTGGTCTGGAACCTCGGTGAAGAAAACACAAATACCTACGCACAGCGCAAGGCCTTTTGCCGATACATCAAAGACCTCGACCCTTACGACCACCCAATCGTCTGCCATACTTTTCCGGGCAGGTATGACGAGATATATAATCCTCTGTTGGGTTACGAATATTTTGACGGGCCGTCCCTGCAGACCAACGACACCCACAACCAGACACTCATGTGGCTCGACCGTTCCGCTTCCGCGGGCCGAGAGTGGCTTGTTTTTCTGGATGAGATTGGCCCGGCCCATACCGGCGTTAAGCCCGACAAGGACGATTATTGGCACGATGAGGTGCGCAAGAAACATCTGTGGGGAAACCTGATGGCCGGCGGGGGCGGCGTGGAATGGTACTTCGGCTACAAATTCGCCCACAACGACCTCAATTGCGAGGATTGGCGCAGCCGGGAGCATCTCTGGGATATGACACGCTACGCCCTGGAGTTTTTCCATAAGAATATTCCCTTTACCCAAATGACCCACCACGATGAGTTGACTTCCGCCAAGGATGATTATTGCTTTGCCGAACTCGGCCGAACCTACGCAATATATCTGCCGAACGGCGGTACAACGAATCTCGATTTGGGCAATAACTCCGGCACCTTCTCCATACAATGGTATAATCCACGTATCGGCGGTAAGCTGCAAAAAGGCACGGTGGCCGAGATAACCGGCCCCGGCCCGGTTGGCATCGGCCAAGCACCTGACGAAATCGACAAAGACTGGGTCGCACTGATAAAGCTGAAATAAATCTATCGCAGGCAGGTAAATAGGGTATTTTTGGCATTTCTTGACGGAAATTGGGTTTGATTGGGTTTGTTTTTTTGGACTGCTAAAGCATCGTTTTTTCTGTAATCCTTTGTTATAAGTGAGTTTACATTCATTTGGGCTTTTCGGAAATTGGCTTTGTTTTGGCTTTGTTTTTTCATAGCTATTAGCCGCATTTTTCTTCATAATCCTTTGTAAATACACACTTTGCATCAATTTTACCCTCTGGCAAATTGGGTTTGTTTGGGTTTGTTTTGACCAAGTGTCCAATCGCTTATATTTTCATAATCCTTTGTTGAAAAGATAGTTAAGTTCATTTGACTTTTTCGGAAATTGGGTTTGTTTTGCATAATTCGTTGATAATTTCGTACGAAATATTTCGTAGATTGTATTTCCCCCGACAGAAAAGCAAGCAAGCTAAAATCGGGGGTAAACTCCGGCGTATTGCGTATTTCGTGGTTCATTGGTTAATTTAGTTAATATGGTTAATATGGGTCCCCGCTACTCGCTTTGCGAGTAAAGCGCGGGGATCTTCGCTGCGCTACGAGGCCGGCTGGCTCTAAGTCCTTGCTGCGCTGCAGCTTACGACATGCAAACTGAAATGTCATCTTCGCCTACTGGCGGTTTATGTTAGCCTGCTGGCTAACATATGAGTATTATAACATATTATCAAACAAAAATCAATAGAAAAATGACAAAAAATGAGATTTGACAAGGTGTTGGATTTGAGGTATTGTAGGCGTGTAATGTAGAAGAGGTTTGGGCGGGTGCCTCACGAGGATGGGTAGATATGTAAATGCGTGTTGCGTATTGCGTATGTCGCATGGTGTATAGCGTGCAGCGGTCGATTTAATGTTGAAATATCATGTCTGTTTATGTAAACTTCTCGTGGGTAATCTTAAATTTGGATAAAAAATGAAGCGCAGTCCGATTTAATATAAGACTATGCCATATAATACCTTAGACCAAAAACTAAATTTGCTGGATTTTGAGACGGATTCGTCTGCCTCTGGATTACTGTTTACCGATAGGGATTATAAGGAGGATGGTAATGTATCCTTTGACGAAATCCTTATTCTGCATCAGGCACGAGAATTAAAAGCCAGTGCGGTTTATTTTCGTCGAATGGGTGAGAAATCAATTCCTCAACTCTTTATTTACGACAACTCAGATAATATATTAAATGAAGATTTATCGGATATTCATATTAAACTGTGGAGCAGCGGAATTGTCCCCCTCTATTATGTTTTTGATAAAACACAAGTAAAAATTTTCACCTGCCGTAAACCAGTAGATAAAAAAAATCGTAAAGCAAAAGCATTTGATACTCTTTCTTTAGTTTCCGACGTTCACAAAAAGTACAAATATTCTGCAAACCTATTTAAAAACGGCAGTTTTTGGGAATCCAAGGAAAACAAGAAACATTTTAGTATTAACAGCAGTTCGTATAAAAAATTGATCGATGGATTGAAAAAAATACGAGATGAATTTATCGAAGGGCAAAATGAGATTATATGCAATAAACTTTTAATGTTGAGTATTCTTGTAAAATATCTTGAGGAAAGAAAAGACAGCAATGGTAAACCAGTTTTACACAAAGATTATTTCAAAAAGTATGATAAGGCCACCTGTTTTTGCGATGTTCTACGTAACGAGAAAGGAATCCAGTTTTTTAAAGATTTAGGTAAAGAGATAAATGGCAAAATCTTTGAATTAGATGAACAGGAACAAGAAGAAATAGAAAAGCTCAATCATTCAAGACTTGCAGACTTCTTAGATGCAAATATTGAAACAGATAAACAGTATGTCTTTTGGAAGCTCTATAATTTTAACTATCTTCCTGTAGAATTGATCAGCCGTATTTACGAGGAGTTTATACCCAAGCGAAGAGACATTACATATACTCCCGCACATTTGGTCAACTTCATGATTGACGAATGTATGCCCATTGCCAAGCCAAAGGATAATATTTCCGTTATTGACGTAAGCTGTGGGTCGGGAATTTTTCTGGTAGCCGCATTTAAACGAATTGTCCAATGGTGGCAGAAAGAACAATATGAAAAGACGGGTCAAATTAAAAAACCAACTATCGGAAAGCTAAAATCCATTCTTAGGAAACAAATTTTCGGGGCTGATCTTGAGCCAGAAGCCGTTAAATTAGCGATTTTCAGCTTGACGATAGCATTATGTGATATGCTTGAACCCAAAAAGGCATGGGATGAATTAACAGAAGAAAAACTCATTGACTTAGGCGAAAATATAATAGCACAAGACTTTTTTGACCTTGTTAAGACAGACAAAAGATTTGGCTTGATTATAGGGAATCCCCCTTTTAATCCACCTGTAGAAGCGGACAGCAAGGCGGAGGAGAGCAAGAAAAAAGAGCAGTATTGGCAGGACTTGTCAAAGAAAATAGAATTTGATTTTGAAATACCTGATAAAAATATAGCCTTGGCTTTTTTACAACAGGCAATGAAATTGCTTAAAGAAGGCGGACTGCTTTCTCTTGTGATACCATCCGGCCCGCTTTTATACAATGAAACTATCAAGCATCGCAAGAAATTTCTTGATAAGTATAATGTACCACAAATATTTGATTTTAGTTCTCTAAGTGGTGTTCTTTTTGAAGGAAGGAATTATCCCGTAGTAGTTATTTTTGCCCAGAATACACCTCCTAACGACAATGACATATTGCATATAGCCGTCAGAAGAACGAGAACGTCAAAGGAAAAACTTTATTTCGAGATAGACAAATATGACCTGTATCATGTGCCTAAAGAGATAGCGAAAACGGAGCAATTGATATGGAAAACCAATCTTTTGGGAGGAGGCCACTTATTCCACCTTGTTAAACGCATGCAGGGCTTAAGGATTTTAGGAAAATATTTCAAAGATAAGAGGAAAAAAGATAATTGGTTTTACGGGGAAGGTTATCAATGTGTGGTTGAATCTACGGAAAAACCCAAAACAGCTCCTTATCTAACCAGAAGAAAAATGATACCTACTGAGAAGTTTATTGCTGATTTTATAAATATTGAAGATACCAAGATTGAAGAAGACGAACTATTTCATCGGCCAAGAAATAAGGAAATATTTGAAGGGCCCCACATCTTAATAAAAGAAAAGCCCGAATTATATATTGCTTTTACTGATGATAATTTAGGATTTAAAAATGAGATACTGGGCATACATGCACCACAAGAACAAAGAAGGGAATTAATTAAACTCAGAAAACACATCATTGATAATAGAAGGCTTTACAAAATGCTTTCTCTATCTGGCAGCGGACGAGGGGGGATTAGTCGATCGATAGGGACGATCTTAGCGAAAGATGTCATGGCGTTGCCATATCCTGAAGATCTAAACAAACTCAGATTATCTAAGGCCGAGAAAATAATATGCGATGATGTTATTGAATATTATGTTGGGCAAATGTCAAAAGGTGAAGAAGCAAAGGTAAATACAGAAGAAGCTAACGAGCAAATTCTTAAAGCCTTTGCTAAAGTATTCTGCACATCATTGAACTCAATTTATAAGGAAAATTCTAAGCAGTTTTATCGACTGGATTATATCAAATCGATATCATTTATTTGTTATCCTTTTGCTTACGGCAATCCTAACAAACCTAAAAAAATGTCGGAATCCGAGAAAAGGCAAATCGAAAACGGAGACATAAGCTGCCTTATGGACAATCAACAGGATGCTAATATTTTGTATAAACGAATCATAAAGCTATATCATCAAAGAGATATGGTGTATTTGGTAAAGCCTAAAACCTTGAGATATTGGCTCAAATCAATAGCACTGCGTGACGCTAGCGAAGTATTTACGGACCTGGTGAGTAGCGGGTATTGATTATGCAATATGAGCAAAGCAATCCAGAAGTACACGAAAATTTGGATTATTCGGTAGAGCCTAATCATCACATTAAGAAAATTCTCGGAATTTTACGAAGTCATCTTGCTGTATTTGCAAAGAATTTTGTTCAAACTGTGGAAAAAAAACCAGCCGATAATATCGATATTAATTATGAAGATTACATTTCCGGCGAGTTGAGTTTGTTTCTTAATAACAATGTCATTCAAAGTGGCTATCTCTTCTGGTTCAGGGCAGTAGGCCCAGATGTTATAGTATTTCAATTTCCACATCCAGTACATGAGACAGAGCTTTTTGTAATTGAAGCAAAACGTTTATATAAAGGACCGAGAGATTATGTTAACTCTGGCATTGGCAGGTTTAAGAATAAAGAACATGGAAAAAACCATGATATTGCAGCGATGTTAGGTTATGTACAGAAGGAAGATTTTAATTATTGGCATGATAAAATCAATTCATGGATAGATGATCTGATAGCTAATCCAAATGATTTTATTAGATGGTCAGAACAAGATAAAATTACAATAATACAAGTATCAGAATTTGGCGAATACAAATCTACTCATTCACGTATAAAAATAAATCCGATTACTCTATATCATTTCTGGATTAACCTTTGCAATCAACAATGAGTATCTGAGCCACGCGGGTTTTATACTATAAGTCAGATGTTGTATGACGGATTGTTTCAGGAAAAATTTTGATTTCGGGGATTCGTGAGTCCAAACCGCGCGTGAAGCATGGTAAGATTCAAAGAAGTATTCCGCCCGTTGGTGTTTCGGTATTTAGTTAGATAAAATAGCGTAATAGACCGTAAAATTCAAATGAAAAATCAATTTATTATTTACTATTTCTCCGTGAAATGTGCAATCCTGGCCATACGTAGCCTCCTTTCGTTTCAAGTGAATGTTTTATGACTATAACCCACTAAAAACGGCAGATACACCCCCAGCACAAGCCGGCTAAAAAAACTGTTGCAAATCTTCGCCAGCACATTATAATACCCGCTTGGTTGTGCGCGATGTGCAGCACGCAATACGCAATACGATATACGCAATACGAAAAAGGGAGAAGTTTCAATGGAACCAATTACGGAACCGGGAATAGATTTATTCGCTGAGAATTTGCCTTCGATGGACGAAATTAAGAGGCTGTCTGAGTTTGTCCATTCGGGCGAGGCCAATCTGCTAAAATTCGGTGAAAAAGTAGAATCAAATATGGGCGGCAGCGAACAACAAGCCTGTCTGGCAGTCGGCATCGGGCTTTATATATTAGGCAGAAACGCCGAAGCGGTCGAGAAACTGCAAAAAGCCAATGACTGCAAAGAAAAATACATATACTTAGCCTTTGCGCTTCGCCGGATACGCGAATTCGAGAAGGCAATCGAAAACCTGCAAAAAAGTCTCGATTACGAGGCCGACACATTGAGCATAACCCTGGAAAAAACCGACACATATCGCCACGCAAGAGATTTCGATGCGGCAGCTAAGGAGCTGAAAGCCTGCAAAAATTTCGAGAACGTAAGCGCCGAATACCATTATCAGCTTGGCCGTCTTCAGGAAGTCCAGGGGCTTTACGAAGAGGCGATGGACAATTACAAGACAGCTCTGGAATTATCCCCGAATCATCAAAGGGCCCTTTTCCATCTGGCCTTTCGCTACGATTTGTCCGGCGATGAAGAAGCGGCCATTGATTACTACAGGCAAATTGCTTCAAGCTCACCGGTTTATGTAAATGCCCTGCTGAATTTAACAGTGCTTTACGAAGACAACAGCCAGTACGACAAGGCGGCGAAATGTGTCGATATGGTCCTGGAGACTCATCCGAATCACCAAAGAGCGATCCTGTTTAACAAAGACATCGAAAGCTCAAAAACAATGTTCTACGACGAGGAAAAAGAAGAGAAAAAGACCCGCAAAACCCAGATTCTCGAAACGCCGATTTCCGATTTTGAGCTTTCGGTACGCAGCAGAAACTGCCTGAAAAAAATGAGAATCCATACGCTCGGCGATCTCCTGAATATCACCGAGGTGGAGCTGTTATCTTATAAAAACTTTGGCGAAACGTCCCTTAGAGAAATCAAGTCCATCCTCGAACCGAAAGGACTGACTCTCGGGATGGCTCTGGAGGCAGAGCTGATGATGCCTTCAGTAGAAATCTCCGACCAAGCTGTCGCCATAGATGAGGATGAAGGACTCAGGAATAAACCGGTCGATGACCTCCAATTGTCGGTGCGCGCCCGCAAGTGCGTGCAAAAGCTCAATCTTCGCACAATCGGTGAATTGACACACAAAACAGAAGCTGAGCTTCTGGGCTGTAAAAACTTCGGCGTAACAAGCCTGAACGAAATCAAAAAATCGCTCACAAACCTTGGATTATCACTGCGAAGCCTGGATTAACTGATTGGTTATTGACTCCGCAATGGACGGATCTGCGATACGCCTGTTGGAAGTCCGCTCGTAGCGGATACCCATATTTTCTATTGATTATTTTTTTTGCAGCATGCCGCAAAACAGGACCCGGAAAATTATCAGGGAAATTGATATTGTCCACCACCATTCAATTGACAGCGAACCCCATTGAAACGCCTGTTAGTCGAAGACCCCTTTTTACAGGGGCAAGCGTGCATATCTGCAATGTCTCGCGGAAGGTCTCGGCGATACGGAATTTTCGAATCTCGAACGGCAAAGCAGTAACCCTCTTCCTATCGCTGGTAATTCTGAGCGGCTGTAAGCCCCGGCAGCTCACAACGCCCACTCCCCAGATGGATATCGAAGCACAGTTTTGGGTAAAGATCCTGCTGCTCGACAAAGTCGAAGCCTGCACGCTGAAGATTGCCTCGTCATTCAGTATTACTGACGACCCCAACCTGCAAACACAGCTCCCGACAGCCCGCTTTGACCAAATCGATGCGCCGATAAGCATCCGGTTAATTAACGGCGAAATCACCATCGGGGGTCGGCCCTTTATGAATGATGAGGTAATTATCTTCCCGGATGAGCCTTACATCTTCAAGCTGAATGGTGACGCTTATCGCGGCAAATTAAAGCTGATAATCAATCCCGAAAGTGGTACTTTCGATGCTATTAACCTGGTCCCACCTGACGCGTATTTAGCCGGCGTAGTAGGTGCCGAGATGCCCAGCTACTGGGAACCGGAGGCGCTCAAGGCCCAGGCAATCGCGGCAAGGACCTATTGCTTCTATATCAAAAAGCGTTTCGGCGGCAACCATACCTGGGACATGAAAAAAACAGCGGCACATCAGGTCTATCGCGGCGTCAGCGCTGAGTCCACTCAGATTTGGGACGTCGTCAATCAAACCAAAGGCCAGGTCCTGGTCTGTAAACAAACCGACGGCACAGAAAACATCTTTCCGGCCTACTATAGCTCAACCTGTGGCGGGCATACGGAAAATAGTAAAAATGTATTCGGTGATTCCTTTGAACCGCTAATCGGCGTGCCCTGCCCCTATTGCAGGAACGTGGCCAGACCAAAATTTTTCTTCTGGCCCATGATTCAATTCGATAATACTTATGTTGTTAACAGGCTGTTACGAAGGTATCCGAATCTAAAACGGCTCGGCAAAATCACAAATTTCAGTCCCGCCGCACAAAGTAATTATACAGAATTTTCTCGACTGACTAAAGTTGAGCTCTCCGGCTCAAGCGGCAAAAGCGATTTTCTAAGAGCTGAGGATTTTCGCCTGGCAATCGACCCGACCGGGCGAAAGTTGAGAAGCACCATATGCCAAATCGTAAAATGGGGCGAAAAATGGACATTTTTATCGGGCAGAGGTTGGGGCCACGGCGTCGGAATGTGCCAATGCGGCGCTCAGGGAATGGCAAGACAAGGTAAAAACGCAAAGCAGATACTTTCCTATTATTATCCGGGCTCAAAGATATTGACCATTGACTATTTTAAAAAATAAACATAGATTTCGGTGAGGCAAGCCCCTCCCTCTTACTATACATTACCGCAAAAGAATTTATTTTCCTGTGCTGTGATAATTTATGCTATAATCTAAACGGAGAGCAATTATGGGCTTAAATGAGATAAAAAAGATTTTGAGAGATTACAAATCTGTACTCGAAGAAAAGTACTACGTACATACTCTCGGCATTTTTGGTTCCTACATCCACAATGAACAATCCGATGATAGCGACCTCGATATCCTTGTTGATTTCACGGCCCCCATAAGCCTTTTCGAATTCATCGATATGGAAGAAGAGCTTTCGGAACTGTTACATGCCAAAGTTGACCTCGTATCGCGTAATGCGCTTAAACCTTACATTGGCAGGCGTATTTTGAGTGAAGTCCAGTTGATATGAAAGATAGAGAGCTGCGAGATTACATTAATGACCTGATAGAAGCCTGCGAAGATATTTTATCCTTCACAAAGGGCATGTCATATTCCGACTTTACAAGCGATAGGAAGACAGTTAATGCTGTTATCCGAAGTCTGGAAGTTATTGGTGAGGCTACCAAAAAATTACCTATATCATTTAGAAATAACTACCCAATGTGCCTTGGAAACAAATGGCAGGCATGCGCGATAAACTAATCCATGAATATTTCGGTATTGATAAACAAATGGTCTGGCAAACCGCAGAACAACATATCCCAAACATCCTTGCTTTAATAAAAGATATTACTGTTGATTGATATATCTGCTGGAATACAAAGGAACAAAAGGTAAATGACGTGCACAGCATATCCTTCTGCTTATCATGGGGATTTTGAGATTCTAAATATTTATTGAAATGAGTAATTTTGAAGTTCTCCATACAGATTCCCACTCGTCAGCCAGGCTTGGTTTATTGACAACCGCACGTGGAGAGGTCGAAACCCCCGTTTTTATTCCTGTTGCCACCGCTGGGGCGGTAAAAGGTATCACGCCGCAACAACTCAAGGAGACTGGTTCGGAACTTATACTGGCCAATACCTACCATTTGCTGCTCAGACCCGGTGTCGATACGGTTGAAAAGCTCGGTGGACTGCATAAATTTATGGCCTGGGACGGACCGATACTGACAGACAGCGGCGGATACCAGGTGTTCTCTCTAAGCCCTCTGACGAAAATCGATGATGACGGCGTTGAATTTGCCAGCCATGTAGACGGGGCAAAAATATACCTGAACGCTGAAATCGCAACAGAAATCCAAAATCGATTAGGTGCCGATATAATAACGTGCTTCGATGAGTGCACCCCATTTCCCATCGAGACTTCGGAACTTAGAAAAGCGGTTGACAGGACTATCCTTTGGGCAAAGCGTTCTAAAGAAGCGCAAAGTAACCCAAACCAAATGCTTTTTGCCATTGTCCAGGGCGGAATAGATCCCGAATTGCGAACATACTGCGCATCGGAGCTTGTCAAGACGGATTTTGACGGATATGCTATCGGTGGTTTAAGCGTAGGAGAAGGACACGAGAATATGATAAAAACTGTTACTCACACAACACAGCTTTTGCCGCAGGACAAACCCCATTACCTTATGGGTGTGGGCACACCGGCGGATATCATTGCCGCCGTCAAGGCGGGAGTCGATATGTTCGATTGTGTCCTGCCAACCAGAAACGGACGAAATGCCTTTGCTTTTACGGACAACGGTCCCTTGCGATTGAGGAACAACGTTCATATAAATGACGCCAGACCAATTGAAACCGATTGCGATTGTTACTGCTGCAGGAATTTCAGCCGGGCCGCCTTAAGACATTTCTTTAATTCGGGAGAAATGCTCGGCCCAATCTTAGTATCACTACACAACCTAACATTTTATCAGAGGCTAATGACTGGAATTAGGCAGGCCATAAAAAGAAACGAATTTGCCGACTGGGCAAAAAGATTTGATTATTGATAAAAAATCGTTAGTATTTGCTATTTGACCTGCCCCCTTTGCTGTCTGCGACAGCAGACAAGGGGGCCGGTTATCACAATACGAAACGTGATATACGAAATTATGAAGGGAAAATACAAATGAACAATGTATGGATATTGGCACAAGCAGAAAGCAGCGAGGCGCCTTCTACCATTACATCAGAACGGGTCACTACAGAAGAGACAACAACAACGCCAACTGTCGCAACCGAATCCGACACCCCTGGGGCCGGACCACCAAGAAAAAGCCCTTTGGGCTCTTATGGAAACCTGATTTTTCTTGGCGTGATGTTCCTCCTGATGTACATGATTCTTTTTAGAGGGCCTCGAAAGAAACAACAGCAGCACAAACAAATGATGCAAACGCTGACAAAAAACGATAAGGTACAAACAATCGGCGGAATTATAGGAACCGTCGTTGATATTAAGGATAACGAGGTTACGTTGAAAGTTGATGAGTCGAATAATACGAAAATAAAAATTCTCCGTTCAGCAATCGGAAAGAATTTGTCGAAAGATTAAGAATTGGATAATTGGTGAGTAGTAACTAATGAGTGTCAGCCAATTAACCAATTACCATTTAACCAATATCGAGGAAGCTATGAATAAGAATCTAACGTGGAAAATAGTTTTAATCATTGTTCTCGTAGTCGTCGCAGCCTGGACCTTATACCCGCCAAGCAAGACCTTAAAGCCCGGCATCGACCTGGCAGGCGGGACGAGTCTTATTTATGAAATTGACACCCACGGTCTGGAAGAAACGGAGAAAAAAGACTTAGCTCAGAGAATGATAACGGTTCTTCGAAGACGAATAGACCCTGCCAACATCCAAAACCTTATATGGCGGCCGCAGGGCAGCACACGCTTCGAGATACAAATGCCCCTGGCAAGTGCAGAAGCCCGTTTGAAACGGCAAAATTACGAAAGTTCTTTAGACGAGCTGCTGGCCAAAAACGTAAGCCGTTCCAAGATTATGCGGTCACTCGATATGCCGGTAGAAGAGCGAGCCGAGGCTTTTAAGGATTTTGCACAGGCCGACCCTAACAGACTGTCAATTCTCGAAACCCTTGCCATTGTTTATGACGAGCGCAAGGACCTGCAAAATCAAAGGGATTCACTCGACAGCAAGCAAAAAACTGCCGAAGACAAGGTGTCATCGGCCGGACTTGAGCTCGAGGAGATAAACAAAAATAGAGCTAATTGGTCCAAACTAAATGAACAACAACTGGCCGATTCACTAAAAGCATTCACAGATGTTAATGATAATCTCGACCTTCTAACCGGGTATGTTAAAACCTACACTGAGTGGTCTAAAGTCGTTAATCAACTGACCGACCCGGACAAAAACGCCAAATACAAAGAGGCCATAAGGACTATCGACCAATTAAACCTCACTACAGACCAGCTAAACTTTTGCCTGGAAATAGCCACTAAATCACCAAGACGCAAAGAAGAGGTCCTAAAGCTCAAAACCAATTTCCCGGACCGGGTTGGTGAAATTGACAACGCAGTGGCGGCATTTGACGAGTATCGTCCTTTCAGAGGCAGACTCGACGACCCCAAGGACCTGCAGCGAATGCTAAAAGGCGCCGGAATACTCGAATATAGAGTACTTCCAACACAGGGACATCCCAGCATAGATATGGACCAGATGGCCGGCTATGTGGAAAGAATCAAGGAAAAAGGACCTAAATACGCCTCCGACGCCCAGTATGTCTGGTGTGAGATAGAAAATATCGAGGAATGGAATGCAGTCGACAAAGATAAGCGACCTTCAATTGTTGCACAATTCGGCGATAAATATTATGTCTTAGCAGGCAATACGACAAATGAAGCCATGCTGCACCGCCCGGGCGAAAGGGATTGGAAACTGGAGAGAGCCAATCCGACAACCGACAACATGGGCAGAAGAGCTATCGGCTTTGCATTGGATGGAAAAGGCGGAAAGTTATTCGCTAATGTTACGGGCCAAAACGTTGGGCGGCCACTCTGTATCCTGCTCGACTCAATTGCAATATCGGCACCAAGTATCAGCGAGATGATACGCGGACAGGGCGTAATAACCGGCAGCTTCACTCAAACACAAGTCGTAGATATGGTCAACAAACTCAACGCCGGCTCTTTGCCCGCCCGGCTGATAGAGCAGCCCATCTCTGTAAATACGATAGGGCCTTCCATCGGCGCCGACAATCGCGACCAGGGCATCAAAGCCGGTTTCATCGGTCTTGCAGCGGTCGTAGTATGTATGGCAATTTACTATTGCTTAGCCGGCTCAATTGCAGACGTGGCACTGCTTCTGAATATGCTTTTCGTCCTGGCAATAATGGCAGGTGTGCGAGCAACTTTTACACTGCCCGGAATCGCGGGCATCATACTAACCATCGGTATGAGTGTCGATGCCAACGTCCTTGTTTTTGAAAGAATCCGCGAAGAACAATTGAAAGGCTCGTCTCTGAGAATCGCCATAACAAACGGCTACCAAAGAGCCTTCAGAACAATTTTAGATGCGAACCTGACTACATTCATTACCGCTGCGATTCTTTACTGGCGCGCCTCGGAAGAAGTAAGAGGCTTTGCTATTGTGCTTATGCTCGGTATCGCATCCAGTATGTTCACCGCGTTGTTTGTTACGCGTGTAATCTTTGATTTCCTCTTATCCAGGCGAATTATCAAAGACCATTTATTAATGCTGCGCCTCATACACAAACCGAACATAAACTGGATGCGCCTAAGGCCGATTTTCTTCTGCATCTCAATTGTACTGATTGCAGGAGGGCTGACTGTATTCTTTACAAGAGATAATGCGAAGAACAATAAATACGATATCGAGTTCACCGGCGGAACGAGCGTCCAGATATATCTAAAAGAACCGCTGAGCCGGCAGGAGGTGGAAGACAGAATTAAAAAAATCGGTACTGATTTAAACAATCCTGCTCTTGCAGCGGCGAACATTTACAGCATAGGACAATCAGACAAACAATATGAAATCAACACCACGGAAACAAACAAAATAACGGTTACAATCACCTTCCCACAATCCACCCTGCAAACATCTGTGGGGCTTACCTCGACAATCACAGAGACCCAGGCGAAATTTGGCGGCGAGCTACAAAATCTGCTCGTAACACAGAACACTGCCAACCCCGCGCAATTCGTAATAACAACGAGCCAGATGAACCAATCGCTGGTCAAAGATGTGCTGACAGCTGCTTTTCCCGAGGTTCCTGAGGCTAATATATCGGAACCAGAGGTTGATGAGGTTGTCAATAACGCAATATTAGCTGCTTTCGAAGATGTGCTGGAAATCCAACAAAATCTTCAACCCAAAATCGCATCACAGGAGAAAATATCCGAAGAACTGATAAACTCTTACCCTGAGCTTGCTGATTTTGTGGGTGGAGTTAAGATTGAATGCGAAATTGAACGACCCACCACATCAGAGGATATCAAACAAAGATTAAACGCCCTGCAATTCAAGCCCGACATGCAAAACCTCAATCGGTATCCCTATACAATTCTTGGCCCAAATCTAACGACGTTAGAACCAAACCAGCCCGTAGATTCTTTTGTTTATATAAGCGCAGAAGAGGAGGCGGGTTTTCGCGAGCTGACCGAGGATGAAAGGACGCGGTTCGTTGAAAACGAAACGGCCAAAGTTTTGGCTGCTGCCAGACTTGAAGCGTCACTGCCGCGCGTAAGGCAATTTGACCCCTCAGTAGGCGCAGAGCAAAAGCAACGGGCTTTGATTGCCATTGTCCTGTCGTTATTTGCAATCGTCACTTATATATGGATTCGATTCGGAAACGTACGATACGGCATTGCCGCCATTATAGCATTGGTGCATGATGTGTGCATCACGCTCGGCGCTGTCAGCGCCTGCACCTATATCGCAGCGTCACCAATCGGCGAAAAACTTTTAATCGCAGATTTCAAAATCAACCTGGCAATGATAGCCGCTTTCCTGACACTCATTGGGTACTCACTTAACGATACAATTGTCGTCTTCGACCGTATTCGGGAAAACCGCGGCAAGGCCCGCACCTTCAGCCCACAGGTAATTACCGACAGCATTAACCAGACCATTTCCAGAACCATTTTGACATCCTTCACAACGTTTATAGTTGTGCTGATAATGTACATCTTTGGCGGCTCCGGGCTAAGAGGCTTCACCCTGGCAATCGGCTTCGGCATCATCGTAGGCACGTATTCGTCCATCGCAATAGCCGCACCAATATTGCTGCTCGGCACAAAAATTCAAAATAAAAAAAGCAAACAGCGTCATTAAACAAAACTAAAAATATAATTTAAATACGGATTTCTCATATCAAGTATTACGAAAAGTCTGAAATTTGATGTTATAGGTCTGCTGGAGTGGATTTCATCAAGTTCCTGTAATCAAGAACCTGATGGCTGAAATAAGAGAGGATGCGTCGCTAAGTGTAGTATAGGAAATCCCGGTTGTAGTAAATTTCAAGGACGAAAAACAATGAAAGCCAATATGAATCCAATCTCTACTTCGGCCAGGCAGTGCAGTGAAGACAGAATACAAAGCACCAAAAGAAGGGTGTCTCGTGATATAGGCATTGAGGTCGCTTCTATCTGCAGCCGGTATTTTCTAAAATCCTCACACCTTCATTACGGCTACTGGACCGACGACCTTGAAGTGGATATTTCCAATTTACGCATCGCGCAGGAGAACTATGTCCAGCTTATAATCTCGCATATTCCAGACGGTGTTAGAAGAATCCTGGACGTTGGATGCGGCTCCGGCCAAATAGCCAAAACGTTGGTTGATATAGGCTATGAGGTTGATTGTGTTTCACCCAGCCATTATCTGAGTGAGCAGGCCCATGAGCTATTAGGACAAGCGAGCCATATATATGAGTGTTATTATGAAGAATTCCAAACAGAAAAAAGATATGACCTGATTCTGTTCAATGAGAGTTTTCAATATATCAATCCTGAAGAAGCAATCAAAAAGACCGTCGGCCTCCTGAACCAGGGCGGCTATGTGATGATTTGTGATATTTTCAAAAAGGACACTCCAGGCAAAAGTCCTCTTCCGGGCGGACATCTGCTAAGAAGGTTTTACGACATTGTTTCAGAGCATCCCCTCGAAGCCGTTACGGACCTGGATATCACCGAAGAAACAGCGCCGACACTTGACGTTATGAATGACATGCTTAATGAAGTCATCAAGCCCACCGCAGCTTTGACGCAGCAGCTTTTGTATAACAGATACCCCGTAATGTCAAAGATTGTGAAATTTCTGTACAGGAAGAAAATAAACAAGGTTAATAAAAAGTATTTCAGCGGTTTGAAGACAGGCGAAAACTTCAAGAAATTCAAGTCTTATCGTCTTGTTATTTACAAGAAAGCAAGGGTGACAAACGCATGGCAACTCGATTTTACACAAGCTCATCCCGGGACAGCCGAATCGAAGCCTGAGGAAAAAAACAAAGTCGGTACAACCTAAAAGCCCGCCAATTCCAATTGGTTCGAGCGGTTTTTATAATATCTAATTTAATAGTGGTTATCCCATATATTAAACACAATCAGGGGGTTTATTTTTAATCCGTATGGAAGTAAGACAGAAAAAAAACAAAAGGAATTGAAAAAAGATAGTTTACAGCTTAATTCTTCTTATACTCGGTTAAATGCAAAAAGATTTGAAAATAGGAATGCTCCTGGGCCTGTTACTGGTAACGGCCGTTATGGTCTGGTTGGTTACCGGGCCAAGCCTGAGTCGGAAAGCAGGAGGGCCGGACACTCACAGTAACCGACCTCCACAGGAAAGCCCCGCCAGGTCGAATAATCTTTCGACAAACGGCTTAACCGCACTGAACGCAGAAGACAATCAATCAGGGCCGCCGGATTCAACGATATATGAACAAACCGAGAAGATAAAAACCCAAAAATTTCATATCGTACGCGAAGGAGAGACTCTTTCCATTATTTCTTACAAATACTACGGCTCAGCAAACAAATGGCAAATGATACTCAATGCCAACCGAAATATTATCAAAGATGTGAATAAACTCAAACCCGGAACAAAAATAATCATCCCGGAATAAACCCCGTTAGAAATTAGAAATAAGTCACCCAACGTTTGACGTGCCCATAGAAGGAATTTGTAACGGGGTAAACTTTAAAAGCAAGAGGAAAAGCAAAAAGCTCGTACGCGGTCTGTCTATTATCAAATGATAGCTTGCCTTACCCTCCACCCCAAATCACCAAAATCACAAGGACTTCGCCGCCTCTTTGTCAACCAGCCAGGTAACCTTATCAAGAATTGGCCAAAGGGCGTGAACGGGATACCGTACTTCATCGGGCTCGCTGGTCAAAACCTCTTTCAAAATGTCGGCCTTTTCGGGGCCGGAAACTAAAATAGCCAAATGAGAGGCCGCACGTAAAACCGGATGCGTCAAAGTTATCCTGTTAAGCTTCCCATCCATAACATAAACGACGCATGCCAGATCCTCGGTATCAAAAGTTGCATAGGAATTCGGGAACAGCGAGCCGGTATGCCCCTCGGCACCCATCCCAAGTATAATCAAATTAAATTCAGGCCTCTGGTTTTCATCGAGGCCGAAGACCTCTCGAATGGTTTGCTCGTAGCTGGAGGCCGCAGCCTTGAAATCGTCATACTCGGTGGGGATTCGATGAATGTTCTCCTGGGGGATGGCAACTTTAGTCAAAAAGGTGTCGGCAGCCAGCTTATAATTGCTCCATTGAGAATCGGCGCCAACGTATCGCTCATCAACCCAGAACAACTGTATCTTGTCCCAGGGCAGAGAGCTCGCCTGCGGCACTTCGCCGAGCAGCTCAAAAAAACGCCTGGGAGTATGCCCCCCCGATATGGCCACATAAAAGGCACCTTTTGCTTTTATCGCCTTTTGCGCATCTGCAACAAAAAGCTCGACACTTATTTGCGCAAGAGTCTCAGGGTCGGAAGCAATTTCAACATTCGGTTTATATTTTGCAGTAGTCTCCATAATTTCACCGCCTTTGCCCCCTGTTTTGGCAGGGACCCCATTCCCGCGGGAGCGGAACTTTACAAAACCTACGTGTAATTGTTAGCCGCTTCGCGGATAGTTAATAAATTCGTACAAAAGCATCGTCGCGCTTCCACTGACGATTTGTTCTCATACGATAAAATCCACTGCGACTTTGAATCATATACCCACCCCTTTAATTGCACAAACGTAATCTATGATTATTATGCGCCTTTAGAGATAGTCTGACCAGAAAATTTTAAAAAAAATCCACTATTTGTTAACTTCCACCCCCAAAACAACTTATAGAGCAATCCGGCACAATCAGGTAACATCATCAATCTCCCACATAAACGCCTTTATGCCTTCGGTGCCCAGTTTCTCACGCAACCGGCGGACATTCTCCATCACTTTTTTGGCCTTGACCTCCTCGATAACAACAAAGGTGCCGTAATTTATACCGGGCCAAACATCCGTATTCAAATGCGGTTCGCTTATCTCGCCCTTACCTAAGGTATTAGGAAATTTTGTATAGCAATTAATTCCGACAGACTCCAGGGCTTCGTTCACTTCCTCATCTATCGCCACATTGTGCACAATCAAAACAGCCTTCATAATTATCCTCTTACCTCTGAAGTCTTAAGGCCTTCAAACACACTGTAAAGAGTCGGCATCAGAACCAGAGTAATGACGGTCCCGACAAACAATCCACCAATTATCGTTACGGCAAAAGGCACCCAGATTTCAGAACCTTCACCTCTTGACAAAGCAAGGGGAGCCAGTGCCAGAATTGTAGTGCAGCTTGTACATACCACAGGGCGTAATCTGCTGCGTCCCCCCTCAATGATTGCCGAATAGACATCAAGTCCACGTCGTCGCAATATGTTAAGATAGCTAATAAGAACAATTCCGTCATTCACTACAATTCCGACAAGCATAATCAGCGCAAGAAAACTGACAACACTCATCGCCTGACCAGCTAAGGCCAATGCGATAATTACGCCGACAATACCAAAGGGTATCGAAAGAAATATAATGAATGGGTCACGGAACGACTCAAACTGCGAAGCCATTACCATATATACCAATACCATTCCCAAACCCACAGCAATCACTAATAGCCTGAATGCCTCCTTCTTTTCTTTTTCAGCTCCGGCAAATTTATAGCTGAAACCCGGCGGTGCAGGAACCTTATCAAGCGCTTTTCTAACGTCCTTCACCACTGAACCAAGGTCTCTGCCGCTGATTTCAGCAGAAACCGTAATATAACGGGCCTGGTCTTTTCGTTCGATCTTTGTTGGCCCCAGGCCCTGCTGGATTTCAGCGATATTGGCCAGGCTAACCTGACCGCCGCCGGGCATACTGATGGGCACATCTCGCAAATCTTCAATCCTGTCCCGGTCTTTCGGCTGAAGCCGGACTTCTACATCATATTCATCTCCGCCTTCGCGATATCTCGTCGCGGTGGTGCCGGCAAAAAATGTCTCTACCTGTTTACCGACTGTTCTCACATCAAGCCCCAAATTAGATGCCTTCTCGCGGTCAATGACAACCTTAACCTCCGGCTTTTCCTCTTTTCGGCTTATCTGCACATCCTCCACACCTTCAACAGTAGCTATCACAGAGCTAACGGCCTCGGCGTAAGTACTCGCTTCATCCATATCATGCCCGCAAAGCTCAACAGCCAACATTCCGGCGCTGCCAAACATGATTGCCGTAAGGGGGTCCTCCGCACTGTAGCGAACAGTAGCTCCCGGCATCTTGTCCGTGATTTTACGAAGTCTTTTTATCAGGTCATTTGGCGAAGCATCGCGCTGCCTTTTAGGTTTCAAGCTGATAAATAGAATGCCCTTATAACTTTCTTCCTCTGAAGCAATGTCACCCCCGCCGGCCTGGCCATAAACACCCCAGCGAATAAAACTATCCCGCCTTTCAGGAACATTATTTTCCGTTATTGTCTGCAGCTGCTGCGCTACGACACCGGTACGCTCATAACGAGTACCGATTGGCAGCTCATAAGATGCCGATACCCGATTTTGGTCCTGCTCGGGGAAAAATTCAGTGCCGATAAACCCAACAATCCCAATGCTCCAAACAAATAACACAATACAGGAAACAAAAACCGTTTTGCGGTTATTCAGAGACCAGTTCAGGAACCTGACATAAAGCTCCTCCAATTTCGTCAACGCTTTTTCACCCAAACGGTAAAATAAGTTTAATAATGACCTCGATGGTTTTTGATTATTAACCCTCAGAAATCTTGAACACAACATCGGCACGAGCATAAGGGCGGTAAACAGCGAAGCCACCAGGGCCATCGTAACAATAGCCGCGAACTGTCCGAATACAATCGCCGCTATTCCGCCGACAAACATAATCGGTGCAAAAATCGAAATGGTCGTCAGTGTCGAAGCAATTACAGCTACGCCTACTTCATTTGCTCCGAAAACGGCGCCTTCCTTCGGCCGCTGGCCTTTATGACGATGACGATTGATGTTGTCAACAACAACAATGGCATTATCAACCACAAGACCAACTGCAACAGCTAAGCTGGCCAACGAATCGGTATTAATCGTGTAATCAGCCAGGTACATCAACAGAAACGTAATTATCAACGATGTTGGAATTGCAACGGCAACTATAATACTGGCCCGCAGGTCTTGGAGGAAAAAAAGGAGCACTATAAAAACAAAGAAAACCGCCCAAAAAACCGTGTTACGCAAAGTGGCTACAGAGGCCAAAATAAACTCGGAATTATCCATTACCATCTTGGGCTTAACATCAGGCGGCAAATTTTTCTTTATCTCGTCAAGTTTTTGCCTAACCGCCCGGGCCACCTCCACCGTATTTTTGCCGCTCTGCTTTTGAATAAATATCGCCATTGCCTTTTTGCTGTTCATGCGCACTTCATACGTACGCTCTTTGAAGAAATCCCTTACTTCGGCAACGTCTTTTAACTTTATAGGTATGCCGTTACGGCGGGCAATCACAACTTCAGCAACCTCCTGGGGGCTCGAAAATTCCTCAGGTGTGCGTAACAAATAGTCCTTGTAACCGGTCTTTATGTTACCGCCGGGAGTACTAATGTTCTGAGCGGCAAGAGCTAAGCTCATCTCTGTAACTGATAAATTCAATGCCGCCATTTTATCCCTGTCGATATCAACCCGAATCTGTCGCTGCAAACCGCCACCGGCTGTAACTGAAGCCACCCCTTCGACCCGCTTGAGCGGGTCAACTATCGCGTCATCAATTATATCCTGCAAGTCCGGATAGCTGTCCTCAGCCGTAAAAGCAATAATTGCAATCGGTATCATTGAAAGGTCAAACTTGAAAATAAGCGGATTTTCCGCCTCCTCCGGTAATCGATCCCTGATTAAATCAATCTTTTCACGCACATCGTTTACATGTTCATCTATTTTCTCACCCCAGGCAAACCTCAACGTCACCGCTGACATCCCCTCTTTGGACACCGAAATAACCTCGTCAACTCCGGAAATAGTGCTCAGAGTATCCTCCATCGGCTCGGTTATCAAAGTCTCCACCTCTTCGGGCCCGGCCCCCTGATACGCTGTTAAAATTGAAACAGCCGGTATTTCGATGTCCGGCATCAAGTCCAGTCCCAGCATTGACATCGACACCAGGCCCAACACTATCATCGCGATAAATATCATCAAGGTGGTTACCGGCCTGTTTACGGAAATCTGCGCAAGTTTCATTTGATATCCTCTATTCGTACAACCTCGACATCCATCCCGTCGGCTAAATAATTCATCCCGTTAACCACAAGCGTCTCGCCCGCTTTTAAACCATTAGTTATTTCATATCTGTCCGCCTGTTCTATACCAATCTCAACAAAATGTTTACGAGCAATTTTGCCGGCACTTGCCTCTTCAACCACATACACATAATGCTTATCGATCTTGCCTCCAAGAACAACATCACGCGGGATAACAACTACATTGTCTTTTCGCTTTGTAATTAAAGTTACCCTGGCAAACATACCCGGCTTCAGCAGTAATTCTTCATTATCAAGACGTATCTCGACCTGTATCGTATGGGTTTGTGCATCGAGAGCCGGATGGATTGAATGCACGCTGGCATCAAATGTCCTTTCGGCAAATGCATCGACTTTGATCTTGGCAGGCATCCCAACAGTAATTTGGGCACCGTACTTTTCGGTAGCGGCAACAATTACTCTTACCGTCTTCATATCGGCGATAGTAACAATCTGGTCCCCCGACCTAATCAGATTACCCTCGTCAATATGTTTGGCCGTTACTATCCCGTCAATAGGCGAGACAATCATGGATTCGCGAAGGTTTATTTGAGCAAGTTCCAGATTGGCCTTGGCTAAGCTCAAACTTGCCGCCGCCAATTCGGAAACGGTCAAAGCTTTATCCCTGCTCTGCTCTGTAGCTGACCCCCCTTCGTATAAGGCAATCACACGCTTCTTTTCACGCTCGGCATCAGCCAGCTCAACCTCTTTGGCTCTAACGCCGGCCTGAGCTGCTACCAATTGAGCCAGGTAAACATCGTGGTCGATAATTGCAAGCTGCTGACCTTTTTTGACCGACACACCCTCTTCGACTGCAACTGAATCACTCCCATCCGAAAGAACACGCAAGGATTCGACTCGTCCGGCCACCTTGGACGCTATGTCCACAATCTGGTTTGCTTTTATCCAGCCGGTCAGCTCTATCGTCTCTTCTATAGAGCCCGCGCTTACGGCTTCGACCTCAACAGGAACTGTCTTTTCCTCCTCCGGACTCTCAGCGCTTTTTTGCATAAATCCAAACCAAAACGTAACAAACACCACTACCAATGCTATTAGCCAAAATAAAATTCTTCTGATTACTTTCATCTTGTCTGCCCCCCTTCTGTTTTATCAAGTGCCACTGAAGCCTTTTCTTCTGCAGCGAGCGACTCGAGCTTTTGGGCCTGACCTTCGGCTTCAGCAGCTTCAAACATCGTGAGAGTTCCCATTGCTTTTTGTAAATCCAATTTCGCAATTATGTGTGAGTATATAGCCTGGTAATGATTTACCCTCGCCGTCGTCAAGGCAGCCTGGGCGTCTATCATTTCAACCTGCGTATTTGTGCCCTGAGTGTAACCTACTTCCGCAAGCCGCAGTCCCTCTTTTGCCCTTGTAAGGTTCAACATCTGAGATTCAACAAACTCCTTCGCATCCTCGATACTCAGCAGCGCCGTAGTTAATTCAAACAAAGCAGTCTCTTCGGCATCAATTAAATTTATCAGCGCTTGTCTAACTCGCGCTTTCTGTGCAATTACCTCACCTTCACGAGAAAAGCCTTCAAATATAGGCAGTGTCGCCATAAGGCCGGCCTGCCAGGCGTGGCCCCATTCAATCTCCATCGCAGTGTGTGGGTCAGGTTTTGACCAGGTATTGCTATAGAAACCACTAAGAACAGGCAAATATCGGCTGCGGGCAACTGTGAGCAATTCCTTCTGCAACTTTATGTCAAACTCGCGACTAAATAAATCAGGGCGACTCCGATAAGCAGCTTCAACAGCCTCTTCCATTATCATTTCTGAACGAACATAAACCAGCTCGTCCGAAAGAGCAAAGTCACTGTCCTGCGAAACACCCATTACCTTAAGTAGCTGCGCTTTTGCTACGTTGATGGCATTCTTGTTCCGTATCAGTTCAGCCTGGAAATTAGATAGTTCCACTTCAGCCCGAAGAACATCAAAATCAGAGGCAACACCGCCCTGCCGCCTCTGTTTTACGTTTTCAAGATGCGCCTGAGAAGAACGAACGGCATCAGCACTAATTTGAAGTAAATGCTGATTGAGCAATACGTCGTAATATGAGTGAGTGGCCATATAAACCAGCTCCTGGACCGCCGCGCGGACGGTCTCGTCGGCAAGCATAGAGAATAATCTGGCAGCGTGTATTGTAGCTTTTATGGACCCGCCGGCATAAATCGGCTGAGCAACCCTCAGCCCTACCGCATAATTATCGACATCACCCATCGTAATTTTTCCACCAGAACCCAGGCCAGGAATAGCAGGAATAGTAATAGAAGAAACACTATCAAGCCGCGTATAATCCCCCGTAAGCCCCACGTTAGGTAATATTGCCGAATAGGATTTTAGCCGTTCTCCGCGGGCAATCTCCTTCTCCTCGGTGATACGTTGCAGAACTTTATTGTTAGCCAGCGCCAGCTTTAAGCAATCTTCAGTGCTTAATTCACCGCTGATACGTGGTTGAGACTGCTCTTGGCGCTCTTTGCGGGTCTTCCACTGCCGGTACGCAGACTCTCTCGAGAAGCTGACCTCTTCATAAAATTCCTCACTGCTGATACATCCAACCAAAAAAAGTGGACAGAGGACAGAAAACAGAAGACAGACTCTGACTTCTGATTTCCATCTTCTGATTTCTGATTTCCGTATTCTGACTTCTGATTTCTGCCATAATAGTTTCATGTCTTCAACTCGCTAAATACATTACATACCATCTCTTTTTAATAAACCCTGTAACAGCATTGAAAATCATTGCTTTTTCATTCTGATTTGTCCTCGGCATAGGCTCGAATCCCGGCAGCGGAAAATTTCACAATGTGGTCAATAGCTTCGGCCAAATTGAATATTGGAAGGCCAGAAACACTGGCTTGCTCTAACATAGCTTTTGTATGGGCTACATGTACAAGTTGCCCGGTAATAGACTCTACCAATAATGGAATCTTTGATTCATCCAGGCCCGGGCAGGCATTCACCAAAGCTTTCTGCATAGCGGTCATAGTAGGTTTAATGATATCGTCGAGGAACATATTTGCAGGTAAGCGCCGGTCGATCCATTCCCGGGCCATAAGTGTGCTGAACCGACGAGCTCTATTGTCATCAATCATCGGCCCAATAAATGCATCTGCGAAAGTCTTGAGCAGATCTTCCAGCTTAGGCTTACCGTCACTTTCAGTCATCACCTTGTTGACACTTACAATGCGTGCATCTCGCATCGGAATCAGATGACGGCGCCAAACCTCCTCGTACAATTTCTCCTTCCCGCCAAAATAATAATTGACCGATGCGATATTGCATTTAGCAATGGCGGCAATATCTCGAATACTTGCGCCTTCAAAGCCATGTTCACAGAAAAGCTCTTCAGCCGCGTCGAGCAATCGGTCCCGAACCCCCTTATTAGTATTGCTATTCGTTTCGTTATCCTGCGGCATCACCATTTTAAAACTCCTAAACGCTTGTTTTATACGGCAGTTTAAAACGACTGTTTGAATATATCAAGTATTTTTTAACTTTTTTTTGCAAAAATCTAAAAAGACATTTTTCAGCTAATCCACAGATAGATTTCGGGGCATTTAAGAGGGCAAAGTCTCAAGTGCTTTCCTGGCTTGGACTTAATATCCTCCCAATTTGCCTGAATTGCCTATTTTAACTTAATCTCGCGCAGATTTCCTTAAAGAGATACGAAATAAGAAATGCAAGATATGATATGTTAGGTCGGAAACGCGAGCTGCGATATACGAGGCGTGAAAGCCTATCTCATAATCCAGCGTTTTTCTTTGTAAGTTAAGCCGGCACCAGCTCTTAGAGCGGGATCACCTTTGAAGGCGTAACTTAATTCGAGGGTCTTTCGCAAAAAAACCTCAAGCGGCAAGCCGTCTTGGTCTTTTGCCACAGGGTGGTCAATGGCAACCGTCTCATTGCTCAGACCTGCTATAAATACTTTTATATTCTTGGCTTGCACATCGAAATCAGGCCATATAATGGCAATATCTTTTGTGTTATCCTCACCCTGAAGTATCCTATTGCCGGCTTTTGCCAACGGCTCAAGAAATGGGTATCTGCTCTTGTGACGCTTTTTGATTTGCTCAAAAACCGCCGGCGTTACAGCTTTGTCTGCCGGTGTAATCTGAAAGGTGTCCGTCATCAGGTCGCACTTAGGATAAAAATCAACATCGTTATCTGTATCGTTGGTAAGAGTTATTATCATGTACCAGAACCGCATCGGCTGATTATCAGCCCGCGTGGGCAGGACGATTTGCTGAGGATGAGTAAATTTAATATCCACCGTCCATTGACCCGGAGCAGGCACAATAGCCGGCTCAGGTGCAGCCAAACATAGACTGGCTATCACAGCTGAGACTCCCAAAACCCCATAAAAGAACCTTTTCATCTTATGGCCCTCATAAGAAAATAATATTCTTTGTCCTTTGCAAAAACTGAAACGAGCGTTTCCATCCATATTTTACACTAACATCATTTAAAAACCAAGAAGATTTTGCCCTATATTTCAACTATAAAACACTTTATTTAAGAAAAAATTGCTGAAAGTTCTGTGGCCAGAGACAGAAGACAGAAATCTGACCTCTGATATCCGGCACCGGACTTCTGTTTTACCCCCTTCGGCGTAGCTCAGGGCATGCCTTTGGGGGTAGGTAAAATTGGCTTTGTTTGGGTTTGTTTTCACTAAGTGTCCAATTGGATTTATTTTCATAATTCATTTTTATTAGTGAGTTTACGTTCATTTTGGGCTTTACGGAAATTGGCTTTGAATTGGGTTTGTTTTTTTGGACTGCTAAAGCGTCGTTTTTTCTGTAATCCTTTGTTATAAATGAGTTTACGTTCATTTTGGCTCTTTTAAAATTGGGTTTGATTGGGTTTGAATTGGGTTTGTTTTGACCAAGTGTCCAATTGCGTATATTTTCATAAGCCCTTGTTGAATAGAAGCTTAAGTTCATTTGCAATCCGCCTACGGCGGACAAGATTGGGTTTGTTTTGCATAAAAGAGCTGATTTGTAGAGGGTTCTCGACAGATGTAGAGGACTCTCGACAAATGTAGATGGGTGCCTTATAGGCACGTAAATATCTGCTGCCTTATAGGCAGGTAAGTTAGTGAAGAGTGAGCTAAAGTGCCTAAAGTGAGCTAAAGTAAGATTCTCGATGCTCATGATTGGTAGTTGGTTAATATAGATAATATGGATAAATTAGACCATCAGGTTGCGTGTTCCGTCAGTCGGATGCGCAGCTCGTATCGGTTGCGTTAAGCGTGTTTCGTATTTCGTGGTATATTGTTCATAGTTCATGGTTCATGGTTCATTGGTTAATTTAGTTAATTTGGATAATTTGGTTAAATGGTTAAGATTTAATCTGGAGACGTTGTCCCTGTCGTAGTTGGAGGTTTATTGGCTACTCCCTTGGTTCATAGTTTATGCTACCTGTGATTTTACGTCAACCATTTCATCTTCGGCCATGTCTTTCAGCTTTGCCTCCAGTATCCA